>Ga0207797_1000002_pt1 | contig 166019 bp, 132 predicted proteins | sample PRCRCaboRojoPR_6_FD_187275 | JGI IMG/M metagenome (GOLD analysis project Ga0207797, IMG submission 187275) | Marine sediment microbial community from Cabo Rojo, Puerto Rico - PR CR 10% Liquid 1 (SPAdes) | ecosystem: Environmental > Aquatic > Marine > Coastal > Sediment | place: Cabo Rojo...
GAAATAAGGGCAAGTTCGTTCTCTTCAAGGATATCGTCCGGATCGCCCGACTGTTGATGAACCGGCCACGTGACCGTCCAGGCATCCGTACTATTCAGGTCGACTTCTTGATTCGCGTCGCGATACGCCATGTGAACAACAGGTGTTGAAGTGCCACCATCGGGCGGCGTCAGATCAACTGCTTGGCCTCCCGCCACCAAAGACACCTTGAACGTCACCTTCCCCACCGCTTCCGTGGTCGTATATGCGGTGGACTTATAGGCAACGACGTCGCCCTTCCGCTCCACCGATCCGCGGACCTCCTCCAGACCGGCGTAGGCCGCTTCCTCACTCCGCTCGGTCAGGAACGTCCCGGCCGAGAGCACCGTGAAGGCGAACACCGCAGCGACCACGACGAAGGCGATCAGGATGATGGCCGTCTCGAGGGCGGTGATGCCTCTTTCGTCCTTCCATACTCTACTCAGTCTCTTGATCATGGTTCCTCCTGTTGTTGATGATGTTTGCCAGCCTATTCATACCAAAGCAGCGATCTCTGCGTTGCGGGGCAATTCTCTCGATAGGCCGCCTCCTTCTTCTCGCATATCCTACAGTAACATCCTTGAGTGCTTCATAGAGAGTATAGCAAGAACCTGGCTGCGTTGGGTTGCGCCTCCGTTGCACTAACATTCATGCGAGCCTCAATTTCGAATGCAATCATAACTGCCATTAACGGAAGGTGACCGGCACTTCTGCAATCTTCTGCGCGGACGATTCGCGCCGCTGGTGACCGGGCAGCCCCCTATCAGGTCCACCAGACAAGTGCCGGCCACCTGAACACCATCAGGCGATCGAAAGGAAGTATCCCCGCCCCCGCACCGTGCGGATCAGGCTCGGCTTCTCCGGACAGCTCTCGATCTTCCGCCGCAGCCGGAAGATGTAGGGCCGCACCAGGCTCTTCGCGTCAGCCGGGTCCGGTTCGTATCCCATCGCCGCCTGGGCCAGCTCCTCGCAGGAGAGCACCTCGTCGGCCTGCTCCATCAGCGCCATCAGCACACCCGTCTCGCCCTCGGTCAGCTCCGCCTGTCTCGGCTCGTCGTCGTCAACAGTCACCATGCGCTTCTCGCTGTCCAGCGTGAGAGAGCCGACGCGCCGAAAGCGGCGCGGGGTCCTGCTAGAGGGGTCTACCACCTCGACACCGGCGTCGGCAGAGCCGGTCTCGGCATCCGTCTCCTCTCCCCGCAGGCTGTCGAGCGCCTGCCCCATCATATTTAGAAGGTCCTTGCGTCGCCGCCGCTGCTGATGGTCCTCCAGGACCCGGTCCACGGTGGCGATTAGGTCCTCGATCTTAAAGGGCTTGAGCAGGTAGTCGGCCGCGTTCAGCTTGACGGCCGCGATGGCGCTGTCGACCGAGGCGTGAGCGGTGAGGATGATGACGGGCAGATCCGCGTGATCCTTCCGCAGGTGACGCATCACCTCCGGCCCATCCATGCCGGGCATGCGCACGTCGAGCAGCAGTAGATCATAGTCGGCGTCCTCGAAGCGGGCCAGAGCCTCCTCTCCCGAGCTAGCTTCGTCGACGTGGTAGCCCCGCAGACTGAGGAGATCGCGGAGGCTGGTCCGCACGGTGGGTTCATCGTCCACCACGAGCAGCCTGACTCGCTTACTGTCAGAGGAACGGGATGATGCCATAGCCTTGTCGTCTGTGACGCGTCGTACACTCCGGTTCCAAGCAAGTCTATGGAACACCCGCCTGGACCACGTGTGCTCGATTATAAGCGACAAGGACCGGGTTGTCGGTTAAAGAAGCATTAAGGATAAGTTACGAGAGGGACCTCACGCAAGGGAGATGACGGCGCAGAGGGTCTAGAGATACCGCATGCGTGCCTGGTAACGATGAGGGTGAACGGGGGCAGGGCCGCCCGAGGCTAGAGGATGAGCATGGCGTCGCCAAAGCTGTAGAAGCGGTATTCTCGATCCACCGCCTCAGCATAGGCCCGTTCCATCAAGGCTTTTCCAGCAAACGCCGCCACCAGGAGCAGCAAGGTCGAACGGGGAAGGTGGAAATTCGTCACCAGGGCATCAACCGCGCGGAAGTCGTACCCGGGGTAGATGAAAAGATCCGTCTCGCCCTCAAAGGCGGCGACGGTCTGCCGCGGGCAGGCCCCAGAACCCTCCAGGCCTTCCCGGGCCTTCGCCGCCGCGGTCTCCAGGACCCGCACGCTCGTCGTCCCCACCGCCACCACCCGCCGCCCGCGCAGCTTCGTCTCGTTAATCTCCCTGGCCACCTCGGGGCGCAGGAGACAATACTCACGGTGCATCTGGTGGTCCTCGATCCGCTCCTCTCGCACAGGCTGAAAGGTGTCCAGCCCGATGTGGAGCGTCACGAACTCCGAGCGAACGTCCATATCCCGCAGGTCGTGCAGCAGCTCCGGCGTGAAGTGGAGTCCCGCGGTGGGAGCCGCTGCCGACCCCGGCTTGCGGGCGTAGATGGTCTGATACCGTTCATCGTCCTCAAGGGTCTCGTGGATGTATGGGGGGAGCGGGGTGACGCCGATATCCGCCGCCAGCGGGAGCACGGCCCGATCGAACCTCACCATGCGAATGGCGCGCTCGCCCTGCTCGACCACCTCGGCATGGGCGTCGATGGGAGCGCCATCCTGGCCATCGAGGAGCGTGAGCGTCAAGCCTGGTCGCACGCCGCTCCCTCCAACCAGTACCTCCCAGCTTCTGGCATCCTCGGCTCGATCGTCATCCCGCGGACGAAGTAGGAGGATCTCCACCTTGCCGCCAGTCGGCTTGACGGCGAACAGTCGGGCTCGGATAACGCGGGTCTGGTTGTGCACCAGGAGATCCCCGGAAGCGAGGAACTCGGGGAGGTCGTAGAAGTGACGGTGCAGGACCTCACCCGCGTCTCGGTCCACCACCATCAGGCGGGAGGTGTCCCGAGGCTCGACCGGCTCCTGAGCGATCAGCTCAGGTGGAAGGTGGTAGTCAAACTCTGCGATCTTCACGCTCTCTCAGCTACCTCCTCCACAACAGCGCCGGTCAGTGCTTGCCAGATGGCGATGACGAGGCAGGCGATGGCGGCCGCGTCGAAGACGCTGCAGCAACAGCCGACGCTGGTGACGATGGCCCCGATCCTGGCCGCGGTCCGATGCGACAAGGTGTTGATCAGTGGTCCACGTGCGAAGTTGGCAATGTCGAGCGCCAGGAGCAGGCTGAAGCCAACCAGCGCGAGCACGGCCGGGACAGATCTCTCTTCCTGGCGAATCAAGAGGACAACGCTGGCCACGACCCCTGCCAAATGGGCGAGCAGGACTGGTATGATCGGAAGTACGTTGAAGTAGCCTGGCATCTGACTCACGCTTATCTCCTTTAGCGGTTAATGAGCCGCACAATGACGTTCAGCACGATCGTCAACAGAATGCTGAGGATGATCGAACTGACGATGGGAATCAAGCAGGTGAATCCATCCCGCTCGATGCGGATGTCCCCCGGAAGCTGACCGAAGAACGCCGTCTTGGAAAGCAGCCACACCAGCCCCCCAAGCAGGACGAGCGCGACGCCCATCACCACCATCAACTTGGCCATCGGCTCCAGGCCGTTCACGAAGGACCTCCCCTACTCCAGATCGTACACAACGTCCAGTTCTTCGCCGAGGGCCCGCAGGTCAGCGGCCACCTTCGGGTTCAGAGGCACGCCCTTCCGAGCGTTCTCCTCGGCCTCCTCATACTCCTTCTCCCCGTGAATGTAGATACGGTCTTGTCCTTCGGCCTTCGACGCATTCTTAAGCCGCCTCTGAAGGTCGTCCATCGCTTCCTGGAAGGCGTCAACGGGACGGAAAGCGTCCACGCGCCAAGCGCCAAAGAAGTGACCGATGGCCGAGGGCAAGGGATTCCCCTCCTGGTCCTTGGGATAAACCAGGTTCGCGTAGGCCGCTCCGGATAGAACGCCGCACAGGATATCGACCAAGAGCACCAGCCCATACCCCTTGTGCCCGCCCAGCAGCTCGCCGGCGCCGCCCAACGGAAGGAGACCGCCTCCAGCCCGTTCCTTCAGGTTTCGGAGAACGTGCCCCGTTTCCGTGGTGGGCTCCCCCGTCTCGTCGGTGGCCCAGTTGGGCGGAATCGGTTTCTCCAGCCTCTCGTAGACTTCCAACTTTCCGCGAGGCACCGTACTGGTGGCCATATCGAGCACAAAGGGCCACTCCTCCCCTGCAGGAGCTGCCACGGAGATGGGGTTCGTCCCCAGCATCGCGTCCCTGCCAAACGTCGGGACGACGAGCACGGAGGCATTCGTCATCGAGATACCGATGCAGTCGTGATCCAGCGCCATCATCGCGTAGTAGCCCGCGATCCCGTAGTGGTTGGAGTTGCGCACGGTGGCAAACCCGCTGCCGAACGCCTCGGCCTTCTCAATCGCCTTCTCCATCGCTCGGTGCGACACCGGCTGACCAAGCCCTCCTCCAGCGTCAATGACCACCGTCGTCTCGGTCTCCGTGACGACCTCCGTCTCCGGCTGAGCGATCATCATCCCGTCTCGCAGGCCGTTGACGTAGCGACGCAGACGGGCCACTCCGTGGCTGCTGGTGCCGCGCACGTCGGCGCTGACCAGCACCTCGGCCGTGATACGAGCATCTGCCTCCGGAACGTCCATACGTTGCAACACCTGCACACAGAAGTCCTTTAGCGCTTCGGCATCTACACGGGTTCTTTCTTCTTCTGTCATCTATTCCTCCACAGATCTATATCTATCTTGATGAATCAAGAGCGGCGTCCATTGGTCCGTCCGCTCATTCCCATTCTTCGTACAACTCGAGAAGCACGCCGTGCGCAGACTTAGGATGGATGAAGGCGTAACGCCTGCCATCGGCCCCAACGTGAGGCTCCTCGGTGATCAGCTCTCCCCCGGCCCTTCGCAGGCGTTCCAGAGCGGACGGGATGTCCGCCACGGTCAGGCAGACGTGATGCAGTCCTTCGCCTCCCTTCTCCAGGAAGCGAGCGACGCCGCTTCCACCATCCAGCGGCTGCACGAGTTCAATGGACGCATCTCCCAGAGAGAGGGACGCAACCTCCACCCCCTCCTCGGGCACCTCACGGCGCTCGATCACGGCGAGACCGAGAGCGTCCCGATAGAAGCCCAGAGCCTCGTCCAGATCATGCACGACGACAGCGATATGGTCGATGGTCGGCGTCATACATCAGTCTCCTATTCAAGCCTGCGAAGTCGTTGAAGGTCCACCCATCAACCCAGCGGCTAGACGCTTGTCCGAGGCTGGTATTGCCCCCAGACCCGCCGCAGTACCCCGCAGATCTCCCCGAGGGTGCAATCAGCCTTTACCGCGGTGATGAAACGAGGCATCAACGCATCGTCCTCAGCGCGAGCCGCTGTAGCGATCTGAGCTAACGCTGCCGCTGCGCGGGCCTCGTCCCGCTGGGCGCGGAGATCTCCCAGGCGCCGTTTCTGCTGCTCTTCGATGGCCGGATCAACGGTTAGCCGCTCCATATCGGACCGATCCTGGTCCATCTCGTAGGCATTGACTCCAACCACGATCTGTTCCTTCTCTTCGACCTGCTTCTGGTAGCGATAAGCAGCATCAGCGATCTGCTGTTGCACGTACCCTTGTTCAATGGCGGCCAGCGCTCCGCCCAGAGCGTCGATCTTCTCAATGTAGCTCGCGGCGTCACGTTCGATCTCGCTGGTGAGGCGCTCGACGGCGTACGAGCCCGCCATGGGGTCGATCGTGTTAGCGACGCCAGATTCGTGAGCTATGATCTGCTGTGTGCGGAGGGCGATGCGAACGGATTCCTCCGTCGGCAGCCAGAGCGCCTCGTCGCGCGAATTGGTATGCAGCGACTGGGTACCGCCTAAGACGGCCGCCAAGGCCTGGAGCGTCACGCGCACCACGTTAATCTCCGGCTGCTGCGCGGTAAGGGCACTTCCCGCCGTCTGCGTGTGGAAGCGCAGCATGCGGGAGCGCGGCTTCTTGGCGCCGAATCGGTTCCGCATCAGCTTTGCCCACAGACGCCGCGCAGCGCGGAACTTAGCGACCTCCTCCAAGAAGTCGTTGTGGGCGTTGAAGAAGAAGGAGAGCCGCGGGGCAAAGGCGTCCACTTCCAGACCGGCTCCCACCGCGGCCTCGACGTAGGCAATGCCGTTTGCCAGGGTGAAGGCGACTTCCTGGACAGCCGTGGACCCGGCCTCGCGGATGTGGTAGCCGCTGATGCTTATCGTGTTCCACCTCGGCACGTCGGCAGCGCAGTAGCGAAAGAGGTCAGTAACCAGGCGCATGGAGGGTCGCGGCGGGAAGATGTAGGCGCCGCGCGCGATGTACTCCTTCAGAACGTCGTTCTGAACAGTGCCCCGAAGCTGATGCGTCTCGACACCCTGCTCACTAGCCACGGCGATAACCATCGCCAGGAGCACGGCAGCCGGGGCGTTGATCGTCATCGAGATGCTTACCTTGTCCAGAGGAATGCCGTCGAGAAGCCTGCGCACGTCGTCCAGGCTGCTGATGGAGACACCGACCTTACCCACCTCTCCCTCAGCTAGGGGATCGTCGGCATCGTAGCCGAGTTGAGTAGGAAGATCGAAAGCCACCGAGAGACCGGTCTGCCCTTGTTCCAGCAGGTACTTGTACCGAGCATTCGATTCTTCCGCAGAAGCGTACCCGGCGTACTGCCGCATGGTCCAGAGCCTCCCCCGGTACATCGTCGGGTACACGCCGCGGGTAAATGGCACTGCACCCGGAAAGCCAAGATCCTCTACGTAGTCAACATCGACGTCTGCGGGGGTGTAGGTGCGTTCGAGCGGAAGACCAGACAGCGTCTCGAACGCCTCCCGGCGTTCAGGGAAGCGCTCGAGCGCTGGCTCGAGGGACTCTTCCTCCCACGCCTTCTTGGCCCGTTCTACCCTATCCATGGACCTCCTCTATGCCGAGAGCGCTCAACGACTGGCGCTGACAAGTATACAAGATGGCGCCCAATAAACAAGTCGCCGTTGACAGCCCGACGGACCCGTGTTATACTATACTGGTGGTAGGTATAAAGCAGCCCAGGATAGGGATCTAAGTAGACCAATTTAGGCATAACGGAGGTAGAACAGAGTATGCCGGTATATGAGTACCGTTGCGAAGCATGTGGACAGGACTTCGATCTGTTCGTGCGATCTGCCAAGCAGCGCAATGAACCCCAGTGCCCTCACTGCGGAAGCACCAAAGTCAAGAAGGCCGTATCTCTGTTTGGTGTCGGCAGTGCCGGAACTGGAAGCAGCACCAGCAGCTCCTGTGGCCCCGGCCCGATATGAGGGACGAGTCGCTAGGAGGCCGTGAGCCTCCCAGGAGGATGTCGTGAAACTAGCTGATCAAGAAGCCAAGTCGAAACTGCTGCGGCGTGTCCGGCGCATCGAGGGCCAGGCGCGGGGTGTGGCACGGATGATCGAGGAGGATCGCGACTGCGGTGAAATACTCCAGCAGTTGGCCGCCGTCCGATCAGCCGCTCACCAGGCAACCGTCGCGCTGGTCCGATCATACGCCACGGAATGCGTAGTCTCGGACGCGTCGGCGGAGGAGATTGCTGATGCACTGGCGATGGCTCTATCTCGGCTAGCATAAGGGATAGAGGACTATGACGATAGCGGATAGAAAAAGGAGATAACGCAATGCCTCTACTTAACGACGAAGTCCGAGAGCAAGTGAAGGAACAACTGGCTGACCTGCCAGGATCAGTCCGAATGGTCATGTTTACACAGGAGTTCGAGTGTCAGTACTGCGCCGAGACGCGGCAGTTGGTCGAAGAAGTAGCCAGCTTATCTGATCAGTTGGACGCGGAAATCTATGACTTCGTCGCCGACGAAGAGACGGCCCAGGAATACGGGATCGACAAGATCCCGGCTGTCGCCGTGATTGGCGATGAGGATTACGGGATCCGGTTCTATGGAATTCCTTCGGGCTACGAGTTCACCTCCCTGTTGGAGGCCATCCAGATCGTTGCCAAGGGAGAAACCGAGTTAGCCGAGGAGACACAGACGTACCTATCCAATCTGGACCAGCCGGTGCACATGCAGGTCTTCGTCACGCCGACCTGCCCCTACTGTCCGCAGGCCGTCGTGTTAGCTCATCACATGGCCTTGTCCAGCCCCATGGTGCGGGCCGATATGGTTGAGGCCCAGGAGTTCCCACACTTATCCACCAAGTACCAGGTCATGGGGGTTCCTCGCACGGTGATCAACGAGTCCACTCACATTGAGGGAGCAGCAGCCGAGCCGATGGTCCTCGAGAGGCTCCAAGAAGCGCTGGCTTCTGAGGAGGCATAGGTCCAATGGACTTCGAGCCGAAAATCGCCCCTTTGAAGAGGGAGGAGGACAAAGAGACAGAGACGTATGAGCTCCTTATCATCGGCGGAGGGCCGGCCGGTCTGACCGCAGCGATTTACGCAGGTCGCGCCCGGGTGCCCACTTGTGTCCTGCTTGGCACCCTTCCCGGCGGTCAGCCGTCGAGCACGGCGGGTGTAGACAACTTCCCCGGCTTTCCCGATGGCATTGGCGGGGCCGAGCTGGCTGAGCGTTTCCAGAGCCAAGCAGAGCGATTCGGGGCTCGGATCCTATCGGAGGCGGCGACAGAGGTCGATTTCTCGGAACGCCCCTTCACGATCAAGTCCTCCCGAGGGCGCTACCAGGCCGAGGCGGTGATCGTCGCCACCGGTGCTGCTCCACGGCGGCTGGGGATCCCCGGCGAGGACAAGTTCTACGGCCGCGGGGTCTCATCCTGCGCCACCTGCGACGGCTTCTTCTACCGTGACAAGCACGTGGTGGTCATCGGTGGCGGCGATAGCGCCGTTGACGAGGCGATCTTCCTGACCAAGTTCGCTGAGAAAGTGACGTTGATTCATCGCCGTGACGAGCTGCGCGCCACCAAGATCTATCAGGAGAAGGCCTTCGCTAATCCTAAAATCGAGTTTGTGTGGAGTTCGGTGGTGGAGGAAATCCTGGGCGATCAGACTGTAACCGGCGTACGGCTTCGAAATGTCAAGACGGAGGAGAGCACGATGCTCGCGGCCGACGGCGTCTTCATCTACATCGGGATGGAACCGAAGTCGGATCTGTTTGCCGGTCAATTAGAGCTCGATAGACAGAACTACATCGTCTCCGACCGCCACCAGCACACCAACGTCCCAGGCGTCTTCGTAGCTGGGGATGTTCAAGACCCATATTACCGCCAGGTCGTAATCGCAGCCGGCACCGGCGCCATCGCAGCGATGGAAGCAGAGCGTTACTTAGGCAAGTACCCCTAAGGCCATCGCAACTTCCATCGCCTATCCCGGCCCGCCGGTCGCCCGGATGGGCCGAGATAGTCTTTCTTCGTTAGAGCGGCGCCGACTCTTGTCTGCGCCTGAGTTGAGGCTTTCAGGAGGTTTTCATCGAGATGAGCATGGAATTTGTCGCCCAAGAATCGCCACAACCTGATATCTACGATGTGATCATCATCGGGGGCGGTCCATCGGGGGCCAGCGCTGCCATCTACACCGCCAGGTCCGATCTGGAGACGTTGGTGATCGACAAAGGTCTCACGGCCGGTGCGCTGGGGATGGCATCCAAGATCGCTAACTACCCAGGTCTTCCAGAAGCCGTGGAAGGGGCAGACCTCGTGCGCAGAATTCGCCACCAGGCACGCTCCTTTGGTGCCACCTTCATCAACGAGAAGGTACTGCGCGTGGATCTCGATGGCAAGCCCAAGCAGGTATGGACGGGGGAGGGCGGGTACAAGGGCCGTGCGGTGGTCATCGCCACCGGTTCGATGGGACGGATCAACCGGATTCCCGGTGAAGAGCAGTTGTTGGGACGCGGCGTGAGTTACTGCGCCACGTGCGATGCAGCGTTCTTCCGCAATCAAGAGGTGGCCGTGGCAGGTAGCAGCGACGAGGCCGTCGAGGAGGCGCTTACTCTGGCTCGGTTCGCCTCGCAAGTCCACATCCTCGTCCCTGAGCGGAATCTCCGGGCTTCTGACAAGCTCGTGGAGGAGATAAGGGCACACGACCGTATAACCATTTATCCCTCCACTCGCATCAAGGAGATCAAGGGGAAAGACGAAGTCGAAGCAGTCGTCGTTTTGGAAGGCGGCGATGAGAAGACCATCGCCGTTGACGGGGTCTTCATCTATCTACAAGGCAACGTGCCGATCACCGATTTTCTGGGTGAGCAGGTCAATACCACCGAAGAGGGATGTCTGGTGGTGGACGAGATCTTCCAGACGGGTGTCGAAGGCGTTTTCGCCGTGGGAGATGTGCTTTGCAAGCACGTCAAGCAGGCCGCTATAGCGGCCGCCGAGGGCGTGAAAGCCGCGATAGCCGTCGACCGCTACCTGCACGGCCGCGAGAACCTCCGACCGGACTGGAGCCGCTAGACCTCCCGAGGACCGGATGATGAGAGGCCACGCTCGTAATTCCACCCTGAGCATCCCCCGCGTTGATGAAGGTCAATGTCGCGGGTGCAAGACGTGTGCAGCTCGAGCGGTTTGTCGGACCAAGGCGATGATGGTCCTCGACCCGGGTGAAGCTCCTTTCGTGGATGGTAGTCGCTGTCAGGGGTGCCGAGTGTGCGTACCTGCTTGCCCGTTCGAGGCTGTCGTCGTCCAGGGTTCTATGCTATAATCGGGCGCGGCCACCACCTGGCTCCGGGCCTGTTCCAACACAGCCGCGAAACATGGAAGGAATAGATATGCCCAACTGGCGTTACAAGATCACCGTTCACGAGTCTGAAGATATTCTTGATAGTCTCTCAAAGACGGTGGGAGAGATCCCTCCGGCAATCTACTGCGACGACCAGGGCACTTGCTTTTTTGACGAGGGGCCGAACCCCTTTACCGAGGCTATTGAACACGTCCTGAGTGAGATCGGCAGGGACGGCTGGGAGCTGGTCCAGGTCATATTCAGGCCAGACCAGATGATCGCCTTCTGGAAGCAACCTCGCTAGAGCGGGAGATGACCTACGACGTCATCATCGCCGGAGCTGGTCCGGCCGGGGCTGCTGCCGCCTATTGGCTGGGCAAAGCCGGGTGGCAGGTAGCTGTCCTCGAGAAAGAAGAGCTGCCTCGTTACAAGGCCTGCGGAGGCGGTGTTCCCGAGTCTGTTTTCGAACGGTTCCCCTTCGATTTCTCCTCCGTTATCGAACGCTCGATTCGTCGCGTTCGCTTTCGTTTTCGGGATGGCCGGGAAGTCACTACCGGTCTGCCAGGCAGCTCAGTGGCGATGGTGATGCGCGATGCTTTCGACCTTCACATCCTCAACCATGCCCCCGTCGAGGTGCATGATCAGGCCTCGGTCACAGCGCTAGATCAAGATCGGTCGGGTGTGACGATGACTACCGCTTCCGGCAACAGACTCCGGGCTCGCTACCTCATCGGAGCAGATGGAGCCAACTCTCGCGTTGCCCGCCTGGTCGGCCTGCATCATCACAGGAAGATGGGCGCGGCTATCGAGGCTGAGGTTCCGGTGGATACCGCCCTCCTGGAAACCTACGCCGAAACAGCTCTCTTCATCTTTGGCACACCGCCCAACGGCTACCTTTGGATCTTCCCAAAAGCGGATCATCTATCGGTGGGAATCGGGTCCTTTAAGAAACCTGCGTCGAACCTGAAGCATGTCTTGCGAAGAGAGATGGCGAAGCTAAGCATCTCAGTTGACGGCGCGCGGCTGCGCGGACACCCTTTACCCATCCATAGGCAACGCGAGTGTCTCCACCGTGGACGAGTCCTCTTGGCCGGCGACGCAGCACGATTGGTTGATCCTCTGCTGGGTGAGGGTATCCGTCACGCCGTCGACAGTGGTCGGCTGGCCGCCGAATGCCTCCTGGAGGGGAGTCCGCGGAGCTATTCAAAACGTGTGCACCGAGAGATCGGTCGCAACTTGCTGTGGGGCCGGCTATGGGCCCAGCTGTTTTATTGGTACCCCTGGGCCAGCTTCCAGCTGGCCGTGAGGAATCCCCGGTTTGTGAGGGACTTCCTTCGGTTGTTCGCCGGAGAGATATCCTACCGTCGGATGGCAGTCCGCGCTCTCCCTAATCTCTTGCTAGGGATGGGCAGAAGGCTGTCTGTCACACACCAGCTAAGCTAGGATCCAACACCTAATGGGAGGTGACCATGCTGAGTCGAGAGTACCTTGACGTTCCGAAGGAACCTGTAGGCGACGACAAGTCGGTCCGCTGGGTCATTGGAAAGCCCGAGGGCGCACCGAATTTCGCGATGCGCGTCATTGAATTCGAGCCCGGGGCCATCTTCGAGACCCATCAACATCCTTACGAGCACGAGATCTTCGTCCTGGAGGGAGAAGGCGTCGCACACACACCTGATGGTGAAAAAGAGATGCGCCCTGGTATCGCTCTCTACGTCCCGCCCAGTGAGCCCCACGGCTATCGAAACGTCGGAGACGGTCCGCTGCGCTTCATCTGCGTCATTCCCCACCCAGAGGAATAGGGGAATGATCGACTGCGCGGCACCTCATGGGGTGATTCCTCAATAGCAGGTTATGTCAAAGCGCGCTGAAGCCGTCCCATACCTGCTCTTGATCGCCGGCATCGTCGGGTTGGTGCTGATCTTCGTGGCCTCGCGGGATGACATCTATCCCTGGGAGGATACTCGTACACGTTCGCCTCATCGTCAAGAGGCCACCGCCACTCCACCGAAGCTCTCGTCATCTGCCGCCTCTAGCACTCCGACGTCCCACGCTGGAACCACCACGCCCGCGGATACGGCGACGGCGCCTCCTTCGTTGACAGCTACGTCGACAGGTACGCCCACGCCGACGCTCACCCCGACACCGACACCGATAGCTCTCTCCCCGCCCGTTGTCAGCTCGAACGGAGCATTGGCCTACGTAGAGAATGGGGTGCTGACCGTCGTCGAAGTCAACAGCTCCGAAGTGACTACCGTGGCCGAGGAGGTTGTCGACGATGCTCGAATCATGACATGGTCTCCCAATGGGCAGCGTCTGTTCTATGCCGTCTCGAGCAGCGAATCATCGACGCATGGATCGAGCAAGGACCTCGAGCTCCAGGTCTGGGACAACGCATTGGGAAGGACAGTCTACTCGTCACACGACACCTCTGGTTTCCCTGCCACTCTATCGGATATCGGACAAGTCGCCTGGTCACCTGAGAGCAATCACATCTTCTTCCGACTCTCCTCGGAGGCAGCCGGCTCCGAGGGCGCCTGGGTGCTCGATGTCGCGTCAGCGCGGGCTTGGCGCTTGCCCAAGCCAGTGACCGGTTCCGCAGCTTGGGTAGATGAAGAAACAGTTTTGCATGCAGACCCAGAAGCGATAACCACGACTCTTGTGACCCTCGGCCCTCCGGCGCGGATCGCTACCCATACCATCACGCTGACGGCCCCCTATTCTCTTTCTCCTGGCCGGGATCACGTGGCGTCATTCGAGGGACGCCCCGGGGAGGATCAGAGATTACAGGTCCATCCTCTGCCCGGCCGCCAACAGCTGTCTTTCTCCAGCCAGCCCACGGTGACCACGTCTGGACAAGCACCGCTCTGGTCGCCGGACGGGCGCTGGATAGCTTACGGAGCCGAAGCTGTGACGAGTCGTATAGACGAGGGACCGTATACCTTGCTGGTGGACACCGAAGGACTCAGAAGCACGCAGGTCTTCCCCGGCCTCCTCCCGGAGGAATGGTCACCGGACAGCCGCCTTCTGGCTGGCTTCGGCTGCTCCGACGGAACCTGCAGTCTCAGCCACATTGACGCATCCTCAGGGGTCGTGACGAACATCGCCTCGGGCGAATCCTTGCATCTCTGGGATCTGACCTGGTCCCCGCAGGCGGTCTATCTGGCCTACAGCCTTAGTGGTTCCGATGACCAGACCGACGGTTTGACGCTCTGGAACCGGGCGACCGATGAGCGTCTGCCGCTGACCGAGGGCAGTCAGATGCGGGCCTTGACGGATCTCCACTGGGCCCCAGACAGTTCTGTCGTGTACGCGGCGGAGCGGCAGGGGAGCGCCGATCTCGCCGTATCCGACATCTGGGGCATAGGGCCCACCTGGGACGATAGCTGGCGGATTGCGCCGGGCTTCTCCGAGGATCCTGGCTCGCTTATGAACGTATTGAGGGAAAGAGCCGGAAGTTCCGGGGAGGGTCTGCTCCTAGGTCCTGTGCTCGACGGTCGCCGTCTCATCGCGTACTACGGGACGCCGCTCGGGCCGGGCCTGGGCGTTCTTGGACGCCAGGGAATCACCGAGACCTTGGACCTGCTCAGAGAGCAGACGCGGGTGTACCGGAACCTCGATCCCGATGTCGAGACGATCCCTGCATTTCACATGGTGACTACCATCGCCGACGATTTCCCCGGCCCTGACGGTGACTACAACCACCGCGTCTCCCACGAGACGGTGTGGCGATGGGTTGAAGGCATAGACGCGGCCGGAGGAGTCTCCATCGTCGACCTGCAGCCGGGCCGAGGAAACCTGATGGACGAAGTGGTCGCCACAGAACCTCTATTGCGGCATCCGAACGTCCATCTGGCGGTAGACCCGGAGTTCATTGTCGATGACAGCCAGGTACCAGGCGAGGATCTCGGGCAAATCACGGGTTCCCAGATCAACCAAGTTCAGGCATGGCTGGACCAGGTAGCTCGATCCGTTGGTCAGCGGAAGATGCTCGTCATCCACCAGTTCGACGGCCGGATGGTGGCGGGGAAAGAGGAGATTCTTGACTACCCCCTCGTCGACGTCGTATGGGACGCTGATGGATTCGGCACGCCGGGCTCGAAGGTAGGAGATTACAACCGATACAAGACAGAGGCTGGTTTTGAGTACGGAGGGTTCAAGCTATTCTATGAGTACGACGAGCCCTTGATGACGCCAGAGGAAGTTCTGTCCCTTGATCCGCCGCCCGGGCTGGTCATCTATCAGTAGCGCCTATCCTGACGCCGAGTTTCGTCATCGATCATCGTTTCGGGATGACTCGGCGCCTGAGATCGATCTTCGAAAGCAACTCGCGGCGCTGACATCGCGCGCCGAGCAGAGTCCCTTTGCCGAGCTAGGGGGTGTAGTCGCGCAGGATCGAGCCCCCGATGAACTCTCGCAAGATAGAGTTGTCCGGAACCAACCTCGGATCACACGGCTTGAACCATTGGAGGAGAGCGAGTAACCGCTTCACTTCTACGTGACGCGGACTGGATGGCTTCACTTGGAGCAGCAGCGGTTCAGCCAGCTTGTTGAGGACAGCCAGTTCGTAGACCAGCGCGGAGTTGAACATGATGTCAGCGTGCTCTTGATAGGGAAAAATGTACTCCTTCTCGCCCCTCCGCACCATCTCCCAATGATCCAAGGTCTCCTCGGCCGTGTACCCCCGGTAGGTGGCATCTCGCACGATCCGGCGGATGAGACGGGTATCGGTGGTCGGCACGCGGTTGTGCCGATCGATGTTAAGCTGAGTTAGGGCGGAAACGTAAATACGGTAGATGCGCTCGTTCGGCACGCCAGCCACAAGCCTTGGATTCAAACCGTGGATTCCCTCGACAATAATGATGTGATCCGGCCCGAGCTTGACCGTCTCCCCTTTCTCACGCTTCCCCGTCTTGAAATTGAACCGCGGTAATTGCACTTCTTCCTCACGCATCAAAGCCTGCAGATGCTCGTTGAAGAGTCTCACGTCGAGGGCCTCCAGGGCCTCGAAGTTGAAATTACCTTCTTCATCGCGCGGCGTCTGTTCTCTGTTCACGAAGTAATCGTCCAGAGCTAGAGGAAAAGGCTGGACGCCCTCGGCCAACAACTGGATCGACAGGCGCTTCGAGAAGGTAGTCTTGCCGGAGGCCGAGGGCCCGGCGATCAACACCAGCCGAGCTTCCTCCTGTTGACTGATCTGGTGGGCGATCTGGGCAATGCGCTGTTCGTGGAGCGCCTCGGAGACCAGGACCGTCTCGCGTATCCGCCCGCTCTCAATTGCTTCGTTCAATCCACTGACGGACCCGACGCCCAGCAACCGCAATCGCTTCCCGTACTCGCGGAAGATAGCGGTCAGCTGTGGATAGTCGCGCGTTGGGATCAGTTCTGTGGGGTTCGTTCGACGGGGATACTGGAGTACGAATCCCGGCGGCCACTTCTGCAACGTGAAGTACCGCAGATAACCAGTGGAGGGAACCATATAACCGTGAAAGTAGTCTCGCGAATCGCGCAGATTATAGAGCTTAAGATCATCCTTCTCGCGGCGTGCCAGCAGCTTGGCCTTATCCGTCTCACCCCGCTTGCGGAACATCTCAATGGCCTCAGCGAGCGGGACTCGCTCCCGCCGGATGCTGAAATCTGCCTCGACGATCTCGTGCATTCTATCCTCAATCTGCGCCAGTTCCTCCTCGCTGAATGGTTTTCTCCCCCCAACCTCACAGAAGAAGCCTCCGAACGGCAGGGAGTGATCTACGAAGATGAAAGCCTCCGGGAATAGCTCCCGCACCACAGTGATCAAGAGGTAAGAAAGAGACCGACGATAGATGCGGATGCCGTCTGAGTCAGATAGAAACAGCGGTTCGACTGAGGCGTCGGTCCACATCTTGTAGGTCAACTCACGCAGTTCACCGTTGACAAGGGCCGCGATGAAAGGCACCTGCGACTCTCCGATGGCCGCGCGGAAATAGTTCTCCAGAGGCGTACCGGACGGGGCCTCAAACGTACGGCCGTCGGGAAAGTAGATCTGCGCCGTCTTGCGGGGGGCAGAGGTCCAGACGAGTGTGGTATCGCTATTCATGAAAATCTCTTCAAAACCTTCCGTCCAGCCAGGAGACGGAGAAACGCGTGAGCCGCTGAGGACATCGTATGTGATTCAGCGGCTGCAGGCGAAGCTAGTCTACAAACAACCAGGCGCGGTCAATCCGCGGACTGGAGCCGCTTATGTTCTAGCTAGAGCGGCGGCAGCACACGTCCTATCATCACCAAGCCCATGCAGCCGCAGAGCGCCACGTCGAAGAAGAGCAGGAACGCCAGGACTAGACGCTGCCAGGGCTCCAAGCTGAGCAACCCTCGACCAGCTTCCTCTTCCTCAGCCTCGAGCTCCTCTTCCCGAATCATCTGTTCTCGCAGGTCCTCAACCATAGGTACCTCCTTAAGCTCCGAAATCCAAGATCAGTGTCGAAAACTGTAGGAGCTGTACAACCAAATCATAACATACCGTCAAATGCACCAAAAGTCAAACGTTCCGTTCCTGGCCGCCCTGCCACGTTGGAACCTGAAGCGATTCCGCACAACCGTCGTAGATCGGGCGTCCTCCAAAAGGCACAGTTCTAGCCCGCTGATCCAGATATGGTATAATCGCGAGCCGTGAAGCTCGCTATCTCTGGGCATGACCCAGCGAACCCTTGGGAAGTCAGACCTCAACTAATGACCAGACCTTTCTTCCTTAGCCTTGTCACTGCAGCGACAATCGTCCTGGCGGCCTGTGGTCGCGTCGTCACGCGCGAACCCACGCCGACGTCATTACCCGTAGACACACCAACGGCGACCGCGGCGACAGCTGTACCTGGCACGCCCACCGCAAGGCCGCTTGCCTACATGGCTGATACCCCTACCCCCACCGTTTCTCCCACACCAATCGTCCATGTCGTCCAAAAGGGTGATACGCTCCAAGCTATCGCTTTTGATTATGGCGTGAGCGTAGACGCATTGCAGAGAGCAAACGGGGTGGAGAACCCTCAGTTTCTGCAGGTAGGACAACACCTGGTGATTCCTATGGAGGAAGAGCCGGGCGCCGCGACATCGGATTTGCTGCTGCCCACACCGACACCCCATCCAATCGAGGTCCAGGGTGTGGCCTTCTATGAGACACCCGTCGACAGCTTGTTGGGTCTGGGAGAAGTCGCCAATACCACAGCCGTGACACTGACAAATGTGCAGATAGAGGTGGCCCTGCTGGACGCCCTTAACCAGCCGGTGATTCAGACCGATACCTTTGTATCCATGGACGTTATCCCGCCCGGCGTGCGCTCCCCATTCTCCATTCTGATCACCACCCCACCCTCTGACTGGGTGACTTATCGAGTGACGGTGGTCCGAGGACAAGAGGCAGGTGCTCTGGCCAATGCGTACGTACCCGTGTCAGTGATCGAGGCCCAGGGCGCTCCGGTAGGGCCGCAATTCGAGGTGACCGGGATGGCCGAGAACACCAGCGACAGTCGCGTTGTCGAGTCTATAGACTTCTTTGTTACCGCGTACGACGCCGAAGGTATAGTCACAGGGTTCCGTCGATTTACTCTGGGGAATGAGGCGATCGAGGGAGGCCTGTCTCCAGGAGAGAAGCGGGCTTTTAGCCTGTCGCTTATCACTCACCAGGGCGCCCCAGCTGATTTCACCGTGACGGCAGTGGGGCACACAGCGGAGGGGATACCTCCAGGAGGATAGATTGGCGTACCGCATACTACGTGTCATCGCAATCATCGTGGCCGGACTGACGACGCGGAGGAAGCTCATCGGGGCAGAGAATATACCATCCGAACCGCCCTATCTTCTCGCCACTAACCACCTTTCGGCGTTCGACATTCCCCTACTGTCAGCCGTCTTCCCCCATGCAGTCCGAGCCCTTGCGGCAATTGAACACAGGTCGAATCCGCTCTTTGCCCCGATCCTCGCGGCCTCGGGTGCCATCTGGGTCCGGCGAGGAGAGGTTGATCGACGGGCTCTTCGAAAGGCCTTGGCGGTTCTAGAGCGAGGGGAAGTGCTGGGAGTGGCGCCAGAGGGCACGCGAGCCGACGAGAGCCATGCCCTGCAAGAGGGAAAAGCAGGCGTTGCCTTCGTTGCCACTCGGACTGATGTGCCGATCGTGCCCGTGGGCATCGCCGGCACAGAGAAGATCAAGAGCAGCCTCCCGAGGCTGCAGCGACCCGAGGTACGTGTTGCAATCGGAGAATCGTTCCGTCTACCTGAGAGCGGTCACGTTCGGAGCGAGAAACTGCGAGAATACACAGACCTGATTATGCACCGCATTGCGGAGTTGCTTCCTGAGGAATACCGCGGCGTGTACAGATAGCCAGTGCAGTCGTTGGGCGCGACCGAAGGGGAAAGGGGAAGGGCGTCCATTGCTCGCAGCGCGTTGCCACGGTTTGCCGGGAGACGCTACTGCTCAGACTGAGCAGCTTCGAGTTCGGCACGTGCTGTCGCCACTAGATCTTCGGGATCGAACGGCTTGGTGATGTAGCTGTCGACACCCAGATCGCGGCCCTTCTGGATATCTTCCCGCTCGGCCATAGAGGTCAGAAAGACAAAGGGGATCGAACTCCACTCTGGGTGCCTCTGCACCTCCTGGTAAAAGGCGTAGCCGTCCATCTCTGGCATTAGGATGTCGGCTATGATCAGATCGGGAATCACATCCTCCATGATCTCGAGCGCTTCAACCCCGTTGACTGCCGTAGAGACTGTATATCCATTCAGCTCAAGGATACTAGCAATAGCCCCCACCATAGGCTGATAATCCTCCACCACCAGTATCCGCTTCCCATCTTCCATAGTGTGCTCCACAAAGACTTCGCTGCTCCTTATCTCAGGTCGTGACGTTGGCTAGATGACCCTATTCAGCTAGAGGCAACCAGACCGTAAAACTACTCCCCTCACCCACCTCGCTCTCTACCGTTACACGGCCTCCGTGTAGTTCGACGATCTCTTTTACGATCGCAAGGCCGAGGCCCGTCCCGGAAATCTGAAGCGTACGAGGCTTCTCTCCACGGAAAAACCTCTCAAAGACGTGGGGAAGCTCGTCCTCCGGTATTCCCATGCCGGTGTCCGTCACGGCGAGAGTGGCCCACTCTCGACCTTTGGACTCCCTTCTCCCCGTCGAGACAGCGATCGTGCCCCCCCTGCGTGTGTAGCGTATGGCATTGTTGATTAGGTTATCGAGGACCTGTGTCATGCGTTGGGGGTCCACCATGGAGACAGGACCTGGAGCGGTCTCTCTCGATTCGTACGTGAGCCGAAGCCCCTTCTCCTGGGCTCTCGGACGAGAGCTGGCGACACCCATCTCAAACAACTCGTCCAGATTCGTCCGCTTTGGGCTGATCTCCAGACGTCCCGCATCCACGCGCGAGATCTCCAAGATATCCTCTACCAAATCCGCTTGATGTTCCGCCTCTTGAGCCAGAGGCTCCAGATACTCTCGCCACCTCTCTGGCTGCTTCTGCATCAGATGGGCGAAGAGCTTGATCGTCGCAATAGGGGTGCGGAGCTCGTGGGAGACGTTGGAGACGAAGCGGGACTTCATACGATCTAGCGCCTTGAGATGACTTATGTCATGGATGGCCACGACTGCTGCGGTCTCTCTCATCCCCGGTTCTTGAATCGTCGCGGCCCTCAACTGCAAGTCCAGGCCCGTCAACTCAAGCACCTCTTCTGGGTTCTCTTCGGCACGCTCGGCCATTTCCTTCATCGTCTGGCGCAGTAATCCCGCTTCCTGGGGTGAGAGCGTTTGAGTAAGCCATTCTCGGGCCACCGGGTTCGCCAACACGAACTCGCCGTCAGGACTGGTAACCACGATGCCATTAACCGTGCTGTCGAGGATCGCTTCCAGGCGAGCGTATTGAGCCTGAAGCTGCGCCGTGCGCTCTGCCACGCGGTGTTCCAGGGTCTCGGCATGGTCGCGAAGCCTCTCATACAACCGCGCGTTCTCTATCGCAGTTGCCGCATGACTGGCGAATGTCTCCAGTCGGCGCGCATCATCAATGCTGAACTGACCTGGTTTCGTACTGTCCACATTGAGAAACCCGACGGTCGTGTCACCTACTCGGATAGGAGCAGCCATGTAGGACCTTAGCCAGGACCAACCCGCGCGGGCATTCCATCGCTCGTCCATTCTCGTATCCGAAACCACAATCGGCTTTCCGAGTCGCGTCATCTCTACCCAGTGAGGGTACTCCGAGATAGGAACCGAGTGCTCTCGCACCTCCTCCGCGACGCCCAGCTTCTCGTACCCCCGCCAGCGGACCACACCAGCCTGACCATCCTCGATTAGCATAATGTTGAAGCTGTCTCCAGGGACAACCTGTTCCACCTGCTCGAGGATGCGGTCTAGCACCTGTTCGAGCTCCAACGTGCTGCTCACCGCCACAGCCGCTTTCTGCAATGCCTGAGATAGCTGTCGTTGCTTCCGCTCTGCCTCAAAGAGGCGCGCATTCTCCATCGCGACACCCAACTGCCCCGCGATTGTGGTGTAGAAGGCCAGGTCTTGCCCGTCAAAGGCATCGGGGCGGCTGCTCTCCAGGTTGAGCACCGCCAGAACCTCGTCGCCAGTCTTGACGGGGACAGCAAGCTCCGAACGAACGTCCGGGGCGGCGGCCCTGTATGCTCCCCCCTCCTGCACATCCGATAGAATCATAGGGTTTCCGGTCTGATAGACTCGGCCCGTCAGACATCCGTCGACCGGAAAGCGATAGCCCCCCTCCGGTGGCTCGAACCCCAGGATGCAAGGGTGGCTCACCATAAACGTCTCCCCCGTGCTTCGTTCCTCTTCTGGAAGCATAAAGCCGAGGTATTCGACGCCCAGTGCCCGTTCCAGTACGGCGGCTGTCCGTGCCAGCACTTCGTCAAAATCGAGCGTAGACGCTGCGGCCAGCATCGTCTCGCGCAGAACCTCCGTCTCCGCCAGCTGCCTTACCGTCTCCTGGTGCAACTGAGCGTTCTCAATGGCAATCCCAGCTTGCGCCGCGAACGCCTCAGCCAGCCTGGCGTGTTCTTGGTTGTAGAACCCTGATTCTTCTTTGTCCAGTGTGATAATGCCGATCGACCGGTCGCCGACTAACATAGGCACGCCGAGCCAAGATCGTATTCCGACCTCCACATGGGGTTTGCGGCGGAACGCACCGTACGACGCTCCCGCGTCCTCCAGAATGAGCGGCTCACGGGTGCGGATGACGATGCGGTTGGGATTATCCCCGTCCTCTAGATCAAAGGCAGCACCCAACAGTTCCTCTAGGTTAGGAAAGCCTCTTCCACCCACGATCTCCAGCCGATTGCCTTCAAGTAACTGGACGGACGCCGTATCGTATGGGACGACCTCCTGAAGCTGGGCCAAGATCCGTTCGACAACCTCGTCTCGCTCCAAGGCCGTCGTCATCGCCAACGCAGCTTCTCGCAGCGTCTCCTGCTCCAGCGCTCGTTTCTTGGCCTCATCGAAGAGACGAGCGTTCTTAATGGCAGTGGCCGCGTGATCGGCGAAGGCTGCCAACCTCCGCGCATCTTCAGCTTTGAATTGATTGGGTCGAGCACTATCCACGTTCAAGTAACCAACTGTAGCATCGCCCAACGTGATGGGGGCGCCTGCGTAAGACGCAAGCCACGTGAGTCCGGGGACATCCACCCATCCCTCATAGTCAGACGTGTCTTGGATGATCAGAGGTTTCCCCGTTTGTGACATCTCTCGGAGATTGGGGATCTCCGGAATGTGGAAAACCGCAGTCCCGACGGGCCGGCCGTTCTCGAACCCCTCGTATCCTCGCCATCGGGAGATATGAGCCATATCATCTTTCACCAGCATCACATTGAACGCATCGCCATCGACAACTCGGGCCACCTGCTCGAGAATTCGGTCCAGCACCTCTTCTAGCTCTAGCGTACTACCCACGGCGGCTGCGGCTTCCTCGAGAGCTTCCGAGACCCGCCTCTGTTTCCTCTCTTTCTCGAAGAGTCGGGCATTCTCAATGGCAACCGCTGCCTGTTGAGCGAACGCCTGAACCAGGCGGGCGTCATCCACGGTGTAAGCTTCTGGGCGACGACTATCTACCGTCAGAATGCCTATCACCTCATCGCGAACTCGGAGCGGCACCCCAATGTTCGCTCGCACGTGCTCCAGTCCATCATCCTCACGCCACCCTTGACTGTTCACACGGATATCGTCTATCACCACGGGCTGCGCTTCTTCCACGAGGCGTTGATTATAGGGGTAGTTCTCCAACGGATAGGAGCGACCCACTTCGTCACCGTTCGAGCTACGCGCAGCGATGACCTCCGTGGCACCATCTTCGAGAATTTGAATACTCCCACTATCGTAGGCGATGACGCTGGCCAACTGCTCCAGGATCAGCTCCAAAACCTCCTGGAGATCCAAACTCCTGTTCAGCAAGAGCGCCGTCTCCCGGAGTCGCTCTGAAAGCTGTCGTTGTCGCTGTTCCGCCTCGTAGAGGCGGGCATTCTCGAAGGCAACGGCAGCTTGCGCCGCAAAGGCCTGTGCAAGCTCGCCGTGCGTATCCGTGTAAAATCCAGGCGTTCGCTTGTCGAGCGCGATCATCCCGATCACACGATCGCCCGCGAGCATGGGCACGCCCATCCAGGAACGAATGCGAGCAGCAGCATGCGGTTCTTCCCGAAACGCGTCGTACACCTCTGGTGCATCCTCGAGGATCACGGGCGCTCGAGAGCGGACGACCTCGCGATTGGGATGCTCTTCGTCCAGCGGAAAGGAAAGCCCCACGATGTCTGGTAGATTGGGAAAGCCGCGCCCTCCCATGACCTCCATCTGGTTGCCCTTCAGCAGGAGTACGGAGGCAGTATCATACGGAACCACTCGCTGGAGTTGAGCCAAGACGCGTTCAACAACCTCATCCCGTTCCAAAGCCGTTGTGAGAGCAAGAGCTACCTCCCGGAGTGTCTCTTGCTCCAGAGCACGATCCCGGGTTTCATCGTAGAGCTTGGCGTTCCGGATGGCAATAGCTGCCTGATCGGCGAGCAGATCGAGGACCCACAGCTCCTCATCGGTGAAGACGTGGGCGCGTTGATAGGCAACGTTCATCACACCCTGCACTGCATTCCCAATGGTAAGCGGGAGGCCAACGATAGCCCCCTCCCATCTCCGATCCTCAAAAAGCGGGTGGTTCATCGCATCGGAGATGACGATCCGTTCTCCGCTACGCGCTACACTGTAGGTCAGACCGTGAGAACGAACGTTATCGAAGGGCTCCTCGTGACGCTCGCCGTTCCACATCGCAGCGCCGAATATCAGCTCTCCTTCATCGTAGAGGAAGATGTGAGCATCATCCGCCGCTACGAGGTTCAGAGCATGCTCAAGAATTGTCTCCAGGACCGGCTCGAGCTCTAGGCTAGATGTGAGTTGGAGGCTTGCCTGACGGACTGCCCGCAGCTCAGCAACTCTCTGTCGAGCCACCTCAAACAAGCGGGCATTCTCAATGGCAGCGGCGACGTGACCCGCCAAAGCCTCCATAGCGACAACATCGTGTTCGTTAAAGGCGTTGAGTTCCTCGCTTTGAAGATCCAACACCCCAATAACCCGGTCGCGATACTTGAGAGGAACGTCCAACTCGGATTTGGTTTCAGTCAAGTACGCGGGGACGTAGCGAGGATCCCGGCTCACGTCGTTCGCCAGGAGGGTCTCCCCCTCGTAGGCGGCCCATCCGATCATCCCCTCTCTTTGCTCTTGACGGAAATCGATGGGCGCCTCACCCGTGAATCCACCTGCCGCAGCCTTGTAGACGAGATCACTGTTTTCTTCGTCAAGAAGCATAATGCTTGCGTAGTAGTAACCAAAAGCATCGGTGATCAGATCGACGGTCCTCTGGATTACCTCGTCCGGGTCCAGAGTTGATGTGATGCTCTCAGCTACCCTCGAGACAGTAGCCAGCTGGGCAGATCTCTCACGCTCAGCCTGGAACAGACGCGCATTCTCAATAGCGGCGGCAATCTGTGTGCTGAGTGTCTCCAGAGTTGTCACATCCAACTGGTCAAAAGCACCGTAGTCATCTTCTTGCACATCGAGCACGCCGATAACCTTGTCACCGCTTTTGATGGGTACCGCGAGTTCCGACTTGGTATCCTCTGCGGCCTTCCGCACGTAGTGGCGATCTGTACTTACATCATTACTCAGTTGCGTTTCACCGCTTGACGCCGCATATCCAATCATGCCTTCACCGATGGTCAACGAAAGATCGGAAGGCAGGATATCGGTGTAGGCTCCGGCCATCGACTGCATTCGGAGTCGTCTGTCTCCCGATTGAGGATCCTCTTCCTCGTCGAGCAGAAGGAGAATCACGTTGTGATAGTCGAAGGAGCCTTCGACAGCGGAGACGATGGTATCCAGCAGTACGTCCGGTTCCAACTCACTGCTCACATGCCGCCCCGCCTCATAGAGCAGTGCGGCCTGACTGGCCCGTCTCTGAGATTCCTCATACAGACGTGTCTTTTCCAGCGCCATTGCCACCTGATCCGCCATGGTGGAGAGCAGCTGTTGGTCTTCGACATCGTACGCGTAGGGGCGATACGCTTGAACGGACAATACGCCCGTCACCTGGCCCCCAATCCGCATTGGCACACCCAACCAGGAGCGCGAAATCTTCTCGGTGCCCCAAGTCTGCGCTGGAGGCAACTCGCTCCGTTCTTGCTTGTAATCGTAGATGAGCAGCGGTTCCCCTCGTTTGACGACAGAGGCAGTCAGCCCTGGTTGCAACGGCCGTCGGTAAGGGGGCTCCCGGGTGCCCTCGTCGACGGAGAAGCGGAAATCTAGCTCCTCCTTCTCTCCGTCATAGAGAGCGAGGAAGAATGCATCGGCTCTGAACGACCCATCTATCTCTTGATACACAGCTTCGATGAGACGATCCAGCTGCAACGATGAACTCGCGCGTCGTGCGACCCGATTGACAGCCCTGAGATGAGAAGCCCGCCGCTCGGTCTCCTCGTGAAGACGAGCGTTTCGAATGGCTGCAGCGGCTTGACTGGCGAAGATAGACAACAGATCTTGATGAGCCGAGTTGAAAGCTCCCGGGCGTGTCACGTTGTCTAGGGTTAGCGTTCCGATTGCCTCGCCTCCGAACGTCAGGGGCACGCACAGAGCGGACTTCTCCTCGTCTACCTCTGGCAGGTCGATCTGTTTCGTGCGAGGATCGTTGTCCACGTCACCGACGATCAGGGCCTGCCGATGCGCAAAGACCCAGCCCGTGTATCCTTCACCAGGCGCGAAACGAGCCGCTTCGACGGTTTCGGGACTAAAACCAACACTAGCTCGCACCACCAGCTCTCCCCGCTCTTCGTCAAAGAGATGGAGCGTCCCCTTCTCGGCCGGCCTGATCGCTTCTATGGCGGCTTCGATCACTCGTTCCAGGACCTCGCTTACATCGAGCGTGGAAACGATATCATGACTGACCTCAAGCAGGGAGTTCGTCTCGCGCAGACGGCGGCGGCTCTCCTGGTAGAGCCGCGCGTTCTCCACCGCCGTTGCCATCTGAGCAGCAATGGCCTCGAAGATGTGGAGAGCAGCTTCGTCGAATGCTCCCCTTCCTGGACTCTCCGCATTCAGCACCCCAACGACTTCTTCTCCCACTATGACCGGTACTGCCAACTCCGACTGCATCTTCGGAAGGCACTCAGCGTAGTATGAGATCTCCGAGGTATCCCTGATCAGGGTCGGTTTCTTGGTCTTGTACACGTGGCCGACGACGCTGGCATCTACGGAAAGCCGAAATTCCTCTTGAGACGGTGGAGCAAGCCCAATCCGCGAGGGGTGAACGACCATGAACTGGCCTGAATCATCCGGGAGCGAGAAGCTGAGATGCTGGATGCCCAATGTCCGATGGATGGCGCGCAACGACCGAGTAAGCATCTGGTCGAAATCCAACGTGGATGTCGCTGCCAGCATCACTTCCCGCAATGCCTCGGTCTCCGCCAGACTGCGAGCAGTCTCCTCATAGAGGCTAGCATTTTCAATAGCGATCGCTGCCTGGTTAGCAAACATCGTTGCAAGCCAAGCGTCTCGTTCGGTGAACTGCCTATCTGGAGCTACAGCATCGAAGACCAACACACCGGTAACTTGATCACCAAGCTGCAGAGGCACCCCGAGAGAGGCGTCAATGTCCTCACCCTCCCATTCTGGCGACCGTCCCTCCCATTCTCCGTAATCCGCCACAATGAGTGGCTCGCCTCGCTGGAACACCCTCCCTGCCGTCCCCTCGCCCGGCCTCAGTCGCGTGCCGGTGTAGTCTGCCCGATAGCCATAGCTGACGAGCTGCTCTAGTTCAGTTTGTGCTTCATCGACTAGATAGAGACTCCCTCCCTTGACTCCCAAAAGGTGACACCCTCGCTCCACAATCTCCTCCAGGAGTTCATCCAGATCCAACTTCGCCGTGACGGCCAACGATATCTCCTGGAGTACCTCCAGCTGCTCGGTCCGTTCCTCGAGTCGAGACTCAATACGCTTCCGTTCCGTGACGTCGCGACCCACCACCTGATACTCGACCAAGTCACCCATCTCGTCGAAAATGCCCCGAGTGGTCCACTCCTGCCATCGAACCTCGCCACCCTCTCGGACAAGACGATGCTCGAAGGTGGTGGAGGGCTGGTCCGGGGAGAGCGCTGCGAGTTGTTCTTCGACAAACGGGCTACGTTCTTCTGACACGAGAAGTTCGAACTTCTTCCCGATCAGCTCGCGGCAGTCCTTTTCAAAGTAACGGCAATACGCCTGGTTGACGAAGACCAAGGTACCATCCGGTCGGAAGCGAGAGATGAGGCTGGACTGGTCCTCGACGATGGCCTGATAGCGCTGCTCACTCTCCCGCAGCCTCTGCTCTAGGCGGTGCTTGTAGAGAGCCATCTCTACGGCAGAGTGCAACACGCTCGCATCGAAAGGCTCAGAGATATATTGGAGGGGTTCAGCCATCCTGGCACATCGCGAACTGAGGGCGTCGGCATCGTCCACGAGATAGACTACCGGGACATTAAGGCGGCTGTCGATCTCCCCAGCGCCCTCCATGCCCCCCACCTTGTTCTGACCTCGGATATCGATCAGGACTACGTCGACATCCATCCGTCTAGTTCTGCGGATGACCTCCCCGGGAGACCAGGCGCCGACTCGTACGTTGTAGCCGAGGTTTTCCAGCTGCTCCTTGACGTCTGGGGACACGTCCCTATCGGCGTCAACAACCAGAATCTTGGGTTGAGTCATTCTTGGGGTCCTGTTTCCACTGCCGGGGAGTGATCAGACGGAATTCCCGAAGCTATCTCGAAGATGAGGACTGATACTTATTATTCTTGTGAGCGATCGAAAATACACTCTCAAACCCGGGCATCTTTGATGTACTACAAGGCAACCATATCGTTCAACCGTACGACTGGCGTGTAACCAAACCTCACCCGTCATCGCTTCGGAGTTTGGCCGACCGCACCGAGCCACAAACCAACCTCGAGGTCGCTCGGCGTCAGTATAACCTGCTCATCTCGGGTGCGCAAGGCAACGTCGAACCGACCGGTGCACCTTCAGAAGGTGCCAACGTGACGAAGGCGCCTTGCGAAAGCCAGGCGATGCTCCCTCGTGTGCTGAACGCCGGCGACCCCGGCACCCTGGGTGTCCAATCCAGGCCTAACGCCTCGACCGCCAGATTGAGAAGGCGAGCCAAGCCCCTATGAGACTCACGGCGATGAACCCGGCGATGACGACAACCGTCGCCAGACCGAACTCCTCCGCCAAGTTGAAAGCAGGGATGACGAGCGCAAGACCGACGATAAGCGCTGCCAAAAGAACACTGAGGGAGATTCGATTCGCCGACTGATCCAGTCGATCTAGTGCCTGGTCCAACCCCTTATGCTCAAGCGTCACGCCAATCTGACCGCGCTCGGCTTGGATCAGAAGCTGAGATCCAATACGCGGCAACAAGCTGATCAGCTCGCTCCAATCACCTCCCGCCTTGAGCAGCTGGGGAGCCAAGTTACGCGGTAGCAGCATCTGCAGGAGAAAACGCCGCACGTAGGGCTTGGAAAAGGCAATGATGTCGAAGCCGGGATCTAGTTTGAGAGCAACCCCTTCCAGCATGGCCAGGGTCTTGCCCAACAGCCACAGCTCTGAAGGTAACCGAAGGTGGTGCCGGAAGGCGAGGGGCGTCGCATCCTCCATCACCTCCTGCGCCTGAATCGCCTCCAAGGGCAGCCCACGGTACTTCCGCAACAGCCGTGCCAAGTCCTGCTGAAGACCTACCCGATCCACGTCCGGCGTGGTCGCTCCCATGCGGATAAGCTGGTCGACAATGCTTTGTTCGTCCATCTGGACGATAGCGATGTAGAGGCGCGTCAGATTCGTCCGCAACCGGTAGCTCAAACGGCCAACCATCCCGAAGTCCATCGCCCCGATCACCTCGCCGGGCATGACGAAGAAGTTTCCCGGGTGCGGATCAGCGTGGAAGAAGCCGTCTTCAAGGACTTCCTTGAGCACCATCTGCGCCGCGTGGACAGCGATCTGATGACGATCGTAGCCCGCATCGTCCAGAGCTTCAATGTTGTCGATCTTTATCCCGGCAATACGCTCCATTACCAGGACTCGCCGCGTCGTGAACGGCCAGATCACCTCCGGAACGTAGAGGTATGGGTTGTCGGAGAAATTCCCTCGAAAGCGCTCAGCGTTATGCGCTTCTCGATGGAAATTCAGCTCCATGCGCAGCGTGGTCGCAAACTGTCTTGCTATCTCGGGTAGATCATACATCCTCGCCAGGGAGACGCGGCCCTCAAGCAGTTGAGCCACGTCCTGAAGGATCTCCAGGTCAACGTCGATGACCTCCTTGATGCCCGGTCGCTGCACCTTAAGAACGACAGCGGTTCCATTCCGCAGGGTGGCCGGGTGAACCTGAGCCAGCGAGGCCGCGGCTATAGGCACTTCATCGAAGTCGGCGAAAAGCTCCGTTATCGCTGCGCCCAACTCGGTCTCGATCCGTTCCTGAATCGGTTCCCACGGCTCTGGAGGGACGGAATCCTGGAGTTTGGCGAGTTCGGCAACGTACGCCGGTGGGATTAAATCGGGGCGGGTACTTAGGACCTGACCTAGCTTGATGAACGTAGGCCCAAGTTCTTCCAGGGCCAGGCGCAATCGCTGAGGAGCACCCAGCGGCGGCGTCTCTTCACGCCACTGGCCGATCAATCGACGAGGAAACGCCAAATAGGGCTGCAGCTCCAACAAGTCGACCAGTTCACCGAAGCCGTGGCGGAGGAAGACTTGCGCAATCTCACGATAGCGCTTCAAGTGTCGGATCGTACGTTGAGGAGCTCTTACCATAGTGATGCTGCACGTCAAGCTGCGCGGTTCCCAAGATGCGCCTGTTCACTTGGTCCGCGGACCGGTCGTGGAGCGCGGTAGGCCTAACATGCCCCCAGCACGCTGTGGATGTCGGGCAGAGCCTCTAGGGCGGCTCTTCGCCCAGCAGCTATCGTCTCCGCAGCACGGGTAAAACCAAGAAGAACACTCACATCGGGGGGAATAGGGGGGCGAATGATGACCTCAGGAGCAGCCTCTAGCAGACGACGTTGGTTGATCTCCTTCATCATCACGTCCAGCGAACGCAATATCACTTCGAAGGTACTGGCTAAGCCGGGCGGCACGTAACGACGTTCGCGCAACCTTTTGATCATCGCGGAGAAGGTGCTGTTCTCACCTACCACATCGACCGCAATGACAATGTCGGCTCCCATGCGCCGCACTACGTCGGCAGGGAGATTGTCCAACAGACCACCGTCCACAAGCAGTTGACCATTCTGCTCGACCGGCTTGAAGAGTCCGGGTAACGCAATGGTCGCCCGCACAGCGTCCATCAGCTCCCCTTCGTTCAATATCACAGCCTCGCTCCTCTCCAGGTCAACGGCCATCAGACTCAGGGGACACCGCAAGTTCTCAAATGAGCAGGCCCCCAGGCGATGTGTCAGGTAGTCGATCACCCTCTGACCTTCGAATAGCCCCCGACGCGGCAGGGTCGGATCAGCCAGAGACAACAACCGACGCGGCTGCGCCATCCGGAGTGCCTCCTGTTCCATGAGCCCAGGCTTGATGCCAGCCGCGTATGCTGCTGCTACTACGCCGCCCATACTGGTGCCGGCCAGCAGATCGATGGGAACCTGCTCCTTCTCCAGCACCTTGAGCACGCCGATGTGAGCCAGACCTCGGGCGCCACCTCCACTTAGGGCCAGTCCTATCTTGGGTGCGCTGTCACCCTCCACCGCTGTCACGCATTCAGTGCTGGGTCTAGAGCGTCTGCTCGCCTCATTCCGAATCTGCCAGTTGATCAATCTTCACTGCCAAGGCCGCCACCTCCTGCTTGAGCGCTTCGAACTCGTTGCGCGTCACAGGCTTCATCTGGTTCATCTCCTGGCGGATCATGTCGCGGAGCTCTTCACGCTCCTTCTCACCTTTGGCTACCAGAGCATCGACCAACTTCTGGGCCTCTTCGCGTTCGACGCCTTCTTCTTCCACCAGCTGATTCACGGCTTCCCGCACCTTTTCCCTCGTCAAGGTGAAGACGCCCAATCCCATCAGTAACGTTTTTTCCACGATATTCGTCATGTCGAACCTCCCTCTGCCCATTCCAGACTTCCCGGTCGGTGCATTGTGCGAGGACACTTGCCTCCAATCCAGACAACGTTCTTAAGGTCCAGGTGATGTGAAGTAATTATACCGGCAGACATCCGGCGGTCAAGCTTCCCTGCTTGACAGGAATATCAAGCCCATGTAGCATTCTGGTATGAACAGACTGCCGATCATCACACTGACCACAGATTTCGGCACCGAGGACAGCTACGTGGGAACGATGAAAGGTGTCATACTTGATATCGCCCCCCACGCTCGCCTGGTGGACATCACCCACCAGATCACACCCCAGGACGTCCGGCAGACCGCCTATGTTCTGTACGCTGCCTATCACTTCTTCCCATCGCAGGCCTACCATCTGGTCGTCGTGGATCCTGGCGTCGGCAGCGCTCGCCATGCTATCGCCGTCCAGCTATCTCATGGGACGTTTGTCGGTCCCGATAATGGGGTCTTCACCTACGTCATGGCTCAGGAGTCCATAGAGACGGTCGTCGAGCTGGCGAATCCGCGCTACCGGCTGCCTGTGGTCAGCGAGACATTTCACGGTCGCGACATTTTCGCTCCTGGCGCTGCCCACTTGGCAGCTGGGGTCAGTCTCGATCAACTCGGCCCGGCTATATCCGACCCCGTCCGCCTGCCCCTGCCCCGGCTGGTTGTGGCGCCTAGCGCTATCAGGGGCGAAGTGCTGCACGTAGACCACTTTGGTAACGTCACGACGAGTATAGGGCGTCTTCATTGGAGAGGGGATAAGCTGTCGTTCGTGCCCGTCTTCCGACGCCAGATCGCGGAACAGGCCCGTTTCTCAGCTGAAGACGCCGTCGTGGTGGCGGGGGGTCGGAAGATGCGGGGAATCTGTCGGACCTATGCCGAGGTTGAGCCCGGCCACGTACTGACACTGGTTGGTAGCCAAGGCCACTTGGAAATCGCCGTGCGTGAAGGAAGCGGGGCCCAGAGGCTGGACCTTCACGTAGGCGATCCGGTGGAGCTGCACTGGTAGGGGCACCGCGCTCGAGAGGCGCAAGAGGATCCCGGTTCGGGCTCGTCACCGACCTGCTGATGATGCTGTCTTTGGTCAACGGCACCGAGTCGCGAGTCGGCGCGTGATTTTCAGCCTGATGCGCTAGCCACAGGTAGCGTTAGGAGGAACGTGCTACCTGATTCAGGCGATCCCACCTCCGCAGAAGGACTCTCCACCCAGATACTTCCTCCGTGTGCCTCTACCGCCAACTTGCAGAAGGAAAGCCCCAAGCCACTACCGGAACGCCGGCCTCTCACCGAGGAGGCGCGGTGGAATTTATCGAATAGCTTCTCCTGCTCCTCCTGCGGGATACCAGGTCCCTCGTCGCTGACGCCTAGCAAGAGGTGATCCGGCCCATACTCCGGGTCCGAGCGACCCCATAGTCGTATGCGGCTACCATCAGGGGCGAACTTGACCGCATTGTCCACAAGGTTGTTCAAGACCCGCCTTGTCAGCCCCACGTCGACGTGCAGTAGCGGTAGACTGGCGGGGGCAGAGACCTTGATCGAGATATCGGCGGAGTCTGCAAGCGGAGCGATCTGTGCCGCCGTCTCCTCTAGCAGTGTCAACGGCTCGATCGCATCAAAGCTCAGTTCGAGCTCGCCGCTTTCCAGCTCGCTGACATCCAAGAGGTCGTTGACCAAGCCCAGCATCCGATCGCTGCTCCGCTGAGCCATTTCCGCCAATGTGCTGAAAAGCTCCGTGTTGTTATCTACAAAGGCGTCCTGCATCAGCAAGAAGCTGTTATCCAATACTGTGAGTGGCGAACGGAGATCATGCACCAACATATCCGTCATGTCGTCCTTCAGACGCCCCAGTTCAATCTCTTCCGTAACGTCTCGGAGAACGAGCAACCAACCAGTGATCATCTCTTCCTGACTCCGCACCGGGGCCAGCGTCCGCTCGACGTGACGACCCGAAGCCTCCAACGTGACGATCGCCTGCTTCACGCTTTCACCGTCTGCTTCGCGCATCGCCAATTCCTGGCAGTCGCTCTTCAATGCTTCCACATCGTATCCCAGCAACTCGATCAACGGCTGATCCCCATCTTCTCCTGGGGTGTCGAGATTCCGTCCTGAGAGCTCCAGTTGCGCGATATGCAACAGGCTCGCCGCTGCACGATTGGCGGCGACGACACGCCAGTCCCTGTCCAGAAGCAGAATCCCCTCCCTAGCGGTTCTGAGTATCGAGTCCAATTCCTGCACGCGGAGGGCCAGTGCCTCGTCGGTGCGCGCATAAAGACGCGCATTCTGGATCGCCACAGCAGCTTGGGCGGCGATCGTGACAAGAACCCTCTGGTGGGACAGATCGTAGGCCTCTGCCGTATCGTATGATTGCACAGCGATCACACCCAGCACCTCGTCGGCTGCCAATATCGGCACTCCCAGCCAACACTCCGCCAGCCTGCCGATCGGTTCCACACCCAGGTTTGTCAACCGCGCCTCGACATCGCCTCTCAACAACAGAGGGTTTCCGCTCTGTAGCACGTATTCGGTGAGACCTGAGCCTGTGCGCCGAGAGCGCCAGCGCACGCGCTCCCCTCGCTCCACGGCAAGCGGGAACGAGACCTCCTCGACACGTGAATTGTAGAGGGAGACGTAGAAATTCCGGGCGGGCATGAGGCGGGCAACCTGGTCGTAGATCGCCAAGACGACCGCTTCAATATCCAAGCTGGAGCTGAGGGCCTGGCCCACCGCCTGGAGGCCACGCAGTTCGTTCACGCGGCGCTGAAGTCGCTGACTGGTCTGAGCTAAACTACGGGTTATCAACGACGCAACGACCACGCTTAAGGCAAAGATAACGAACAGCACCACGCCCAGTCGTGTGTAGATCAGCGCCATCAGGGGTGCCAGGACTAGGGGGCTCCCCTCGTAGAAGAGTAGGTTAGGAAGGGACCGCACGTAATGCCGCAAGGACTCTCGGCCGCGTGCCGCAAAAGCCGGGACGAAAGCGAGATGGTTGACGAACAAGTACGTCAGAGCAAATGACGCCAGGGGCAACGTGTCCGAAACACTGAGGGCGACTAGTGGTATCTCACCCCCAAGCAGTCGGTAGATCGCGCCACCGACCAGTACACTGGCCGTGTGCGCCAACGCGTTGGCAGCACCGATCGTGACAACATCCCAGATCTTCGTCATCCGAGGAAGCTGCAACCGGTCGGCCCATCGGTAACGGAGCTCAGCATGTACAACGGCGCCAAGAAACGCTGCCCAACCCGAGGGAACTGGCCCTATCACCAGACAGGCTGCCACGGTCGTCATCGGAAGTAATGACACGACCCCGCCGACCAGGGGCACACCGAAGACGTCGGTGAAGACGATCAGAGCACCAAACAGCATCCCCGGCAGGAGCTCCTTCAGTGCAGGCGGGCTGGCGATCGTCAACCAGACGAGAAGCCCTAGCGTCACCGCGCCGGTTACCACATAGCCAACGGACACGTTTCGTCTCATAGATAAGCACTTTTGATGTCGGGAAGACCGTACATACGCTTCCCCAGCCCCAACGTCATCAGGCCTCGCCGCAGGCCTTGAGTTTTTCTTCGGCCTTTAAGGATCGAAGCACACGTTCGGGCGTCAGCGGAAGCTCTTCGATCCATACGCCCGTAGCGTCATGGACAGCGGCGACCAGAGCCGGGGCGAGGGGAATGAAGGGCATCTCCCCCATCCCCCGCGCGCCCCACGGCCCCCGAGAATCCGGTTCCTCCACGATGATCGACTCAACACGCTGTGGCACGTCGGCCACCGTGGGGATCAGGTACGTACTCAAATGGGGCGTCCGCACATGGCCGTCCTCAGTGATGAAGTCCTCGCAGGTCGCCCAGCCTACCGCCTGGGCGACGCCCCCTTCGATCTGCCCTTCAACTTGTTCTGGGTTGACTGCTTGTCCCACGTCATCCGCGCAGACAACGCGGCGGATATCTAGCTCTCCCGTTTCTACGTCTACGACTACCTCCACCGCTTGGGCCACGTATCCATAGGCGAAGTTCGGCAGACTCTCGCCTGTCTCTGGATCGAAGTGCGTCGTCTCGGGAGCCAGATAGGTCTCCTCCGCGGTGGCCGGACGTTCTCCTTCCCACCAGCGCTTTAGCACTGCTTCAGCTGTCTTTCGCACAGCGTTCCCAGCCATGAAGGTCGTCCGGGACGCAGACGTGGAGCCAGAGTTTCCGGGACTTGTCGCCGTGTCCGAGGTCTCCATATGCACACGGTCCAACGGCACGCCTAGCGCCTCGGCGGCCATCTGCCGGATGACAGTGTGGGCCCCTTGTCCCACATCAGCGCTTCCTACACTAACAGTGGCTCGCTCAACCCTGTCGTCACCATCGAGCTCTATCTTTGCCCAGCAGTTCTCCTGATAGCCGAAGGAGAATCCCACGTTCTTAAAGCCAACAGCCAGCCCGATCCCGCTGCGGGTCGCTTCCCGTGGCCTTCTCGATCGTGACGTTACCTTTGAGGAGGGTCTATGCCAGGCCGTCAGCGCCTCTCCAGAACCATCACCTACCTGCTGCCACCCCACAGCCCTGGCGCATTTTTCCGTGACCTCCACCAGACTGACGCCATCGGGAAGAGGCGAGCGGACCGTGGTCGGGGTTTCGTCTCGCAGCAGGTTTTTGATTCGAAGGGCCACCGGGTCGACGTCAAGCGCCTCAGCCAGCTTGTTCATTTGCATCTCGGCAGCAAAGATACCCTGAGGCGCTCCGAAACCGCGGAAGGCTCCGCTGGGAGGGTTGTTTGTGTAGACACCATCCACATCCACTTCGACATTCGGAAACTCGTACGGCCCGGTGCACGTGAGCGTCGTGTTTCCCAGCACCTTGTTGGTAGTGTAGCAGTAGGCGCCCCCGTCAGCTACGACCTTAACGTCTGCCGCGACCAGTTTCCCTTCGCGAGTGGCTCCCCATTTGCAGTGAAACCACATTGGGTGACGCTTGCAATGCCCTCGGATCGATTCCTCGCGGTTCCAGACGACCCTGACGGGCCGTCGCAAACGGTAGGCCGCCAGAGCCAGCACAATCTGTACCGACATATCTTCCCGCCCCCCGAAGGCACCCCCGATGGCCGGGTAGATGACGCGCACGTGCTCGGCAGGTATGCCCAGCGCGTGCGCCACCTGGTGTTGGTCCTCCCAGGTCCACTGACCGGCCACCACGATCGTGACCCGGTTCTCGTCATCAATGTAGGACAGGCCCGCCTCCGGCTGGAGAAAGGCATGCTCCTGGGCGGGGGTATGGTAGTCCCCCTCAACGACGACGTCCGCCGCCTCCCACCCGCTCTCCATATCCCCTTTGCGGATCTGGTGGTGGCAGATGAGGTTGCCTTCCGTGGTCAGCTCCGGATGGAGCTCGTTAGGCTCCCGATCAGGGTGGAGTTGCGGGGCATCGGCTTTGAGAGCATGAAACGGATCGGTGACTATCGGGAGGTCCTCATAGTCGACTTGAATGAGATCTCGCGCCCGCACAGCTGCTTGTTCGCTTTCTGCCACAACGAAGGCGATCTGATCACCGACGAAGCGGACCACGTCTCCATTCGCCTTATCGGAACCAGGGCCGCACAGCACCGGTTGATCCCTCGTCTGGAGGCCATACTCGTTCACCGGTACGTCCTTGGCAGTGAAGATCGCTGAAACCCCGGGCACCTCCTCGGCTTGGGACGTGTCGATGCTCAAGACGCGTGCGTGCGGCCGGCCGGCGAAGAGGATCTTGCCATAGAGCATGTCCTGCATGACGAAATCACCCGGGTACTTGGCCTCTCCAGTGACCTTGGCACGCGCATCCAGGCGTGCGACCGACTGTCCGACAATGTTGGTCATAGCGAATCCTCTCGTCTAGACTGCGTGAACTGGCGCCAAATCATCCAAGGAGAGACGCCTACCAAGACCGGTCCAGTGACAACGGAGCCGCTACCTCGCCTGCCCTCGCTGTGTCTCTAGCGTCAGGATGCGGCGCAAGATGGCCGCAGTGGCGGCGTACGTGGAATCCACACCGAAATAGGAGAGGCGCTGGCTGCCCAAGTTCCTCCCCTTCCCCAGCGGTGTATCCGAGGCGTAGTGTATGATCCCCACATCAAAGGGGACGGTATCCGCGTAGAGGGTAACGATTTCGTTCCTTGGATGGCGAGTGGGGCGCACCGCCTCGTAGACAGCGGAGAGATATGGCCCGGCCTCCATCTCGATGTCCGTGTACCCCTCGCGGTAGAAGACGTCCATATAGCGGTCATTCTGAAGGAAGGTTCCCCGGACACTGATCGCTTTCTGGTTGTCGAGCGTGGTACCGTGAACGAGAAAAGGCGCCACGTTCGAGGCAGTGAAGCAGTTGTTGAACAGGTACGTGTTCCGGGAGTGCTCATCGTGAACCACATAGGGAATCATGACGTCGCCGACCCGACCATTCAGCGTAGCCGCCTTCCCCAGGCTATAGACCCCTCGGAGCGAATCGACACTGGTGGCGACCTGGGACAAGATGTGATAGGCCCCCATCCCGAGAGGATAGTCGATGTTGACGATCACCGCGTCGCTCTGGGCCAGCCTGTCCAGTCCCGGCACCCGCAGCCGAGAGTCAAACCAGTCCGGGCGCAGTCTACATATTTCGATGACCTGAGCCTCCACGTCAAAGACGTGATGACTGTCAATATGCGTGATCCCGCTGAGGGCCTCTTCTTCCTCCCGCTGAGCCCATACGTCATCGCCGCGGTGCGCCTCCATGTAGTCGCGCATGACAAAGTAGAGGAGATTCTCAAACCGTGATGAGGAAACCCCACTACGAATACGGGCCTCCTCCTCCAGCAGGTCTCGACTTCCTCTCTCTTGGAGATAACTCACCAGATCTTCTTCCCGACGCAGAGCGAACCCGGAGAGCATATTGACCACGCTGTGCACGTTGCTGGAGATGAAGTAGACTGGTCTCTCGGTCAAGTCTATCGGTGATGCATCTGTAACAAAGCTCCACCAACGCCGCGTGGCCTTCCGGTAGTCGACTCGAGAGCCGGCCAACAGCCTCACGGCGAATCGCTTGGGCTCTCGCCCCATGTCACAGAGTAGAGCGGCGAATTCATCGCCCCAGGTTTTTTCCAGACGGCTCAAATCATCAGGGCTGATAACCAAGACCCCCTGAAGCCTCTCACGGAGCGTCTCTCTCGCCGGTTCGCCTGACTCACAGTAAGCCTTCAGGTCCTCCAGCAGAGGATGATCGTGCAAACGCCGGTGTATCTTGTTCCACTCGATCTGGAAAGCGGTCAACATCGGAATCAGGTCGTCGATGTCGGACACACTGGCGATGAAAGCAGCCATCGTCTCATGCCCGTCGAAGAACATTCGACGACGGCGGCCGGGAGCATCGACTTCCTCCCACTGCTCGACCTTTGCGTAACCGCGTCGAGCGAAGACACGCTCCGACTGCCCCATCACCACCAACCGAGTTCGTCGTATGCAGTGTGGAAGTCGGAGCGAACAGTAGATCAGTGCCGCGGCGTCTGGCGCTTCATCGCGAGCCTTCACGTGAAGTGAGGAGTTCATCCCAAGGTGCGACTCGACGAAGGACCGCACCTGCACTTCGTCGGTCGTACGCAGGAGCGAGTAATACGTACGCATATAGAGCGAGATTTCTTCGCTGCCGGTGGTGGGAACGGTTCGCTCCATTCTATTCCTTTGAGGCCGCTCTCTCGATCGCCTGCACGATCTTGTAGTAGCCTGTACAGCGGCAGAGGTTTCCACTCAGACCGACCTCTATCTGCTCCCGCGTCGGCTCGGGGATCTCATCCAGTAAGTTCGCTCCGGCCATCACGAACCCGGGCGTGCAATAGCCACATTGAACGGCGCCCTCATCGACAAAGGCCTGTTGGACCGGGTGAAGCCCGTTGACCTGAGACCGCGAGGTTGTCTCGGGCAGGCCCTCCACGGTGACGATACTTGTGCCGTGAGCGCGGGGAGCGGGCGTGAGACAGGCCAGGACAGCGATCCCGTCCATCCAGACGGTGCAAGCACCACATTCGCCCTCGCCGCAGCCTTCCTTCGTCCCGGTCAGCCCCAACTCCTCGCGCAGCATGTGGAGCAACGTTTTATCATTGGCTCCCTGCACAACGACGTTCTCACCGTTGACCACGCACTCAATCGGCTCGAGCCCTTCGCTACGGTGGTACACGGTCTTGCCTGCCAGCCGCGGATACGTTCCCTGCGTGGTGCCCCACAACATAGGGGGAGCTTCCGGGAATGGGTCTCGCTCCTCTCCCGACTGGAGTGAGGAAAGCGCTCGACGCACCAACACGGCAATAACGTCTTGGCGATAGCCAGCGCCGGCGCGAATATCGTCGATACAGGAGGTCGCTCTCGCGGCAAGTTCCGACGCCTTGTCAATACTCTCGCCCGTAAGTCTCCTTCCGACCAGCGCACTCTCCGCCTCCCGAGCGCGGATGACGGTGGGGGCCACACTCCCCATAGCGATGCGCGCCTCAGCCACAATCTCTTCATCGAATGAAAGAACGACAGCGGCGTTGACCACAGAGATAGCGTGAATGCGGCGCAAAGCCAGTTTCATGAACATGCCGCGCTGATGATGCTTCAAGGCCGGGAACGAAATATCAGTCACCATCTCATGGGGCGCGAGAGCCGTCTCTCGAACGCCCTTGTAGAAATCGGGAAAAGACAGAGTCCGGTCGCCATCAACGCTGCTCAACGTCAGATCTGCGTCGAGCGCCCAGAGCGCGGCTATGGTATCGTTGGCCGGAGAAGCGGTAATCAGATTGCCAGCAACTGTACCGCGATTACGCAGCTGGGGTGTACCGACCTGCCAGCACGCCAGCGGAAGCGGGTACCCTCGCTCCACCAACACGTCAGATGCCAGAGCTTTGTTATGTGTGACAGTCGGCCCCACGTGGATGCGATCGTCGCGCAAAGACACGTGGTTCAGACCGCCCACCCGCGTGATATCGACCAAAATCCGGGCCTCTCGGCTGCCCCGTTGGAGTTCGACGATCAGATCTGTCCCACCGGCGATGACCCGCGCCTCGGGGCCGTGGTCAGCGAGAAGCTTCAGGGCATCCTCAACGCTAGTCGGGGTGTAGTACACTTGCCACATACTGTATCTCCTGAGCTTGGATCAACGTGGGCCAATGCGTGCTTGAGTGTCGGCATGATGCATATGCCGGAAGTATACCGCCTCTTATGACGTTAGGCAACCAGCTGTTTGTCCTTTCAAACGCAACTTAATCGCCTATAATACGTAGAGCATAATGCTAGGTAACGCTATTCTAGAGACAAAGCAGCTCCATGGAGCGTCTAGGTGACTGAAGAAGAACTCTGGATCGAAGCCGCCCGCGAAGGAGATAAGACGGCTTTCGGACACTTGGTTGAGGCCTATCAGAATCCTATCTATAACCTTGCCTTCCGCATGCTGGGTAATGGACCGGAGGCCGAGGACGCCGCTCAGGAAGCCTTTATTCGGGCCTACAGGTATCTCGACAGTTATGACCCGCAAAGAGCCTTCAGTACGTGGCTGTTTTCCATCGCCTCCCATTATTGTATCGATCGACTGAGGCGACGAAGGATAAACTGGCTGCCACTGAAGGAGGAAATCGCAGAGCCGATCCGATTGGCGAGTGCCAGTCCCAACCCGGAGACCGTGGTGACTGAGCGAGATCGGGAGGACTGGATCCAAGAGCTGATGAGCACGTTGTCTCCCACGGACCGGGCGGCGGTAACCCTCCACTACTGGTATGACTGTCCGTATAAGGAGATTGCCGAGGTGTTGGACCTGACGGTGAGCGCGGTGAAGTCGAGGCTCTATCGAGCGCGCCGCGCTCTGGCAGAGCAGATGGAAGGAGAAGCCTATGCATTGCAAGAGGGCTAACAATCTGATGATGGCTCGCTTGGATGGCCATGCAGCTGAGGTTGAAGTCAGGGAACTGGAAGAACACCTGTTCACCTGCAGCGCGTGCCAAGCTCGATGGGAGAAGATGCGTGCACTGGATCAGTTGTTCAGGTCGGCGCCAATGGTGTCGGCTCCTTCCCGGCTCCATGCCCGAGTGAGGGCCCGCATTGATCGAAGAGAGCAGGCTCGACGCGCGATCGCCGGTGGCTTGGCGCTGGCAATAGGCACGGCGGCGTTGGCACTCCTGACGCTCGTCCCCATTGGCTTCACGTTGCTGGAGAACGCGGGTGCGGCCCCGGCCCTGCTCATCGGTGGGGTAGAGACTATCACCCAGTTGATGAACCTTATCGACCCCGTTACCCGGATGCCATTGGTCTTGCTGGATCGGTTTGCCGCATCGCTGGTCATCGTGGGTTTGGGCAGCCTCGCTATAGCGGTGGCGCTGAATGGCCTATGGATTGCGACCATGCGGAGATTGCGCCCCGTGGGAAGATGAGCGCCCAAAGATAAACAAGACACACGGGACCCGAATCGGAAAGACGACCAGATGACGGATGAAGTAATTGTAAGAAAGGATCGACATGAAGAGGCTCATGGTACTGTTCGCTGCACTGACATTGCTGCTCACTTCCTTGGCATGCACGATTACCCCCCGAATACCGGACATCCCCATCAACGTGCCGACCATCGAAGTCGGGGATATCCAGGAGGAGAGACACACCGTCCCCTCTGTTGGCGCTGGCCCCCTCGACGTTGACCTGATCTTCGGCGCAGGACAGCTGCTTGTTGAAAGGGGTGTCTCCGATAGACTGCTGGCGGGTGTCTTCCGCTACAACGTCGAGCAATGGGCGCCAGAGATCAGTCACGAAGGCACAGAGCTGAGAATCACACAGGGAGGCGATGAGAAGAAGTGGGGTATTCCCGGCGGGAATGTGCGCAATAGGTGGGAGCTCAAGGTCTCGCCTGAGACAGTTCTGAGGATGAACGTCAGAGCTGGAGCCAGCGATGGTGAGCTTGACTTGACGGGGCTCATGATTTCCGAGCTTGATGTGGATCTCGGAGCGGGAAACTTCGTGCTCCGCTTCGACGAACCTAATCCGGTCCCCATGGATCATATGACCCTGGACGCAGGCGCTTCCAAGATAGAGGTGCTCAGCGTTGGAAACGCCGGGCCCGAGCGGATGCGCGTTCAGGGGGGCGTCGGTGACATCGCCCTGGACCTAACCGGGAACTGGACCCAGTCGTCCGACGTCACGATCAGAGCCGGGGCTGGAGCGCTCCGGTTGACCCTACCCCCCGACGTGGGGGTCGAGGTCGAGACAAGAGGAGGATTGACCAACGTCGAGGCTTACGGGCTGAGACAGATGGGCGGCACGTACACGAATGATGCCTTTGGCAACACGGACGTCGAATTGCACATCAACATCACGACTGGGATAGGTAACGTCCGATTGATCGAGGAAGGCGCCAGAGAGTAGAGATGCTCCGACGCCCTGAACGGAGGTGCGGCTATGGATAAGCAAGCGCTGTTTTGCCTCACGATGATCGTGCTCGGAGGGTTTCTACTTCCGGCCACCACGGTGACGGCAGCAAGTGAGCAGCCAGATGACGGCGTCGTCATCTGGAATGAGAACTATACACTTCCGGAGGATGAAGAAGTGAACGGCGACCTGGTCGTTTTCAACGGCGATGCGACCCTGGAAGCCGGCAGTCGCGTCGCAGGAGATACGGTTGTCTGGAACGGCACTGCTGATGTGAACGGTGTCGTCGAAGGCACCCTGGTCATCTCCAACGGTGAGATTCAGTTGGGCGCACAGGCGCGCGTCCGGGGTGACGTGGTATGCAGCTGGAACTGCGATATCCAGCGGGACGAGGCTGCACGCATTGACGGGGACATCATCGAAGGTCCGGCCCTGCGCTGGCTCCCCTTCGCTGAATGGGGTCAGCCTGGCCTGCGACTTCGGATACCGGACCCCGATGAGGAACCCCCCTGGGTGTCCGGAGCCCAACGACTGCTGAGATGGATTCTCCGAATCGTGCGCAGCGTCGTGACAACCCTCGTCATCGCCGCGATAGGTGGGTTGGTAGCATTGATCTGGCCCAAGGCGACGGCTGAGGTGGAGCGCACAGTATTCCAATCGCCCGGGGTGAGCATCGGCGTTGGAGTCCTGACCCTCATCGCTGCCGTTGCCCTGGTCGTGGCTCTTGCAATAACGATCTGCCTCTCCCCCCTTGCTGCGCTGGTGGGTTTAGCCGTTGGAGCCGCCGGGCTCTTCGGATGGGTTGCTATTGGATCGCGGGTAGGAAGACGGTTACTCAGGGCGCTAGGCACCGGTGACGTTGCGCCTCTATGGTCCACAGCGTTGGGCACGTTGATCATCACCTTGATCAGCCTTGGCCTCACCGCGGCTTTCTGTCTAGCCCCCCTTGGGTGGCTGCTGATCTTCGTCCTCGGCTCCTTCGGGCTGGGGGCCGTGGTGTTGACTCGGTTTGGCACGACGCCCTACGTCCCCAGCGCACACCGCGAGCTGGTCGCCTCTCCCCCTGCGCACGCTCCGATGGAAGCCCCGGTCGAGCCAACCGTCGAGAGTGAGGAAGGGGCTGCAACCGGCCGCGAGGAAGAGGAAACGTAGGCCTGCTTACTACGAGGTCAGAAGCCGAGGGGAGCATCTCCCTCGGCTTCCTGGTTCTTGGAACAATTCTCTCCTTGATGTCGTCTATATACCGTACGAGGCAGCTTGCAGAGAATGCCAGTGTGCCAGAGCCCCAGTCCCTACAGGGCCGGCCTGAAGATCGGAAGTATCCTCCGGAAGCTGCTCAAGCGGTTCCCAGATTTGTATCGACGATTAGTGAACAAAGGAGAGATGATGAATAAGAGATCAATCCTGATGTTGTCGTTTATCGCTCTGACGTTGGCAGCCTGTGGCAGGGTCGCCGAACCTACTCCCGAAGATCAGACCGCCATCCCACCCGAATCACCTGTGGGAAAGAGTCCCCTCTCGCCTCCTCCGACACCGATACCGCAGGAGCAGACGAGTCCACTCCCCGATCCGGCGACCAGCCCGATCGAACCCCCCTCTGAAGCCATGGATGACGTCGTTCCGGCTGCCAAGGAGTATCTGGCCGCGGAGCTGGACGCCGCCGTCGATGACATGGAAGCGACTCTCGTGGAGCCAAGAATGTGGCGAGACGCCAGCCTGGGCTGCCCAGAGCCCGGAAAGGTCTACGCACAGGTCGTCACACCGGGCTACCGAATCGTGCTGGAGGTCGACGGAGAGCAGTATCAGCTACATACAGACCAGAGCGGACGGAGTATCACTATGTGTGAAAAGGAACTTCAGCAAGCGCCTGCCGCCGCAGTGGATCATCTAGCTAGCGAACTGGGCATTCCCCCAGAGGAAATCCAGGTGAGATCGGTAGAAGCGGCGGAGTGGCCCGACGCCAGCCTGGGCTGTCCCGAGCCTGGAAAAGCGTATGCCCAGGTCGTCACGCCAGGCTATCGCATCATCTTAAGCGCTCAAGGAGAGAGGTACGAACTTCATACAGACCGAGAAGGTCGAGCCGTCGTCATCTGTGACTCGGTGAGGTGACTCCTGGAACGAGCACAGAGATGAGTTGCTAAGAAGCGCGGCATCTGTCGCTGCGAGGAATCCCGCGCTCGTTGCGCGGGGTTCTTCCTTAGCCTTGCTCGCCCTCAAGCTTGGCGATAAACACCGGCAGGCTGTCGCCCCCCTGGATGCGCATGCGGGGCATTTCGAACAGGTTCTCCCTCGTCTGCGTCCTTCCCCACTCCGTCGTGACCGCACCCCAATACCCCGCAGATTCCAGCACCTTGATCACATCGTCGTCCCAACGTCCCGAGGGATAGCAGAAGAAACGTGGAACGAGTCCGGTATGATGCTCGATAGCCTCCTTGATGCCCAGGATCTGGTAGACGAGGAAGTCGTACGAACGCCCCCGTAGATCCACGTGGTCTCGACCGTGAGCCTGGAGGTCCATCCCTGCATTCGACATCTCCTTCATCTGTGACCAGGTCAGATACGCTTCACTCTCATAGTGGGCGGGGGTGGACAGCACAAAGAACGTAGCCGGAAAGCCGTGATCCAGCAGCTTGGGAAAGACAACCTCGTAGGCGTCGCGATAGCCATCATCGAAGGTGAGGATAACGGGTTTCTCTGGGAGGGGATACCCCTCCATCAGATAGAGATAGAGATCGGTCAGGGTGATCGGGTGATAGCCAGCTTCATCTAGGTACTGGAGTTGCGCCTCAAAATCCTCTGGGGAGACTGTCAGGTCGCGGCGATACTCGTCGGCACCCGGGGGGAGTTCAGAGACGTAATGGTACATCAGAATCGGGACATCGGCGGCCTCGGACAGAACCACCTCTGGATTCTCAACCGTCCCTGTCTCGTCATCGGCGCCACTCAACTCATCAGCGGCTGCAGTCTCTGGGATCTCCCAGACAGCCAGAGTGGGCTTGACAACAATCATCAACAGCGCCACTAGAGACAACAGACCGAACGTGAGAGTGACCGATATGCGCCAGATGCTCCCTCTTTGATTTCCATTCATGGATTATGTCCCAACCTGAACTGCCGATTCATAGCTAGGATACCTTGATTGGGAAGCCATGTCAATATCGTAGTTCGTGTAGATCTACCAGGAGCTCCGCCACTGGTTCAAAGCCTCTCGCGTGGCATCGAATGCCAATGGGGGTAGATCCTCTGGCCCGAAGAAATCAAGACGGTCCACCTCATCACCGGGCGAGGGTTTCCCGGCCAGCGGTCGAGCACCGTAGATGATGACGATATCCGCACCCGCTTCATGCTCTTGCCCGGCGACCACCTGCAAGAGCTCCGTGATCTCCACCTCTAGACCAGTCTCTTCCCAGCATTCGCGCACCGCAGCCTCGGCCGGTTCTTCACCGAAATCGACGAACCCACCAGGAAACGTCCAAAGGCCGCGACGTGGCTCGATGCTCCGGCGGACCAGCAGCACCTTCCCGTCGCGTTCGACGATAACGCCTGCCGCTACCTTGTGTTCGCGAAAGACGATCACGTCACAGGAGGGGCAGTATCGACGCGCACGGCCAAAGGCCCGCCTCATCTCAAGGGCGTGCCCGCAACGAGGACAGTAATTCAGCTCCAGGGGCCTTGCCAATTCCGTGCTCCTACGAGAGGATCAGCGTGAGGGTGAGGATCATCCACGGGTCATCCACGATGCTCTGGCTGAGGACACCATCCTAAATGGACCTAGCGACCGCGCAGTCGCCACGCTCGGAAGGCAGCGCCAACCAACACAAGGGAAGCGAGGCCTAACGCCACTTCGAGCAAAGTCCAGGGCACAGGAGGCCGGTCTGCTCTACCCGCTGCCGGTTCCTCGCGTTCCAGCTTCGGCGTGACCTCCAGCTCTTCCGGGCTCGGTTCCACCTGACCGAGTTCCTCTTCAGAGACTACAGGCTCCTCAGCCGGAATAGTCGGCGTATGAACGGTCACCGAGGTAATCGCCGGCGGCGGGGTCGCCCCCGCTCCGAGCGGGGCCTGAGCAGCACGGGTTGCTGCAGCAGCATCCTCTTCCCCTTCTTCCCTAATCGCCATCTCGGGCTCCTCGAGGGTCTCCTCGCGCGGGGCCTCGGTGAGCTCAGGAGGTGGAGACGCCGTGTCGGCCGTACCGAACGCCTCGGTCTCAGGCTCTTGCGTCGGGGCCGCCTCCATCGCGATCTGGGGAGGCTCCTCGGACTGCAGCAGCGGAGCAGGGGGCGAAGCCAGGCCGCCTAGGCCGGGGATCAGTAGATCACCCATCAGCACAATGACAAAGAGCAAGCTCATCGCAGTGGCTGCTGCCGTCAACAGCGGAGCTGCCCAGGCTCTCCTCGGAGACCCCGACGGCTGCGCACGCGTCTCCGGTGCCCCCCTCTGCTCCTTAACCATCGACTCCGAGAGAATGAAATTCCGCGGCGCCCTGACCTGCGGCAGGTCACGCACCATCGAGACGGTATGATGCATCGCCCGCAGCTCCGCCCTCAGTGCTGGATCCTCCGAGAGGCGCGCCTCCAGGCGTTCCTGCTCTCTCTCGCTTAGCTCGCCATCAAGGTAGGCTGAAAGCAGTTCGTCTCGCTGGTCTCTTTCTCTCTCACGTCGTCCAAATAGTGGCAACATACTCCTCGCTCAACCTGCGCTTTCCAGATGCTCTTTCGATCTATCTCCTGCCTCTACTACTCTAGACGATATTGAGTGGGCAAAAGTTCCCCTTGGTCACGGAGATAGTCGCGGAGCTTGCCGCGGGCTCGCGCCAAACGCGACTTCACGGTCCCCAGGGGGGCGTCGGTCGCCTCAGCAATCTCCTGATAGCTGAAACCTTGCACATCGGCTAGGACCAGCGTGGTCCGCTGGTCCGGAGGAAGCGTCTGGATCGCGGCCTCAATGGCTCGAGCCATCTCTTCGCGCTCGGCGAACGTCTCGGGCCCTTCAGTCTCGCTGACCAAGGCGGGGTTTGCCTCTTCTTCGATCTCGAAATCCTCAATGGACGTAGTGGGATGACGTTTGCGCCTGCGCAGCTCGTCATAACATGCGTTAGACACAATGCGCATCAGCCACGACTTGAAAGAGCTGGGATACTTGCCTCGAAAACCCTCGATATGCTGGTAGGCAGAGATAAACGCTTCCTGGGTAGCATCGGAGGCCGAGGCTGGATCGCCCATGATGCGGTAAGCCAGGTTATATACCCGATCCTGGTAAGCCAACACGAGCTCATTGAAGGCGTCCAGGTTTCCTCGTTGTGCGGCCTCGATCAGGCTCTCTTCGTCAATCTCTTCTCTCAACGTGATGTCCTCAGAGCAGGTCTGGTGTCAAGAGGTCCTCTTACTGTCTCAATGGAACGTCATACATTATGGCACAGACCAAGCCCCTCGTCAAAGGGTCATCAGAACGCTGGCGGTGCAGGTATCTTTCATTGCCTCACGGCGCGACGTCCGGAAGGACCGGATAAGTGATGCCCCCGTACGGAAAGGCCAAGACCTCAGCCCGCTTCGGCAGACGCCGGCGAGCCGCGGCGAGCGCCTCCTCGACACTGTCGACAAACGTCACGAACGGAAGGTTCGCTCGCACGTCCATTGGGATCGTCGGAGCGTAGAGCAGTAAGTCGGCGTGTCGCATCGCCTGGAGAGCGAAATAGAGAAAGAAGCGGTCCTCTTCGCCGAGTCCTTCGATCTTCACCCGGGGGACCAAACGCAACAACAGAGGGGCCAGCAACCTCAAAGCCCGTCTCCCCAGCGGCAGATCGCTATCAGCCAGACCGAAAACCCCCACACCCTCGGTTGCTCTCACCAATGTGATGTGGACCCCGCCCCTGCGCACCGCGCGAATGGTATTGGCCAGTGACTTAACCCCCTGCCGGAGGTCCTGATCCATGGGGTGGGAGTCGGTGATCACGACGTCCGCCAGAGCCGGCACATCGGCCCCGTAGAGGCCCGCGCTGTCTCGCACTCCCTGACGATGAGCCTCAATGGGGTCTCCAGCGACTACCTGTATGACCTCCTGCTGGCTATTCAAGACGGCATTGACGATGAAGACCGGGGCGTTCAACATCTGACCTGCTTCCTCGAGATCGAGCCGCATGGGATTCCGCTCGATGGGTTGGCCGACCATATTGAAGGTCTCCGCGGTGCAGTTGAGCGTATGGTTGTGAGCGATCGTCTCTCGCCCTGCGACACCAGGAATCAAGTTCTTATACCCGCCTCCGAAACTGGCGATAATGTGCGGTTCGATGCAGCCGATGGAGACGATGGCATCCGCGTGAGCTACGCGACTGTTGATCAAGACGCGCGTTCCACGCCGGGTGACGCCAAGCATCTCCAACCGATCCACATCATCACAATCGTGGTTTTCCCACCGAATGGTATCCAGGACACCGCCTACCCGAGCGGCGAGTTCCTCGGCGCTCATCGGACGATGGACACCCAGGGCGGTGACCAGTGTGATGTCCTGCTGTCGGACGCCGCCCCGCTCCAACTCCTCCAGCACCACCGGAAGGATCAGATCGACGGGTGTCGGGCGGCTAAGGTCGTCTATCACCACGACGACCCGCATCTCTTGCTCAGCCAGATCGGATAGCCGCGGTGAACCAATGGGAGATTCCAGACTTCTTCGCACCTCCAGGGCGGGTTCTGTAATGCCCGGCTTCGTTGACGGCTCCAGGACACCGTTCAGATGCCAGTGCTCTGGCAATACCAGGGTTGTCTCTTCGTCTCCCCAGGGCAGTGTTATCGCTTGTGTATCCATGTCGATTCCTTGTCTACGTCCTCATCGTCCTCCTGGCCCGCGGCGGCTCAGGGCGAGCTGCAGCGAACCCATTTGCGGTCCGCCAGCACCACGGAGGTTTCAATCTGTCGCTGGGGGACTGACCAGTATGCTCTCAAGAGCCGCTCCTTCTCATCCGGTGGAACCAGTCTGAAGCCGTGCTTCTCGTAGAACCGTATAGCCCAGACGGCGTCCGCCCACGTACCGACCAATACGGGGAGCTCGGTCTGCTCGCGGAGCGCAGCCAGCAGCCGTCCCCCAACGCCCTCTCTCTGTCGCTCAGGGCGGACGTAAGCGTGTCTGATGAGGGTCACATCTCCGACGTGCTGTATACCCATCACGCCGATCAACGCCCCTTCTTCCTCAAAGCCCCAGAAGACGACGCCGTCGCTGATCTCGTGCCGCAGCTCCCTCCTCGACATGTACGGTTCGTCCCATCGGTCCGGAGGAATGACGCCTTCGTAGACGCTGGCAGCCTGATTGATGATCGACCAGACCGTCTCAAACTCGCGGTCACTGCACCGTCGGATCATCAGAGGGCCTCCTCCGTTATGACGTCTCCTCACGTACCACGCGGACGTCCACGGCCCAAGCCCCTTCACCGTCCTCGCCTACGATCAAAGGATTCAGATCTATCTCGGCCACCTCGGGAAGATCTACCATGAGCTGCCCCACGCGCCGGATAGCTTCGACAACCGCCTCGACATCTCCCGGGGCCTGTCCTCGCACACCTTCAAGAAGCTTTCCTGCGGCCGTCTCCATGACCATCTCGCGTGCGTCGGCCGGGGTCAAAGGTGCCAGGCGGAAGGCCACGTCCTCCAGCACCTCAACGTAAACGCCGCCGAGACCGAACATGACCAGCGGACCGAATTGGCGGTCGCGCTGGGCGCCGACGATGACCTCCAGGCCTTCAGGCGCCATCTGCTGGATGAAAGCCCGCTCATCCTCCTGCACAATTCTCGCGAAGGCGTCCCGTACCGCGTCAGCGTCGCCTAGGTTCAGTGCCACCCCTCCCACGTCGCTCTTGTGCACCACGCCGGGCGCCACACGCTTGAGCGCGACCGGGTACCCTATCCGTTCTGCCGCAGCCGCGGCACCTTCCGCCGTCTCCACCACGTCGGAACGAGGCACAGAGAGCCCGTAGGCCGACGCCAGCTCCGAGCCCGTATGAGCGTCCAGCACGGGCTCACCGGACGCCTCCTCGAGAAGCGTCCGCGCTTGCTCTGGGTCGATCTCCGATGGTGCTTTCGGCTCGATTCTCTCCCGCCCTTGGATCTGATGGTACCGCCGCAGCGTCCCAAGGCCAGAAGCGGCCCGCGCCGGCGTGAGGTAGTGGGGTACGGAGCGCTCGTGGAGGAGCGTCGCTGCCTCGTGAATCCTCTCACCGCCGTATAGGCAGCAAACGACCGGCTTCTCGGCGTCTCCAGCCGTCTCACCCACCGCCCCTGCGATCTCCGGTGGACCGGTAAGCGCCTGGGGAACGAACGTGACCAGAACGCCGTCCACCTCCGAGGCTGCGAGGAGCACGTCCAGTGCCGCCGCAAAATGCTCGGGTTCCGCCCCACCGAGCATATCGACCGGGTTACCCGTCATAGCTCCTGGTGGGCAGACCTCCCTCAGCTGATCCTCTGTTTCGCTGCTCAGATCGGTCAGTCGCAGCCCCTCACGATCCAAGGCGTCGGCGGCCACAGCCCCGGGCCCACCCGCGTTGGTGAGTAGAGCGATCCGAGGGCCGGACAGCGGCTGTCGGTAGCTGAGGGCCAAGCTTGCGTCCAGCAACGCTTCCAGATCCTCCACCTGAACCGCTCCAGCTCGCCGACACGCCGCTTCGAAGGCCCGGTTCTCGCCGGCCAGGGCTCCAGTATGCGAGGCCACAGCCCGCGTGCCGCTCGGCGTACGTCCTGCTTTGACCACTACCAGTGGCTTCTCCGCTGTCAAGTCACGCCCCACGTCCACGAACTCACGCCCCTGGGGAAGCCCCTCAATGTAGGCCACGGCCACTTTCGTCTCTGGGTCGGCGGCCAGGGAGGCCAGTGCGTCGGCCATGTTCACGTCGACCTGATTACCGAGGCTGATAATCCGCGAGAAACCAAAGCCGACGGTGTTGGCCCAGTCGACGGTGCCGCCGCAGATTGCACCGGAGTGGGATGCAAAACCGATCCCGCCCCGCTTCGGCATCGCGGTCAGGAATGTCGTGTCGACCCGAGTGGTGGTGTCCAGCACCCCGATACAGTTCGGGCCAATGAGCCGCATTCCGTATTGCTCGACCACTTCCAGCAGCTTCGCTTCTCGTTCTTCTCCACCGGTACCCAGTTCCCCAAAGCCGCTAGCCACGACGACGGCCGCCTTGATCCCTCGCTCGCCGCATGCCTCCAGTGTCTGTATCGACAACTCCGGCGGGAGAATGATAACCGCCAGATCCACCGGATCCGGCACGTCTGCTATCGACGGGTAGACCTCCAGCCCGAGGATATCACCCCCCTTGGGATTCACAGGATAGATAGGCCCGTCATAGCCGTGTGTCGCGAGGTTGTGCAACACGCCGTAACTGAGCTTGTTCGGTTTGGAGCTGGCCCCGATGACGGCCACGCCCCGGGGATGGAAAAAGGTATGCAACGGATCCATAGATGGTCTAACTCCTACAGTTGATGTACAATCGCCTATACGGAGACGGTGGGTCTTGCCAGGGTTCGAAAACTCTCTGGCGCCCTCTAAGTCTACATGATACCCTCACACATCTCCTTTTGTCCAGCGAGATGCAGCTCGGCTGTTCCTCGTGAATTGGAGTCCGTCTTATGACAAGACCCAGCATGTTGGTCACTGGTGGAAGCGGCTTCCTCGGCGGCTGGGTTGCACGCCTCGCGCGTCCCGATTGGCGCGTGACTGCCACGTACCTTACCGAGCCACGGACGGCGCCGGACATCCACTGGCGAAGACTGGACGTAAGAGACGAATCGATGGTCGCGGCACTGATGGAGCGCGTTTGTCCTCGCGTCGTTGTGCATGCAGCCGCGCTCAATCCTGGTCAGGGAACCGAGTTTGAGGCTGTCAACGCACGGGGCACGCATAACGTCGCTCGGGCCGCGGCACGCCTTGGCGCCCGCTTGATCCACATCTCTACCGACGTTGTCTTCGACGGCGAGAAAGGGGGTTACGTCGAGGAGGACCATCCCTCGCCCGTCACGGCCTACGGGCACAGCAAAGCCCTGGCAGAGGAGGCCGTCCGCGGGGCTGACGTGGCGAGCATCATCGTCCGCACATCGCTCCTCTATGGCGCTGTGGCCAACGCCTACCGGAGATCGCTGAAGGAGACCCCCTGGCAAGACTGGGATCGACAGACCCGCTGGGTGGTCGGCGACCTAGAGGCTGGCAGGACGCTTCACCTCTTCACCGACGAGATACGCTGCCCCATCTACGTCGTGACTCTGGCATCCGCGCTGCTGGAGCTAGCTCAATCAAACGAGACGGGAAAGCGTGCCGTAGACGTGCTCCACGTGGCGGGGACCCAGCCTCTCTCTCGCTATGCCTTCGGTCTCCGGTTAGCCCGCTTCCACGGCGTCGACCCCGCCGGCATTGTGCCAGCGTTGAGTCGACAGAGCGGTATGGCGCGTCCTCTCGACTGCACCCTCGACTGCTCCCGGGCTCAGGCACTTCTCCGCACCTCTCTACCCGGCGTCGATCAGGTGTTAGCACCCGCGAAGTGAGGGCGAATCGAAGAAGTTGACCGGAGACCTGTTCTCTGGTATAGTTATCGTCGAGCCGGAGTGGCGGAACAGGCAGACGCGCGCGACTCAAAATCGTGTGGGCTCCGACCCATGTGGGTTCGACTCCCACCTCCGGCATCTATTCATGGTTCATCATTCGCGGCGTCCACGGGCGGAAGCGCCCAAAGCGCCGCGTTTTCTCATCGTAAGGGTATAGGGGACATGGCTAAACGAGCACCCCGCTGGGCTCTCTGGACCGCCCTCGGTGTTGCGATTGGATTGGCTTTAGGTGTTGCCATCGGATGGTGGTTCTGGCCAGTTACGTACACGAACACCTCCCCTGACGCGCTCCGTGACGACTATCACGATGACTACGTGCTGATGGTCGCCGCGACCTACGCGGTGGAGCACGACCTCCAGGAAGCCCGTTCTCGCCTAGAATCTCTCAATCCTAGCGCTCCCACTGCCCCCGTGGTGGATCTGAAAGAAAGGCTCATCGCAGAAGGGGGCAGCGAGCAGGATATCGCACGATTGACAGATCTGGCACGAGCCCTTGATGCACCGGAGGCGCCCTCGGGTTTGGGGTCGGAGGGGTGACGATGAAGCGTCGGTTCTTGTACCGGGCGCTTGTCGCAGGGATTGTGCTGGGCTTAACCCTGGGTCTCGTCTACACCTGGGTCATCAACCCCGTTGAACTCACCAACACCTATCCCGCACTCCTCCGCACAGATTATCGATACGACTGGGTGCAGGTGGCCGCTCTCTCCTACGCAGCGGGGGACAGTCTGGAGCGCACTCGGGCCAGACTGGAGGGGCTGGAGAAAGCCGAGGTGTCCCAAGCCCTGGAACCGCTGATCGCCGAGTATGCCTCCGAGGGTTCTCCACAGACGCTGCGCCGACTAACGAACCTGGCAGAAGCTCTGGACGTGAAGATCTCCGCGGACCTAATACACGTACAGCCGCCGGCCTCGGCCACACCTACGCTGACGCCGGTGCCGACATCGACGTTCACGGCGACGCCGTCCCGGACACCTTCGCCGACTGTAACGCCGAGTGCCACCCCCTCACCCACCTTTACACCAACGCCTACCCTTACGCCAACGGCGACGATGACGCCGACGGCGACGCTTACGCCCTCGCCTACCCTGACTCCTACGCCCACTCTCACGCCAACGGCGACGCTTACACCCACCAATACGCCAACGCCCTCTAGGACGCCCACGCCTTCGAAGACACCTACACCTTCGAAGACACCGACTCCGTCCAAGACGCCCACTCCCTCACCAACCTCGACGCCCACGCCGTCTCTGACGCCGTCCCCAACCCTCACGCCGACCGAAACTCCGACGCCTTCGAAGACGCCCACCCCGTCCCCCACGCCACCGCTTGTCAGGCGGCTGAGCCTGGCGGACAAGGAGAAGCTCTGTGATCCACAGGAGCCGCTCCACATCGAGGTGGTGGTCCAGGACGACACCGGCGAGGGCGTGCCCGGGCTGGAGGTCTGGCTCACATGGGCTCAGGGCGCGGACCGTGCCGTGACCGGCCTCAAACCTGACGAGGGACCTGGATACGTTGACTTCAACGCGGAGGTGAACACCACGTACGCGATCAGCGTTGGTCAGCTGGGTATGCCTGTCGTCTCCGGACTGCAGCTCGAGAACTGCCCGAGGCGAGAGGGGGATTGGGAACCGTTCGCCGGATCCTGGCGCCTCCTGTTGGCCCCAGAAGAGAGTGATTGACCATGGCGCCCACGCGACCTAAGTAGGCAGGCCGCCGGGGCAGCAGTATCTACGCCTTTCTACAGCAGCATTGCCGATCGTCAGGTCGGCAATGCCTCCACAATCTGGAGAGAATCATGCAAAGACGCCTATTGACCATCCTCCTGGCAGTGCTGGCGCTACTGGGCACGGCCGCGGCCCCAGAGCCGCAGCGAAGCGTCACGTACGAGCGCTACGACGTGGATATCGACATCCAACGTGACGGCTCCCTCCTGGTGGCGGAAACGTACCAGCTCCGCTTCCAGGGTGAATTCCAGACTGGCTTCGCGGAGATACCTCTCGATAACGTGAGTGACATCGTAGACGTTGGAGTGCGCGAAGGCGACCGCGCCTACGTCGAGGAAGGCTCGGGACCCGGGACCTTCTCGCTGGAGCGCAGCTATGATGCTATTCGGGTTGACTGGGAGTACGAACCTACCAGCGGCAGCGAAACACGCACCTTCGTGGTCGAATACCGCGTGTTAGGAGGCCTCTGGGTCTACCCCGACGTCGATTGGCTGACGTGGAAAGCGGTGCCCGCCGACCGAAGCGGCATCGCCACCGAAGCCAGCCGGGTCACCGTGCATCTCCCGGCCCCGGTCGATCCGGAGCGTCTGATAACCTGGTCCAAGACAGTGGAGGCGACCGTCCAAGTCCCCGATCCGAGAACAGTTGTCTTTGAGTCAAAAGCGCATATCCCCGACGGTACGGCTTTCGAGGTAGAGGTAGGCTTCCCGCACGGCCTGACCAGCGCGGAGATCACCGATTGGCAGCGGCGCGCCGACGAGATAATAACTTCCTACCGCTGGACAGAGCTCGACGTCGATCTGACAGTGGCGAGCGACGGATCGCTCACGGTGGAAGAATCCCACACGCTCCACGTTGACGTGGGACATCTCTACAGCGGTTACCGCATCATCCCCTGGCTCTATCTGGATCAGATCACGAACGTAGGAGTTGAATCAACTGCGCAGCAGTTCCGATTTAGTGAGACCCCGTGCGAGTACTGCTATGTGGTTGAGGAGAAGCCAGGCCGGAGCGACTGGGCCCATTTCAACGGGGAACAGGTTGTAATCAACAGCGACCGCGCTGGCTCAACGTTGGTCGAATGGGCCTTCCCGCCATTAGGTACCGGGCAGAGCGCTTCTTTCGAGCTTCGCTACACCGTGCTGGGAGCCGTGAGAGTACTCAGCGACGCGCAGCAGCTGAACTGGACGGCCGTTTTCGGCGACCGGGATCAGCCCGTGGAGGCAGCAGCAGTGAACCTTCACCTGCCTCCGGCCGTGGAGGCAGAAGACGTCGTGGTCTCAGGAGGCCGCACGGCTACTCGTCTCGACGGAACAATACGCATAGATCACGAGGGCCCTGTGGCAGCAGGCCAGGAGTGGTCCATAGCGATCCAGATGCCAGCGGGTGCAACCTCAGCGGAGAAGCCAGCGTGGCAAGGTCAGCTCGAAGAGGAAGTGCGGAAAGAGGAAGCGTGGATTGAAGCTGAGCGAGCAAGAGCAGTCCGTCAGGCCCGTTGGCAGATTGGGTTGGGGGCCTTGGGTGTTCTCTTCCCCATCGTTGGCCTCACCGGCGTCATCGCCGCCTGGTACGTTTGGGGTCGCGACAAGGCCCCGGCGGTCGTAGCCTCGCACCTCACCGAACCGCCTTCCGACTTGCCGCCGGGTATCGTCGCCTACCTGGTGGATGAAGAACCCACTGTGAAAGGGGTCCTAGCGGATCTACTTCACCTGGCCACGCTTGGACTGATCAGCGTCGATCTGCAGAAGGAGGACTTCGAGGTCCAGTTGAACTGGCCGCACAAGATCGAAGAAGGAGAGGCGGTCCGGATAGCGCATGGAAAACCAGTGGACCTCTCGGAGCACGAGCGGACGCTGTTCAATCTGTTGGTGGAGCGGATCGGCAGGCTGAGCAAAGAGAGCAACGGAGGGAAAGATCGAAAGGATCTCTCCATTCCTTTCTCCAAGGTCGAGCAGGATTTTCTCCGGAAGTTACCCGCAGTCTATGAGCAGATGGGTGAGACAGCATCCCAGTACTTCGCTGTCCTGCCGGAGACCGCACGCCGCCGCTGGAAATGGGCAGGGCAGATCGTGGTCATTGTGGCCGGTGCATTCGGTCTCATCGGGCTTTGTGGAATGGCGTCGATGGGCTGGCCCGCCTGCGCGCCTCCTATCGGGCTGGCGACGGTCGGACTCATGCTCATCGGCGTCAGCCGTTGGATGCCGCGACGCACGACGCTGGGTATCGAGGAGGCCGCCCGATGGCGCGCATTTCGGCGCTACCTGAAGAACCTCAAGCAGTTTGGCGACCTTGATGCCGCCCAGGCGGCGCTCGACCGCTACTTCCCCTACGCTGTCGCCCTGGACGTGGACGAGCTCGTCCTTAAGCAGGCGGAGAAGATGGATGCCCGCCTTCCCATCTGGATGGTGCCGGCTGCAGTGGACGTCGGCACGACCGTCGCCGCTGAAAGGAGACAGGGGCGCCTGAGCCCTCGCATACCCCGCGGCCTCGCCATTCCAAACCCATCGCACCCAGCGCCGAGAGCGGCTCGGGCGCGGCCTTCGCTTTCGGAACGTCCCATAGGCGCCGACCTATCACTCCAGGGGCTCTCGAACAGACTGAGTCGTTCCCTCAACCGTGCCAGTCGTTCGTTGAGTTCGCTCCTGAACACCGCCGTGGGAGACGCCAATGATGTCGATTCTCCTTTTGAGGTCGTTGTGAGAGGCGCCGGGAAGGCGACCACCCTATCGTGGAAGGCCGGGACCAGCACGATGAAGGTGTTAGGGGATATCCTGGAAGAGTCTTCGTCCGGTGGTGGAGGAGGCGGATACAGCGGAGGAGGCTTCCGCTCCAGCGGTTGGAGCAGCAGCAGTAGCAGCCGCTCCAGCTTCGGCGGCTCATCGTCCCGCGGCGGTGGAGGCGGCAGCCGGGGATTCGGCTAAAACAGACAGAAAACGGGGCAGCCTCATCTGGCTGCCCCATTCTCTAACAAACCCTTAGGCAGCTACCCAACCGGAACGGGCTGCCTGCTCGATCACCCCCAGGCCGAAGTTGGGCTCCAACAGATGACGTCTAAGAGGGCTGACGTCGACCCGTTTGTTCATCAGACTCCGCAGGATGCCTGCCGCGCTCACATCGCCGGTGAGCCGAAACCCCACGATGTGGTCGTTCTCGAGGTATATCTTGCGCAGCGCCTCGCGGCGCCGTACGCGCAGCTCCTCACCCGCTATTCGTCCTACCGCGATGATAGGAAGCCCAAGATGCTTGAGGCTATTCATGTTCTCCGAGCCCTCATACGCCGTGTCCCAACCCAGCAGGTTGCACGCAGCAACCCGCGCCTGATTCACAGCGTTGGGGAAGATTGCATGGACGTACCGTTCGCCGGAAAAGCGGTCATGAGTCTCGGCTACGTCTCCAACCGCATAGATGTCAGCATGGTTCGTACGCAGGTGATCGTCCACGAGCACGCCCCATTCTGTTCGGATGCCCGACCCTTCCAGGAACCCGATGTTCGGGCGCAGACCGGTGGCGGCGATAAGCAGATCCGCGGAGATTACCTCGCCTGAACGGACCTCGACCGCCTCAGCCCGTGGATCTCCAACGAAAGCCACCGCGTCGGCGTCATCATCGCGCCGTATCTGGACACCTCGTGCCTGCAGCATCCCCAGCACGACCTCGGAGGTCTCAGGATCGAGCATCTGGCGCATCACACGGGAGCGCACCAACTGCGTCACCTCCAGCCCCATATCGCGGAGTAGCAGGGCGATCTCCACACCGATGAAGCCTGCTCCAATGATGAGAGCTGTGCGCGCGGCCTTCTGCCGGACTCTGGTCAGTAGCTCTTCGGCGGCAGTGAGAGACTTGAAGTTATAGACCCCGGGCTTGAATTCCTCCAGCCGCGCGGCGTACAGGCGCCCTCCTGAAGCGATAACCAACTTGTCATAGGAAAGGGACTCCCCGCCATTCAGTCGCACCGTGCGCTTCTCCGGTTCCACCGCGACGGCCTCGACTCCCATCCGATAATCCACGTCCAACCGTTCAGGGAAGTCGCGTCCTTTCCAGAGATGGACCTCTTGCCCAGTCTGGAAGTAGGCGACCATAGCCGGTGGCGAGTAGGGCGGGTAAGGCTCACTCGAGAGCATCACGATCTCCGAGTGAGCATCGTGCTGACGCACCGTCTCAGCCAGGGTCACACCCGCTGGACCTGCTCCGATGACAACGACTCTCATAGCTTCCCCCTCGTCCGTGCGTGCGTCACAGGCCGAGCCCTTTCCGCTTCTCCTCTATACGATCGAGCATAAGAGCCGCAGCCTTCTCTGGGTCGGGTTCGACCGCAAAGGTGGCCCCAACGACCTCCTCTGCCCCCGCTGTCAGGAGATCCGTCACGTTGGGGCTTCCCAGGACCTGAGGGACGGTGCCCAAGACCGTGTAGATGCCCGATGAGACCACGTACGTGCCTATCGAAACCGCCTTCTCACTCATCCACTCTGGCGCCGCCCCTGCAACCGGCAGGTCACTGATGTCGACGTCGAGTGCATTGGCTATCGCCGCGCACGCGACCAGGATGCGGCTTATGTCCACGCAGGAGCCCATATGCAGCACCGGGGGAATGCCCACTGCCTCGCAGACGGCACGCAACCCATCACCGGCCCGTTCGGCGGCTTCCGGCACCATCAAGCCAGCCTTGGCACAAGCAATGGCATTGCACCCAGTGTTCACAACCAGGACGTCGTTGGCGATGAGTTCCTCCACCAGCTTCAAGTGACCATAGTCGTGGCGCACCTTGGGATTGTTGCAGCCGACGACACCAGCAATGCCACGGATAGCACCGCTCTTGATGGCATCCAACAGCGGGTCCAAGGTGCCGCCCAACGCCTCAACAATCGCCTCTACACTGAATCCGACAATGCACTCGGTCTCCTCATCGGGGATGTTGACGATGTCAGGCTTCCGGTTTGAGAAGTTCTCCACCGCTCGCCGTACAATCGCCTTGGCGATGTCGAAGCCCTCTTCCTCGTTGAACTCGATGTGCGTCGCGCCCGGGAACTTGGCCTTGGGCGAGGTCGAGATCATCTCGGTGTGATAGCAGGTGGCCAGATCCGCCAGGGCAGGCATGATACACTGAACATCCACGATCACCGCTTCCACGGCCCCGGTGATGACTCCCAGTTCTTGCTGCAGGAAATTGCCCGCGATGGGTACGCCGTGCCGCATAAGAATCTCATTACCGGTGCAGCACATGCCCACGACGTTGATACCTTCAGCGCCCTTCTCCTTGGCCAGCTTCACCAATTCCGGATCCTGAGCCGCTGCCACGATCATCTCGGACAACACCGGTTCGTGGCCATGAGCGATGATGTTGACCTCATTCTCCCTCAACGTGCCCAGGTTGGACGTAGCCCTAACCGGCTCTGGAGTGCCGAATAGAACGTCAGAGAGTTCGGTCGCGATCATAGACCCACCCCATCCATCGCTGATCGATGTTCGCAGACCGTGGAGAATGACGTTGACGTAGTCGTGGTCGACTCCTATGTGGGTGCGGTGCATGCACTCCACGATCTCGCGGTCCACACCCCGGGGATCGACGCCGAGCTCTTCCCACAGCGCTACCCGCGACTCAGGAGCGCGACGCGTGAAGCGAATCGGACCCCCCTGCTTGCCGAACTCGTCGTGAATGGCGTGGGCCAGCTCCAATGCGATATCCTTTGTGTTGCGCCCAGCGGTCTCGATGCCATACTCGTCGGCGAGCGCCATCAGCTTTGCCTCATCCTTGATCTCGTAACCACCTCCATCACCCTGAGCCGTGAGAAGGAATGTGTGAGCAATGTCACGACCGTGGTCGGAGTGGGCCGATGCGCCAGCGGCGATGGCCCGTAGCAAGCCCCGGGCCACCAACGTATCAGCGGTCGCTCCGCAGACCCCCTTCTGCGGCCCCGTGTCGTCGAAGGGATCGATGCGACACGGTCCCATATTGCAGTGACGGCAGCAGAGCCCCAGCTCGCCGTAGCCGCACTGAGGCTGCTGCGCCTCCAGGCGCTCCCAGACAGTCTCAACGCCCTCCTTCTCCGCGATGCGCAGCATAGATTGGGTAGCTGGATCCACGGAACGTCCGATTGCACGATCTTCCATCTTAGCCATCACGCTTCCTCCCTACCGGTCTGAGTAATAGCCCGTCCCAGATCTCGCCACGCTTCCACGTTGGCAGGCAGACGGACCGTTTCTGCCTCGATGTCTTCAACAGTTCCTCTAATGCCAACCGACACGGTCTTGGCTAGCTCCGTGCGGGCCGACTTCACCAGGTCGTTGATATCCCCGAAAACCAGAGCTCCTACTTTGCAAGCTTCCACGCAAGCCGGGATCTCTCCCCGCCGTTGACGGTCAATGCAGTGATCACACTTGATCGCCACCGGCTTTCCCAGTACAGCCTGGCAGGACGGATAGAACGTGATGACGTCGAAGGGACACACCATAGCACACATGGCACAGGTGATGCACTGATTGGGATCCACCGCGACGATATCCATCCCCTCGTGCCGGCTTATGGCGCCAGTCGGGCATACCGTCATACAAGGAGCTGGATCGCAGTGCCGACACTTGTTTGGATACGAGGTATCCAAACTAATCCCGGGAGCGACGAGTACCCGGGGCCGCGGTTTCGGATCTTCAGCGACGGCTTGGAAGAGGGACTGGCTCTCCGAGTGTTCTACAGCACAGGCCATCTGGCACTGTTTGCAGCCAATACAGCGTTCCGGATTCACGAATACGGTCTTCATAGGCTTTACTCCATAGTCTTAGGACAAACGCGAGCAGGAGAGGCGAGACTCAAGGGTTGATCTGCGTTTCTTCGTAAGGGACCTCCTATGTGGTTGAATCTCCAAAGGCTATCACGATTCTACGCCTGCCGTTTTCCACTGTCTAGGATGATGTGTCAACCACAGACACTGATACTTGTCACAATTTCGCCATCGTTTTTCGTTTCTCCTCCCGGCATGGTATAATGGTTTGGTACAGGAACCTCTGGAGGGAAATGTGTCGCTTTTTCGGAACTTCATAGAGCTAATCACCACCCAGCCCGGCGCCCTGGTCTACCATCTGGTGATCCTGTTTGCCATCCAGCTGATCGTGGGCGTAACCGTTGGACACTGGCGGCGACGCGGCGATGAAGCCGCCGCCCGATTGTTGGTGATGGGCATCGGTCTTTTCCTGGCCCGCGGTGTGTTGATGCTGATAGGGGTGTTTGACCTCTTAGGCCTGATATCGTCGGCGGCTGTATTCCCTCCCCTGGAACGTTTCCTCCATCTCCTCACCACCCTCTTCGTCATCTGGGCTTTCCTCCCGATCTTCCAGCGGAAGCCCCAACTGGGCACGTGGCTGGTCCTTCTTGTCGCGCTCCTAGCCTCTGGGACTTATGCGGTGTTTGCCGCGCGTTGGCCCGAAGCCGAGGCGCAAGGAATCGCCTATACCAGCTACTGGCAGGAAGGGGTGTGGGAGCTGTCAACCGCGGTGATCCTTGAGTCGGCCCTGGTGGCAAGCCTCATATGGCGAGGGGCTGATTGGGGCTGGCTGGCCTGCCTCCTAGCCGTCTGGCTCACGGGGCACCTGCTCCAGCTTGTGTCACCCGTGATGGACGGGCACACCGCAGGATGGATACGCCTGGCAAACCTGGCTGCGCTGCCGCTCCTCGCCGGGCTCGTCTTCCGCCGGGCGCTAGAGGCGGCTACGTTCCACGAGACGGAGGATGAAGAGCCTCTCTCGCACGAACTGAGCATACTGGAGGCGGCCCAGCGAATCGAGACCGACGGCAACCTCAAGTCCGGTCTGGCAGCGGCGGCACCGGCCATCGCTCGCGCGGTAGATGCAGACGTGATAGCCATCGGGCTCCTGGTTCCAGGGCCTGTTGAGGCGCTGCGCATTGTGGCCCTCCATCCGACCACCAGCGTGATGGCAGCCCAACAGGAACCGACCCTGCTCTTGTCAAAACGTCCCCTGCTGACTGTGGCCTGCCGTGAACAGCGGACGGAGCGGGCATCGCTAGAGCGGGTGCGGGCCTTGCGGCTGGAAGGTCTCTATCAACGCTTGGGATTCGAGGGCTCCGGGCCGCTGTTGGTTCAGCCTCTGAGTGTCGGTCAGAGATTACTCGGCCTTGTACTCGTAGGGACGATGAACTCTGAGCGAGCTTGGAGCAGCCGTGATGAGCAGATCGTACAGGCAGTAGCTCGCGTCCTCGCTCAGGCCATCGTCGAACACGATGGGCGAGAACTCCCCTCCGAAGAAGAACTGGCGGAGGTCCGCGAAGAAGCTCAACAATTCGCCGATCGCGCAAAGGAACTGGAGGCCGAACTCAACCGAGCGCGCCGGCGTGGTGAGGTCCTCTCGACACAGCTTCGCCTACGAGAGAGGGAGATCGCTGATCAAGAAGACGACGCGGCGGCTCTCACCATCTGGCAGGAGGAAGTGCGCGAGCTGGCCGAAGCTCGCGAGGCACTGCAAGTTCAGCTGGCTCAGTCGCAGGAGAAGGCAGACAGGCTTCGTCACGCAAAGACGACGTTGGAACAGCAGCTGAAGGAGACCAGATCGGGCACGGCTTCATCTACCGACGGTCATTTTGGGGGCTTCCTGATCAGCGACGATCAGGGGACGATCGTGGTGACGAGCCGGAGTGCCCCCCGCTTTTTGGAGACGCCCCACGACGACTTGATAACTGTCCCGGTCCAGAGCCTGTTTGAGGACCCAGCGTGGACAACCGTGGTCGAGAAGCTACTGCAGGAAGACAGTCAGCCCGGTGACACCGCCACCGTGAGCCTCAGCCGGGGAGAGCGGATGATACGAGCCGAGCTCACCCGTCTTCCCCTTAATCAGAACTGGCCTGGCAGACTGATGGCTCTCTTCTACCTCGCCAAGGGGACGTCGGTCCAGGACACGATGGTCGGATCCCTCATCCAAGAACTCCGAACCCCGATGACGTCCATCACGGGCTACACAGACTTGCTGCTGGGCGAGAAGCTCGGCATCCTGGGCGAATCTCAACGCCGGCTCCTGCTCCGCGTCGAGGCGAATATCGAACGCATGGAGAGATTGCTTGACGACTTGATCAAGGCAACTGACATAGACATCGGCCAGATGGCACTCGTGCCCCAGCCTGTCGCGATGGACGACATCATTGAGAAAGCTCTTGAGACATTGTCAGCTCGGTTCGACGAGAAAGACCTGCACGTAGAACTGGATGTTCCGTCTGATCTGCCGCCCGCCCACGCGGACCCCGACAGCGCGCATCAGATCGTACTCAACCTTCTTTCTAACGCAGCCCTCTCTTCTGAGCCGGGCACCGAAGTTCGGGTCGCAGCGCGGGTCGAAGGGGAGCCGGATGACCTGGAGGAGTTGCCGCCCTACCTTGTTATCTCAGTAACGGACACAGGAGGTGGTGTCGCGCCGGAGGATCGCCGGCGCGTCTTCCGGCGGTTCTATCGAGCAGACACGCCTCTTATTCCAGGCATTGGGGATAAGGGGGTCGGACTATCGGTGGCCAAAGCTCTGGTCGAGGCCAACGATGGCCGTATCTGGGTGGAGAGTGAGATGGGATCGGGCAGCACCTTTGGCTTTATGCTGCCGATCTCTCGACCAGATGCGGCATCGGGAGCGGACCATGGCTGATCGACCCCGCTCGGGGGATGGACGGCCGTCGGATCTGCGTCAGCTTCTCAGGGCGCTTCTCGTCACCGTCATCAGCGTCGCTACGTTGCTGGGCAGTTTCCTTCTCGCACAACTCGACACCGCGCGTCAGCCGTCAACCGCCACGCAGGTCGTCGCCCGACGTTCAACGGTCACGCCCTTCTTGCCGACGCTGACCCACCAGCCCTCGCCGACGGGACCCATCGCGACCGGAAGCCCAACGCCTGCGCCGACCGAAACGCGATCTGAAGCTACTGAGGAAGTCTCTCCTCCATCACCCACGGTCAACCAGGTTCAGGGGACGACTTCGGTGCCGACGCAGGTATCCGCCTGTACAAGGCCGCCTGGCTGGTTGCTCTACACCGTCCGGGTAGGGGATACATTGGCAGAGCTGGCCCGCCGATCGGACACGACAACGTCCGTGTTGATGCGCGGCAACTGCCTTGCAACGCGTGTCGTCTTCCCGGGACAGCATCTGTATGTGCCTCCTGCCTTCTACGCCACGCCTACGCCGGAGCCGTATCTCTGCGGCCCCCCTCTTCATTGGGTCATCTATGTCGTGCAGCCGGGCGACACCCTGTACAGCCTTTCACGACGCTTCAACGTCTCGGTCGAAGCTCTCCGTCGAGCCAATTGTCTCCGGAATAACGCCATCGACGCAGGACAAGCTCTCTACGTGCCGCCTGTGACCCCAACGCCCACCTTCACGCCGTCGCCCTCACCGTCTCCGTCACCGTCTCCTTCCCCATCTCCAACACCCTCACCATCCGCAACGCCCACCGCCGTGGCTACGGCAACTCCGACGTTCCCCGTCCCGACCGCCACGCCCACCCCCACCTTCATCCCCCTGACCCCTCCGCCCACGGGGACATCCTTCCCGCCAGCCACCAAACAGTCACCGACATCGATCCCTGAGCCATCATCAACGCCCGTTGGGCCCGGTCCCTCGCCAACCGTGCCCACAGCGACGCCATCCATGACGTCCACACCCATACCAACGTCGACGCCCACCTTCACACCTGCCCCGACAGAAACACCTATTCCAACGAATACTTCCTTGCCAGAACCAACTCAGTCCCCTACACCGTCCGATTGATCTCTCTCTCCGCATTATCTGCAGGGAATCTGGACCCCGCAAGTGTTCGTGGTACAATAGCAACCTCAGAGCTTCGTTCCGATAGGGGGAGACGTTGTTCACGTGAAAAGGTCTAGAAAGCGTTGGTTGGGCGGAGTAGCATTGGTAGCCGTTCTGCTGTCACTGGTGGTCGGGAATTGCTCGTTCCACGTGACGGCACCTGGCTGGCCCAGGTCAAGTGCCACGTCGGTTCCCCCCACACCCACGCCAGACACCTCTCTGCAGGCCGCGGCACCCAGCTCGACACCTAGCCTGACACCGCTTCCCACAGCCACCGCTACCTCAACCCAGACGCCCACACGCACGCCGACCGCGACGCCAACCACCTCTCCCACGCCACTCCCTCCTACACCTACGTCCACGTCGACGTACACGCCGACACCATTACCAACGCGACTCCCGAAAGGCATGCCGACACCGATAACCTTCCTCCCCGGGACGCCATCGCCGACCCCTGTTGTCGTAACCCGCACCCATTCGACCACAGAGACCCTGACGCTGCTTCCCCCTACGCCCGTCCCGATGCTGAAGCAGCCGCAGAACGTCATCAACGTCCTCTTGCTGGGCTCTGACAGGAATGACATTCAGCGGGCAGGGCGCACCGACACTATCGTGGTCGTCAGCATCCATCCAGAGCGGCCTTCCGTCTCACTCCTCTCCATCCCCCGTGACTTCTACGCCTGGATGCCGGGCCGGGGCTTCGGGAAGATCAACACGGCCTTCAGTCAAGGGGGGCCGACACTGATGGAAGCGACCATCAGACATAACTTCGGCATCGACGTCGACTACTACGCGCGAATCGGATTTGACGGCTTCATCAAGATCGTGAACGCTCTGGGCGGCATCGAGGTGGCGGTAGAGTGTCCTCTCCACGACACATTCCCGGACCCCACATCTCCCTCTGGACAGACAGATGTGGACCTGGAGCCCGGCATTCATCAACTCGACGGCCAGCACGCCCTCTGGTATGCTCGATCGCGCTGGAATACCAGTGACTTCGACCGCCATCGGCGCCAGCAGCAGGTGCTGCGCGAGCTCTATCGTCGAGTGATGAGCTTAGGTATGATTCCAAAGATCCCCTCAATCTGGGGCGCCCTGCGGGAGAGCGTCTCCACGGATCTCGATCTACCAGGCATGGTCCGGCTGGGCGCGATCGGGATGCGGCTGGATACATCCAACGTGAAGAGTCGCTTCGTGGGAGGGTCGGTTGTAACGTCTTGGACGGGGCCAGAGGGGCTTTACGTGCTTATCCCTGACTACGAGGGCCTGACCTCGCTCGTCGCCGAAGCCCTGGCTCCGCCGCCTGCTCGATCGCAGAGTGGTGGGTGGCGTGTCGAGGTTGTGAACGGCTCTTCCCGTGAGGACTGGGGACGCGTCGCCGCGGAGAGGTTACGCTGGGAAGGCTTCCAAGTGGTAGGTATTGGACCCGCAGAAGTGGGGCATCCCCGGACGCAGATCGTGGACCTTACGACCGACGCGGATCCGGGCTCGGCTACTGCCCTGTACCAACTGTCCCGCCTCTATCGGCGCGGAAGAGATGATATCATCCCGAGGCCGACCGAGCAACGGAACGTCGACTTCCAAGTGCTGCTCGGCCTGGACTACGATCCCTGCACAGCGGTTCGATACCGTTAGCCTTCTGCGTTTACGCCTGGGAGTACGAAGCTGAACGTACTCCCGACTCCGGATTGGCTTTCCACCCAGACGCGGCCCCGGTGCTTCTCGACGATTGCCTTGACGATGGCCAATCCCAGCCCCGTGCCGGCAACCCCGGTGACTTCCTCCGATTCAACTCGATAGAACTTATCGAAGATGCGGGGCTGTTCCTCAGGTGGGATCCCTGGACCATTGTCTGATACGTTGACGACGACGTGCCCTTGATCCCCGATGGCAGTCACGGTAATCCTGCCCCCGACTTGAGTATACTTGATCGCGTTATTCACCAGGTTGTCTAGCACCTGGGCAAGACGCTGAGGATTGCCCCTCACCAGCGGCAGGCTCTCAGGTATCTCGCAGCGCAAATCCTGAGCCTTTCCCTCGGCATGGTGCTCCAGTCGCGCCACGACCTCCTGGATAATCTCTCTAAGGTCACAGAGCTTCATCTCCAGGTCCAGCTCGGCCTCGATCCGCCTGATGTCGAGTAGATCGTTGATCAGCGCGCTGATGCTCTTCAGCGTTGCTTCCACACGTCTTACGAACCGCTCTTGCCTCGTGTTGAGCGGGCCTACTTGAGGCAGTAGTTCGATGTAGCCCTGGATGCTCGTCAACGGGGTGCGCAGATCATGCGAGACGGTGGCCACAAACTCGGACTTGAGGCGATCCAGTTCTTTCAAGTGCGTAATATCCTGCAGCATGAGCACGCGGCCGACGCCCTTCACAGGCGTGAGGTGAGCATTATACGTCCGTTCGTTGCTCAGCGTCACCTGGCGGTGAGTCGTTTGATCCTCAACATCTGTCTCAACGAGGAGCTCCCTCACCGTTGCATCTCGAATCACTTCCTCAATCGGACGTGGGGCTTGGCTCTCGGAAACCCCGTCCGCGGACAAGTGCCATATGTCACACGCGGCAGCGTTGCATAACAAGACGCGGTTGTCCTGGTCAACCACAACGATGGCCTCTTCGGCCTCGCGAAGGACTGCCTCGAGTTTGACCCGCTGGGTCTCGGCGTGCTTAAACAGCCGAGCGTTCTCAATGGCGATCGCGGCGTAGTCCGCCAGGGCTGACATCAAGGTGATGTCCCGTTGAGAGAACGTCTGGCTCGCCAAACGGTTGGCGACGCCCAGCACACCGATCGCTCCGCGCTCAGGTACACGCAGCGGAACGTAGAGGAGCGACTTGACCAGGTAACCGGTGGCTACCTTCACGCTATCGCCAGCCAGGTGCACGGGACGATCGTTCTGAAGCGCCCGACCGGCGGCGCTGTCCTCCACCCGAAGGCGCAGATTGCGGGCCGTCTTCTCACTCACATCTTTGGCTGCCCGGAGATAGAGCTCGTTGCTCTCCTCGTCGAGCAACATAAGCGTCCCCTCTTCAGCACCGACCGTGTAGACCGCTGCCTCCACCACGCGACTGAGCACCTGGTTCAGGTCGAGAAGGGACGTGACTGCCCGGCCAATGGCGTACACGGTGTTCAGTTCCTGAAACTGAGCCTGCAGCTGTTGGTTAGCTCGACGCAGTCGCCTGGTCAGGTCGCGACGCTTCGGGGAAGCGTGGTCAGGGCGAAGCGTGCGTTGAACGGCAGCGGACATCTCCTCGAGATCGAAGGGCTTCACCAGGAAGTCGCTCGCTCCCAGCCGAAAGGCTCGTAGAATCGTTCTGCTCGACGCGTCGCCAGAGGTGACAATGACGGGCACGTCGGCATAGCGCGATCGAAGCTTCTCCAGAAGGCTAAGGCCATTCGACGTCGGGAGCCGGTGATCGAGGATGATCAACGCGGGATCGCAGTCCTGCGCTAATCGAAGGCCCTCCTTCCCGCTGAAGGCCTTGAGGTACTCCCAGTTGTTGGGGCTAAGCACCGTCTTCGTCAGCTGCCGCGTCTCGGGGTCACTATCGATGAAGAGTATCTGTTCCTTCAAAACGGAAGGTCTCCTGCCTAGTCGGTCTCGGTCAATCTGCCCTTACTATAGGGGTTTTTCTTTGAACGTCAAATGGATCTGGTCAAGGACGGGCGGTGGCGTGAACTCACCGACTAAGGTCCCTCAGCCAACCCTCCCGCCTCAGTGCCTAACGTTGGTAAAGAGAAGCGAACGGTCAGCCCTCCACTCGGGGTCGCTTCAGCCCACATACGCCCGCCGTGACCCTCCACGATCTGAGAAGCGATGGAGAGTCCCAAACCACTTCCCCCCGTCGTTCGCTGTCGGGCCCGGTCGGCTCGCCAGAAGCGCTCGAAGAGATGCGGTAGATCGTCAGGCGCTACGCCGGGCCCATCGTCAATCACGCTCACGACAGCCTCTTGCTTCTCCTCTTCGAGCTCCACGCGGATGTGCCCTCCCTCGCGCACGTAGTGCAGGGAGTTGCTCAGCAGATTCCCCATGACCTGCGATAGACGGTCCGGGTCGGCAGAGACCGGTGCCTGAGCGGAGGGAGGAGCGAGAGCTAGAGCGACATCTCGCTCCTTGGCTCGCGGCTGATATGCCTCGACGACTCCCTCCAGGAGGTGGGCGAGCTTGAGACGACGCTTGTCGAGATGGAGCTTTCCCGCGTCGGCCAGCGCCAGAAAACGAAGATCTTCGATTAGGCGGGATAACGTGCGCGTTTGGCTCAGAGCTGCGGTCAAATTGGTTCGGTCAGCGGGATAGACACCGTCCAGCATTGCCTCCAACGTCCCGTGCAGTACGGTGAGCGGCGTGCGCAGCTCGTGGGCAATATCGGCGGTCTGACTACGGCGGGCTGCCTCCATGCGGTCCAGGCTCTCGGCCATGGAGTTGAAGGCGTCGGCCAAGCGCGCCACCTCATCCTCTCCTTCTACATCGGCCCGGACAGAGAGATCACCCTGAGCGATGGCCTCACTCGCGGTAGTCAACTCGCGCAGGGGCGCGGTGATAGATCGAAACAGAACCCCTCCCACAACGAGCGCTACACCGAGGGCAGCGAGCACGCCGACCCAGAGCGTCCTGCGCACTCGAGACAGGAAAGCGGTCTGCGCCGTATCGAGCGGCCAGGCAAGCGGGTTCCTCAGGGCAGGAAGAAGATAGCCTACCACCTCGTCCTCGACCTGGATCGGCACGGCGTTCTCGAGAGCCGCCTGAGAGACCGTCCCGCGAGGACGCCCCTCCGTGTCCGCTACCACGCGTCCCTGCGCGTTGACGATACGGAAGTCGACCATCCCTGGAAGCATCCCGGAGTTGCCCGGCCCACCCATCGGTCTTCCGCGCATCCGCGGCGGCCCGCGATCGGTCCACTCCACGAGCACGTCCTGTATACCCGACCAGGAACCTCGAGCAGCGTAGTAATCGGCCAGCCGTGTGGTGAGCGCGTTCCACGTGCCGCTCCGAGATAACGCGTAACGGCGAAAGGCGTTCTCCGTGACGCGTCCGGTCAACAAGGCCACCGTCCCGACCGCCACGAGGATGACGACCAGGAAGGCCAGCATCCCCTTCCAGAATAGGCTACGCACGATCGAGCTCCGAGTTCAAGCGATACCCGGCGCCTCTCACCGTAAGGACGTAGCGGGGATTCGCAGGATCCGGTTCGATCTTCTGTCGCAGGTTCTTGATGTGCGCATCAACGGTCCGTTCGTAGGCTTCGAACGCTACCCCATGCACCGCTCTCAGGATCTCCTCTCGAGAGAAGACCCGACCAGGCGCGCTCATCAAGACGGCAAGGATATCGAACTCGGTTGGCGTCAGGTCGACCGAGCTCTCACCCACGGTGACAGCGTGAGTGGAGCGATCAAGTGTCAAAGGTCCGACTCGCAACACAGGGGACGGCTTCCCTGGCCAAGCCTTCTCATCGTGCGAGCCCGCTCGGCGCAGCACGGCGCGTACCCGCGCCACTACCTCGCGCGGGCTAAAGGGTTTAGTCACGTAATCATCGGCCCCCAACTCCAGCCCCACGATGCGGTCTGTCTCCTCTGTGCGAGCGGTCAGCATGATGACGGGAACATCTTGCTCGCGGCGTACGCGGCGGGTGAACTCCATGCCGTCCATCTTCGGCATCAGGATGTCCAGCAGAACCAGATCCGGTTTCTCGCGCCGTGCGGCATAGAGCGCTTCCTGGCCGTCATAGGCCGTGATCACTCGGTAGCCGGCTTCTTCCAGATACGAGCGCATCAGCCGCACGATCTGCGGTTCGTCATCGACAACCAAGACTGTCTGAGCCATAGCTAAGATCCCCTCCAAGATGACGTCTAGGGAACACCATTATACCAGACTTGTCTGAAGAACGCCTTAACATCCTATGAACGCACGGTCTAAACGCTGGGGAATCGCTATGAAGCGCACCGCGTCTAGGGGAGTCTCCACGCCAAGACCAAGAGGCGCCACAAGGTCGGTGCTGCGGTAAAAGACGAAGGTCAGTGACTGTTCCCATGGAGCCACGTGCGACAGGGGAGCGCTGAAGGCGCTCCCCTGTGTTCAGAACGGATACGTCGATTTCCCGGGTTGCCCTGGGCCTGGGCTGCCTACCAGCCTCTGCCCCGCCCACAACCACGAGTGCCGGGCCCGAAACCACGCCCGCGACCGGCGCCCTGCCCTCTGGGTAGATAACCCTCATCCAGCCCTTCAACGATCCAGTCGGCCTGCTCCTGGGTCAACCGCCCGCTCTCTACGGCTTGCTCGATGCCCTCTTTCATCGTCTCGACGCGAGCCTCCCCCAGCGCCTGCCGGACTTCCTCCATCTCCACGCCCTGCTCGTCGGCAATCTCCGCCAACGTCTTGCCGTCGTGCAGTTCAGTGAAGAGATCGACGGGCTCCAGCCCGAGAGTCTCGGCGACAGCATCGTATGCCGTCCAGAACCCCTCGCTGAAGTGACCCAAGCCTCCGAGCGCGCCGCCGGGCTCCCAGGGCTGCTCCAGCCGCTCGGGGAGCTCCTCAGCCAGCCGCTCCAGCATCTGATCCATCTGCTCTTCGGTCAGCCGCCCATTGTCCACTGCCTCCTGCATGCGAGACTCGGCTTCAGCCGTAGCAGCGTCCACGATCTCCTGGGGGTCGACACCCTGGCTCTCCGCGACTTCGGCAATCGTGTGACCATCCTTAAGGGCCGCGCCGACCTCCTCCTCACTGAGGCCAGTGAGATCAGCGGTGACCTTCACCAAGCCCTGGACTGGGCCGCGATGCATCAGCCCCTGGGGCAGGGCGCGGCCGAAGGCACGTCCGATGAACCGGCCTCCACCGAAGAAGGAGTCCCCTTCCGATGGCGGCTGGGGCTGTTGGGCGTACGCGATGCCCGCGCCTCCGAGCAGCAGACCTAGTGCTCCTACCACACCTAGCACAACGTACCACTTGTTGTTCTTCAGCACATCACACCTCCTAAGCTTTAGTGGACTTAATCTACAGTCGCAACTATACCCTGGTCGTGTGAAGATTCAGTGAAGACAAGATGAAGGTTGGATGCAGATCATACAGATCGAGAGGTATACCATCTGGCAGAGATTCTCGCCTCCGTACCTGCTCCGGTGGTCCAACCCGCGCAGCGAGAATGAGGACGACAAGAACAGATCAGCAGCGGGGAGGAACTTGCTGGGTTGAACCAGGTCTCAAGAAGCCCAGAGCCGGTGCATCCTATCCATCAGATTCCGATGACCCATCAGGGGAAGGAATGGAGGTCGGCTGTGGAAGTGCGAACCAGTACCCCCCATAGCCGCCAATGTAGAAGCGCACCCGCCGGGTACCCGTTTCTAGGCGCTGCAAGAGATCTCTTGATACGTAGACGATGAGGCCGTGTTGAGTCTCGTAACGAACGTAGTCGTCTGGGTTGTCAGGCCGTGCCATCCGACCGGATGGTCCCTTGAAGAACGTTCATCACCCCATGCAGACCCACGTCCAGCGGATGCTCAGAGTACCCCCTCGCTTGCGAACGTAGTCTCGAGCCCAGTCAGATAGTATGCAAGCAGCTTCTTCACTCATGGTCATTCACCGTGTATGGACAGACGATCGTGCCCCCCGCGCAGCTCTGGCATTCGACCTGGATCGTGGTGTGATCAATCCCGAACTGCCCCGAGAGCGTTGCTTCCAAATCCTCCAAGATCTCCTGCGCTTCGCTAAGCGATTGGTCGTTGAGGACAACGTGAGAGCTGAGGGCGATGTATCCTAGGCTGACCGTCCAGACATGCAAGTCGTGCACTTCGGAGACACCGGGTACGGCGTTCATGGCTTCCGCCACCTCCGTGGCGGTCAAACCCTGCGGCACGCCTTCGACCAGGATGTGCAGCGCCCTGCGCAGCACGTTTCCCGATCCCAGGACGATGATAATCCCGATCACGATGCTGATCAAGGGATCTACCACCGTCCACCCGGTGAGGACGATGACGACACCGGCGATGATGACGCCTACCGATGCCAAGGCATCGCCTAGCACGTGCAGGAAAGCGCTGCGAACGTTCAGATCTTCGTGGTGGTGACCTCGCAGGACAAACGCTACGACCAAGTTGACCACCAATCCGATGACGGCGACGACCAGCATCGGGCCAGCCAGGACAGGCTCGGGGGTTGAGAACCGTTCTATCGCCTCCCGGAAGATCTCGAAGGCGACGAAAAGGAGGGTGGCCCCGTTGATCAGAGCTGCCAGAACCCGGAGACGGTGATACCCGAAGGTGTGACGGTCGTCCGGCGGGAGCGACGTCAGGCGAATGGCCACATAGCTCAATGCCAGAGCGAAAACGTCCATGAGAACGTGAGCGGCATCGGAAAGCAGCGCCAGGCTCCGCGTCAACAGGCCGCCTACAAGCTCTGCGAAGAAGATCAGCCCGGTGAGGCCGAGCGACAACAAGAAACGCCCCTCAACCCTGCCGTGGTCGTGATTGTGATTGTGTGTCATCCCATATCTCCGGCAATAGCGCTGGGCCCAGGTGCCTTGGTGGCTCCTGCGATTCGCCCGCCGCGTCTCAGTTTGCTAGTCGGAAAGAGTTTGCACTAGATCTGCGCGGCTTCCAGCCAGGACTTGATCGCCTTCTTCCGCGGGATTCGTCCCGACGCCTTGACCTCCTCGTCGATGACCAGAGCGGGTGTGCTGATGATATCGTAGGACATGATCTCGTCCATATCCTTCACCTTGGCAAAGGTTGCCTCGATAGCCAGCTCATTAGCCGCTTCACGCGCCAATGCCTCCAAGCGCTTGCACCTTGGGCATCCAGCCCCCAGGATCTTAATCTCCATTCTATCTCCTTCGCTCTCTGCCGTGTTCAGCGGCGCCCAACATTCTCCGCCTCCAAGACCGTCAACGAGCCCAGTCGGGATACCGCACTGACATAAGAGACATCCCCTAGCACGGTTCGGCTTCGCACCGGGGACATGAACACGTCTCGGGCGCGACTCTCTCACCAGGCGGGCCCAACACCTGTTGCAGCAGCTCTTCCACCTCCGAATCCGCCAGTCGGTAGATGACGAACAGGCCATCCCGGCGGCTCGACACGATGTCGGCCTCTCGGAGCAGGCGGAGCTGCTGCGAGACGTAGGCCTGAGGGCGGCCAGTAACCGCTTCCAGATGGCAGACACAGGCAGGATCGCGCCGCAACGCATCCAGAATCTGCAACCGCGCTGGATGGGAGAGCATATGGAACAACTCAGACCATCTCTCGTACTGATCAGTCATCGGATGCCTACAGCCGACTACATATTCAAGTCACTGCATATCCTACATCAGGTGTGGAGGCATGTCAAGCCATGATGATCGGGCCGGAAAGCCCGAGATGTGCCATCCTGAGTAAGGCTGCCTGGGGCTTCACTGCGGTGCAGGCAGGATCAGGGAGAGGTACTCTCCTCGGCGGCTTCCTCAATCGGCTCGCACGTGGCATGAACGTAGGCGAAGTTGTCCCGCGGCGGCAGCAGATCGACGACCTCGACAACCTCGAATTGATCGCCATTCAACCGAACCCGATCTCCCACTTTCGGCGGTTCGTCCTCGTTGATGATGGCACCCGGATGCGAGCCTCCGACGACGACGTAGCTTACCTTATAGATCACGGCCCCCTCCCCCCCGACTCCAACCGCACTCTCAGGTTACGATGCCTGAGCTTGAAAGAGAGATCCGAAGCGATGTTCCGCATCACCTCGAAGCCGATCCGCGGCTCCTCCTCGCATAAGCTCAGCAGTGCCTCACGAGGAATGATACATAACCGGGTACCGTCGCGAACGCAGCGGACGGTCGCCGAACGAGGACCTCGGTCCAGCAACGCCATCTCACCGAACGACTGACCGGGTCCAAGTTCCACAATCGATTTCATCTGCGGTGGACCCGGCACGTCCGGGATCGCGCCCTGGGACACCAGCACTCTGACCATCCCCTCCTGCACAACATAGATCTCGTCTCCGGTCTCCCCTTCCTGGACGACTACGTCGTCCTTATCGTACTCTGCTTCTTCGCTAATGGCGGCGATCCTCTTCACCTGCTCGTAGGTCAATCCAGAAAACAACTCGCTTCGCCGGAGCACATCTACCATCGTCATCTTATCCCCCTGCTTCGTCCTTTGCGTAGCCTTCGGCCCGGGCGACGTAGTGAGCGGCAGCGGCCCGCAGACCCTGAATCTCCTCGTCGGTAAGCTCCCGAATCACCTTCGCCGGCACGCCCAGTGCCAGGTGGCGGGGAGGGATAACCTGTCCCTCCGTCACGACCGCACCCGCCCCCACGACCGCCTCATCGCCGATGGTGGACCGGTTCAGCAGAATCGCTCCGATCCCGATCAGTGCCCCATCGCCGACCGTTGCACCGTGCAGCACGGCGCGATGCCCGACGGTCACTCCGTCTCCCACTGTGCAGGGCACTCCTTCGTCGGTATGGACCACGGTCAAATCCTGAACATTGGTGCGTGCGCCGATCACTATCGGCTCGTTATCGCCTCGCAGCACACAGCCGAACCAGACACTCGCTTGGGCTCCAATCTCCACCTGCCCCACAATCGTGGCGTTAGGAGCAACGTAGGCGCTGCTGTGGATAAGCTCGCTCTGACCGGTCGTGCTCATGGACCTCATCTCCCCTGGTCCGTCTCATACTACCGCATCACGTAGCCTTTTCATCCAATATTGTACCATAGAAACGGAACCCACTGAAGCTTCGCCCCCGGGAGAGACGACCGTTCCGTCGGTGTACGAAGCCAGATCATGTGCTTAGTCTGCTTGGCGTTTTGACCAGCCTCCAGTACAATCGCCGCAGTCGTCCATCCGGGCATTCGCCGCAGCGCGCCGTGCTGGTCGCAAGCTGCAGCATCCGGAGGGTTCAAGCATTAGGCATCCACAATCCGAGCCCAACCAAGAGAGGCGGCGTGTTGGACACGATCTTCTATCCCAACAGTGTAGCCGTTATTGGCGTGTCGGAGAAGCCGGATAACCTGGCAGCCACCATCATCCGAAATCTGATCGCGTTCGGGTATAGCGGCGAGATTCATGCTGTAGGACTGCAAGCCGGCGAGGTGCATGGTATCTCGATTCTTACCTCGGTTGACGCACTGCCGGACGACGTCGATCTGGCGGTGATCCTGACACCGGCGGCCACCGTACCCAGCTTGCTGGACGCTTGCGGTCGGAAAGGGATCCAGCGCGTCGTCATCGAAACGGGGGGCTTCACCGAGTTCTCCGACACGGGACGGCGTCTGGAGCAGGAGGTAGCTGCGGTTGCGCGTCGGTGGGACATACGCTTCGTGGGGCCGAATTGCATCAGCGTGATCAATATGGAGAACGGTCTCTGCCTGCCTTTCGCCCGCATCGATCCTGAAGCGGCGCTAGCAGGGCCAGTCTCGGTGCTGGCCCAGAGCGGCGGCGTCTCGGTCACGTACTTGCTTCTCCTCAGCGAGGCTGGTCTCGGGGCGAACAAGGTAGTCAGCATGGGGAACAAGGCGGACCTGGACGAGGTCGATTACCTGAGCTACCTGCTGGACGACGCTGGCACCGAGACGATCTGCCTCTACCTGGAGAGCATGGAAGAAGGACGCCGGTTCCTGGAGCTAGCCGCCTCTTCATCCAAGCCCATCATTGTACAGAAGGCGAACAGGGGGCGTGCCAGCGCCGAGATCGCCTTCTCGCACACGGCGGCGCTTGCCCACGACGACGCTGTCGTCGACGCTGCACTGCGGCAGGCTGGCGTGGCGCGCGCCCTCAGCTTCGATGAGGCTGTGGCGCTGGCGCAAGGATTTGCCTTGCCCCCGGTCGTGGGTACGAATCTGCTCATCATCTCCCGCTCCGGAGGACACGCTGTTGTCGCGGCCGACGCAGCAGAGGCTGAGGATTTCCAGTTGATCCCTATTCCCGAGGAGCTCGCGAAGAGCGTACAGCGCATGTTCCGGGCCGACGTCATCGCTCCCACGAATCCCCTCGACCTTGGCGCCATCTTCGACTTCGAGCTCTACGGCCGCATCGTGGAGGAGTGTCTGCGCGTTCTCGAGCCCGATGCCCTCCTTCTAGTCCACACCTACAGCCCCGGCGCTGAGGCCGCCATGTCACGACGGCTGGTCGAGCGACTAGAGGACCTGACTCGCAGGCGAGAGACTCCGCTAGCCCTCTGTGCCTTTGCCCAGCGTGACGAGGTGGAGCGACTGAGGCAGCATACCGAGCTGCCGATCTTCACCACCATCGAGGGAGCAGTGCGGGCCCTGGCCGCATCGCGGGCTCGATATGCTCGCCCTCCCGCCACCCTGCCCCTGCCATCAGCCCCACCAGAACGACCCGACAAAGTTCAGGCCCTCTTGGCCGAAGAAGGGCAGTTGACCACCGATGCCGCACTGGATCTTTGCGCATCTTTCGATATACCGGTGGCGGAATGGGCGGTGGTAAGGGACCAGGAGAGCGCCCTCTTCGCTGCCGGGGCCTTCGGGTACCCCGTGGCACTGAAAGGTCTATCGCCGCGGGTCTCCCACAAATCTGACGCAGGTCTCGTCACTCTGGACATCGCGGATCCCAAACAACTCCAGGCTGACTTCCAGGCCATCTCGGCGAAGCTGGGACAAGAAAGCGATGACGCCGCCTCAACTCGGATGATGGTCCAGCGCATGCACCCGGGAGGGCACGAGGTCATCATCGGCGGCAAGCGCGACCCTAGCTTCGGACCTATCGTGATGTTCGGCCTGGGTGGCATCCACGTGGAGGCACTTGAGGACGTCGTCTTTCGGCTGGCCCCGATCTCGCGAGAGCAGGCCCGGCAGATGATGGACGAACTACGGGGCAGCCGTCTTCTGTACGGCGCCCGGGGCGAACCGGCGGCCGACCTGGAAGCGATCGTCAACGCCCTCTTGTCTATGTCAGACCTCTTAGTCGCCTGCCCTGAGGTTGTGGAGATCGACATCAACCCCCTTCTGGTCTTTGAGGACCATGCTGCGGCGGTAGATGCACGTGCGACTATCAGCGGCCAAAGAACTTGACGAAACAGGCCTTTTCCGTTACAATCATTTCGCATTTTCGTGAATGAAACGGATTTACTGTAAAAATGTTTGAAAGTCTCACAGATAAACTACAGTCCGTCTTTCGAGATCTGGGCAACCGCGGCGTCCTGCGCGAGGATGACGTCGATGAAGTGCTGCGCGAGATCCGCTTGGCCCTCTTGGAGGCGGACGTCAACTACAAGGTGGTCAAGGATTTCACGGCGCGTGTGCAAGAGCGTGCTGTCGGCGCTGAGGTGACCAAGAGCCTCAGCCCCGCTCAACAGGTCGTTAAGATCGTCCACGAGGAGTTGATCGACACACTGGGGCAACCCGGCCGCCTGGAACTCACCGGGGCGGCGCCCTATGTTATCATGCTCGTTGGCCTCCAGGGTTCCGGCAAGACCACGACGGTCGCCAAGCTGGCTAAGCATCTCTCCCAAAAGGGACGCCTGCCGATGATGGTTGCCGGAGACACGTACCGGCCCGCTGCAGGCAAGCAGCTCGAGGTGCTGGGCCGTCAGCTCGATTTGCCCGTATACGGTGAAGGGCAGAGCAGTCCGCCGCAGATCTGTCGCCACGGCCTGCGCGAAGCGCGTCGTCGAGGCCGAGATGTGGTTATTCTGGATACCGCCGGCAGGCTGCAGATCAACGCCGAGATGATGTCAGAGTTGGAGGCCGTCAAAGAGGCGACGAACCCCACTGAGACGCTCTTGGTGGCCGATGCTATGACGGGGCAACAAGCGGTCAACGTCGCCGAAGGCTTCCATAGTCGTATCGGCCTGACCGGACTGATTCTGACCAAGGTCGACGGCGACGCTCGCGGTGGTGCTGCTATCAGCATGCGTGCAGTTACGGGCGTGCCCATCAAGTTCTTGGGCACCGGGGAGAAGACCGACGCATTGGAAGTCTTCCATCCAGACCGCCTCGCCTCCCGCATTCTTGGCATGGGTGACGTGTTGACGCTGATTGAGCGTGCGGAACAGACCTTCGATGAGGAGCAGGCCAAACAGATGGAGCGGAAGATCCGTGAGGCCAGCTTCGATCTGGAGGACTTCTTGGAGCAGCTACAGCAGGTCAAGCAGATGGGCCCCCTCACCCAGCTTCTGGATATGATTCCAGGTATGCGAGGGCTCTCCCAGCAGGTTTCCGCGGAAGCCACCGATGAACAGTTTAAACACGTCGAAGCTATGATTCTCTCCATGACGCCCGAGGAGAGGCGCAATCCGCGCATTATTAAGGGAAGTCGTAAGAAGCGCATCGCCAGCGGCAGCGGGACCTCTGTACAAGAGGTCAACATGCTCCTCAAGCAGTTCCGTCAGATGCAGCGCATGATGAAGCAGCTGGGACAGGGACGCGGGGAGATGCAGCGGCTGATGCGCATGTTGGGATAGGTTGGCGATTAAGCAGATTGGCAAACTGAGCTGGACTACCGGCTCGATACCGCCAAATCTGCCATCTTTCCAACGTAGTGATTGTCTGAACTTACCAGTTCGAACAGGAGGAATATGGTCAAAATTCGTTTACGTCGTGTTGGTTCCAAGAAGCAGCCAAGTTTCCGCGTGGTCGTGGCAGACTCACGATCCCCGCGTGACGGTAGATTCATCGAGGAGATCGGTTTCTACAATCCTCGGACCGAGCCGGAAACGCTGCGTATTGATGAAGAAAGGGCGCTGCATTGGCTGCGCGTCGGGGCTCAGCCTACCGATTCTGTCACCCGGTTGCTGAAGACGTTGGGCACCTGGGATCGCTTCCAGCGCTTGAAGGAAGGTGAGTCCCTAGAAGATCTCTTAGCCGAAGCGGAAGCGGCTGAAGAAGAGGAAGAAGCTGCAGAGGCAGCAGCGGCTGAGGAAGAACCAGCGGCTGAAGAAGCGGAAGCGGCTGAAGAAGCGGAAGCGGCTGAAGAAGCGGAAGCGGCTGAAGCCCCACAGGAAGAGGTCCAGGAAGAGGCCGGCGAATCCGAGGCTGAGGAAGCTCCCGGGGCGGAAGAGCCGACGGAAGAGGATCAGGATGAGGTAGAGGAACCTGAGGTAGAAGCGGGTGAACCTGAGGAGGGGAACGAGGCAGAGACGTAGCTAGACACTCGTTGAAGAACAGCTTTTAGTGCGTGTCACCCTTCACCTTTGACGATGCTCTCCAGCACTCACGCACGGGGCTGGCATCGCAGTGGAACTCTGCTCCTCCACTGCGTCTTCGTATACACACATCCGTCCACGTCATCACATAGGAGGGAGGGGCAACCGTGGCTTCTTCGATGAAGGATCTGGTTGAGTACATTGCCAAGTCAATCGTGGATGAACCCGAACAGGTGCACGTCTCGGAGATCGAGGGAGAGAATTCCGTCATCCTGGAGCTTCGCGTCGCTCCTGACGACATGGGACGCGTCATAGGCAAGGGTGGACGCACCGCCAATGCGATGCGCCGCCTGGTACGCGTCCTGGCCGCCAAACGGGACAAGCACGCCAATCTGGAGATCGTCTAGGTCAGCTCAGCCGTCGATAGAGACGTGTCGCTTCCACTGACGAACGGCGAGCGTCTTTGATATGAGCAAGGACGAAAAGATAGATACATACCAGAGAGGCTCAGGAGAGAGAAACACCCCTGAGCCTTCTTATGTTGTCATCGGCCAGGTGCGTCGGCCGCACGGCATAAGGGGAGAGGTGCGCGTCGAGATCCTCACGGACTATCCCGAGAGGGTTGTTCAACGCGACTACCTCTATCTTGCTCATCCTCAATCGCCAGACGACGTGGAGCGGTATCCTCTTGAGGCGGTGCGCCCCCACAAGGGAATCCTTCTGATTAAGCTGGGCCGCATCGACGATCGCGATGCAGCCGAAGAGCTGCGCGGGATGCTGGTCCAGGTACCTCTGGCGGAGGCCGTACCCCTGGAGGAAGACGAGTATTACCACTTCCAGTTGATAGGGACTGACGTGGAGACGGAGACCGGCGAGTGGCTAGGCCGCGTGGCGGACGTGCTGGAGACCGGCGCTCACGACGTCTACGTCGTCCGGGGTCCGCGTGGAGAGATTCTCCTCCCGGCGGTTGAGGACGTCATCCTGGAGCTCGACATTGAGATGAAGAAGATGACCGTCCACCTGCTGCCAGGCATGCTGGAGGAGCCTGCAACGTGAAGACCCTGGGCTACTGGGTAGGGTTCAACAACGTTCGAGGCATCGGCCCTCTGCGTCTGCGCGCCTTGCTGGACACCTATGGCAGTATCGAGCGCGCTTGGCACGCGTCGGCTGATCAACTCCGAAGCGTGGGGCTCGACAGTCGATCGGTGAGAAACCTGATAGAGACTCGCTCCAGGATTAACCTGGAGCAAGAGTTGGAGCGGATTCAAGCCGCTGGCGCTCACGTTCTGACCTGGGAGAGCCCCGACTATCCGCGTCTTCTCCTTGAAACCCACGCACCGCCGCCCGTTCTTTACGTGAAGGGCGAGCTGAGAGAGCAAGACGCCTGGGCAGTGGCCGTGGTGGGCACCCGCCGGGCCTCAACCTATGGACGCGAAGTGACCCGACGGCTCGCCGGTGCGTTGGCACGCCATGGGATCACGGTGGTCAGCGGGATGGCCCGCGGCATTGATGGGGTGGCCCATCGTGCGGCTCTGGAGGCCGGCGGTCGTACCATTGCCGTTTTTGGCTGCGGCATCGATCACATTTACCCAGCCGAGCATCGTAAGCTGGCCCAGCAGATCGCCGCTCACGGAGCCCTGGTCAGTGACTACCCCCTGGGCACGCCTCCCGAGGGGAGGAACTTTCCGCCCCGCAATCGTATCATCAGCGGGCTCAGCTTGGGTGTGCTGGTGACGAACGCGGGGAAATCCAGCGGAGCCTTGATCACCGCCGATTTCGCCGCCGAGCAGGGGCGGGACGTATTCGCCGTCCCGGGAAGCGTTCTCACCCAAGGCAGCGTGGGCCCAAACCGACTTATCCAGGACGGGGCTAAACTGGTCACGCGGGCCGAGGACATTATGGAGGAGCTCAATCTCACCATGGTCGCTGAGCAAAGGGAGGCACGTCAGGTGCTGCCGGAGGACGCGACGGAGGCAGCCCTGTTGGAGCACCTGTCAGGGGATCCCACGCACGTCGACGACCTTCAACAACAGATCGATCTCCCTATCTCGCAGGTGACCAGCACGCTAGCCATGATGGAGCTCAAAGGTATGGTACGACAAGTCGGCGGGATGAAGTACGTCGTCGCTCGCGAACCAGGCGTATCGTACATCGTGGAATGAGAGGGAGATAGACTAGGGCGGCGTCGTAGTTGGGTGTTTGCCGTCGGATCTCTTCTAACCCTGGGCCGCATCACATCCTCGGAGGAAAACCTCAATGGGATATTACGCACTGATCATGGCCGGTGGGACGGGGACGAGATTGTGGCCCGTCAGCCGTCGCGATAGGCCCAAGCAGTCTCTGAAGCTTGTCGGAGACCGCACGATGTTCGAGCATACCATCGACCGGATCGCCCCTGTTTTCCAGCCAGAGGAGATCTTCATCGTGGCGGGCAGCGAGCACGTATCTGACCTCTCGGATCAGGCACCGGAACTGCCTGCATCGAACTTCATCGTTGAGCCTATGGGCCGCGGCACAGCCCCGGCCATTGGACTGGGGGCCATTAACCTGCGCCGGGAGGATCCGGATGCCGTTATGGCAGTCCTGACCGCCGATCATTTCATCGCCGACGTCGAGCACTTCCGAGATGTCCTGGGAGCGGCCGAGAAGGTAGCTCACGACGGTCATCTGGTAACGCTGGGCATTGAGCCCACGTCCCCGTCGACGGGCTATGGGTATATTGAGCAGGGTCAGGAACTGAAAGAGGTCGATGGCTTCGACGTCTTCCACGTCGAACGCTTCACGGAGAAGCCGGATGAATCAACGGCAGGCCGTATGGTGGAGAGCGGAGAGTACACCTGGAACAGCGGCATGTTCATCTGGAGCGTGGAGCGCATTATGGAGGAATTCCAAAGGCAGATGCCCGACTTCTACGTCAAGCTTGCCGAGATAGAGGGTATGCTGGGGACAAACGGCTATGAGCCCACCCTCGGGCGTGTCTGGCCCCAAGTGGAGAAGCAGGCCATTGACTACGGCGTCATGGAGGGGGCAGAAGACGTAGCCGTTATCCCGGTAGATATCGGCTGGTCGGACGTCGGAAGCTGGGGCAGTCTCGCGGAGGTGCTGGCTAGGCTGGGACATCAAGATGACAACGGGAACGTTGTCGTGGGACAGCACATGGCCCTCGACACCGAGAACTCCATGGTGTTCGCTGGCGAGCGTCTGGTCGCGACCATCGGAATGGACAACGTGGTGGTTGTGGATGCGGGGGACGCTGTTCTGGTCTGTCCGATGGAGCGCGAGCAGGAGGTCCGCGATCTGGTTCGCCGCTTGGAGCAGGAGAAGAGAAACGACTATCTGTAGCCGCAGCACGCGGCACTCTTGCAGTTGACTGAGGCCCTCTTCTGGAATGGAGATTCCGAGAGGGTCTCATTGGGTTGAGGCAAATCTGGTTTCGAGCTATTATTGTGACCGAGGACTCTTTATGAAAGCTTATTGTGTTAAGTGTAAAGCCAAACGTGAGATGACAAACCCTGAACCGGTGTATACCAACAAAGGAACACCGGCGACTAAGGGCGTTTGTCCCGAATGCGGCACCAAGCTGTTCCGAATGGGACGCACCCCAGCTCATGAGGGATTGGATCCGGAAGAGCATACCGTGATGTCGAAGGCACGAGCCCGGCGCGAACAACAGCCCGGGTTGGTCATCGTCGAGTCACCGGCTAAGGCCCGGACGGTTAACCGCTTTCTGGGCGATAAGTACAACGTTCAGGCTTCAGTGGGTCACGTGCGGGATCTCCCCTCTAATCGTATGGGGGTTGATATCGAGAACGGATTCCGCCCCCATTACATCGTGCCGTCCAAACGGAAGGACGTGGTGCGCGAGCTTAAGGACGCGGTGAAGGAATCGTCTGAGCTCTACCTGGCTACGGATCCGGACCGGGAGGGAGAGGCCATTTCATGGCACCTCCTGGAAGTCCTGGATTCTGCCATCCGGTGGCGTCCGGTGCACCGGGTTGAGTTCCATGAGATCACGGATGAGGCCATTGAGCACGCCTTCTCCCACCCGCGTGAGATCGATATGCAGCGCGTGGACGCTCAGCAGGCACGGCGCATTCTGGATCGGATTGTAGGGTATACCATCAGCCCGCTGCTGCGCGACAAGCTGGGACGGCGTGGCCTCTCGGCTGGTCGGGTCCAGTCGGTTGCCCTCCGCCTCGTCGTGGAGCGAGAGCGCGGCATCGAGGCCTTCGTCCCTCTTGAGTACTGGTCCCTGGAGGCGGAGCTGGCCAAGCGGGAGCCAGCAGCGGACTACCCGGCCAGCTTCATCGCCAAGCTTCACCGCATTCGGGGCGAGAAGATCGAACTGAACAGTGAAGACGAGGTTCAGGCCATCGTTGACGATCTAGAACGCTCGACGTATTCAGTAGTCGACGTCAAGGAAGGGCAGCGGCGCCGCCGACCCTATCCGCCCTTCACCACGAGCACGATGCAACAGCAGGCTTCATACAAGCTGGGGTTCACAACCCGCCGGACGATGGCCGTAGCCCAGCAGCTGTACGAAGGCATCGACCTGGGTGACGGGCCGATTGGCTTGATCACCTATATGCGTACCGACAGCACCAATGTGGCTGAACAAGCGCAAGCTGACACTCGGCGCTACGTCGTGGATGAGTACGGCGAGGACTACGTGCCGCCGGAACCGCCCCAGTATAAGACGAAGGCCAAGTCGGCTCAAGAAGCGCACGAGGCGATCCGTCCCACCAGTGTCTTCCGCACTCCGGACTCCTTGAAAAAGGTTCTAGATCGAAGTCAGTATGACCTTTATGAGTTGATCTGGCGCCGGTTTGTCGCCAGTCAGATGGCTCGCGCGGTCTACGACACCATCGCCGCGGAGATTCTGGCTGGCCCTTCAGACACAGAAGAGAAGCCGCCCTATCTCTTCCGCGCCAGCGGCTCTACGCTCCGCTTTCCCGGCTTCCTTACCGTTTACGAAGAGGAGAAAGACGAGGATGAGGAGAGCGTGGAGGAACGGAAGAGGGAGGAGATCCCCCCGCTGGAGGTCGACGAACTCCTTGATCTGCTGGAGCTACTGCCGGACCAGCACTTCACCCAGGCACCGCCCCGTTACTCTGAGGCTAGTCTGGTGCGCGATCTGGAGGAGTATGGCATTGGGCGACCGAGCACGTATGCACCGATCCTCTCGAAGATCCAGGAGCGCGCCTACGTAGAGCGGCGAGGACGACGACTCTACGCTACCGAGATGGGGATGATCGTCAACGATCTCCTGGTAGAGTACTTCCCCGACTATGTTGATCTGAGCTTCACTGCGGAGATGGAGGAAGACCTGGACCTGATCGCCAACGGTGAGCGGGAGTGGGTGCCGGTACTCCGTAACTTCTACGAGCCGTTCGCGGACACACTCGCCGAAGCGCGAGATCGCATGCCCGAGGTCGACATCAACAACCAGCCCACGGGTGAGATGTGTCCCAAGTGCGGGAATCCCCTCGTCTATCGCTACGGGCGCTACGGGAAGTTCATCGGCTGCAGCAACTTCCCTGACTGTCGGTTCAGCAAGCCTATTCTGATCAGGACAGGTGCCAAGTGCCCGCAGTGTGGTGGAGACCTGGTGGAGAAGAAGACTCGCCGCGGACGGACGTTCTACGGCTGCTCCAACTACGATCCTGATGACCCAGAGTCATGCGAGTTCGCCGTGTGGAAGCGCCCCTTGCCGCAACCATGCCCCGAGTGTGGCGGACTACTCACCGAAGTTCGTCATGGGTGGGGTAAGTGCCAGGACTGCGAGGAGGAGTTTGACCTGGCTGAGCTTCCGCAGGAAGCCGAAGAGACGGCCTCCTAGACGAGAGCTCCCCCGGGCAGGCTCAGGCCGGCATCCCTGCGGGGTTATTTGTCCTGTGGCTAACTCTGTGATAAAATTGTTGTGCACCAAGGCGGCTTGTCGCACAGCCTGCTTGGCAAGGGGTTCCGCGCAGTTCGCAGAGGCCAGGGGGTAAGGATGGACGACATCATGCAATTCATTCGTCAGCGTCAGGTCTTGGTGGCCGTGATCGGGGGGATCGTGCTCGGTCTCCTTCTGGGTCTCGCCATCGGGTGGGGCTTATGGCCCGTACAATGGACCAATGCCACGCCCGCTCAACTGCGGTCCGACTTCCAGGAAGCATACATCTTCCTGGTGGCCGAGAACTACGCCGAGACTGGGAACCTGGAGCAGGCACGAGCTCGGCTGGGCGTGGAGCTTTGGGAAGAGGGAGAACTGGCCGAGACACTCGAGCAGGTTGAGCAGGCTCGAGACGGGCAGCAAGCTCTCGACGTGAGGAGACTTGCTCGCGATCTCGAGGCCCAGGCCCCCGCAGAAGAAGAGCCAGCTGAGGAGGAAGAGCCAGCCGAGGAGGAAGAGGGTGAGGAAGGAGCTGGAGGGTTAGGCGCCAGGCTGCGGCCAGTCACGCTCGTCTGCGGCATCGGGCTGCTGGTGGTAGCCCTGATTGGCGGCGGGCTCTATCTCTACACCCGCCTCGTTGAGGCACCCGCAGGCCCCGCTGTGACCAAAGGCGAGCAGCGCCCAGCACCGACTGAGGCTGGTCCTCCTGAGGAGTTCACCTGGCAGGGACAAAGGCCAAGCGTTCACTTGGAGACCACGTACACGCACGGCGATGAGCACTACGATCCCTCCTACAGCATCGAGTTGGAAAGCGGTGAGTTCATGGGCGAGTGCGGCGTTGGCATCTCCGAGGTCATCGGCACGGGCGCTCCCGATAAGGTCACGGCTCTCGAGGTCTGGCTGTTCGACAAGAATGATATCCGCACCGTGACCCACATACTGATGTCTAAATACGCCCACAACGATGAGGCGCTGCACAGCAAACTATCCGAGAAGGGCGAACCGGTCCTCGTCGAAGAGGGCAAGGACGTCATCCTGGAGACCAAGATGCTCCGCTTGCGAGCCCGGATTATGGAGGCCGACTACGGGGAGGGCGATGTGCCGTCCAACAGCTTCTTTGAGACCCTGACTGTAGAACTGGCCGCGTGGGTGAAGCCGGAAGCCGAAGGGGCTGAGCCTCGCATCCCGGTCAGCGCCCCGGACACTTCCTAGGGGCGACGCCCGTCCGATTAGCGTTGGGCAGCGGACTTCGCGGAATCGCGAAAGGCTAGCGTAAGAGATTGAGCAGCAAACGCGTGGATTCACCTCTCGATGCCGGTTGAGCCGAGACTCGTCGGCTGAGCATTAACGATCAAGACCCCGTCGCCGTTCTTGCGACGGGGTCTTTCTGTTAGGGTTCTGTCATGGAGCATATCTGGCGAGCCTTCCTACGTCTCTTCTTCCGGCTCCTCTACAACGAGTTTGCTTGGAGCTATGATGTCGTCGCCTGGCTCGTCTCGCTCGGCCAATGGAAGGCGTGGGGACGAACGACGCTCTCCCATCTGCGAGGTGCCCGCGTCCTTGAGCTGGGACATGGCCCCGGGCATCTCCTCGCGGCATTGGCAGCCGAGGAGTACGCCCCCATCGGACTCGACCTCTCGCCTGCTATGGCGCGACAAGCCCAGCAGCGGTTGCAGAAGGCAGAGCTCCAAGTCCCGTTGGTCCGGGGGCGCGCTCAGGCTCTTCCGTTCCGTGGGAGCAGTTTCGACTGCGTCGTCGCCACGTTCCCCACGGAGTTCATCGTTGACCCTCAGACGCTACAAGAGCTGACGCGCATCCTGCCGCCGGAGGGACGCCTTACAGTTGCCGTCGGCGTTCGCTTCGGGGGTGAAGACCTGGTATCGAGCTTCCTCAGCTGGCTCTATCGGGTCACGGGACAGAATCAGTCGCTCCCGGACTCTTTCATCGCGCAGTTGAAGCAGGTTGGGCTATCGCCTCAGGTCACCTGGGAAAAGGTGAATCGAGCTGCTGTGTTGCTCATCGTCGCGGAGAAGCAGTAGGTCCGAGCCTCGTACTGGTCAATGCCCGGCCCTAGGTCCGGATGACACAGTGGACTGCCCGGTCGAGCACAGATAGAGCAACCGCGCAGGCGCGCCTACTTGCTTCCATCGGCGGTTTGTGGTAGAATCTAGCTAGCGTGGTGGGTGTGGCCTAATTGGTTAAGGCACCTGGTTGTGGCCCAGGCGATTGCGGGTTCGAGTCCCGTCACTCACCCAGAGAAAGCCGGATCTTCATCCGGCTTTCATCATCTTACGCCCCCGTAGCTCAACTGGACAGAGCGTCGGACTTCGAATCCGCAGGTTCCGTGTTCGAATCACGGCGGGGGCGCTTGATGCACCGCCTCGGCATGGCAGTCGAGGCGGTTCTTTTTCGGGAGGATGCCTCGAAGGTCGCCGCCGTGAACCACCCGGAGGCCAGGTTTTGAGATCCAAGTAGGCTATTCCAAGCCCTCGCGCCGTCTCGCCTCCGGTTCTGCGTCTCAGCTCTTCTGCTGCATTCCATTCCCGATCCCTGGCTGCATCACCGACTTGCCAACACTCTCATCGGACGTATACTAACCTGCCTGAGAATATACGGAGGGTTTCAGAAGGAGGTGTGCTCTTGTCAGTTCAGGAATGTGCACTGTACGGTGAACTCGTGCTCTATCTCCGTGACCACGCGGCTGAGTTGCTGGCCGGTGAACACGGTGACGTAGAGAAGGAACGAGAGCACCTAGACGAGGTGATCCGAGACTGGTTCTTCACGCCGCAGGATAACCTCCATGGCTGCGCCCCACGGGAGCTGATCTGGGCTGAGCAAAGCGGCGAGCCCAATCCAGTCCATCAGGAGCACATGGATGACTTCTTCTCCGATGACTGTCCTATCTGTCGAGCCGAGTTCGAGGACGTCAAGGCAGCTCTTGAAGCCGGAGAGGACCCAACCTGGCACTGGTACTACGACGATGGCGGGTACCCTCTGATCGCTCTCTATGACCCGGAGGGGTGGGATGAGCGTTGGGCCAAAGAGGAATCCGCTCTGGAGGAGTGGCGGACCGAAAGCGAGGGAGCGGCTACTGAGGAAGCCCCTTTCAGTGCCGGGGAGTACGCGCCATTCCCCATCGACCCTGGCAAAGCAACGCCAGAGGAATTCGCAGCTCGGCTTCGCCAGCCCTGGCTCGACCCGATGCTCCATCACGCCGCAGAGATGCTTACCGACCGCCTCGATTGTCCCGAGCGGTCACTGTTCGGCCTCCGGTATCGCCCGGTGAGCTACGAGGAAGCGCTTTCCTTGCTCGTCGGCCTTTACGAGCACGGCGTCGACGTGGAGGTACTCCTTGCTCAGATAGAAGCCTTTCCCTACGTGAATGTCGCGCTCGATTGGCTGAGTCGACCCACCGAGAACGCGGCGTTGATGGTGGAGGCTATGGAGCGCGACATTGCACCCGAGAACGAAAGTGAGATGACACGCTTCAAGCACCACCGCGATTTCGTCTTCATGCTCGCGCGGGTGATCCCACCCGGTGCACGGCTCTGGCTCCAGGGCTGGCTTGACGCGGTAGGTCACGGCGCGCTCGCCTGTGCTTTGAGAGATGATGAAGAAGGATTGGGTGACCCGTGCTAGAGGCGGGTCGAGATAAGCGCTGGAGGAGTATATGACGTCACGAGTAGGTATTCGTCGTGAGGACAAGAGCAAGTGGGAACGTCGTGTGCCCATTGTCCCTCAGCATGTCCGTCGGCTGCAGATGGAACACGACCTTGAGGTCTTCGTGCAGCCGTCGGAGATTCGCGTCTTCCCGGACGAAGCATATCGGGAAGCGGGGGCACAGGTCCAAGAGGACCTCTCTTCCTGTTCGGCGGTCTTTGGGGTCAAGGAGATTCCCACTGACTTTTTCGATCCCGGACGGACTTATGTCTTCTTCGCCCACGTCATCAAGGGGCAACCGTACAACATGCCGATGTTGCAGTCCTTGTTGGACAAAGGTTGCCATCTGATCGACTACGAGCGGGTAACTGACGAGCAAGGTCGTCGACTGATCTTCTTCGGCCATCACGCGGGCCTGGCAGGGATGATTGACGCACTCTGGGCCTTGGGGCGACGGCTCGATTGGGAGGGCATAGCCAACCCCTTTTCTGATCTACAACAAACGTACAGGTACGATGACCTTGAAGAGGCGAAGGCTGCCGTCACCTCCTTGGGTGAGCGCATTGCCCGACAAGGACTACCGGAATCGATGACGCCGTTCCTTTGCGGCTTTGCAGGGTACGGCAATGTGTTCAGTGGGGCCGACGAAATCATCGAGTTGCTACCGGTGGAGGAGATTGCCCCCCACGAGGTGGCTGACGTGGTCGAGAACAGCTCTGCTCGCGACGTTGTGTACAAAGTAGTCTTTAAGGAAGAGCACACTGTAGAGCCCATTTCGGACGACGATTCGTTCGAGTTGCAGGACTACTACGATCACCCCGAGAAGTACCGCTCCACATTTGATACGTACCTGCCGCATCTCTCCCTCCTGGTTAACTGTGTCTACTGGGAGGAGAAATACCCACGCCTGGTCACCAAGCAAGATCTGCAGGATCTGTATCGCGGCCCGGAACAGCCCAGACTCCGCGTCATCGCTGACATCAGTTGCGACATTGAGGGAGCTATCGAGGCGACCGTGCAGTGCACGGAACCGGGTTCCCCGGTCTACGTCTATGATCCCGTGGAGGATCAAGCCATCGTTGGCGTGGAGGGAGAGGGCCCCGCCATCCTCGCCGTGGAGATCCTTCCCAGCGAGCTCCCTCGGGAAGCCTCCAGCTACTTCAGCGGCGTCCTCATGGACTACGTGCCCGCCATCGCGAAGGCCGACTACTCGGTCCCCTTCGACGAGCTGGCACTGCCGCCGGAGATCAAGCGAGCGGTCATTGTCTACCAGGGTAAGTTGACCCCCGATTACAACTACCTAAAGGATGATCTCCCGTCGTAGATGCTTGCCAGGCATCGCTCGTCAACCGCTCCCGTTGATAACAGCCAGGCTTGCTCTGGTCGAGGTGCCCAGCAGAGATGGATAGTCAGCAACGTGCTCTCAGTATGATAACGCGTTTCTTTGGTTAGGAGGAGTTGATGGAAGAGGTTCTTGTCTTTGGAGCAGGGCTCGTAGCGGGCCCACTGGTGAGCTATTTGCTCGATCACGACTACCGGGTGAAGGTCGCCAGCCGGACGTTGAGCAAAGCCGAATCACTCACAAACGCCGATGCGAATGGCGAGGCCGTGCAGTTCAACATCAAGGAAGATCAGGACATGCTGGACGACCTGGTCGCCGAGGCTGATCTAGTCATCAGTCTGCTTCCCTACATCTACCACGTTCAGGTAGCCAAGGCGTGTCTCGAACGCCAGCGCCCGCTGGTTACGACGAGCTACGTCAGCGACGAGATGGAAGCGTTGGACCAGGGCGCCCGGGAGGCCGGCGTGATCCTGCTTAACGAGATCGGCCTCGACCCGGGCATCGACCACATGTCGGCGATGCGCATCATCGACCGGGTGCACGATAACGGCGGGGAGGTCAGGGCCTTTCGTTCCTTCTGCGGCGGGCTGCCGGCGCCGGAGGCCAACGACAATCCCCTCGGCTATAAGTTCTCCTGGAGCCCCCGGGGCGTCGTGCTGGCCGGACGGAATGATGCCCGCTACCTGCAGAACGGTCGCGTGGTAGACGTGCCCAACGAGCGGCTCTTTGCCACGCATTACGTGACGTGGGTTGACGGACTGGGCGACTTCGAGACCTACCCCAACCGCAACTCGCTGCCCTACATCCAACGCTACGGCATTGAAGAGACGGACACGATGTACCGAGGGACGCTGCGCAACCTCGGATGGTGCGACGCTATGTTGAAGCTGAATGCGCTGGGCTATTTCAGCCTGGAGGAACGCCCCGACCTACCTCACAAGACATTCCGCGAGGTGATGAAAGAACGGGTCGAGGAGGAGGTTACCGGTGACCTGCGGATGGACTTAGCGCGCCAGCTTAACGTCTCGCCCAATTCCGGTGTGATCATGGCCCTCGAGTGGCTGGGACTGATGGAGGATGAGCAGGTACCGGATAGAACCACGCTGCTTGACGTCTTGGCCGATCAAATGCTGGAGAAGATGCCCTATCGTGAAGGTGAGCGCGATATGGTGGTCCTGGTCCACGAGTTCGTGGCTGCCTATGACGATCGAGAGGAAGTCATCACGTCGACGCTAATCGACTACGGTATCCCCGGCGGAGATACAGCGATGGCGCGCACAGTGGGCACACCAGCCGCTGTCGGTGCGCGGATGATCCTGGAGGGTGAAATCGATCTGACCGGCGTCCACATCCCGGTCCGACGCGAGATCTACGAACCGATCCTGGATGAGCTAGAACGGCTCGGCATCGCCTTCGAGGAAAGCGTGGATTAGTACTCGACGCGCACGCCCTTGATCCGTCCCGTCGCCCGTTCTATGAGAGCAATCAACCCCATGAAGGGTAAGTCGGCGAGGATTGTGAACCCGTAGACGGCTACAAGCCAGCGCGTCGCCAGGTGTAGAGGCTGGCCCAAGCGCTCGATGATCGTGGGCCCCAGTCCTGCGACCCAGACCAGGGCCACAGCGAGCACCAGGAAGAGCATGACCGGGGTCCACGACTCTCGATCCGATCGACTCGGAAGCATCGTGTTGCTAATGGCAAAGACGAGGTAAGCCCAAAGCCAGATATCGGGGGTCCTCAGCAGCTCCTGGAAATGGTCAATGAGGTTCATCCACTGGCCGTCGATGAACGCCCTCTGCACCCCACCGATGCCAAAGGAGAGGTAGCCGATCAGTAGAATGGCAGCGCTTCCTGCCAGCAGCGGGGCTAGCCCGATTAAGCTAGCTCGCACGACGTCAGTCTCCTCAACAGGTACGAAACCCAGTTGGATGCGCTCACCCTTTAGCTTCGGTTGTATGGAGACGCGTCCTACACGCACGCCGAGAAGCCGGGCCACGAGGGCATGACTCACTTCGTGGAGCACGATACCCGGCATAAGAGGGAGAGCGTACAAGACGACAGCGATCTCACGATCGCCCGTCAGCAACAGCATTGTCCCCTGAAGATGGCGGTGAATCCAGCGCTCGACCAACACCAAGAGCACTAACGTCACCGCCAAGCCGACCAAGGGGAGCCAGTTCATCGCTCTTTCCGAGCCTCTAGTCGTTCTTCATGGCCGCTGTAAGGTCAGGCGCCCTCAGAAAGCAGAAAGCTGCGACCACATCGCGCGGCGTGTGATACTGCCGGCTTCCGCCCCTTTAGAGCAGCGAAGGATGGGGAGACTGCCACATCACAGCCGTTGACGCCTTCCAGGTCCTTGATCAGCGTTTCGGCCGGCGAGACAGTCTCCGCCATCAGCCTCTGCACCCTCCGGTAGCTAACAGTGAACGGCCGGCGCAACGTCTCTGCCTCTATGCTTCATCGAGCACTTCTACGCCCGGAAGCGCCTTTCCCTCCAGAAACTGAAGGCTGGCGCCTCCTCCAGTGGAAACGTGGGTCATCTGATCAGCGAGCCCAACCTGTTGAACCACTGCCGCGGACTCACCGCCACCGATGATGGTGGTGGCGTCCAGCTCGGCGAGCAAGCGGGCCATGTCGAATGTTCCGGCGGCGAACGTCGGCATCTCGAAGACCCCAAGAGGCCCGTTCCAGGTAACGGTTTTGGCGCCCTGCAACGCCGACTCAAAGGTCGCAACAGTCTTTGGACCGATGTCCAGCACCCGCCAACCCCGGGGAACGGCGTCGGGAGCCACAACCTGCGTCTGTGCATCATTGTCGAAAGCGTCCGCGATGACGACATCCACCGGTAGCACCAGCTTCCCGCTTGCTCGATCTAGCAGCGACGTCGCCGTGTCCACAGCATCCTCTTCCACCAGGCTGTCACCTACCTCATGGCCCATGGCTTTGAAGAACGTGTTTGCCATCCCGCCTCCGATCAGCACCCGGTCGCATCTTTCCAGCAAGCTGTCGATGACGGAGATCTTGCCCGACACCTTAGCGCCCCCCAGGATGGCAACGAAGGGCCGCTCCGGATTCTCTACAGCCTTTCCAAGAAGCCGCAGCTCCTCCTCAACCAGGAGCCCCGCAACAGCAGGACCTCCCTTGGCACGCATTGCCTTCGCGGCTCCTTCCGTCGAAGCGTGGGCGCGATGGGCTGCACCAAAGGCATCGTTGACGTACACGTCGGCTAGATCTGCCAGCTTGGCGGCGAAGTCTGGATCATTCGCCTTCTCCTCAGCGTGGAACCGTGTATTCTCGAGCAGGATAACCTCGCCGGATTCCATCGCCTCAACAGCTTCCTCAACCGACGAGCCGACAGAGTCATCCAGCTTCTCCACTGGCTGATCCAGCAGTGTCGATAGTCGTTCAGCCACCGGATCCATCTTCAGGTCATCGACGACCTCGCCCTTGGGACGGCCCAGGTGGGACATAAGGATCACAGCGGCGTCGTGATCGAGCAGGTATCGAATCGTGGGCAGCGCAGCCTCAATGCGCGTATCGTCGGCGACCTCTCCCTCCTTGAGGGGCACATTGAAGTCTACACGCACCAGAACCCGCTTACCTTCCACATCGATGTCGCGAATGGTCTTCTTGTTCATCACTCCTCCAGAGCAAGTCAAGCAGCGGAATGAGTGAGGCGCGTCTCAGAAACCTCACTCATTCCTCCTCCACGAATTCGGACGACAGCAGCCTCCGTTGGCCGCGAATGGCTACAAGGTCTTGGCGACCCTCACACCTTCTCGTATCATCTGGTTGGTGAAGCCCCACTCGTTGTCATACCAGCTCATGATCTTGACCAGCGTTCCGTTAACGACCTGGGTCATCCCGAGATCAACGATAGAGGCCCGCGGGTCTCCAACGACGTCCGACGAAACGATTGGATCTTCGGCAACGCCGAGGATGCCCTTATACTTGTCGCTGGCAGCTTCCTCTCTGAAGATGTCGTTGACCTCTTCCACCGACGTCTGCTGACTCATCACGAAGATGATGTCGGAGATAGAGCCAACCGGAATCGGTGCGCGAACGGCGACGCCGTCAAAACGGCCCTTCAACTCCGGCAGAACCTTCGTGGTGGCAATGGCCGCACCCGTGCTCGTGGGCACGAAGTTAACCGCCGCTGCTCGCCCTCGACGGATCTTCTTGCTGGGGCCGTCAACGATGGCCTGAGTCGAGGTATAGGCGTGAATCGTCGTCATAATGGCATTCTCGACCCCGATGCGCCGCTTCATCACCTCAACCACTGGTGTGATGCAGTTGGTCGTGCAGCTCGCACAGGAGAGATACCGGACCGACTCATCCTCTGGTACGTTGACACCGTGGACGATGGTGGGAACTCCTTCGCTCTTGGCCGGAGCCGAGAGGATAGCAAACCGAGCGCCTGCCTCGAGATGCTTCTCCAGGTCTTCAGCTGTCCTGAATATACCGGTGCACTCGAACGCGATGTCCAGGTCAAGCTCACCCCACGGAAGCTGAGCGGGGTCTTTCTCCGCGAAGAACGTGTATTCTTCGCCGTCAACGATGAGTGCGCCATCTCCAACCTCGACGTCCTTCTCATACCTCCCGTAGACACTGTCATACTTGAGCAGATAGGCCAGGTTATCCAGGGGCATGATGTCATTGACGCCCACCAACTCCAGCTCAGGCGTGTCTAGGATGATCTTGAATGCCGCTCGTCCGATCCTTCCGAACCCGTTGATTGCTACCTTCGTCATCGTTTCTTTCTCCTTTGTTGATGATATTAGCGAATGCCGTTGATCATACGACTCTTGACGGAAGCGGATGTCCGCTACAGACACCGCTCCACAAGAATGCGGAATAAGCCGACACCGCGGTGATCAGGCGTGCCTCTCCAGGCACTGCCTCACCGCCTGTGCCAGTTTGCGACTATCGTGACGCCATGGATGAGACCGGTCAACCAGGTCCGCCGTGACTACGCGGTAGCCGACACCGGATGGAACCTGAGGCCGGACCATCTCGAAATTAGCCCCGTCATCGAGACCGCCCTCCGACGCCGGGGAGGAGAGCAGATTGTCGTTCGCCAGGACGATGGAGAAAAGCGACTTGTTCACGTGCTTCTCCAGTGCAGCAATGTGATCGCCCACAGTGTAGCCGTCGGTCTCACCCGGCTGCGTTGCAACGTTGCAGACGTAGACCTTGCACGCTCGACTCGCCTCCACAGCGTCTGCTATCGCCGGCACGAGAAGATTGGGCAGGACGCTGGTGTACAAACTCCCCGGGCCCGCCACAATGAGGTCCGCGTTGAGCAGCGCGTGTACAGCGCCGGGGTAGGCTCGCACGTCGCTCGGTTCCAGGTAGACGCGCTGGATGGCCCCCTTTGCTTGCGGGATACGGGATTCGCCGCTCACGCGGCTGAGCTCAGTTCCCATCGGGATCACCGTGTGAGCGGCGCCTCCAGAATTCGCGCTCTGCACCAGATCAGCCGTCAGCGTCACGTTCTGCAAGGTGCTGGGGAGCACTTGTCCCTGAACAGCCAGGACCCGCCCCGACTCCAAGATAGCCCGCTCGAAGCTTCCTGTCACCTCCGCCATCGCGGTTATGAACAGGTTGCCGAAACTGTGCCCGTTGAGTCCACTCCCACTCCCGAACCGATACTGAAAGAGGTGCGTGGTTAATGCTTCATCGTCAGCCAGCGCGGCGATACAGTTGCGGAAGTCCCCCGGGGGCAGCACCCCCAGATCGCGCCGCAGCCGCCCGGAACTGCCTCCATCATCGGCAACGGTGACAATGGCCGTGATGTTGGACGTATACTCCTTAAGGCCGCGAAGAAGCGCGGAAAGGCCATGTCCTCCGCCAATGGCGACGATCCGCGGACCACGCCCCCGCCGACGATATCGCTGCACCGTCTTCACCAACGCCTCCGGGCTCGCATCAACAAAAGGCTTCAGCAGCGCGCGGTTGAGGCCCACGAGCCCCACCCCTATGGCCGACACACCAACCAGAACGAAGAGCCCGGCGCGTGCACCGCGCGGCATGAACTGCAGCGTCAAATAGTAGAATACGCTGGGGAGGGGATAGAGTTCCCGTAGCAAGAAGCCGACGCCCAGGCTTAGGATTGCTACGCCGCCAACAAGAACGAGCAGCCAACGCTTGACGCCCATACCGAGTGGCAGCCATTCAACAGCAAACCGGAGGTATTTGCGCAACTGTGAGCTCGCCTTGTTCTGAGCTCTCACTCAGCGCCCTCCCGAGTCAGCACTTGCGTCACGGCCGCCGCCCATAGTCATCACCCATTATAGCTCAATGCTCGCTTCTCGCTACCAACTACACCTTACCACAAAACGACATGTCGACAACCCCTCATTCAGCTATTCCCATTCGCATGGCCGTTCTCGGGAAGAGGATGAACGCTTCCGCCCCGTGGTACCGCCAATGCCCAGCATCATCACCTCAGTGAGACCCAGGAAGCGCATCAACTCCTTCTTCGCCATAACGCTTTCCCTGGTTCTCCGTTGGTCGAGGTTGTGATCCGAGTCTACCAGGCCGTCGGACAACTCAACGCTCACTCGAATTGTCTCACCGGTCTCGTACCAGCGGCGCGCAGAATTATACCTTAGGGAGTCGAGAATGTGTAGGCAGCGAAACTCAGACGATTCACGCAGTTCGAGGAGGCTCCTTCTGGCGACCACGCACGGCGTCCAGCGGGCCAAGGGCCTCTCGCACGTGCCGTGCCAATAGGCTGCAATCCGCGGCCTCTCGGACCCTTTGCGTTCGTGGACGCGGCAGGTCGATGGGTACTTCGGCCACGATCGAGGCAGGCCGGGGCCCGAGCACCAAGACACGATCGGCCAGGTAGACAGCCTCCGGCACGGAATGCGTCACCATCACCACGGTCTTGCGGCGCGCCTGCCAGATGCGCAGCAACTCACGCCCCATTCGCTCCCGCGTCAACGCATCCAACGCGCCGAAAGGCTCATCCAACAGCAGAAGTTGTGGATCGTGCACCAGTGCTCGAGCCAGTGCCACTCGCTGGGCCATACCTCCAGAAAGCTGAGCTGGGTGAGCTTCTTCAAAGCCGGTCAACCCGACAAGATCGAGGAGGGACTCGGCCTTCTCCTCAACGTCTCCTCTGGCGTACCCATTCACCTCAAGGGGCAGCGTCACATTCGCCTTTACCGTGCGCCATGCCATAAGCGTGGGCTCTTGGAAGACGAATCCGACACGCCGGCTGGGACGATTGACCTCCTCGCCGGCGAGATAGACTGTCCCAGCCGTCGGCTGTTCCAGCCCCGCAATCAGTTTGAGCAGCGTCGTCTTACCACAGCCGGAGGCCCCCACCAGGCAGAGGAACTCCCTGTGACGCACTCGAAAGGAGATCCGATCCAGCACGGGCAAACGACCGTCCGGTCTCTGATAGGACTTGCTGACGTCATCAACTGTCAGGAATGCACTCTCTCCGGGCATAAGCGTTAGGGCAGGAACGTGTTCGTGAAAGACTGCTCCGGATCGACCTCGCCTTCCAGAAGGTCAGCCTTTCTCATCACCTCGACCGTGTTCTTCCAGGCCTGCGGGTTCGATCGACCCAGCGGATCGCCGGTCCAGTAGTCTATCGAGACCTCCAAGACGGCGCGTTGCACGTCTTCATTCTCCTCGAGCCCATCCACGTACTTCTTGCAAATCTCGAACGCCGCATCCGGGTCCCCAATCGTATCCTCTAACCCCCGAAGGAAGGCCCGAGCGAAAGCGCGCACCAGCTCAGGTTGGTCTCGAAGCACCTCCTCGTTGGCGATGATGCCGTTGGATACCAGCGGCGCATAATCCGCCACCGGGATGAGACTCGTCTCGTAACCCCGCTGATTGAGCTGGATGGGCTCATTGTTGGCATAGACGACGGCTGCGTCGACCCGCCCCACGGTCAGGTTCTCAACAGCAGCATAGCCGATAACCTCGAGATCGACCTGTTCTTCATCCAGATCGGTCGCCGAGGCTAGCGCTCTCCAGCCGATGTAGCTTGCCGCCCCGAACGTTTCCGGTATGCCCACATCTCGGCCTTTCAGATCCTCGGGCTGACGGATCCCGCTCTCCTCAAGCGCCACGACGGCGATAGGGAATCTCTGCCACCAGCTGACGAACGTCGCGACGGGCATGCCCTGCGCTCGCGCTTTAAGCACTTGGTCGCCGCTGGCAATCGCGAAAGGGGTCCAGCCCGCAGCCACCAACTGGACGCCTTGGGTATCGTAGTCCCCATAGTCGAACTCCAGCTCGATCCCCTCCTCTGCAAAGTATCCTCGTTCGACAGCTACGTACCACGGAGCAAACTGCACGTTGGCCACGAACCCCATGGGCAGCCGAATATGAGTCGGCTCCGTCGTGGGGGCCTGAGGCTGGGGCGTGGTGCAGCTCACCAGGATGACCGCTAGTAACGACATCGTGATCAACGTTGAATGCTTCTTCATGGTTTCTCCTTCTTCAATATCCTATACGAGCGCCTTGCCAATGACAGCTTCAGAGTTATCAGCGAGATTGAACCCGAAAAGCGGGGCGCGCGGCCAACGGCTTCATCCCGCATCTGTCTCGCGCCACCGGAGAAAACCTCGTTCGGCGAGAGCGACCAAGCCATACAAAACCTGTGCCAATAGGACCAGTGTGCCAATCCCGACGAATACTTGGGGCGTGTCATAGACCTGTTGGCCCTGCTTCAGCAGGTACCCCAGCCCTCGATCAGCAGCGACAAATTCCCCCACCACGGCTCCGATGACAGCCAGGGTAGCACCTACCTTGAGCCCTCCCAGCAGCGTGGGTAACGCTGCCGGCACCTCTAGCATCCAGACCACCTGCCAGCGGCTCGCCTCCAGCGTGCGCATAAGGTCGCGTAGATCCTCCTCCACTCCCCGCACGCCAACCACTGTGTTCACCAGGATGGGGAAAAAGACGATCAAAGCGCAGACGAGGGTCTTGGACAGAATACCGGTTCCGAACCAAATCACCAGCAGCGGCGCAATGGCCACCGTCGGAACCGACTGGGAGGCGACGATGAAGGGTGACAGCAACTGCTCTGCGAGAGGCGAGTGAGCCAGCAGGTATCCTAAGAGGGTCGCTACCACCGTACCTAAACTGAGCCCGATCAGAATCTCCGTCAGCGTCACCTTCGTGTGGAGCCATAGTGTGCCGTCGATCAGCAGGTGCGCCCAGCGGGAAGCCACCGCTGCTGGGGAAGGGAGGATAAAGGTCGGATAGCTTCCCACCCAGATGATCACCTGCCAGAGAAGCAGAAACAAGCTCAAGCTTATCAAGGCCAGACCGACTCGCGATAGTCGTCTTCTACTCATACCATGCGCTCCAAACAGAAACCCCGCGGACAAAGCCTCAGAGTTGAGACTCGGCCTACGGGGCAAGGTTCGACAGAAACAAAAAACCCGAAGACCGATTTGGCCTCCGGGGCGTACGTCTGCCGCAAGACACGGCTTCTTTCATCTCCTTCCATCCGGACTTTCACCGTCGGCTCCGGCCTGGACGGCTGCCTTCGCTAGAACAAGCGGAGGACAGCATCGCCACCGGATCGACCGCTCTAGGCGGCTCGCGGGCTCGGCGAGCCGAAACTCGCCTTACCGCCGGTCGGGGATTGCACCCTGCCCCGAAGATGATTGTTCAATTGTCTGCAAGCGATTATACCGGATTCATCCTGCGTGTCAAGGACATCAGATGGCTTTTTGTCATCTTCCCTGTGCGCTCCGACCTCAAAGTTTGTCTTGTGTCGGAGGCAAATCCACCATATACTCTGACTGTGTCTGCTCCAGCAGCTTGGATGGCTTCTCAACGGCAGGGATGGCGTACAAATCGCCACGCGATCGGTGTGCCCACGTCGTTGTAGACAGGTGTTCAATGGTTACGTTGAACCGGTAGTCCATCCGTCTTGATGTATGACCCGGAACATTGTCGGAGGTGATTGATGAAGACCCGATTGACTCACGTCAGAGCGAACGTGCGTGATCTAGCGAAGGCGATCGAGTGGTACCAAGAGATGTTCGGCTTCGAGGTACAGAATACGTGGCCGCCCGAGGATCCGGACTACGTCGATTTCGTCTCCAAGGAGGGCGCTACCTTCTCCATCATGGTTGCGGTTCCCGTTCCCTCCGGCGGTCGATTCAACTTCTCGGTCAAAGACGTGGATGCTCTCTGGGAGGAACTGAAAGACAGCGTGGAGGTGGTCGAGCCGCTCTTCGATACGGCCTATGGGAGCCGCAAGTTCACCATCCGGGACCTGGATGGCAACGAGCTCGGCTTCGTACAGGGATAGGAGACCCTGGAAGGGATCCTTCTTCACCACGATGAAGAAGCCCCGAGGTCACAATGGCCTCGGGGCTTCAGCTACCCTCGCTAGGTGACGGGCATCTATCTAGATGAGACCGAGCTTCTGGCCGCCCTTCTTGAACGCCTCGATAGCGTGGTCCAGCTGGTCCTCGGTGTGTTCCGAGCAGAGCTGAACCCGGATCCGAGCCTTCCCCCGGGCCACCATCGGGTAGACGATGGCCAACACGTAGACCCCCTCCTGCCAAACGAAGTCGGCCAATTGCTTAGCAGTCTTACTGTCGCCGCACATAATCGGCACAATCGGCGTCTCGCTGTGGCCGGTGTCGAAGCCCAGTTCCTTCATCCTGTCCAGGAAGTACTCACGGTTCTCCCACACGCGTTCCACGCGCTCCGGATTCTCGTCCATGACGTCAATCGCCGCAACAGTCGCCGCAGCGACACCGGGCGGAAGTGCTCCGCTCAGGAGCCAGGTTCGGGCTTTGTTCATCGAGAACTTGATCAACTCCTCGCTGCCGCTGATGTGTCCGCCGACGATACCAAAAGCCTTGGAGAACGTGCCCATCTCGGCGTGCACCTGGTCCCGGGTGAGGCCGAAGTGGTTCACGATCCCCCGACCACCCTCGCCGAGCACACCCTCCCCGTGGGCATCGTCGACGTAGACCCCCGCGCCGTGCTCAGCCGCGATTTCGGCGATCTGAGGAAGGGGAGCCAGGTCCCCATCCATGCTGAACACGCCATCTGTGACGATCCATATGTGCTCGTAGGCCGGCTGATGAGTCTCGGCTTCCTCCATGATTCGGGCCAGATCGTCCACATCCTTGTGCTTGTAGATCGCCTTATCTGCCTTCGTCAGCCGCATGCCGTCGATGATCGAGCCGTGGTTCAGTTCGTCAGAGACGTAGAGGTCGCCTTCCCCCGCGAGTTGGGAGATAATCCCCTGGTTGGTCATAAACCCGGTCTGGAACGTTAAAGATGCCGGAGCTCCCTTGAACTCGGCCAGACGTTCGTCCAGCGCCCTATGAAGGGACGTGTCACCGGCGATGGAGCGGTCGCTCCCTGCTCCTGCGCCATACTGTTCCGTGGCAGCGACCATAGCCTCCACGACCTTCGGGTGGGTTGATAGGTTCAGGTAGTTGTTTGAACAGAGCACGACGACCTCACGGCCCTCGACGATCGACACGGGCTCACTTGGCCCCTGAAGCTCTCGAGGTTCCCACGTCAGCCCCTCTTCCTTAAGCCGCTCGTACTCCTCACCAAGGTACTCTATCGGATTTCGCTTCTCTGCCATCTGTGTATCCTCCTCTGTTCTTCTTCCACCGTCGGACTTGGCTGTCGAATGTCTCGCGGTCAACTCTCCAATTTCCTCCGCAGAGCGCTGAGCATGTCCTCGACCATCGCTGAGAGATCGTACTTCGGTCTCCAGCCCCACTCCTCTCGTGCAGCAGTGTCATCGATTGTTCGCGGCCACGAGTTGGCGATAGCCTGGCGGTAATCAGGCTTGTACTCGATCCGGAACTCCGGAATGTGCTTCTTGATCTCCGCCGCCAGCTGTTCGGGGGAGAAGCTGAGTGCTGCCAGATTGAAGTCGGCGTGATGCTCAAGCTCATCAAACGGGGCATCCATCAGCATCAGCGTAGCCCGCACGCAGTCGGGCATGTACATCATCGGCAGGACAGTGTCCTTCTCCAGGAAACACGTATAACGCTGATGCTTCAGGGCCTCATAGAATATCTCCACTGCGTAGTCGGTCGTGCCTCCCCCGGGGAGGGTCTTGCTGCTGATAATGCCGGGATATCGGACACCGCGCACATCCATATCGAAGCGGTTCACGTAGTAGTTCCCCAGCAGCTCACCGGCCACCTTGGTGATCCCATACATCGTGCAGGGGCGCATCACCGTCTCTTGGGGCGTCTCGTCCTTCGGCGTCTCCGGCCCAAACGCAGCGATGGAACTGGGCCAAAAAACCCGGGAGACTTTGCGCTCCCGGGCTGTCTCGAGAATCTTATACAGTCCTTCAATGTTGACATTCCACGCCACATGCGGTTTCTTCTCTCCGGTGGCGGAGAGTAGGGCGGCCATATGGTAGATCGTGTCGACGTTGTATCGATCCACAATTGCTGCGACGGCCCCCCGCTGCGTGACGTTGAGGAACTCGAACGGGCCGCTGTCGCGAAGCTCCGCCGGCGGCTCCGCAATATCGGTGATAATAACCCTCTCGGCTCCATACTTCTCCCGCAAAGCCAGCGAAAGCTCGGAGCCAATCTGACCACAAGCGCCGGTCACGAGGATTCTAGTCTGGTCGTCTTGGGACATTCTGTGATGCCTCCGTCCTTTGTCATTGTCTAGCGGACAGGCGTACACCTGCCTTCTCCGTTGGCGTCTTGGATGACAGCACGCTGAGGAATCCGTGCTGTCCTCGGGTCTTCTGAGTATAGCATATACCAATTCTTTTTTCAATATGCCGCCTATGATATAATGGCGCCAAGGAATACTAGACGAGGGGGAGGCGACAATGAGCTACGCCATCGGCGGGGGCACACCGACCTGGAGCGGGGTTGATCGAGTAGCGGTCATCCGCTATCGGACTGAGGGACGGCTGGAGGAGATGGAACTCCGCGAGCCAAACCGCGCACGTCACCTGGAAGGCATTCGATTTATCTGGCGCTGGCAAGAGGAAGAGAGAGGATACCGCATGTGGGTTCGCATCACTCACCGCGGCGACCACCCCATCCACATAGATGCCATCGACGTTCTGGCGGCCCCGGTGCCCCAACTTGGTGCTCCCCGACAAGCCTGGTCCGTCTTCCGGAACGGGTGGCAGTCCTGGACGCCGACCTTCGCTCGCCACCTGGGCAACGGCCTTCACGCCACACCGGAGACACCTGGCTACCGGCGGAAGCACCAACCTCACTGGCAGCCCGGGAGCGAGAAGGTTATCTCCTCCGGATGGGTCACAGTCCTCTCCACGAGGCAGGCGGAAGACCGCGCCGCGCTGCTTGTCGGATTTGTGACCGCTGAAGACCAGTTGGCCGAGATCCGCGTGCGCGAGGATGGCACGAAGCTCACGGCCCGCTGCCACTGTGATGGTTTGAGGCTCGACCCTGGTGGATCCCTGGCTTCAGAGACGCTGATCGTGCACACCGGACAAGACCCCTTGCTCCTTCTGGAGGCGTGGGCTGATGAGATGGGCAGCGAGATGAAAGCACGCGTACCGTCCGATCCCCTCACCGGCTGGTGCTCGTGGTACACCTTCTACGGAGAGAATGGATCCCAAGAGATCTCGGAGAATGTCGCCGCCATCAAGGACCACGACCTTCCCCTCGACGTGATTCTGATCGATGACGGGTACCAGACCGCCGTGGGCGATTGGTTCTCGTTGGACGAGCAGAAATTTCCGGAAGGCATGCGTCCGGTGCTAGACGAGATCATCCGAGCCGATCACCAACCAGGGATCTGGACCGCTCCCTTCGGCGCCTCGGCTGATTCACAACTCATGGCGAGCCACCCGGACTGGTTTCTTCTGGATGAGGCGGATGACCCGGTTGTCGGCTGGGTGCACTGGGGCACACCGTGCTACGCCCTCGACTGCACGCATCCAGAGGTGCTGGATTGGTTGAACGAGACATTCAAGCGCATGCGCAAGGAGTGGGGTATCTCCTTCTTCAAGATCGATTTCCTGTTCGCCGCTGCACGGCCGGGACGGCGCCACGATCCCGCCTCCACGCGGGCGCAGGCCCTGCGGCGGGGGGTGGAAGCGATCCGCAAAGCAATCGGCAGAAAGGCCTTTCTCCTCGGCTGCGGAGCGCCTCTGGGACCCTGCGTGGGGCTAGTAGACGGCATGCGGATCGGACCCGACGTCGACCCCAATTGGTACCCCATCTGGCGGAACGATCTCTCAGCCGTCTCGACGCAGAACGCCCTGCGCAACGTCGTCACTCGCGCTCCCTTGCATGGACGGTTGTGGGCAAACGACCCGGACTGCCTCCTCGTACGAGGGCGAGGGGACGACATGGACCTGGTCTTGAACGAGGTGCGCACGCTGGTCGCTCTTGTCGCGCTATCCGGAGGGTTGACCCTAGACTCCGACGATCTCGCCAAAATCAGCCCCGGACGCCTCAAGTACCTGCGCCAGACGTTGCCGCCGACCGGCATCTCCGCCCGGCCGCTCGATCTCTTCGAGCGCGAGCTCCCGCGTCTCTTCGTGCTCCCCGCGGAGCGGGAATGGGGCCGCTGGTGGATCGCCGCAATGATCAACTGGGACGACCGGACGACCGAAACGACCGTCCGCCTGGCGGACCTGGGCCTGCCCGCCGGGCGGTATCACGTCTTCCACTACTGGCGACGCCGGTACCTGGGTGTGACCGACGACGTCGTCACCGTCCACCGTCACCAACCACATGAGACTGCAGTGATGCTTCTCAAACCAGTCTCCGAGAGGCCTGATCTACTGACGACCACCTTCCACGTCTGTCAGGGCGTCGTCGAGATCACCAGCTATCAGTCTGAGATCATCAATGCACGATCAACGGTCAAGGTCAGGCTGGAGAAGGCAGGACGACAGTTTGGGCGTGCATTTTTCACGGTGCCGAGGGGATGGAGAGTAGTCGAAGCACGGGTCGACGACCGTCAGCAGGTGCCGGTCACGGAAGCGGCTCAGGTCGTCAGTCTCGGTCTGACGCTTGAGGATCGAGCGGATGTGGAGGTGGCTTTTGAGAAGATGGGATCCTAGCCTGGAGGCCGCGTGAGCTTTCGAGAGAGCCTGACCACCCGAGTGTCGAAGACGCAGGCGGCAGCGATATTGATCCTGGTCGGCCTGGGGGGCCTCCTCTGCGTGTTCCTATGCGGGATGGCCGGCTTCACAGGAGGCTTGCTGTCGCGCTCGGGACCACAACCATCTCCGCTGACGATGGAACCCGCGCCCTCTCGTCAGACGACGCCGGCCCATACCGTCGAACCGACCTCAAGTCCCACGGTCGTGCCTACCTCGACAACGCCGCCGACCCCTGCTCATGGCGGCGTTCCACCCGGGGAGGTCGCCGAAGTCAACGAGATGGGAATCGTTGTGGAAGGGACAACGCGCCCCGCCGATGAGATCGTGTTGGGCGCCAACGATTTCAACGTCCCCCCAGAGCCGGGGAGTGAGTACATCTTCGTCCACGTCTCGATCACGTGCTTCAGGAATCAGACCGAGGATCCGTGCATAGTCAGCCCCTTGCTCAACTTCAAGCTGATCGGTTCGGACGTCGCCTATACACCGGAGATACTGCTATTCGACGTGCCTGGCCTGCTGGAGGGCGGGGAAATACCCGGCAACACCACCGTCTCGGGAGCGATGGCGTTCGAGATCAGCCAGAATGAGTCTGACATGCTCCTGATGTACGAGACAATCATAGGCTCGGACCGAGCTTTCCTGGCCGTACCTTAGCACTGCTATCCGCTTTGGATACTGTACGATGAGTCCTGAGTCCCCCTCGCGTATCGAGTCCCATCTCCTTCCTATCGCCGAGATGTTCTGGCCCGACGTCGGTCAGACGAGTGAAGGCCCGATCGAAAGGTTTAGTCGTCTTATCGATGTTGTCGGCTCTCTCTATGCCTTGCCCATCGTGCTGATTGGACTCCTCTGGTTGGTCGCTGCCACGGATCTTGCGCTGATCATCGAACGGTGGGCGACTCTACTGCTCTTTTTGGGCCTGGTAATCCTTCTCCGCGGCTTGATGTTCACCCTCTTTCTCGAGTTTCGGCCGGGCGATTATGCTGACCTGCGAGGGTCTCTGGCGTCGATCGTCGCGTGGTCGGCCGCGCTCTCCCTAGGCCCGAGCGCCCTCTGGGTGAACGTCATCGGGCTTGTGGTCCACTATGCACGGAGCAGGTTTCTCCGTTCGGCGCGCACACGCTGGAACGGAGCTCGGAATCTCGGTCTCGAGCTGACCGAAGTCACCGCCGGGCTCGTCGGGCTGACTGCGTATCGACGACTGGGCGGTGTCTTCCTGCCGTCCGATGGGACATCCGACATCCTGGTGCCAGCCGTGGTCGCTACAGCAGTGCAATATCTCCTCTCTCAGCTCTTCTCATCGCCGCTTCTTCTGTACTGGCTACACGTCCTCAGATATCGAACGGCGACGTACAACCTGGCCCGATACCTGGTCTTCACGATGGGCCTCCCTCTCCTCATTGACCTGTTCGCGATTCTTCCTGCACTGCTTTACGCGGAGGTCGGTCTGGGAGGCGCCCTTTTCTTCCTGGGCGGGGTCGTCCTGGTCAGTCTCCTGGCAAACCGTCTCAGCAGCGCTGCGATGCGCAGTCAGCAGCGTGCGCGCGAGTTGGAGAGGCTTGAGCGGCTGGGACGCGACATCATCCGCACGCCCGTTGACGCGTCCACGCTCTCCGACCTGTTGGCGGACCACCTTTCGGGCATGCTCCCCTCACTCCACATCGATATCAGACTGTTTCCGGACCAGGTCATCTACCGTCGTCCTGAAGCACACGCTCCGTTGCCCGAAGAAGCTTGGCAGTGGCTCCGCACCACGTCGGACGCCCACTGCTTCTTGCCCGGGGTAGAGCTCCCCTGGACTGACGGGTACTCCAGAGACGACCGTACCAGGTATCGTGCCCTCATTACGGCGCCTATTCTAGAGCCCGACGTGGAGGAGCCAATTGGGGGCATCGCACTGACGCAGCAGACACGCATTGCGTGGGAGAGCACAGAGGTGACCAGGTCTCTGCCGGCAGTACGGACCCTGGCATCCCAGATCGGATCCGCGCTCCACGGAGCGAAGCTCTACCGGATGGAACAGGAGCTATCCCTCGCCGGCCAGATCCAGGCCAGCTTCCTGCCAGACGAACTGCCGGACGTCACCGGGTGGGAGCTAGCTGCCACATTGCAGCCCGCTCGACAAACCGCGGGTGACTTCTACGACGTTATCCCCCTCCCCAACGGGCGCTTCGGCATCGTGATTGCTGATGTAGCAGACAAGGGTATGGGCGCCGCGCTCTACATGGCGCTGAGCCGGACCCTTCTGCGGACCTACGCCCTGGAATACCACAGCCGCCCTGATTTCGCCATGAAAGTCACGAACCGGCGCATCCTGATGGATACTGACGTCACGATGTTCGTCACCGTATTCTACGGCATTCTCGATCCCCGAACGGGAGAGCTGACTTACTGCAACGCAGGTCATAACCCCCCCATCCTCCTTCGCGCGGACCAGCCGAGCAGGATCGAGAGACTCGGTAAGACGGGGATGGCTCTCGGGGCCATGCCGGGCCTCTCGTGGGGACGAGGCAGTCTTAGGATGGCTGCTGACGACGTATTGGTGCTCTACACCGATGGTGTGACGGACGCACAAAACGAGGCCGGCGCGTTCTTCGGCAGGGAACGACTGCTGGACGTTGCGCGGGCCCACGCGGGCCGTCCGGCGGGCGAGCTTCAGGAGGCCCTGCTGCAGGCCGTTCATACGTTTGCCGGAGAGGCCTCACAGTTCGACGACATGACACTGATGGTTGCCGTTCGTAAGGCGGATGATGGACACATGACCTCAACTAAGTCTCCTATGTAGGCGCACGAGATGTGATAGCGATAGATACGCCCCGTCTGCAGATGCGAGACTTCGACTAGCGAAATAGGATGAACTAAACCTTATGGAACCAAGAACGGAAGACGCGCTAGAGGCACATACGATCCTTCTGGACGAATACGGTGACCGCCCGTGGCATCCACACGACCCTGTTGCGACGCTGGTCAATACGATCCTGTCCCAGAACACCAACGACGTAAACCGCGACACGGCTTACGAACGGTTGCGGGAGCGCTTGCCCACATGGGAACAGGTCCGCGACGCGCCCAAAGAGGAGGTGGTCGAGGCAATTCGTCCGGCGGGCCTGGGGCCGACCAAGGCACCGCGCATCCAGGGCGCGCTGCGACGAATTACAGAACGGGAGGGGAGCATCAACCTCGACTTTCTGCGCGATATGTCAACCGAAGAGGCGCGTGGCTGGCTGACGGAACTCCCCGGCGTAGGCCCCAAGACAGCTGCCATCGTGCTCTGTTTCGCGCTGGGAAAGCCCGCTTTCCCCGTCGATACGCACGTCCATCGCGTCAGTGCGCGGCTGGGACTGATTCCGGACGATACCAGCCGGGAGAAGGCGCACGATATCCTCGAGGATATCGTTCCCAAGGAGGCCTACTACCCGTTCCATCTCAATCTCATCGCCCACGGTCGCGCCATCTGCCACTCTCGAAGTCCAGAGTGCGAACGGTGCGTTCTCCAGGAGGACTGTGACTACTACGAGCAGGTGGTCCAAGAATCGGGCACTTGACCCTCACCATCTGCGGACATACCATGACAGCCGGTTCATCCCGGTACTCGCTTTGGGCGAAGGTCACTCTGACACCGTACACCACTGCGGGCTGGGTCACTTATGAGCAAAACGCGGGTCAAGCTAGGAAGACGAGGAGAGAATCTCGCCGCCGATGAGTTGAGCCGGCGCGGATACGACATCGTGAACCGCAACTGGCGCTGTCGGATCGGGGAGGTGGATATCGCTGCTCTCCGAGATGACGTCTGGACGTTCTTCGAGGTCCGCACCCGGCGAGGACGCGCCTTTGGCACGCCGGAGCAGTCGGTAACGCCGGCCAAGATGGCCCGCATGGTTGACGTGGCGCGGATGTACCTATCCACCCACGGGCTTAACGTGCACGCGGTCAACTGGCGGATCGGCGTCGTGGCCGTGGAGATGGACGAGTTGGGCCGCCTACTGCGGGTGGAGGTTTATGACAAGCTCTGGTGAAGAAGGGAAGCGAGACAGGGACGAGTCGCTTTCCTCCTCTGGCCTCTCTTTCTCCGCCTCCCCGTTGGTGGTGATCATAGGCCCCACGGCGGTGGGCAAGACGTCCCTCTCTCTACATCTCGCCGAGACTCTCGGCGGCGAGATCATCTCGGCCGACTCGCGTTCTTTCTACCGGGGGATGGATATCGGCACGGCCAAGCCTACGGCGGAAGAGCGGGCTCGAATTCCTCATCACTTGATCGACATCGCTGAACCGGATGAGACGGTAGGCCTCGCTGAGTATCAGGACCGAGCTTACGCAGCTATTGATGGGGTCCTGGCGCGCGGTAAACTTCCCCTTCTGGTGGGCGGCACAGGTCAGTACGTCCAAGCCGTTGTCGAAGGTTGGCGCATTCCGCGTGTGGCTCCTCATCCAGACCTGAGAGAGGAGCTGGAGGCGAAGGCTGAGCGGGAGAGCCCGTATGCCCTCCACGACTGGCTGAAAGAGCTCGACCCCCAAGCTGCAGAGGATATCCATCCTCATAACGTACGCCGGGTGGTCCGTGCGCTCGAGGTCTGCCTCGTCACCGGACGTCCAATCTCGGAGCAGCAAGGCAAGACGCCGCCCCCGTACAACATCCTCCAGCTGGGGCTGACCATGGATCGCGATGAGTTGTACGAGCGCGCTGATCGGCGTCTGGATCTGATGCTTGAAGCCGGCCTGCTGGACGAGGTGCGACAGCTTCTAGAGCAAGGCTATCACTGGCACCTCCCCGCTATGTCCGCTGTGGGGTATGCCGAGCTAAAGCCTCTCTTCAAAGGACACACCCCTGAATTCGCCGAGGAGGGGGCAGAACTGGAGGAGGTCATCAAGGAAATTCGTAGCGACCTGCGTCGCTTCATTCGTCACCAGTACAATTGGTTCAGTCTCGACGATCCCGACATCCACTGGTTTGATGTCACCGAGACCTCTCATCAAGAGATCGAGACCTTCGTTCGCGGTTGGCTTCGCCAGCTTTCGTGAACTCTCGAACGTCGGATCCGGTTGCCTCATTGGCATCCTGATGGTAGAATCGGTGACAACCGTGAGCTGCAATCGCCTTGCAGCTTCACCCACCCTGGGAGTTTGTGGATGATGCAGATTCGCCCGGCTGAACCAGGTGATCTGGGCCCTTGCTGTCAGCTAGATCACTCGTGCACAACGGATCGCGTCTGGCAGATGGACACTCGCATCACGGATGGCGCGCGCCGCGTATCCTTCCGCACCGTCCGCTTGCCGCGCGAGATCGACGTCCGGTATCCTCGTCAGGGGGACGATCTCCTGGCCGGCTGGAGACGACGCGACGGGTTCATCGTGGCGGAGGATGACCAAGGCATCTGTGGTTACGCGACGCTCGCCGTGCAGCCGGAGCATGGCATCGTGTGGGTCGGAGATCTGGTTACTGACCGCTCACGGCGGCGCCGGGGCATTGGTACCGCTTTGCTGAAAGCTTCCGCCCAATGGGGAGGCCGGCGGAACATGGTTAGATTAACGCTGGAGGTTCAGACAAAGAACTTTCCCGCCATACAGTTCTGTCAAGCCTCCGGTCTCAGATTCTGCGGCTACAATGACCATTACTGGGCGAACGAGGATATCGCAGTATTCTTCTCGGGTAGACTGCGGTAGATCCCTCGACCATGCCTGATTCTGGACAGGCCAGACGGCAAGCTGATGGTCCTAGGACAGTGACGGATCTCGGTCTCACAGCGGAAGCGCGGTAGGTCCCGATCGTCGGACAACGTTGAGCTATCAGGGGTCAGGGACAGAGTCATCTCGTATTGGTTAGTGTGTTGGGCGAGTTAATGGGCTTCTTATCGGTGTCGGCCATTCAGAGACTGTTTGAGTTGATCAACGTCGTGCTCACGTCGGGCATCGTCATCTTCTCCTTTGCCCTTCTCCTATATCTGTTGCTATACAGTCGTCGCAACAACGTAGCGCGCACATTCGCCTTGCTGCTCGGCTGCGTGCTCATCACGTACTTCGTGGACCTGGCGCTTTTTGGCATCGGGAACTGGCATACGGCGAAGCCCTGGCTCAAGATACAGTGGATCGGGATCGCGTTTACGCCGGCAGCCTACCTCAACTTCTCCAACGCCCTACTGACCACGACCGGTGAGCGGAGCAAACTACAGGCGATCTCGATTCGTGTCAGCTATGTACTGAGTACGTTATTGCTGTTTGGCGTGGCGTTTAGTGACTTGATCATCCGGGGTGGCGCACTAACGCACGGAGCGCCGCACTTGCTGTCGGGGCCGCTTTTTCCTCTGTTCACCTTGTATTTCTCGGTTGCTGTGGGGTGGGGAGCGGCTAACGTGGTGCGCGCCCGGCGGCGCTGTCTGACCTCCACTTCGCGCCGCCGGATGTCCTATCTGGCGGTCACCTTCGCGGCGCCGGCTGCGGGCGTCTTCCCTTACCTTCTGCTGGCGGGCTGGCCGGCCTCAGCGCCGGGCGTTGCTCTGTGGGCAATACTCGTTCTGGGAAACATCGGCATTGGCATGATGCTTATCCTCCTGTCGTACAGCGTCGCGTCCTTTGGAGCCCTGACCCCCGATCGCGTGGTGAAGCACCGCCTGGTCCACTTCCTTCTGCGAGGTCCGCTGGTCGCCACCCTCATCGTGTTAGTGATCATTGTCACCTCTCAGGCGGAGGGCTGGCTGGGTCTGCCAAGCCGCAGGATCATGCTCTTCGGGGTGGTGGGTGTGATTCTGCTGCTGCAGCTTGGCATCGAGCTTGCCAAGCCGCTGATTGACCGGGCACTGTACCTCCAGGACCGAGCGGAGATCGAGTGGATCCAGCAGCTCTCCAGCCGTTTGCTCACCTCGACCGACTTGCATCAGTTCCTGGAGAACGTCCTTACCGCTCTGTGCGAGCTGCTGCGTGTCGACACGGCTTTCGTGGCTGTCATTGACGACGGTGAGCCCCACCTCGAGGTCTCCTGCGGACATCTAGAGTCCCATCAGCCGAGGAAGTTGTCTTTGGAAGCCTGGGAGGTCTCACTCCGGCAGATGAGTGCACAACAGGAGGACTCGCTCGATTCCGATCGTGCGCTGGAGGAGACTGATGGCGCTGGGATTGCCAACGACCAAGCGCGCCTCGAACGACATGGTGATCTTTTCGTCTGGAATGGCTATTGGCTTGCACCTCTCCGCGCGACGCAGGACAAGGATCTCGTACTCGGGGTACTTGGTGTCGCGGCCAGAGCTCCCGAACCTGACCTGACATCAGAGGAGAAGAGAGGCGTCGACAACCTACTTGCCCAGGCCGCTGCAGCCCTGGAGGACCGACAGCTTCAGCAAGGCATATTCAGCGCATTGGAAAGGATTATGCCGGAGATCGAGGATATTCAACGGCGACGCGGTATGATCCACTACGTCGGTGACGAGGCCCTTTCCGAGTTCAACCTCGTAGAATCCGGCGAGTTCCGCGAGTGGGTCCGCGATGCCCTCAAGCACTACTGGGGCGGGCCAAAGCTCACCACGAGCCCCTTGATGGCTCTTCAGGTTGTGGAACGCGCTACACGAGAGCAGGACGGGAACGCCATGAAGGGGCTTCGATCGGTGCTCCGTGAGGCGATCGAGCGTCTCCGCCCGGAGGGCGAGCGGCAGATGACGGCTCCCGCCTGGCTCCTGTTCAATATCCTTGACCTGAAATTCCTCCAGGGACACAAAGTTCGAGAGGTGGCGAAGCGATTAGCGATGAGCGAGTCAAACCTGTACCGCAAACAACGCGTCGCGATCCGGGCAGCAGCTCAGATGCTGGCAGAGATGGAACGGGAGGAGTTAAGGAATCACGAGCTGGAATCGGGCACATAAGGCTTGAGGCAGTCGGCCGTCATCTAGGGATCAAAGAGATTGGGAGCAACCTCTAGGATGAGCACAGGGACGAGCAGGTGAAGTAGAGACCGCTAGGAGGCTGAAGATGGGGGAGAGAGGAGAATGGATCCCTCCCAGCGCGCCGCTAAGCGAAGAGTATTGGCAAGCGTTGTTGCGGGATGGAGAGAGTGGAAGAGCAGCACCAACTGTCAGTCAGATGCACTCGTGGGAAGAACGCGTACCCGACCTCGAGACGTCAGCCGAGAAAACTACCGAACCGACGGACATTGACGACCCTTGGGAAGAGGCACGCAACTTGATGGAGCGGGGAACGATTCTGGAACTACCCGTCGTCGCCTCAAACCGGGGCGGCCTCCTCGTCGGGTGGAACGGCCTGCGAGGTTTCGTCCCCGCTTCGCATCTCCTCGAGTTGGCGTCTTCAGCGGATGAGGAGAGGCGTCAGGAGGAGTTGCAGCATCTGATCGGCACTAGATTGAGCCTGAAGATTATCGAGCTAGATCCCGATAGTGATCGCTTTGTCCTCTCGGAGCGAGCCACCCGAATCGACGATGTGGACGATAAGACCTTACTTGAGAGGCTCCAGCCTGGCGATGTCTGCGAGGGTCGGGTCACGAATCTCTGCTCCTTCGGGGCCTTCGTCGATCTGGGAGGATTTGAGGGGCTGGTTCATATCTCAGAGCTCTCTTGGGGACGAGTGGGGCATCCTAGCGACGTACTCGAACCCGGTGAACCCGTGAACGTCTACGTCTTGAATGTGGAACCGGAACGGGAGCGGGTCGGACTGAGCATCAAGCGCTTACAGTCGAATCCGTGGCAGTCGGTGGAGGACCGCTATCAGGCAGGAGAGATCATCGAGGGCACAATCACCCACGTGGTGGATTTCGGCGCATTCGTGCAGGTGGAGGACGGCCTTGAGGGCTTGATCCATGTTTCGGAGTTAGCCTCAGGCGACCGTTGCGATCCTCACAAGCTGCTTGACCCTGGCGATGTCGTTTCAGCTAAGGTGCTGAGCATTGATGGCAGCCGTCGTCGCATGGGCCTGCGGCTCGAGCGGGTGATGAGCTCAGACGATGCGTCGAGCCAGGGCGCAGGTGCGGCGGCCCTCTCCGGAGCATGATGAAGCATGAGGAAGAGATATAGCAGTCGACAGCTGGAAGATACACTAGGCAGTTCTCTGCTTCAGCAGATACTAGCCTTGCTCATTGTCGCGCTGGGCGTTATTTCGCTGCTGGCCGCATTCGGGGTAACTGACGGTCGCTGGGCGAATGGGTGGGTTGGCTTTCTTCGCCGCCTCGTGGGTTGGGGCGTCTACCCGTTGGGAGCATCGATAGTCTGTGCTGGCCTGCTCTGGCTTCAGTATCTTCTGGACCGAGACATCCATTGGCGCTGGCGCCCTTTCGTTGGTGCGGAGTTGGTCTTCTTCAGCCTCCTGGGCCTGACGCACGCCTTCCTCGGGCGAGGCGACCCGTGGCTCTGGACAGAGAGGCGTTGGGGGGGAGGGCTGGTCGGTTGGGGGCTCTCGGTTCTGCTTTCCACCCATCTCGGATGGCCCGTCACGATCCTTATCCTGGCAAGCTTCTTACTCTTAGGCTTAGGTCTAGCCTTTGATCTGACCGTCGGCGATCTTAAACGGAGCATACGCGTCGTCCGAGGCGGTGTGGCTGCCTATCGCGCAAAGCGCGCCAGAGAACAGTTGCGGCGCCAGCGCCCCGCTTCAAAGAGCCGACCGGTTCACAGGGAGAAGCGCACACAGAACAGCCATGCTGCCAGGCAAGAGACCACCCCATCTTCATCCTCTCCATCGCCCGCTGCGTCGGCGCCGGAGCCCTCAGTTCACAAAGCAACCAAACGAAACCCAACCGTGATAGGACGCGGAACGAAACTGCCACCGCTGAGCTTGCTCGATCGGTCTGAGGGACCACCGCTGACAGACAAACAGGTGCGCCACAAATCCCGCATCATTAAAGAGACGCTAGCGCAGTTCGGGCTGCCCGTGGAGGTCGTCGAGGTGCGGATGGGTCCGGCGGTGACCCAGTTCGGGATTGAGCCCGGGTTCATCAACCGCCCGCGGAGTGGCGAGCGGAAGGTACGGGTCAACCAGATCACTCAGAGGACAGAGGATCTCGCGCTGGCACTCGCCACACCACGGCTCCGCGTGGAGGCCCCGGTCCCAGGACGGCCGTTCGTCGGTATCGAGGTACCCAACGAGGACATCCAAGTGGTCTCGGTTCGAGAGGTGATGGAGTCAGAAGCATTTGAGCGTCTGGATTCCCCTTTGGCCATCGCTCTGGGGCACGACGTCGCTGGCCAGCCAGTGGTGGCCGATCTAAGCCGGATGCCCCATCTGCTGATCGGGGGAACCACAGGGTCCGGCAAGTCTGTCTGCATCAAATCGATCACGACGTGTCTCGTCTCCAACAACACGCCGGACGAACTCCGCCTGGTCATGATCGATCCCAAGATGGTCGAGTTGATACGCTTCAATGGGCTTCCTCACGTCTACGGAGAGGTTGAGGTTGACCTGGAGCGCGTCGTCAAGGTGCTGCGGTGGGTGGCGCTGGAGATGGACGACCGATACAAGCGCTTTGCGTCAGCATCGGCCCGTCATCTGGACGACTACAACCGGAAGATGGGAGAGGAAGGCAAGCCAGCGCTCCCCCGCATCGTGGTACTGATTGATGAGTTGGCCGACCTGATGATGCTGGCTCCCGAGGCGGTGGAGCAGCTCTTGTGCCGTATCGCTCAGATGGGTCGAGCCACAGGCATTCACCTGGTGGTAGCGACTCAGCGCCCGAGCACGGACGTGGTCACCGGGCTGATCAAGGCGAATTTCCCGGCGCGCATCGCTTTTGCCACGGCCAGCCAGGTCGATTCTCGCGTCATCCTGGATATGCAGGGAGCGGAGACGCTCCTGGGAGACGGGGACATGCTCTACCTCGCGCCGGATGCCGGGCACCCGAAGCGCCTGCAGGGCTGCTATGTCTCGTCGGAGGAACTAGATCGGATCTCCGCGTTCTGGCGCAAGGAGGTTGGGCCAATCGAGGAGAAGAGTCCTTGGAAGCCGATGATGCCAGCGAAAGAGCCTCCGCAGCAGCGGCAGAGCGAGAACGAGAACGAGTTTGACGCTGATTACGTCGATGAAGATATGCTGCAGCGCGCCATCTCTGTGGTTACAGAGCGCGGCAGCGCCTCCGCTTCGCTGCTGCAGCGGCGCCTTCACGTCGGCTATCCTCGGGCAGCACGCTTGATGGAAGTAATGGCAGAGATGGACATCATCGGACCGCCCGTCAGCGGGGGCAAGCGACGGGATGTGCTGCTGGAGGACGAAGAGGAGGCGTGAGACACAGCCTGGCGGCTGGCGCGAGGCTTCCGCCGGGGAGGGCTGTCTCCATCGATTAGCCGATCCGACCGTGGGTGTGCGAGCGCGCTCACGGTCTTTCCTATGGACCTGATCATTGTCGAGTCACCAACCAAGGCCAAGGCGTTGCGCGGGTTCCTCGGCCGGAACTACCGCGTCCTCGCCACGATGGGCCACATCCGCGATCTTCCTCCCAAGCAGCTCGGAGTGAACGTCGATCGCGACTTCCGCCCGACCTACTGGTATCAGCGCGGCGGCAAGAAGCGCGCCGGTCAGATCAAGGAGGCGGCCGAAGGGGCAGAAGCGATCTACTTGGCCACTGACCCTGATCGAGAAGGCGAGGCAATTGCCTGGCACGTCGTGGAGGCGATCAAGTCATCGCTTCGGGACAAAGATACACACCGCGTCACGTTCCACGAGATAACGGCTGAGGCAGTGCGGGCCGCAATGGCTGCCCCGGCCTCCCTCGACATGGATCTCGTAAACGCTCAGCAGGCGCGACGCATCCTGGATCGTCTGGTGGGCTATCAGGTCAGCCCGGTGCTGTGGGAAGCGATACAAGGACCCAAAGGGTTGTCGGCCGGCCGGGTACAGACCGTGGCTCTTCGACTGGTCGTGGAGCGGGATCGGCAGATCGAGAGCTTTGACCCTGAAGAGTACTGGGTGCTCGAGGTCGAGCTGTCGAAGATCGCGAATCAGGACCAGCGCTTCCGCGCGCGATTGGTTGCGATCGAGGGCCAAGAGGCCCAGCTCAAGGCTGAGGAAGATGTCCGCCCCATCGTGGACGAGATCCAGCATGCCGACTATCGCGTACTGAAGATAGACCGGAGGCGCAAGCAGCGCCGTCCGTATCCACCTTACACCACCAGCACGCTACAGAGGGACGCCGCTCACAAGCTTCATTGGGGAAGCAGCAAGACGATGCGGGTAGCTCAGCAGTTGTATGAGGGCGTTGAGCTTCCCGAAGAGGGCACTGTCGGCCTGATTACCTACATGCGGACTGACTCTACCCACGTCGCCGAGACAGCCCAGCAGGAAGCACGAGAGGTTATCGCCCGCTACTGGTCCGAGGACCACTTACCTGATGTTCCTCCTCGCTATCAGACGACATCCAAGGTAGCACAGGAGGCCCACGAAGCGATCCGCCCTACATCTTCCCAACGCGTGCCGAAAGAGATGCGTCAGCATCTGACGGCAGACCAGGCGGCTCTATACGAGTGGATCTGGCGGCGCTTCATCGCCAGCCAGATGGCGCCCGCCGTCTATCACGACACGACGGTGGACGTCGTCTGCTCCCGAGGCGGCCGAGACCTCCCCTATCTCTTCAGAGCCAGCGGGCGCGAACTACTGTTCAAAGGATTCATGGAGGTCTACCCGGTTCGCTGGTCGCAGCGTTCAAGCTACAAGCTGGGGGCCGCCAACCAGGATCTTCCGCCCCTGGCGGTTGAGGAGCCGTTGCTTCTTCGGGACATCTTCCCGGAGCAGCGCTTCACCGAACCACCCCCTCACTTCACCGAATCGAGTCTGATCAAGGAGTTGGAGAAGCGGGGCATCGGACGCCCCAGCACCTATGCGGCAATCGTCCGCACTCTGTTCAAGCGGAAGTACGTCACGCGGGATGGAAAATCGATCCTGGCTCGACCCCTCGGCTTCGTCGTCTGCGACTTCCTGGTGGAGCAGTTCCCCGATCTCTTTGCGGTTGCCTTTACCGCGGAGATGGAGGACGCGCTGGACCGGATTGCCCGGGGCGAGCGGGCCTGGATAGAGGTCCTGCGTGACTTCTATACCCCTTTCGAGAGATCGCTCCAGGTGGCGCAGCGAACAGCCAAACAGAAAACGATCGCTGTACCGAAGGGCAACAAGGCGACGAAGCGCACGGGGGAAACCTGTCCTCAGTGCGGCGGGGATGTGGTGATCCGGGACGGTAAGTACGGTCAATTCCAGGCCTGCTCCAACTTTCCCCGCTGCAAATGGACCTCTCCTCTCAAGAAGGAGGGAGGGGACGACGATGCCATAGACGAACCCTGTCCCCATTGCGGGGGGCGGGTGGTGATTCGGAAAGGGAAATTCGGACGATTCCGCTCCTGCTCGAACTACCCCGGATGCGAGTGGAGCGCTCCCCTCGTAGTGGGCACCTGTCCCAAGTGCGGCGGCGACCTGGTTGAGCGCAGGGCTAAGAGGGGTGTTTTCTGGGGCTGCGCCAACTATCCCGACTGTCGGCACCGCCAGCGGCCGGGCGACCCGGAGCAGGCAGAGAGGTCCGAGACTTGACACGCCCAACAAGGCTTCCTTTCGACCTCGAGCCCTCAAGAGACTCCAGGTCTCAGGGTGATGCGGAAACGTCCTTGTCGCAGCCTCATCGCGCCATCGTTCATCTTGATCTCGACGCCTTCTACGCGGCGGTGGAGATGCTTGAGAACCCTGATCTCCGGGGAAAGCCGATTCTAGTCGGGGGGCGTCCCGAGAGCAGAGGCGTTGTGGCAACTGCATCTTACGCTGCCCGCACCTACGGCGTCCACTCAGCGATGCCTATGGCTCGCGCTGTACGGCTCTGCCCCCACGCTATCGTGCTGCCGCCTCGATTCGACGTTTACCGAGCGTACTCGCAACGGGTGATGGGCATTCTGCAGGACTGTGTTCCATTCCTGGAGAAGATCAGTATCGACGAGGCCTACCTCGATCTAACGAAGAAAGTCGACGAGTGGACCGAAGCGGTGAAGATCGCACGCGAGCTTCAAGGGCGAGTGCGGGACGCAACAGGGCTCTCAGCATCCCTTGGTGTGGCGACGAACAAGCTGGTGGCAAAAGTGGCCTCAGATCACGACAAGCCAGGTGGCCTTACTGTGGTTCCGCCGGGAGAGGAGGCCGCTTTTCTGGCCCCCTTACCCGTGCGTGTAATCTGGGGCGTCGGCCCGGTGACCGAGGAGAAGCTGGCGGCAATGGGAGTGACCACGGTCGGGCAACTGGCGGGAGTATCGGAGCGGGACTTGGTGGCTCGTTTCGGGGACCACGGCGCTGCCATGGCGCGCCGCGCCCGCGGCATCGACCACCGCCCCGTCTCAGAGGAACACGACCGAAAGTCGGTGAGCCGGGAGACAACGTTCTCTGAGGATTTATGTGACTGGCCGGATCTGAAGCGTCAGCTGTGGCGGCTGAGCCAGAGCGTGGCCCGGCGGATGGAGAGGGCCGCGGTGGTGGCGGGAACGATCAGCATCAAACTCCGTTACGACGACTTCGAGACGTTGACGCGCCAGATGAGTCTCGATGTCCCCACCGACGATGAGATACGAATATATCGTGCGGCGCTGGTCCTGCTGGGGCAAACCTGGGAGCGGGACCGCCCCGTACGGCTGCTGGGCGTCGGAGGCGACCATCTGTCGCCGCCGACGGGACAACTGCCGCTCTTCTGAGCAGGATCAAGCAACCTCTCAGTTCCTCTTGGTCTTCTGTAGCTGCCAGGGCCAACGCCCCTGAATCTCCACCTCCAAAGCGAAGCTCAAGAAGGTCCGTATCAACACGATGGCCCCCAGGATGCCAACGTTACGAAACGTCGGGTCCACCGCCACCGTGCCGATGATGTCACCCGCAACCAAGAACTCCAGGCCAAGAAGGATCGCTTGTCCCAGCCGCTCCCGGTAGCGGCGGTAGACGGCCAGAAAGTCCTCCTCACGGATCCACTCCCGCACAAAGACGATACTCGCCAGCAGCGCGCCCGCCACGATGACGCCCATCCCGACGATCTCAATACCGAGAGCTACGCCGTGGGCAATCGGGTCAAGGAACGACGGGGGTTCTAACCCGGTCGGCTCTTCCTCAAGAACAGGCTGGCATCCCACGATGAGGAGCAAAGGAAGCAGTAATAGCCAACGGTGCCACGTCTGAGACCTCATAGGTATCTCCTTCTCTACTGCCGGATCTAGACGTTCTCTGCCCGCTGGCGCGGGAAGAGTAGCGGTAAGACGAACACCCCAACAGGGAGGCAGCTGGCGACCGTACTTTACCATAACCTCCCAGGAATTCAATGCCAAAAGGATCCTAGTCAACGCCACGGCCCTCGGTAGTTCCCGAGCCGCTTCCACTCGGGGCATCCCGGCGGTCCGTCTTGACTTCTGTATGCCCTGTACTATCCTAAGGTCCTCAGTACTAGCGAGGCGAGCAGACCTTAAGGTGGAGAGAAATGAAACAGTCAGAGCGTTCAATGGCCGAGGGTATTCTATTCACTGACCAGTATCAACTCACGATGGCCCACCTCTACTATCGTATGGGGCTTCACGAGAAGCAGGTCCAGTTCGACCACTTCTTCCGCGATCATCCCGCTTATGGCGGTCACAAGGCCGGCTATTGTATCTGCGCTGGCCTGGAGTGGCTTCTGGATTGGATGGAGCAGGCCAGGTTCGGCGACCAAGAGATCGATTACCTTCGCACGCAGACGGGGCAGACGGGGGAGCGGCTGTTCGAGGACGATTTCCTGGACTGGTTAAGCGCCAACGGCTCATTTGAAGCGATAAGTATGCGCGCTGTCCCCGAAGGACGTGTGGTTCACCCCAACGTGCCCCTGACTGTGGTTCAGGGGCCCTTGGCTATGGCTCAGATTCTCGAGACCTCGCTGTTGAATCACCTCAACTATCAGACCCTCATCGCCACCAAGGCTTCCAGAATTCACAACAGCACGCAGGGACAACTGCTTCTCGAGTTTGGCCTGCGCCGTGCCCACGATAGAGGGGCCAACGCGGGCGCCCGAGCCGCCCTCATCGGCGGCGCCGACTTTACCTCCAACGTCGGGGCCTCCGCCGTTCTGGGGTATCCGCCCAAAGGAACCCACGCCCACAGCATGGTCCAGGTCTTCTTAGGATTAGGAGAGGGTGAGCTGGCGGCTTTTCAAGCCTACGCCGACGTCTACCCCGATGATTGCTTGCTCCTCGTTGACACTATTGACACGTTGGAGAGCGGAGTTCCGAATGCCATCAAGGTCTTCGAGAACTTGCGAAGAAACGGCCACGAGCCGGTCGGTATCCGTCTCGACTCCGGCGATCTAGCCTACCTCAGCATCCAGGCCGCCAAGATGCTGAACGACGCCGGTTTCCCGGGCACATCCATTGTCCTGTCCAGCAACCTGGACGAGCTCAATATCTGGCAGATCATTACTCAGATCCAACAGGAGGCGAGCCGTTACGGCGTGGAGCCGGACCACTTGATCGGTCGACTCGTATACGGTGTGGGAACCCGACTGATAACGTCTTGGGGTGAGCCGGCTTTAGGGGGCGTCTACAAGCTAGTCGCTGTACGCGACGAGAGCACTTGGGTTCCGGCGATCAAGATCTCGGAATCCGCAGCCAAGACACCCAATCCCGGTCATAAGCACGTATGGCGCCTCTACGATGAACGGGGAAAAGCCACGGCCGACCTCCTAAGCCTCGACGACGAGGACCCGCGTGAGATGAACGAGGTGAAACTGCACCATCCTACAGAGCACACAGTCTATCGAACGCTGAGCCGCGACCAGGTTACGGAGATTGAGCCCCTCCTGGTAGACATACTGCAGGAAGGGGAGCTGGTCTACGACCTGCCCCCCATCGAGAGCATACGCGAGCGGCGCCAGGCCGACATTGAGCGTCTAGACCCAGGAGTCAAGCGTCTCATCAACCCTCACGTCTACCACGTCTCCCTCACGGAGCGTCTCTGGGATCTCAAACAAGATCTCATCGCATCGGCATTGAAGGATAATCGCACGCAGTAGGTTAGTTTAACGTTTCCGTAACGCATATGAAACCCTCTTTCTGGTCATGTTAGGGTATACTAGTGACGCAGTGCCTGGAGGCTAACCGTCCCGCCCCGGTTGGTTTCCAGGCGCTTGCTTTTTCCCTCGCCATCTTCGACCTGCTTTCTTGCTTACCGTTCCCTTTTCTGCTACCATTCCTCCGATGAGTGATAGACTTCAAGGCTCGGTGGAACGGATCACCTACTACAATGAGGAAAACGGGTATTCGGTGATCCGCCTCAACGTTGAAGGTCGCTCTGATCTGGTGACCGTGGTCGGGAACCTCCCCGAGGTCCAACCCGGCGAGAGCTTGCAGCTGGAGGGCGAATGGACGAAGCACCCGCAGTACGGTCGCCAGTTCGCGGCCGAGTGGTGCAAGCAGGTCCTCCCTGCCACTGTCGAAGGTTTAAAGGCCTATCTTGGGTCGGGCATGATCAAGGGTGTCGGCCCGGTAACTGCTAAACGGATCGTCCAGCGCTTTGGGGTGGACACACTCCAGGTGCTCGACGAGAACCCGGAGAGGCTGCGCGAAGCCCTCGGTGTCGGGCCCAAGCGAGCCGAGTCCATTGCCGAGGCCTGGGAAGAACAGAAGCAGATCCGCGAAGTGATGATGTTTCTTCAGAGCCATGGAGTCTCCACGAACTTGGCGGTGAAGATCTACAAGACCTACGGTGACGATGCTCTCCAGGTCGTTCAGGAAGATCCGTACCGATTGGCTCAGGATATCTGGGGGGTTGGATTCAAGACCGCGGATAAGGTAGCTCAGGATCTCGGGCTGCCCCACGACGACCCTTCGCGGCTGCAGGCTGGTGTCGCCTACGCCCTCAGTCAACTAGCCGATCAGGGCCACGTCTACGTGCCCGAGGAGGAGCTGGTCGCTGAAGCCTCCCCTCTTCTAGAGGTTGACCCAAACCTGATAGAAGAAGCTATTCGCGAACTCGATTCTGAGCAGGTTGTGCAGCGAGAGACGCTCCACTATCCTCGCACACAGGAAGTCGCAGGAGCGGCAGGCGAGATCGCTTCCGAACTCCAGATACGCGAGGAAGAAGCGGTCTATTTGGCCCCATTCTACTACGGCGAGATCGGAGTCACGAATCGTCTGCGGGACCTGCTCGACGATCCGAGCACCCGCCTTGCGCCGTTCCGCAGCGTTGATTGGGATGCTCTGCTTTCTCAGATTACGCGCGGTGCGGCTCTGGACCTCTCCTCCGAGCAGCGGCACGCTGTGCAGACAGCGCTGACGAACAAGGTTACGGTTCTCACCGGCGGACCTGGGACGGGGAAGACGGTCACCGTGCGCACCTTGATCAGCGCATTGGAAGCCTTTGGCCGGAAGTACGCCCTCTGCGCCCCCACAGGCCGTGCCGCCAAACGGCTCTCCGAGGCCACGAACCGCCCGGCCAAGACCGTCCACCGCTTGCTGGAATACTCGCCGCAAAGAGGCTTCCAGCGGAACGAAGAGGCTCCCCTACAGATCGACTGCCTCATCGTGGACGAAGCCTCCATGCTCGACTTGCTCCTGACGAATCGCTTACTCAAGGCCGTACACCCAGCGGCGCATGTTCTTTTTGTCGGCGATGTGGATCAGCTCCCCTCTGTGGGGGCCGGTGATGTGCTACGCGACATCATCGCTTCCGACCGGGTCGCTGTCGTGGAACTGACGGAGATATTCCGTCAGGCCGCCAACAGCGGGATCGTGATCAACGCCCACCGGATCAACCGGGGCGAGTTTCCCATTCTCAATGAGTTTGGTGATTTCTACTACTTCTCGAAGGAGGATCCGGCAGAGGCCGCTGAGCTGTTGGTCGACATCGTCAAGCGCCGCATCCCAGAGAAGTTTCGACTCGACCCCTTGGATGACCTGCAGGTGATGGCCCCTATGTATCGAGGAGAGTGTGGGGTCTCGAACCTTAACGAGATCCTGCAGAAAGCGCTCAACCCACCCTCACCGCGAAAGCGAGAGCGAAAGGTCGGAGGCCGCGTCTTCCGGGTCGGGGACAAGGTTATGCAGACCCGCAACAACTACGATAAAGACGTCTACAACGGGGATATCGGCCGCGTGAGTCGTATCGACACGATAGAGCAGACGATGTCCATCCGGATCGATGAGCGTCCGGGCCAGGGCCGCACCGTCGTCTACGATTGGGTTGAGCTTGACGAACTGCAGCACGCCTTCTCCATCTCCGTTCACAAGAGTCAGGGGAGCGAGTACACAGGCGTCGTTCTGCCCATCCTGACACAGCACTATCTGCTCCTGCAGCGCAACCTGCTCTACACGGCTGTCACGCGAGCGAAGCGGCTCGTGGTTCTGGTTGGCACCCGCAGGGCAATCTGGATCGCTGTCAAGAACGATAAGGTTAGCGAGCGTCATTCGGGGCTCAGCTTACGGCTTCAGATGAGTGGGAGATTCAGCGAGAGATGAAAAACCGCCAAGGATGTCGGGGGTTCCGCCGAACCCCTCTGGGGTCCACAGAGTCCGTCGGTGGTCGAGTATGAAGCAGACTGGAGAAGTGACAATGGAAAGAGGGGAAGGCTTTTCGACCGCGTACGAAGAGGCATTGAGGCTGGCCGTCGTCGCTCATCGCCAGCAGAAGCGAAAGGGCAACGGCCTACCATACATCATCCACCCCATCCACGTCTCGGTGATCCTCCTGCGCCACGGTTTCTCTACGGAGGCCGCCATTGCGGGACTCCTCCACGACGTCGTGGAGGACCAAGACTACGAGCTGGCCGAGATCACCCAGCAATTTGGTCCGCGGGTGGGCGAGATGGTTGACATTCTCTCAGAGCGCAAGCGGAATGACCGCGGCGAGAGGCGCCCATGGGTAGTACGGAAGCGAGAGACGATAGAGAGGATGGAGACCGCCAGTCGTGAGACGATGGCTGTGAAGGCAGCCGATACGCTGCATAATGCTCACAGCTTCTCCGAGGACCTGAGGCGGGAGGGCGCCGAGCTGTGGCGTCACTTCAACCGAGGTCCCCAGCACCAGCTGGACTACTACCGCAGTATTGTCGAGCTCAGCGAGAAGCATCTGGGGCGTCACCCCCTGGTGGAGGAGCTGATCGGTGCCGTTGATAGACTGGCCCAAGCAATCGACGAGACGGCTTCATAGAAGAGGTTAACGTCCTCAGGGCAATCGCATGTGAGCCCGAAGCTCCTCGTCCCTGGGGGGCGTCTCAGACGATAGAGCAGGAAGGGCGGGGACAGTTGACGCCGAAGAACGTCCCCAAGACGGGGACTCCGAGCCTGTCGGGCGATGGCGCCTTCAGATGCGACTGCCCTGTCAACGTCCTCCCGAGCCCTTGACATCACATTCAGTGAGAAGGGCACGGCCCCCGTTTACTATGACGGTCGCTCTTCCAGCGTCACCTGGACCGTCTGCTCCTCACCTCTGCGGATAACCGTGACGTCCACCGTATCTCCCACCCGCTTCTCCGTCTCCAGGTACACAGTCATGTCCTGGTAGTCGTGGATCGGCTCGCCATCGATGGCCGTAATGATGTCGCCCCCCAAAGGGATGCGGTAGCGGCCCAGTTGAACGATCCGGTCTCCCCCACGGATACCAGAGTCAGCGGCGGGCCCACCGCGGACCACCTCCAGGACCAACACCCCACGGTCCACCGGCACATTCATGCCAGCGTTGCGGAAAGCCCGTGCGCGTTCAGCGGTCAGTGAGAGCGGTTCGATGCCTAACCAGGGATGTGGATAACGGCCACGAGCAATCAACTCCGGCACAACACGCCGCACCGTATTAGACGGTACGGCAAAACCGACTCCCGCGTTGGCCTGGCTCGGGCTTACGATCTGGGAGTTCACGCCGATCAAGCGTCCCATCAGATCAAGAAGCGGTCCACCGGAGTTGCCCGGGTTAATGGCTGCGTCCGTCTGGATGACCTGGCCGATGAAGTTATTCTCCGGCCCTCTGATAACTCGTCCCAGGGAGCTAATGACGCCAGCGGTCAGCGTTCGCTCGAGGCCAAAAGGGTTACCAATCGCCACGACGAACTGTCCCACCCGGAGGGTGTCTGAGTCGCCGAGAGGGATGGGCTCCGGTAAATCGTCCGCCTGGATGCTAATCACGGCCAAGTCGTTCGTCGGATCCACACCGGTTATCTCAGCCGGGTACGTCTCACCATCGGCCAGCGTTACAGAGAGCTCCTCCGCGTCCTCAATCACGTGGTAGTTTGTGACAATGTGCCCATCTCCATCGTACACGAAGCCGGACCCGCTGCCCTCTTGTGGTACGGGATTGAAGAAGAAATCGTAAGCGTAGGTCACACTGGTCACGTTGACCACCGCAGACCCAGCCTGTCCGTAGACCGCCTCTACCTGCGCCTCCAGGGCGTTGGCCGGCTGTTCAGGCGTCGCCGCAACCGTGGGGGGAGCCGACGTCGAAGTCGGCGGGGGCGGCGTTGGTGTTGGTGTGGGCAGCAGCATCTGGCCTGAGAAGCTGCACGCTACGACGGCCCCCAACAATAGGGCAACGAAGCCCAGCGTAAAGGCTTTCTTTCTGTTCATGCGCGTTTGAACTCTGCGATCGGGATTATACTTATGCCTGGACTACGACCAGCCCCGTCTCTCGAGACGAGTCAACTCCGCTTGCAACTGCTGAATCCGCCGGCGCATGCGGAGGATCACCTCTATACCAGCCAGGTTGACGCCCAGCGCCATCAGACGGCGGATGCGACGCAACTCGGCGAGATCCTGCTCGGTCAGATCCGTCTCCAGCAGGCCAACCTCGACACAATGACGTACAACGTAGACCTCTATCCCGGCTTGCTGGGCGGCTTTCCTGATGCTGATTGATGTGGTCCGTTCACGCTTGCTCATCATCGACGCCCTCCTCACGAAAGGCTGCGCAGTTCTTCAAAGAGCTCGCGTTGCCGCGATGTGAGATCCGTCGGGAGCTGTACATCGACCTCCGCGTAAAGATCTCCACGCTCCTCTGGCTGGCGGAGCTTCGGCATACCCTTACCTCGGAGCCGGAAGACCTGGCCGTTCTGGGTGCCCGCGGGAATGGTCAGCATCACAGAGCCATCTAAGGTGGGGACCTCGGCCTCCCCGCCCAGGACCGCCGTGTAGAGGTCCATGGACACACTTGTGCGCAGATCATCTCCCTCACGCTCGAACTGCCGGTCTTCTTGTACGTGGACCCGCAGATAGAGATCCCCAGCCTCACCACCGGCTGCACCGGCTCCTCCCTCACCAGCTACTCGGACGCGGGTGCCTGTGCGAGCACCGGGGGGAATCTTCACTTCCAAGCGGCGGCCGTTCTTCTGAAGAATGCGGGTCGTGCCAGCGTAGGCCTCACGGAGACTGATGTCGACTTTCTGCTCAAAGTCGCGACCCTGTTGGGGGCGAGCTTGGTAGGAGAACCCACCAGGCCGGCCGCCCGTTTGAGTCGCTCGGCTTCGCGGCGCTCCGCCGGGCGTGGCCCCTCCGGCCCCGCCGAATATCTGGGTGAAGAAATCAGAGAACGGGCTGCCGCCCCCGAAGAGGTCCTCCAAGTCTTCGGGCGTCCCATGCCGTACATGGACCCGCTGCGGCCCGCCCTGGGCGCCAGTCGTCCACTGGCCCCAGTCGAACCCGCCGGGGCGTCCCCCCGCTCGCTCGTACTTCTCCCAGTCTGCTCCTAGCCGATCGTACTTCTGTCGTTTCTCGGGATCAGAGAGTACCTCATAGGCCTCATTGATCTCCTTGAACCGCTCCTCGGCGTCAGGATCGCCCGGGTTAACGTCTGGGTGATGTTTACGGGCAAGTTGGCGGAAAGCGCGCCGGATCTCATCTTGATCGGCGTTCTCACTCACGCCCAGGGTATCATAGTAGTCTTTATATTCCATACAACCTCTGCACTCTCGTTAAGCTCGCCCTTGAGGACGGTTCCTCACTCAGGCCCCCAACGGTGCCGCTTCTTGATTCAAGGAATGGAAGCTTCTTGCGAGCCTCTCGGCAAGCCTTCGCGGACACGGCCTGGATGGTGTCCATCCAGGCCGTGTCATCCGCCGATGTTATGACACAGACGTCTCTATTCCGCCACCACGACCCGAGCTGGTCGCAGGAGCCGCTCGTTCAGGCGATAGCCTCTCCGAGTCACACCCACCACTGTGCCCCGCTCAACGCCAGCCTGCCCGGGAGGAACTGTTGCTACTGCCTCGTGCCAGTTGGGATCGAACGTCTCTCCTTCAGCCCGGATCGGCTCGACACCCTCTTGCTTCAGGAGCTGGTTCAATGACCGCTGGGTTACCTTCACGCCCTCCCGAAGTGAGGTCTCATCGCCGCCTTCCGCGTTCAGAGCCCGCTCCAGGTCATCGGCAATCGCTAAGAAGTTTCGCAGCAGTCGTGCCCGGTTCGCCTCGATGCTCTCCTCGGCGAGGCGTCGCTGCCGCTTTCGGAAGTTCTCGATCTCAGCCTGAAGACGCAAAGCCCGATCACGCCAAGTCTCCATCTCATCCTGGAGTGCCTCGATCTCCTCACGCTGTGCATCGAGAGATGGACGCTCCACCTGCGGCGAAGGAGCGGCCCCCTCGCGCTCATCGGCCGTAACAGGCCTAGATTCAGCGACTGGGGGTCCGGTTTCGGCAACGGCGCGTTTGGGCTCTCTCTTTTCCTGTCTTGATCCGTTCTGCGCTTCTTTCACACGGATCGGTACACGGACTTGTTTGCTCATAGTTACCCTGTTTCAACAAAAAGGTAGACTGGCGCGCCGGTTCTCGGTCAAGCCCGTATCTCCAGCGCGCCAATCTACTTGATGCCTATACTTCGTGGAATTCGCCTTCGACGACTTCCTCTTCATCTTCGTCGGCGCCGCCAGCGGGGCCAGCCTGAGGGCCTCCCTGAGGGCCAGCTTGAGGACCGGCCTGAGCGCCGCCACCTGCCGCCTGCTGCTGCGCATACATCGCCTGCCCGATGGCCTGGCTCGCCTGCTGCAGCTGCTCGATCAGGCTCTCGATGCGGTTCTTGTCATCGCTATCCTTGGCCTGCTTCAGATCCTCGATGATCCCCTCAATGCGGTTGCGGTCCGAGGCGGAAACTTGATCACCCAGCTCTCGCAGCGACTTCTCCATCTGATAGATCAGCTGATCGGCCTTGTTGCGCGCCTCGATAAGCTCCTTGCGCCGCCGATCCTCAGACTCGTGCCGCTTCGCCTCCTTCACCATACCGTCCACATCGTCCTCGCTCAAGTTGGTCGTGGCCTCGATGGTGACATTTTGCTCCTTGCCGGTCGCCTTGTCCTGCGCAGAGACGTTCAAGATGCCGTCGGCATCGATATCGAACGTTACCTCAATCTGCGGCACACCGCGCGGAGCGGGCGGGATGCCCTCCAGGTTGAAGCGCCCCAGGCTCATATTGTCGGAGGCCATAGAACGCTCACCCTGCAGCACGTGAATGGTCACCGCTGTCTGGCTGTCCTCAGCCGTGGAGAACGTCTCGCTCTTGCGAACCGGAATGGTCGTGTTGCGCTCGATGATGGGCGTCATGACACCGCCCAGTGTTTCGACGCCGAGTGTCAGCGGTGTGACGTCGAGCAACAGTACGTCCTTCACCTCGCCGCCCAGCACACCAGCCTGAATCGCCGCACCTACCGAGACGACCTCATCCGGGTTGACGCCCTTGTGCGGCTCCTTACCGCCGGTCAGGTCCCGCACCAGGTCCTGGATCATAGGCATGCGCGTCGCCCCGCCGACCAGGACGACCTCGTCCAGCTCTCCCTGAGACAGATTCGCGTCAGCCAGTGCCTGCTCGAACGGCTCGCGGCAGCGCTGCACCAGATCTTCAGTCAACTGTTCCAGCTTGGCGCGGGTCAACTTCATCTGCAAGTGCTTGGGCCCCGAGGCGTCCGCGGTGATGAAGGGTAGGTTGATCTCGGTCTCCAACACCGTGGAGAGCTCGATCTTCGCCTTCTCTGCCGCCTCCTTCAAACGCTGCAAGGCCTGACGGTCCTCGCGTAAGTCGATGCCTTGGTCCTTCTTGAACTCCTGAGCCACGTAGTCCGTGATGCGCTGATCCCAGTCATCCCCTCCCAGGAAGGTGTCGCCGCTGGTGGACCGCACCTCGACGACGCCCTCGCCCACGTCCAGAATGGACACGTCGAACGTGCCGCCGCCCAGGTCGAAGACCAGGATCGTCTCGTCTTCTTCCCTGTTCAATCCATAGGCCAAGCTCGCAGCCGTGGGCTCGTTGATGATACGAAGCACCTCGAGCCCGGCGATCTTGCCCGCATCCTTGGTCGCTTGGCGCTGACTGTCGTTGAAGTAGGCAGGCACCGTGATTACCGCCTGTTCTACGTCTTCACCGAGATAGGCCTCGGCATCCTTCTTCAACTTGCGCAGGATCATGGCCGAGATCTCCTGCGGCGTGTATTCCTTGTCCTTCACCGGCACATAGACGCGCGCATCATTAGATGGCCCCTGGACGATTTCGTAGGGAAGCACCTCGCGCGCTTTTTCCACCTCTGCGTCATCATAGCGACGTCCCATAAGGCGCTTGATAGAGAAGATGGTGTTATCCGGGTTGACAACGGCCTGTCGCTTGGCAACCTGCCCCACCAGCCGTTCGCCGCTCTCATTGAACGCCACGATAGACGGGCAAAGACGCCCTCCCTCGGCGGTGGTGATTACGGTAGGCTCGCCCCCCTCCATAACAGACGCCACCGAGTTGGTCGTACCTAAGTCAATACCAATGATTTTGCTCATAACTTCCTCCTAAGTATAAGATTCCTTCAGAGACACTACGCTGGAACTGGCAGACGGGTGCCACAAGACCAACGTAAACTGTCGCACGTGCGGTCCCTTCCTCTCATTCTATCCTGCTTTCAGACTATAACCCACAGGCATTAGAAAAGAATAAGAATGACGTTAGCATGATATAAGATCGATGGGGAAGGAGCATCCATTAGCTCCAGACGCTTGTATCGCGTCGCTCGCTGCCTTTTCGGCGTTGGATGGAGGGGAAAGGCGCACAATAGAGACAAGGGGACCAATGCAACGGAACTGTAACGCTTATCTGCTCGGCGCCTCTTGACGCAGCGCCCAGTCTCGGTATACTGAGATAGGAAGGGTATCGGCCATCCTCAATTTCAGTTCTGGCTGCCGGAAACGAATGTCGACGACAGTCTGGTCTGGCGCCGGGAGGATGCATATCGAGAAAGCGTGGATCTGTGGCTAACAACGTCTCCCCGGAAGCGCTCTGGAATCTGCTTACTGAACCCTCGGCCTCTATCAAGCAACCTGATCGCCGCCGTCAACTGCGGCTGTTATCCACCTCATTGCTGGTCTTGCTTGTGGTGCTGACCCTGGGGATCGCCCTGACCTGGCTGATGCCTCCCATGCAGCTCTATCGCAGAAATCAGGACAGGATCTTGGGAATCGGAGTGCTGGCGCTACTCCTCATTGCCTATGTGTTCAACCGAAGAGGCTACTACACTCTGGCGGCTCTTGTCGCCGCCCTCGCTCCGAATCTCGGTATCCTCGGGGCGACAGCGCTCGTTTGGATGGGTGGGTCTCCTTACTACGCGGCGGACGACGTCAATCTGCTTGTCTACACGATCATCCCCGTCCTCTTTGCCAGCATATTGCTCTCCGTTCCGCGCTTGATGGGTCTAGTTCTCTTCAACGCGGCTACGATGTTGCTCCTGCCGCTCCCCTTCGCGCACATAGCCCTCTTCGACGTCATCCTGGGCCCCCTGCTCTTTAATCTGGCGATCTCGGCTCTCGTACTGCTGGCTACCCATCACCGGAATCGACTGGAGCAAGACCGGCAGGCTCAATTGGCCGAGCAGAAGGAACGGTACCAGAGCTTGTTCCACCGCGTACCGATAGGGCTCTATCGGACAAATCCCCGAGGAGAGATCCTTGATGCCAACCAGGCTCTGGTGCGCCTCCTGGGATACCCAGATCGTCAGTCTCTGCTCGCGGAACTCATCACCGATCTGTTTGTGAACCGGCAAGTGCGGGAGCAAGAGCTGTCTATCCTGAATCAAGACGGCACCCTGCGAAACTTCGAAATCAGACTTCGGCGTTATGACGGAGAGGTTATCTGGGTCCAGGACACCTGTCGCACGGTGCGCGATGACGAAGGCGAGCTGCTCTACTACGAAGGCGGGCTGGAAGATGTCACTCAGCGGCGGCGAGTGGAACAGGCGCTGAAGGAAAGCGAGGAACGTTTCAGAGGTATATTCGAGAACGCCCCCATCGGGATCTACCGCACCACGCCGGATGGCCGATTCCTCATGGCGAACTCAACACTGGTCGAGATGCTTGGATACGGCTCCTATAAGGACCTTGCCCAACGGAACCTGGAGAAAAATGCACTCCATCCCGACTACTCCCGCTCGGCCTTCAAAGAACGGATCGAAGAGGAGGGAAGGTTAGCAAGTTTGGAATCAGCTTGGACCAGCGCGGATGGGAAGACCGTTTTTGTGCGTGAGAATGCGCGCGTCGTTCGTGATGAGAATGGTAGGGTCCGGTACTATGAGGGGACAGTGGAGGATATAACGGAGCGTCGGGAGATGGAGGAACGGCTGCAGCGGCAGGATAGGTTGGCCGCTGTCGGACAGATGGCCGGCGGGATTGCGCATGACTTCCGCAATTTCCTCACCAGCATCATACTGTACGCACAGATCCCGCTTCGGAAACCAGACCTTCCGTCTGACGTGGAGAAGTCCCTTGAGACCGTAGTCAGCGAGGCCCAGCAGGCGGCCAGCCTTGTGCAGCAGATACTCGACTTCAGCCGTCGATCGGTGATGGAGACCGAGTTACTCAATCTGGGGAAGTTCATCCGACAAGTCACCGGCATCCTCCAACAGACGATCCCAGAGCATATCGATATCGCTTTCGAGGACATGTCGGGCGATTGTTTCGTGGACGCGGACCCAACGCGCATTCAGCAGGTATTGACGAACCTGGTGCTCAATGCCCGCGATGCGATGCCCGACGGAGGTGAGCTGGGCATCCGCGTCGTCCGGCTGCATGTCGAAGCTGGTGAAGAACCTCTGGCTGACATGACGCCCGGAGATTGGGCCTGTCTCACTGTATCGGACACGGGCACTGGCATGGCCGACGATGTGAAGCAGCATCTCTTCGAGCCCTTCTTCACCACCAAAGCACCCGGCAAAGGCACCGGGCTCGGCTTGGCTCAGGTCTACGGCATCGTGAAGCAGCATCAAGGACATATAGCTGTTGAAACGGCCGTCGGGGCAGGGACAGCGTTTCACGTTTACTTACCGGTCGATGAAGAGACAGACAGAAGATCAGGGGAAGGACAACCGAGCCTGCCCGCGGGACGAGGAGAGACCATACTGCTGGTAGAGGATGAGGAGAAGGTCCGAGAGGCGACCGGTCGCGTTCTCGAGTCGCTCGGCTACCGGGTCCTCACAGCGGCCAATGGCCAAAGGGCTCAAGACCTGGCGGACGAGAGAACGTTCGATTTGCTCATCACTGACCTGGTGATGCCAGAGATGGGCGGTCGAGCCTTAATCGAGTCGCTGGAGGAGAAACACCCGGCACTGAAAGCTATTGCAATGACGGGCTACGCAGTAGAAGACGATCTCCAAGACCTGGCCATACGCGTCATTCAGAAACCCCTCAACCTGGAGAGTCTCGCCCAGGCCATCCGCCAAACGTTGGATGCGAGCTAGTCAACTTGACCCTGCTCCAACTGCCTGTCAGCTTCCCGCTGGAACGGGACTAGGCCGCGCGCCGACGAGAATAGGATCTTCATGAAGACAACAGGGACAAAGCTATCTGGAGGGCTGACTGTACTGTTGGTTCTTGGCATCATCAGCGCTGGATGCTCGCCCATCTCGACGCCCGAGCCTGAGCCGACTCCCACACCGACGGACTCGACCAGAGAGGTTGTCTTGACGCTTGGGGGTTGGCGAACAGCGACGGGTCGTATGAACCAACTCTTGGCGGAATTCAACCAAGATCACCCGGGGATCACCATCAGGTTCGACCCGTCCGAGTCTGCGGAGTATGATTCGGCTTTGAATGCTCAACTAGAAGCGGATACAGCCCCCGATCTGTTCTATCTTCGCTCCTTCTCGACATCGAGAGCTCTGTTTGAGAAGGGGTACGTGACACCGCTGGGCGATCTCCCTGGGTTGCGTCAGCACTTCGATCCCGCGGTGCTCGCTGCCTGGGCGACCGACGATGGCACGCCGTATGGGGTGCCCTTTACGGCCACCTCCCACGGTATCTACTACAATCAGGAGATCTTCGAGAAGCTGGAGCTGAAGGTACCCCAGAATTGGGACGAACTGCTTGTGACCGCGCGGACTCTGCAAGATTTCGGGATCACGCCGTTTGCCAACGGCACCAAGGCTGAATGGACGGCGGCAGAGACGATCTTTATGAACCTGGCCCCGAGCTTTATCGGAGGACGCGAGGGCCGCATGGCGTATTTGTCGGGTGATCGTTGTTTCAATGACGCATCCATGGTGTCCGCCTTCCGAGCGGTACAGGACTTGGCTCCCTTCTTTCCCGATAACCATGAACTGCTGGGGTACGTCGACAGCCTTCAGCTCTTCGTGCAGGGGAAGGCCGCCATGTGGTTGAGCGGTTCCTGGGACATCCCCTACTTCGAAGAGGCGGAGCCCGATTTTGGCTGGAGTGTCTTTGCAGTACCTCCGCCGGCAGACCAACCCGGTTGCGTCACCTTTCACCTGGACGTGGGCATCGGACTGAACGCCGCCTCAAGCCACAAGGAGGAGGCCAAGGTGTTCCTCACCTGGATGACGCAACCGGCGTTCGGGGCGCTGCTCGGCAATGAGATGCCTGGGTTTTTTCCGATGCACCGGAACCCACCCGCCCTTGAAAACGCACATGCCAACGCCTTCTTGGAGCTGAACCAGGGCCGGCAAACGGATATTCGCTTCGTCTGGGAGGCGCTGCGAGAGGGTTCGCCAAGCGCCTATACGCTGATCCAGAGTGGGACGCTGGGCATTCTCCGAGGCGAGCAGACGCCTCGAGAGGCGGCCGACGCGCTTCAGGCGGGGTTGGTCACCTGGTTCGAACCGGCAGAGACCTGCGGCGAGTAAGCGGGAAAACGGCGCTCGGAAGCATGGGAGGCCAGAGAGAGCTGATGGAGCCACGTCGAAGGCATCGATTTGGACCGGGAGCACTAGCGGGTTACCTACTCGCTCTACTATCGGTGATCGGCATCGGGGTATTGGCCCTCGTCCAGCTCAGTCGAATCGGCACCACGGTAGATAGTCTCGCGAACGATCTGGCGGTCGAGAGGGGGCTGGCCAAGGACATCGTCAATCAGGTGATGCTGACACGCTTCCACGCTCACCAGTACGTCCGCACGCAAAGACAGCGAGACGCCGACCGCTTCACCGAAGCGTTCCGACACCTTGAGAGCCTGCTAGCTCGCGCCGATGAGCAGATCAACGATCCGGAGCGCGGGGCGATGCTCGAGCGTATCGATTCAGCCGCTCGAGCGTACGATGAGACGTTCCAGGAGGTTGTCGAGCTTATTAGGAACCGCCAGCGAATCGATGCCGAGATTCTCGATATAGAGGAACACGTCATCCGCGACAAGCTGACAGCCCTTCGAGTGCACAGCGCCTTTGCCAATGACCCCGCTGTTTTCCTCGCCTTTGGGAATGCTCAAGGCGCCCTGGAGCGAATGCGCTCGAGTACGTTGAAGTTCCTTGTGGAGAGAGACCCGAGATACGCCGTTCGGTTCGAAGTCGCCTATCAGGAAGCGCAGGCAGCCTTCTCCACCCTGGAGGCCAATCTCGAGGATCCCCTCCAGCGGCAGAACTTCATCGAGGCTCAGAAGGCAGCCCGAACGTACTATGAAGGCGTGGACACCATCCGGTCGGACCAGGTTCGCTTGAGGGAACTGCTAGCCAGGATGGAAAGGGAGTTGGAACCGGAGATCAGCGGCGTTGCCTCGGACATTGCTGAGAGCGTTGAACGCGCCTTCGATGTGCGAAATGCTTCTTCCCAGGTGCTGATTGCGCGAGCCCGCTCGATCTTGGTAGTCACGTCGATCATCGCAGTGGCGGCAGGCCTGGGGCTCGGCGTCGTCATCGTTCGCCGTTCCGCCGAACGGAAGCGTGCCCACGAAGCGCTTCGAGAAAGCGAGCAGCGTTACCGCACCCTCTTTGAACGCGTTCCAGTCGGGCTCTACCGTTCCACGCCAGCGGGGAGACTCTTGGACGTTAATCCAAGCATGACCGATATGCTGCACTATCCAAGTAGCGAGGATCTGCGAGGAGCGAGGGTCGATGAACTCTACGTCGAGGCTTCGACGTACCAGTCCTGGCGGCAGCTGATGGAGAACGAGGGTCTCGTGCGCAGTTTTGAAGCGCGGTTGCGACGTCATGACGACGTAGTCATCTGGGTGCGGAACAGCGCCCGGGCCGTCCGTGATGCAAGTGGAACGGTGCTCCATTACGAGGGGAGTCTTGAGGACATTACCGAGCGTAAACAAGCCAAGGCCGCCCTGCAAGAGGCGCAAGCGAAACTGGTCCGCCGCGAGAAGCTAGCCGTGTTGGGGAAGCTGGCCGGCGGCGTGGCGCATGAGCTGCGCAATCCTCTGGGCGTTATGTCAAATGCGGTCTACTACTTAAAGTTAGTGCTCAATGATGCGGAGGCGGTTACCGAAGAATACCTGACTATTCTGTCTGAAGAGGTTCAAAACGCAGAGAAGATCATCCGCGATCTGCTTGATTTCGCTCGCATCAACTCCGCCGACCAAAGGTCCGTGGCCGTCGGCGGGATTGTGGACCAGGTCTTGAAGAAGAGCACGGTTCCTGAGGACGTTGATGTGATTACTCGCATTCCGCCAGAGCTCCCAGACGTGCGTGTAGATCCCCAACACATCGAGCAAGTATTGGCAAATCTGGTCACCAACGCGTACCAAGCCATGCCTGAGGGAGGCACCCTTACCGTCAGCGCACGGCGGGAAGAGAACCAGGTAGCCGTATCGATCGCGGACACCGGCACCGGCATGTCCCGGGAGACAATGGATCGGCTTTTCGAGCCGTTGTTCACGACCAAAGCGAAAGGCATCGGCTTGGGATTGGCCATATCCAAGCATCTTATCGAAGTCAATGAGGGCATGATCAGCGTGGAAAGCGAGAAGAACACGGGCAGCACTTTCACCGTTTCCGTTCCAACCGCGACACACCCTGCCCGCTCGGCCGTGTGACGTCTGTCGTCCTGAACAGGACGGACAAAGAGATTCGTTCCAAGTGGTTTGATGAAACGAGAGGTCTATGGATGGCGTCTAACCGAATTCTCATCGTAGACGATGATGTGAACCTTTGTAGAACCTTGTCGGACATTCTCGAAGCAAAGGGATATGAAGCCGTAGTAGCCGCGACCGGCAACGCAGCCCTTGAGAGTCTGGCAGAGACAGCACCTGCCGTGGCGTTATTGGATCTCAGGATGGAGGATCTCCCCGGCATCGAGGTCCTGCGAGGGATCAAGCGGCGCTCTCCCAGCACCGAGTGCATCGTCCTTACCGGGCACGCGACGCAGTCCTCGGCTATCGAGGCGGTCAACCTAGGTGCGTACGGCTATCTGCAGAAGCCGTATGACATGGATCAACTACTCGTGACCATTCGACGCGCTATTGAGAGACAAGAGGATCGGCAAGCGTTGCAGGATAGCGAGGAGAGGTATCGCCGCTTCTTCCAGACGTCACGAGACTGCGCCTTTATCACCTCAAAGCAAGGCCGCTGGCTGGACATGAACGAGGCCGCCCTCAGGCTTTTCGGTTATGAGAGCCGGGATGACCTACGAGAGGTTAACGTCCGCAATCTCTATGCCAACCCAGCGAAGAGACAGGTCCTCGTTCGTGAGATCACGGAGCAGGGGGCGATCAGAGACTACCCTGTTGACTTACGGAGGAAGAACGGCGATGTGATTCACGCCTTGGTCACGTCCGTTCCGCTGGAGGATGAGAAAGGCAGAATAGAGGGCTTTCAAGGCACCATCCGCGACATCACAGAACGGAAGCGCGCCGAGAGAGCGCTGGCTGACTATGCGGTCGAACTGGCCGAGAAGAACGCCGAGTTAGAGCGCCTCAACGAACAGAAGAACCGGTTCTTGGGCATAGCGGCTCACGAATTACGCAACCCATTACACTTCATCCTCTCCTACAGCGACTTCTTACTCGAAGAGGCATCCGACGCATTGACCGAGGAGCAGATCAAGTTCCTCTCCATGATTCAGACATCGAGCGAGTTCATGGCTCGGTTGGTCAATGACCTGCTGGACGTCGCCAAGATCGACGCGGGCAAGCTAGAACTGAACCTGGTGCAAACGGACCTGGTCGCCCTGGTGAGACGCAACGTCGCTTTGAACAGAACGCTAGCCGCAAAAAGGGACGTAGAACTCCACCTGCACAGTGAACCACTGCCCAAGATGGAGCTCGATCCGGTGAAGGTCAAGCAAGTGCTGAACAACCTGATCAACAACGCAGTCAAATACTCCCCTCCTGGCGCCGTTGTCGACGTGCGTCTCGCCAAGGATAACCGCCAGGTCATCCTTTCGGTGCACGATCGGGGACCCGGCATTCCAGAAGAGGAGTTGGGCAAAGTCTTCCAACCCTTCGAGACCACCAGCGTTGAGAGCTTGACTGGCGAGAAAGGAACGGGGTTGGGGCTGGCGATCGCCAAGAAGATCGCTCACGGCCACGGAGGTGATGTCTGGGTGGAGAGCAAGTTGGGTCAGGGATCTACCTTCTTCCTTTCGCTGCCAGTTTCCGATGGAGAAGACGGTCGGCGCAACCGGTGAGGACACCCGATGAAGAGGTTACACCTCGCGCCAATCCGGGATCTGGTCCCGATGCTGCCATCGCCACCGCAGCCCCGCAGGATAACCCATCATCTTGGCGACATCGCCGGTGACTCGGATAATCGGGACCCAGAGCGCCGCTCGCAGTCTTTCGACAAGGGTCAAGCCGTCCCACATTCTCGACAACCGACGCCACGGAACCCAGAACATCCCCGGTATCGAGATCAGAGCCAGAGTCCACCACCAGGCTCCGCCCAGAAACCCGGCCACCACGATGAGCGGCAGGGCAACCAGATAGGTCACATATCGGATGGCGTGTCGTAACCGCCACAGATCGGCCTTGCCGTCACCGCGGGCGTACCGGTAGTACTGCAGAAAGAAAGAGCGCAGGCTGGGGCGGGGACGGAAGTAGACTAAGGCCTCGGGCACGAATGCGAAAGGCCCATAGTAGGAGCGAAGCTGGAAGTCGAAGATCAGGTCCTCACAGTAATCCAACCATTCAGGGTACCCTCCCACTTCCTTCCAAGCCGCTTTGCGAAAAGCAACCGAGCGGCTAGAAGGTAGGAAGCGCTCAGGCTGGATATCTCGCAGTTCGGGCAATACGGTGGCGCCCATCGCTGTCTCGAACACGCTCTGGGGGTCCGGTCGGAAGAACCCAGCAGCGGTCTCCGCCTCGCCTCTCTCCACTGGGGCGACCAGCCTCTCCAACCATTCCGGATCCAACCGGACGCCAGCATCGGTCACGGCAATGGCCTCCCCAGTGGCAGCATGGATGGCCACGTTTCTTCCCTGGGAGATGTTGGCGCCTGGACGCTGCAAGACCCGCAGGTGAAGGCGGGCCTCGCCTTTCAGCAACGACAGCGTTCCATCGGTTGAACCGCCATCGCAGACAACCACTTCATCTGGCTGCCGGGTTTGAGCGGCCAGACTGTCGAGGAGCCGCGGAAGGCTGTGGGCTTCATTCAGTACCGTGGCAACGACGGAGACACGCATTGGGTAGGATTATACATCACCGCTCCCCGCCCGCCAATCAGAACCCATGATGTCCGACCGACACGGAAGTCCATGGGCGGCCGCCGGTGCGTTCGACGGGATGACTTCCGCAACACGTCCATTCTGCGGGCAATTTTAAGATTCTAGGGAGCCTGAAGCCCCCTTTTTGGCACCTCTTCTTGCGACAGGGCCTTGACCTTTCCTCAGAGATATGATAAACTAGACCGATAGGACGCGGTAAGTTAGGTAGTGATGCATCATCCCGCCCGGGCTTACGAGGTCAGGGCGGTCTGTGTAAGCACCTCTCCTTGCCGCCGTAGAAGCAGCGTACGTTATCATAAGGAGAATCTGGAGGATGGAAGGTAAAGAAACTGGAACCGTCAAGTGGTTCAGCAACGATAAGGGCTACGGATTCATCTCGCGCGAGGAGGGGGAGGACGTGTTCGTGCACTACTCCGCCATCCAGGGAGGAGGCTTCAAGACGCTTAATGAAGGCCAGCGAGTTGAGTTCAACGTTGAGGAAGGCCCCAAGGGCCTTCGAGCCACGAATGTGGTCCCTATCGGAGAACCAACGGGCTTCTAAACGAAGCAACTAACTAACCGCGTCAGATTCGGGCAAGCAGCATAGAACCCGAGGAAGCGCAACTCATAGAACCGTCCGCGCTGATTATCGAGTAGCGCGGGCGGTTCTTTGTTGTGTCAGGTGGTAGGTGAAGGTCCAGACTTCAGCACGGTGCAAGCGGAGGGAAGTCGCAAGCTTACCGACTCTTCACGCAGGCAAGTCTGAGCACCCCGCCCGGCCCCAAGTCCTCGCACCCGACAGACCAAAGACTGAATCGACCTAGCCTGTCGCCGTGCTGCCGAGGAGATGCACATTGTGCCACCGTTACGCGGGCTGCCTCGACGCAGGCTCAACGGAAGAGGGACGGCGTCCATGGATTTCACTAACAAGAACGTCATTATCACAGGCGGATCCAGTGGCATCGGCAAAGCCACAGCCAAGCTGTTCGCCAGAGGGGGATCCAACGTCTTCATCGTGGCACGGAACCGTGAGCGGCTTGATGAAGCTCTTGCAGAGATCACGGCAGAACAGACCAACACTGATCAGCGATTTGAGGCTTTCTCCACTGACGTGACGCGCTATGAAGACGTTGAAGCTACCATCACGGCGGTCGCGGAGAGCAGCGACAACGCCTTAATCCTCATCAACTCAGCGGGCATCGTTCGTCCCGGATACTTCGAGGAGTTGGCCCTAGCCGATTTCCAAGCACAGATGGACGTCAACTACCTGGGTACACTCCACGCTGTCAAGGCCGTTGTCCCGCACATGAAAGCGCGGGGGAGTGGTCACATTGTGAACATCTCGTCCATCGCCGGGGTTATTGGTCTATTCGGCTATACGGCTTACAGTGCCTCCAAGTTCGCCGTCATCGGTTTCTCAGCGGCCCTGAGGACTGAGCTTAAGCCTCACAATATCCGGGTGTCCGTGGTTGTCCCAAACGACACGGATACCCCTCAGCTACAAGAAGAGCGGGAACTGCAGTGCCTGGAGACAAAGGTCTGTGAGGGGATGGTCAAGCCTAAGAAGCTCAGTCGGCCGAGCGAGTACGCAGCATACTGGCTGGTGAAGCTAATCAACGATGGCGGTCAGCCATTGGATCCCGAACAGGTGGCCCAGGCCATAGTTAAAGGAGTCGGGCGAGGAAGCTACTTGATCGTGCCTGATCCTCTCTTCGGGATAGCCTACCGCTTGCGTGGTTTCATCGTCCCTCTTGCGAACTGGGCCTTCGACCGCTTGGTGCCGGCGGCCAGGAGACAGAAAAAGGGCAGCGACTCGGGTGACCTATCGTCCTGACGCTCCCAGCTCTCCCCGCACCGTCTGCAGCAGGGCCTCAGCTTTCAACTCATTCAGCGAGTAACACGGGGCCTTCAGGTGCACCGCCAGGGCTTCCGCCAGGCCCTGATCGAAGGCCTCATTCTCCATGTTAATCACCACCGAGCGGACATCCGCCTCTGGGAACCTATCGGCAACGAGATAGGCCTCCTCCTGCGGAGGGCGGCTCGTCATCGATACGTTACCAGCGCCATCCGTGAGCAGCACCATCAGCGGCATCAAGTCAGGATGCTGTTTAACCTCACGCGTGATCACCTCGTACGCCGCTTGTAGTCCCGCAGACAAAGGCGTCTTGCCGCCGACCGGCAGTTCGCCCAGCGCGCGCTGTGCAAGCTCGACGCTGTTGGTCGGTGGGAGCACCACGATTGCTTTGTTCTTCTGGAACACGACCATCCCGACACGATCTCGCTGCTGGTAGGCGTCCGTGAGTAGCGACAGGATCGCCCCCTTTGTTGCCTCCATTCTCTCTGCCACTGCCATGGACCAAGAGGCATCTACTACGAAAAGCACCAAGTTAGCAGCACGAGTCACACGAACCTTACCGCGGTAGTCGTCTGGCCGCAGCACCAGGGCCGGGCTATCCTCTTCTTTGCGTTGATCTTGATACGGGGCGGCCGCCCTCAAAGTAGCATCGAAAGCGAGGTCGCTGGGGTCGTCCGGGGCAGGTCGGGCCCGGATGTATCGGCCTCGCTTCCGACTGGTGCGCGTCTGACTGCGGCGTCCACCGCTGGAGCGGGTCAATCGATCCAGAGGGGTCTCCAAGCGACCGGGATTGAAGCCCTGTCCGGGTTCAACCTGCTCCCCCCCTTCCCACCACCGTCCCTCCGAAGGCCAGCGCGGGATCTCTTGACGCCCAGGACTCCTTATCGGACGAGTCCGTTCCCTGGGGTCATCGGTTTCGGGATCGTCCGCTACGGCTTTTTTTTTGCCGGCGGCCTCGGGAGATTTGACCTCATCACCAGGCTGGTCGTTCATCAAGTCCTGGCCCTCAGCCTCCGCTATCTGTTCTGACAGATCGCCCAGCGTGACCTCTGGTTCCTCCAGAGGATGGCGCTTCAGACGGTGCGGCAGCGCCAATTCGGCGGCCAGCAGGATGTCGTTCCTGGTCAACTGCACCCGACCCTGAAGCGCAGCATGTGCACGAGCCGTCTTGAGTACCACTAGGTCCGGTCGGTGTCCGTCCACGCCGAGTTCGCTCATCACCGTAGCGATCGTCGCCAGGTCCGAACGCGTATGCCGGACTCGAGGTAGAAGCCGGCGCGCACGCGCGATCTCTTCAGAGAGAGCCTCTTCCCTCGGCGCCCAGGCACTATAGAAGCTCTGGGGATCCGATTCGAAGGCGAGATTCCGCTCCATGATCAGCATGCGGGCTTCGGGGTTACGGATGCTGCTGATATCGACGCAGAGGGCAAAGCGGTCAAGGAGCTGCGGCCGCAAATCCCCCTCCTCAGGGTTCATCGTACCGATCAGAATGAAGCGAGCCGGGTGTCGGAAGGAGATGCCCTCTCGCTCCACTATATTGACCCCCATCGCCGCCGCGTCCAGCAGAAGGTCTACGACGTGATCGTCCAACAGGTTGACCTCATCGACGTAGAGCACACCACGGTTTGCCGCAGCGAGGACACCAGGTTCGAAATGCCGCTCCCCCTCCTGGATAGCTCGCTCAATATCGAGAGTGCCCACGACGCGGTCCTCGGTCGCGCTCACCGGGAGATCAACGAAGCTGGTGGACCGGCGCCGGCGCGGCAGCTCTTCTCCCTCTTGAGCGCGCTCGCGACACTCCGTACACCAGGTTTCCGAGCGGTTCGGATCACAGCCGAAAGGGCAGTCGGCGACCACCTCGATCTCGGGGAGCAAAGCTGCCAAAGCCCGAGCGGCGGTGGACTTGGCCGTTCCTCGCTCGCCGCGAATGAGGACGCCTCCAATCGGGGGATAGACGGCGTTCAAGACTAGAGCGCGCTTCATGCGCTCCTGGTCAACAATGGCGCTGAACGGAAAGGTATGAACCATAGAGACTCCGTCTCGGGTGATTATTCATGAGCGCCCGGGTCGCCGCCGGAGTTGAGATCAGCCGCCGACCGGGTCGAGGCGCTGTCCGAAGCGTATGCCGGGGGAACAGTCGCGATCCGACCTGTCGTTCCTGACACGCTGTTCTGCCCGACCGTTCCAGTGCCGGATCATTATACCGCAATCTGCTCAATACAAAACTATGTCCCGACACGGGAGCCCCTTCTTCTACTGCACCCAACTTCTAGATAGTCTGATAGACACGCCAAGGTACCCATGGTATCATTGGCATTGCTATGGAACGGTTACCGCCGGGTCTTCTGTTGGGCCTAGTCGCTGTTCTATCCGCTTGCCTTGGCGGCCTACTGACGTGGACGCTGATCCATTTGAGTGGTGGGAAACGGCATGGGACGGCGCAGGAGTCTTTTCAGGAAGAAGGGCCGCCTCAGAAGAACCTATTGCGTGTCGTGCAATCCGAGGAAGGCGTCGTCGTTCTGGTGCGCGGAGAGCGTGTACGCCATTTACGTGAGATCACGGATCGAAAGACAGGCCATGAAACAGCTGCGGCTGTCAGAGCCGTGCTCTCGTTTGCCGAGGGTAAGTCAGCGGCTGTGAGCGAAGACCAAGACTCGTCCGCCTCTGCGAGAGCAGAACCGGCAGAAGACGCCATCCGTTCCCCTTCTCCGAATCGTCAGAGAAGACCCGTTGCTGCGCCACGATCCTCCGCTGCGTCACCATCAAGGCCGCTCAAACTCATCGAGGAGATCGACGCTCTGTTGCAAGAGCGGCTTCAGGAACGCCCGGATCTGACAAGACGGAAGATCAGGCTGGCGCAAGACATCGAGGGGCAGCTTCTCATATACGTCGGGAAGCAGCAGTACCGATCAACAGAAGAGATCCCGGATCAAGAGGTGAGTGCCTTCATCCGTGAGACGATCAAGATGTGGGGAAGTCACTAGCCCGTGAGGCTGGAACCTGAGGCTGCTGCCGGATCTAACAGCAGCCCTTCCCAGGCCTAAAGACACGCCTTACGCCACCTATCTCGACCTGCTCCCACAAGACGCACACGAAGCAGAGGGCGAGCAAGACCCACACGATGACCCTTCTCCTGCAATCACCCCCTGATCGCCGACAGCAGAGAAGAGAGAGATCACCCGATGGGTCCTCTCACTCTCGCACTGAGGGCAACGGATAGGGTCGTCCGCCTCCGACATCCCCCGCAAGGCGTCGAAGCGAGTGTCACAATCAGAGCATTCGTATTCATACAACGGCATAGGTACTGTCCATTCCTCTAGAGTCTCATAGAGCAGCTAAGCTCTCCATCACTTTCCAGCCAGACATGCTAATCCTACCCCGCAGCCTGACATCTGTCAACTTCAGATGATGTCGAGCCTCTCACCCACCTCCTCGAAGGCGGAGAGAACGTGCCCCAGCTGCTCGTCGGTGTGGGTCGCCATGTAGCTCGTGCGTAGCAGTGATGAACCCGAAGGCACTGCTGGGGGTATCACCGGGTTGGTGTAGACCCCGGCCTCGTACAGGGCCTTCCAGGCAACCATAGTGGGCATGTCGTCGCCGATGATAATCGGAATAATCGGCGTTACGGTGTTCCCGACATCGAAACCCATCTGGCGGAACTCAGTGCGCATATAGTCGGCGATCTCATTGACCCGCTCGATTCGCTCCGGCTCTTCCTCCATGACGTGGAGCGCTGCGAGAGCCGCAGCAGTGTTCGCTGGCGACATGCTCGCGCTGAAGATCAAGGACCGGGCATGATGCTGAACGTAATGGACGACGTCATCGTCGCCCGCTATGAATCCTCCAAGACTGGCGAAGGACTTGCTGAAAGTCCCCATGATCAAGTCGGCCTCGTCATTTAGACCGAAATGAGCCGCCGTGCCCCTTCCACCACCGACCACGCCGACAGCGTGGGCATCGTCCACCATTAGCCGGGCTCCATACGCCTGGCACAAAGGGACCACCTCAGGCAGCGGCGCTAGATCTCCCCCCATGCTGAACACGCCGTCGACAACCACGAGCTTACCAGCGTCCTCGGGCAATCTCGATAGAACGCGTTCGAGATGGTCGACGTTATTGTGGCCAAAACGGCGCACCTCACCAAAAGACATCTTGCAGCCGTCCACGATACTGGCATGGTCGTCCTTGTCTGTGATGACAAAGTCGTGACGGCCCACCAGGGCCGAGATGGTACCCACGTTCGTCTGGTATCCTGTGGGGAAGACCAGTGCGGCTTCTTTGCCCATGAATCGAGCCAATTCGCGTTCTAGCTCCAGGTGGAGCTGCAACGTGCCATTCAGAAAGCGGGAACCCGTGCAGCTTGTGCCGTACTTCTCGGTGGCTTCGATAGCTGCACGACGCACCTGGGGGTGCGTGGTTAGGCCCAGGTAGTTGTTCGATCCGATCATCACAAGGCGATGATCGCCGATGGTGACTTCAGTCCCCTCACTGTCGGTAAGCGGGATGAAATACGGATAGAATCCGGCTTCCTGGGCTTCCCTCGCTTCGGTGAAGGCCCGGCACTTCTCAAACAGATCCACTGAATAACCTCCTTGATTCCGTCCTGTGGTTGCGCTACTCTGCGGCCTCGAGTATTATACGCGAAGATTCCCACCCGGCAAAGCAAGCAGTCTCGGAGGTGCAACGTGAAGGCGCTAGCCAACCTGGCCTTGAATACAGCTCGGTCTCGCGGAGCGACGTATGCCGACGTCCGAATCGTGGAACACCAGGAACAGACGGTCCGCGTCAAGAACGGCATCGTTGAAGCGTTGAGCGAGACGACCGACCGCGGCTTCGGAGTGCGAGTCATCGCTGAGGGAGCCTGGGGCTTCGCTTCCAGTGCCGACCTGGACAGGAAACGCATCGAGGAGGCGGCAGCCCTGGCGGTTGAGATTGCCCGGGCCAGCGCGCTAGCGTCAGAGGAGCCCGTAGCCCTAGGCCCACCGGTCACGAGTACTGGGACCTACCGGACACCTGTCGAGATTGACCCGCTCAGCGTCCCAGCCGACGAGAAGATCGCGGTCCTGTTGGAGGCCGATCGCAGCATGCGGAGCGTCGCTGGCGTGAAGGTCACGCGCGGAGCCCTGGTAGCACAGCGAGAGAAGAAACTCTTCGCCAACACCGAGGGGGCTCTGACCGATCAGGAGCTCATCCAGACGGGAGGAGGCATTGTCGCCCTGGCCGTGGAGGGCGACGAGGTACAGCAGCGATCCTATCCCAACTCCTTCGGCCGAGACCAGCGATCGCTCGGGTGGGAGTACATCGAGAGTATCGACCTGCCAGGCAACGCCGAGCGCGTCGCCAGCGAGGCTGTGGCGCTCCTCAGCGCAGAACCTTGCCCCAGTAAGGTCACCACACTGATCCTTGGTCCCACCCAGTTGGCGTTGCAGATCCACGAGTCATGCGGTCACCCGACGGAATTGGATCGGGTCTTTGGCACTGAGGCTGCGTACGCCGGCACAAGTTTTCTGACCCCGGATAAGCTTGAGGCATTCACCTATGGGTCGCCGCAAGTCAATTTGACGGCTGACGCGACGTTGCCCGGAGGCCTGGGAACGTTTGGCTGGGACGACGAGGGGGTTGCCGCTAAGCGCGTCGAATTGGTGAAGGAAGGCCGCTTCGTGGGCTATCTGACATCGCGGGAGACGGCCGTCCAACTGGCGAAGCTTAAGGGTGGAAGCGTGCCGGAGGCGCGCTCCGGTGGTGCTATGCGAGCCTCCGGCTGGAACCGCATTCCCCTCATTCGGATGACCAACGTCTCCCTGGAGCCCGGGGCGTGGGACCTGGACGACCTGATTGCCGATACCGACGATGGGATCTATATGGAGACGAATCGCAGTTGGTCGATTGACGACAAGCGCCTCAACTTCCAGTTCGGTACCGAGATCGGCTACGAGATCACCAATGGACACCTGGGACGAATCCTGAAGAACTGTACCTACACAGACATAACGCCGCGGTTCTGGCGTTCCTGCGATGCCGTCTGTAACGACGATCACTGGGAGGTCTGGGGCACACCGAATTGCGGCAAAGGTCGGCCAAGTCAGATCGCTCAGACTGGTCACGGAGCGGCTCCGGCTCGATTCCGAGACGTCCAGGTCGGCGTGATGAGGAAGATTTGAACTTGCGAGATTGAGCAGCTTCATGCAATCGCCATTGCCTAGCCCTGCTGCTCTCTACAGGCTTGCTGAGGAGTCTATGAAATCTGTTTTTCATTCGCGGGCAGCTTTGCTAATTTGTCATGGTTGACCAAAGTGGCTCAGCTTGCGCAAACTTCTTGCATGGCGTTGATTCGCATGATCCCGCGCATCACCTCCCGTATGTTGGGGGGCTTCGCTGTCTATCCCCTAGATGTGCAGCCGGTGCGCAGTACGTCGAACTGGCAAATGGCCTTTGCAGTGACACCTTAAAGACTTCCATCTTTTAAGCTAATCCGTACAAAAATCGGTTGCCAGTGCGCGAGTCTTCTGATAGAATACTGTTGCTAATCTGAGATAGATGACTTATCGCGGGGGACAGGCCTAGACCTCAACTCAGCCGCCTCGGCTGGAAAAAACCTGTGGGTCCCCGGCGCTGCAACCTTTGTTGACTTCCCGTTGCCGATTGTCTCGGCCAGTGTTGGCTGCAACCCTTTCACTATACCTGCTTATGAATGCTGCACACATCTGGTCTGCTGCTCTGGGTGAGCTGCAACTTCAAATGACTCAAGCCACCTTTGAGACGTGGCTGCGTCATTCAGAACTGGTGTCCTATGAAGATGGCACGTTCGTGGTCGCCGTTAAGAACGGCTACGCGAAGGATTGGCTCGAGAATCGTCTCCTCGCTACCATCAAGCGGACACTCGCGCGATTGGCCGACCGCACGGTCGACGTCAGATTTGTCGTGGGCAGTAAGGGCAACAGATCTGTAGAAGATGATGTGCCCTTGCTTAAAGCGGCACCTGCCCAGGCCTCGAGACCAGCGACCGCTCCGAAACTAGCCAAATCTGTCCCAAGTCGCCAGCCCTCCGGCCAGGGACTGAATCCGCGCTATACCTTCGACAGCTTCATTGTAGGGCCGGGAAACCGCCTGGCCCATGCTGCCTCTCTGGCTGTCACCGAGACGCCGGCCGGCGCCTACAACCCGCTTTTCGTGTACGGAGGCGTCGGGCTCGGTAAGACACACCTATTACACGCTATCGGTCACGCCTGTCACGAACGGGATATTAACACGCTCTACGTATCGTCGGAGACCTTCACCAACGACCTCATCGAAGCCATCCGCTCGCAGACAACGGAGTCCTTCCGTGAGAAGTACCGGACGGCCGATGTCCTGCTGGTTGACGATATCCAGTTCATCGCGGGCAAGGAGAGGACGCAGGAGGAGTTCTTCCATACCTTCAACGCTCTCCATGGCGCAGACAAACAGATCGTCCTCTCTTCAGATCGACCGCCGAAAGCGCTCAGCACCTTGGAGAAGCGACTCTGCTCCCGCTTCGAGTGGGGACTGATTGCCGACGTCCAGGCCCCCGATTTAGAGACGCGCATTGCCATTCTCCGAACCAAGGCCGCTTACAGTGGGGTCGAGATCCCCGACAGAGTTCTCTCCACCATCGCGTCCCACATACAGAGCAACATCCGTGAGCTGGAGGGGGCCCTCAACCAAATAGTGGCTATGGCGCGACTGGCGGATGAGCCGATCACGGAAGAGGCCGCCGACATCGCGTTAGGCAATCTCCTCCCTCAGCGGCGCGAGTTGTCTCCGGACGAGATCATCGAACAGGTAGCCCGGCACTTCGGGCTAGACCCACGCCAGGTGAGAGGGCGCAGCCGGAAGCGTGACGTCGCACGACCGCGACAGGTGGCGATGTACCTTATCCGTGAGGAGACAGACGCCTCCCTGCCCCAAATTGGGGATCTCCTCGATGGTAGAGATCATTCAACCATTCTTTACGGTTGCGAGCGTGTGAACGAGCTACTGGAGGAAGATCTCGATTTCCAGCGCGAGGTCACCGCACTGCGACAGCGCCTCTACGAACGATCCCCTGCTTGATCTCCCAACCCTGCGACAGACGAGCGGTCCTCCAACGGAATTCCAACTATCTCCAACCAGGCCCAGCGCGAATCCCAACCTATCCCAACCTCTACCTCCCTTCTTCTGTGATATGCTAAGGGATACTTCGGTATCCATAAGCTTGGACCAGCTCTCGTTAGGAGTACGAGGCAACAAGCTCTTCGCTCCTGCGAACGGCCGTTAAACTGATTTCCCTGTCTCGGCTGCGGTCGTCACGAACCGACGCCAACCTCACCGCCGCGCCGCTACGACCTGCCAATACCGCTTCCGGTCTACCAGGAGCGATGTCATGGACTCTCTGGATGCCGTCGAGACTGGGCCCATTGCGCTCCAAGAATCACGCAAGCCCGCTCAGCATAGGCTCCACTCTAGGGAGAAATCATTGATTACGCTACGCTGTCGGTGCTTCAGTATCTTGGACAATCCGATCGTCGGGCCCCGAACCACGCCCGACAAGGAAAGGAGGTGATGAGGCAGCAAGAGTGAGTCAGGGGGAAGTGTCTGTACCTATTGAGCATCGGGTTAAGTGATTATCGGATCAGGAGGGGAAAGATGAAAAGGTACGCGCTCGCTCTCTTGGCAGGGCTGGTCGCACTGAGCTTGGCGCTGGCAGGATGCGGACCGGGTGCAACAGAAGAGCCGACCGAGGTTCCCGCAGAGGAGCCAACGGAAGCACCGGAGGAAGAACCCACGGAAGCACCGGAGGAAGAACCCACGGAGGCACCGGAAGAGGAACCCACCGAGGCGGCCGAAGAGGCGACCACGGTGATACTCTGGCACGGCTACGCCGGCGACTACCAATCCACCATTGAAGGCCTCTTTGAGGAGTTCAACGCCGAGAACGAGGATATACAGATCGAATACACCAGGGTCGATGAGCTGCGCGACTCTCTCTCTGTAGCCATTCCGGCCGGCGAGGGACCGGACATCATCGCATGGGCCAATGACCAGATTGGTCGGAACGCCCTGACCGGGAACATCGTCGCCATCGATGACTGGGTAGACATGGCCTACCTAGAGGAGAACTTCACCCCGCCAGCGGTCACCGGCATGGTCTGGAACGACCAGATCTGGGGCCTTCCGGAGACGATGGAGAGCATCGCCTTGGTCTATAATCGGGACCTGGTGGCGGAGGAAGACCTGCCCGCCCCCGAAGACTTCGATGCGCTGCTGAACAACGCCTGCGCCTTCCGCGACGAGAACCCGGACATGTGGTACCTCTGCAACCAGGGGTTGGGCAACGCGGACGCTTACCACGTGGCGCCCATCTACTTCGGTTTCGGCATGCCGAACTACGTCGATGATGAAGGCAACGTCTATCTTGACACGGAGGAAGGGATCGCGGCCGGACAGTGGATGGTTGAACTCAGCGAGTGCGCCCCGGCTGAGACCTCGCACGAGATCTGCCAGGCCATGCTGGCCGAGGGTCAGGGCGCCATCTGGTGGACCGGGCCTTGGGCCATCTCCGGCCTCGAGGAAGCCGGAATCAACTACGGCATCGCACCGATGGGAAAGCCCTTCGTCGGCATCAAGGTCTGGATGCTGACCACGAATGCAGTCGATCGCGGAAAGGGTGACGCCGCCATGGAAGTCATGAGGTGGTGGACGAGCGCTGATACGTTGAAGACGCGCGTCCTGGAGACCAAGGAGGTTCCAGCCAATGTGGCCGTGCTGGAAGACTCCGAGGTGCAAGCCCTTGAGACGGTGAGCAGCTTCGGTGCAGCGGCGGAGCGCGGTCTCCCGCTGCCCAACACACCCTTCATGGACGCCCTATGGGGACCGGTGGGAGATGCCACCACTGCGATCTGGACCGGCGCCCAGGAGCCGGCGGAAGCGTTGGAGGACGCTCAGCAGACAGCCCTGGAGACGATCGAGGATATGCAGTAGCCGTTTGCGCGCGGGACGGGGAAGGCCCGTCCCGCGCCCCGTTCCCGAGGTAGGACTGCTCCGTGGTGCTTCTGCTCCCGGAGTAGGGTCGGTTTCCCCCGTAGGGATAAGGAGAACATCATGGGTGTCACTTATCGAGGTTGGCGTAAGTACCTGGCCGTCTTGGCCTTTCTTGCCCCCACGCTCATCAGCCTGCTCGTACTCAGCCTGTTCCCCATCATCTACAACGTCTACATCTCAACGACGAACAGGAACACGTTTCATTATCAAGTGTATCAGATGCCAGAGGATGACAAGGCAGCGTTCATAGAGGAGCATCCCGTCACCGGGCCGTTCCTGTGGAACGTGGTCTGCCCCGTATTCAGCGGTTTCTGCTGCGACCCGGAGCAAGGCGGGCGCTTTTGCGTCCAGGAGCCCTTCTATGAGAACTATGTGGAGCTCTTCGAGGACTTCTTCGCTCCCGAGGCGCTGCGGGCTTTGGGTACCCTGCTCCTGATATTTGCCCCTCTGCTCGGGGCCTACGTCACGTCCAACCAGGTCAAGAAGAGATATCGGCCCAGCCCGCCGCCCACCTGGTGGCATTGGTTTGCCGGTGCCGGGTTGGTCGTTGGGTTGTGGGTTTTGCTCGGCGGTTCCGCGGCCTACGATACGCTGAACAACGCCGGCACCTTCTTCATCGTCATGTTCCGCACCATCCTCTACGTCCTCGCCTGCATTCCTCTCTTCTTCATCCTCGGCTTGATTCTGGCGCTGGTGCTGAACAGCGAGTTCCTGGTCGCAAGATCCTTCTGGCGCCTCTTGATCGTCATCCCCTGGGCGGTGCCCAGCTACATTAGTGCGTTGATCTGGCAGTTCTTCTTCCGCACCGAGCAGGGCACGATCAACCAGCTGCTGAACATCGTCGGTCTGGGTGGACTGCGATGGCTTCTGGAGCCCACTCTGGCGTTCCTCGCCGTGGTCATCGTCAACGTCTGGATGACCTATCCCTTCTTCGCCGTGACCATCATCGGAGCGCTCCAGTCCATTCCCTATGCCCTCTATGAAGCAGCTGAGGTCGACGGAGCCACCCGCTGGCAGCAGCTGTTCAACGTGACGCTGCCGCTTATTCGACCGGCGGTCTTGCCGGCTGTCGTCCTCAGCTCTATTACGACGTTCCAAATGTTCAACACCGTCTGGCTGATCACGGAGGGCGGTCCGGCGCGGGGGGCGGGCAAACCCGGTGCCACCGAGTTCGTGATGATCCACGCCTACAAGCAGGTCTTTCAGGCTCAGAATGACGGCCTAATCGGCGCGTTCGCGGTGATCGTCTTCGTCATGCTTTTCGCCGCGACGCTCTACAGTCTCCGGCTGACGCAGATCACGAGAGGAGCTTACGAATGAGAGAGCCCGGTGCGCACCTCAAGATCCTAGCGTATGTCATCCTAATCTTGGCAGCCGTCTTCGCCCTCTACCCCATCTGGTTCACGTTTCTGGCCTCCATCCGTCCCGGTGGTCGGCTGTTCACCCTCGACCTCCTAGGTATGTTCGTCCCTAGAGAGGTCACCTGGGAGAACTTCTCCACGATGCTCTTCGTCAGGCCCTTTCCCCTCTGGGTCAGGAACAGCCTCTTCGTCGCCGGCTTGACGACCATCGCCTGTGTGACGCTGGCTACCTCGGGGGCCTTCGCTTTCTCCCGCTTCAAGTTCGTGGGTCGAGAATCCGGCCTGATCCTTCTCCTGGCCCTCCAGGCCTTCCCCGGTGTTCTCGCTCTTGTTCCCATCGCGCTCATCCTTCAGCGCCTCGGGCTTTACGGGAGTCACTGGGGTCTGATTCTGGCCTACACCACCGGCACGCTCACCTTCACGACTTGGAACCTGAAGGGATACTTCGATACCATACCCATCGATCTGGAGGAAGCGGCGATGATCGATGGGGCCGGACCTGTACAGTCCTTCGTCCGCATCGCCTTACCGCTCGCCCGTCCGGCGCTGGCGACGACGGCTCTCTTTGGATTCATGAGCGGCTGGAACGAGTACGTGATGGCCCAGGTGCTGCTGGCCGGACAGGCGCAGAAGTACACGGCCCCCATCGCGCTGGCCCAGATGGCGAACGACCTCAACGTCCCCTGGGGGCAGTATGCCGCCGGTGCGCTGCTGGTTAGCGTGCCTGTGGTCATCCTGTTCCTTTGGCTCCAGAGGTACCTGGAGGCTGGACTGACCATGGGAGGGGTAAAAGGATAGCTAGGGCCGCATCCTGGCGTCTCTCCTGATAAATCGAACGCAAGAGGTTACCACCCGTGGACGGCTGGGCGGAGGCAGCTGGCTGTGCCTATGTTCTCGCGCCTGCGGTTGAGGAGCGACGATGAAAGACTACATGTTCGGTGCCTTTGCCAGCGATGAACTGAAGATGATTCACGCCCGCGCCAGCGCGCGAGGCTTGCGCCACGGCGCGCGCCTCACGCCTCAAGACCCTTTGCCAGGGGAGCCCGTGACCCTCACCGTAACGGTGGGACCGAGCCTGGACGTGGATCATCTGGCCTGTTACTATACCACGGACGGACAGAGGCCGGTGGGGAGCCGCGGCACCGCTCACGTGGGACAGGCCGTGTCTATGGAGAAGGTCGCTGTGGAGTGGCACCTCTTTCTCTGGGGATACCTTGAACGCTGGGAAGTTAATCTGCCCCCTCAATCGGAGGGGACGACCGTACGCTACCGCATCGGGGGCTGGCGGGAGATCGATGAGGATGGAGAGGAGGTCTGGGCCGACTGGCCCCCGGTGGAGGAGTATATTCAGTGGGCCACCGCCGCCTTCTTCAGCGAGGAATCGATCTCGGACGTCGTCGCGCCACCTCGCTCATCGGACGGGGGCAGCCGTTCGTTCGCCTACCACGTCGACCGCCTGACGCCGCCCGAGTGGGCCCAGGATGCGGTCGTCTACCAGGTCTTCATCGACCGCTTCAACCCTGGCGAGGGTCGCTCATTTGAGGCATCAGATTCACTGCGGGACTTCTTCGGCGGCACGCTGCCTGGCGTGATCGAGAAGCTGGACTACATCGCCGATCTGGGCGCAACGTGCATCTGGCTCTCCCCCGTCTTCGCTAGCCCCACCCACCACGGCTACGACGTCACCGACTACTATACGGTCGAACCTCGCTTGGGCACCAACGATGACCTGCACCGGCTCGTGCAGGAGGCTCACGACCGCGATATACGCGTGCTTCTCGATCTCGTCTGCAATCACCTCAGCGTCCAGCATCCGTTCTTTCGGGACGCCCTCGCCAACACCGACAGCCCTTACCGAGAGTGGTTTGCGTTCGACGAGGCCTATCCCCACGGCTACCGCAGCTACTTCAACGTGGCCAAGATGCCCCGGCTCGACACAGACCATCCACCCGTGCGTGAGTACTTGATCGACGCGGCTGCACACTGGCTGACAGAGTACAACGTGGATGGTTTCCGACTCGATCACGCCAGCGGTCCCAGCCACGCTTTCTGGACCGCGTTCTGGAAGGCGTGCAAGGAGGTCAAGCCCGACTGCTGGTGCTTCGGCGAGGTGACAGAGCCGCCCATGGCCATCTACCCCTATCAAGGCCGGCTGGATGGCTGTCTAGACTTCCACCTCTGTGATCTGCTGCGGCGGGGCTTTGGGTGGCGAACGCTCGATATGGATGACCTGGCGAGGGAGGTGAGCCGGCACCAGCAGTTCTTCTCCTCCTCCTTTGACCGTCCGTCATTCTTGGACAATCATGATATGAACCGCTTCCTCTATATCACCGATGAAGATGATCGACCGCTGCGCCTGGCGGCTCTGGTTCAGATGACCCTTCCCGGCCAGCCCATAATCTACTACGGCACCGAGGTCGGCCTAAGCCAAGAACGGAGCAAAGAGGCGGGGGAGGGTTCCGATGAAGCACGCCTTCCCATGCTGTGGGGCAGCGAGCAGGACGGAGACCTCCTCTCCTGGTATAAGGCGCTCATTGCAGCCCGGCGAGCTTATCCCGTCATCTGGAACAAAGAACGGGAGACGCTTCTGGCGGATTCGACCGTGTGGTGCTATAAGATCGGGCAAGCCGAGCAGCAGGTCCTCGTGGCGGTCAACGTGGGAGTTCAGTCGCGCCGACTGCGCCTCGAATCCGGCAGCGCAGCAGATCCGCCAGAGCGCTTGCTTACTGTGGGATCAGCCAGGCTCGAACGACAGCATGGCGTCCTCTCCCTGAATTTGCCGCCGCGAAGCGGGGGGCTCTGGACCAGATAGTCACGGCACGATTCACAGCTGCCTCAAGGGAAAAGGGGAACGTGAACCCAACGCCCTCTTCAGACGAAGCCCATCCGCGCTGGACGAGGAAGCGCGTTCGCCGATTCCTCATCACCGCCATCACTCTGGTCGCCCTGCTCCAGCGCTCGTGCGCCGCGCAGCGCCTCCCGGTGGATGCTGATGAGCCGGTCTACGCCTGGGCCGCCTCCTACTACGCCGGGCTCATGGCCCGAGGCGACTGGGCAGAGATCCCCGAGTATACGTACAACATTGAGCACCCAGTTTTCAACAAACTGCTCTACGCAGCAGGACTGCGCCTCATCGGGTATGAGGGGAGAACGGACCAACCCATCGAACCGCCGTCCAGTGAGGTCATCGCTTCGTGGGGAGACGAGCCCACCGAACTCGGTCTCTTTCTTGTCGACCGCTACGTCGCAGTACTCTTCGGGACGCTCCAGGTGCTCGTCGTTGCGGCCGCCAATCCTCTCGCCGGGGCCCTCCTGGGAATCCACACCATGACGATCAAGTACACGTCTCAGATCTATCTGGAGGCAGTCCCCGCCTTCGCCATCACGTCGTCTATTCTCGCCTTTAACCGAGAGCGGCGGCGTGAGCGGGAACGGCCTAGTACCTGGTTCTGGCTCTCGGCAGGGGCTCTCGGCGTCGCGGCTGCCTCCAAGTACATCTATGTCGTGCCGGCGCTGGCGATGGGCGCATTCATACTGTGGCACCAGCGCCGGAGGCCTTGGAACATCCTACTCTATGGCCTCCTCGCTCTGACCGTCTTCTTTGTCCTCGACCCGATCCTCTGGCCTGATCCCGTGGGCCGGCTGCGAAGGTCCATTCTCTTTCACTTCGAGTATCCTGCATCAGGGGAGCCGACACGTTACGAGTACCCTTGGTGGCAACCGATCAACTGGATGGGCGGCGCCGGCGCGTGGCACCCGACGGCCTTCTGGTTTCCGTTCGACCTCTTCACCTTCCTCGGCGGCTTGATGGGATTGCCCTTCCTTTTCCGTCAGAACAAGCTATACTTCAGCTGGTTCGTGGTTGGCTGGGCCTTTCTCTTCCTTTGGCCTGTCAAGTGGCCCCAATACACATTGATCGTGGCCCCGGTCATCTGTCTATCGGCCGGCGCCGCTGGCCGCGCCCTCGCCGATAGATTCGACTTGCATTTTAATCGCGAGACCTGGCAGCGGATCTCTCGCTATCTGCCTGACGAGACGTTCTGGATCGCGCCACCCACGTGGCTCCTGGTCCTGGTGGCGCTTCTGATCCTGCTCTACGGTGTGGGAGCTCTCGTCGTGCGCATCAACCGGATCCAGCAACTGCGTCCATGGACGTCCTACTCCGCGTCAGAGGGAGCATTGCCGTCCAACGCCGTCAATGCTCTGGCTCTCGACGCTCAGGGACGGGTCTGGATTGGGACGCGAGAAGGACTGACGATCTATGAAGGAGAGGAAGCCACCCCCAGGCGAACCGACGAACCACCAACTGTAGATGATCGCATCACGGCTCTGGCATCAGACGTTGAGGGGCGGATGTGGGTCGGCACCCCAGGGGGAGTGATAGCGATTGAGAACGGAGACTCGACCACGTACACGGCCGAGGAGATGGGCTTGTCCTCCTCGGCGGTGCTTGCCCTGGCAGCCGAGGGCGGGGAAGGGGTCTGGGTGGGAACTCGGACCGGAGCGGCGCGGTGGGACGGCTCCCAGTGGACGGCCTTCTCGCCGGAAGACGCCGGTTTGACGAGTGATACGATACTGGCCCTGGCGGTAGACGAGACAGGACGAGTCTGGATGGGCACGGATCGAGGGCTGGCATCACTGGAACTCTCCGCTGGAGGGTCACGTTGGTCCAGCTATACGACCTCCTCCTCCCCACTTCCATTCAACGGCATCCAGGCCTTGGAGGCCGACCCCAGAGGAGGGATCTGGATCGGCACAGGAGGGAGAGGGCTCTGTCTGTGGGATCGCGACGACTGGACGTGCTACCGCGCGGGCAGCTCCGGGCTACCCTGGAATACAGTGTCCACCTTGCACATAGACGATCAGCAGCGCCTTTGGATAGCTACCGAGAGACCCACCGAGATTGGCGGGACCGTGGCGGTTCTCGATGTGACTGGCGACCCGCAGTGGGAAACGTTCACGCCGCGATACTCCGGTCTCAAGAGCGGGCAGGTGAATGCCATCCTCCAAGATCAGGAGGGGAAGTACTGGTTTGGTACGGGATTCGACGGGGTCAAGATCTACGCTCCTCAATGACCCCTCTACTGTGACGATGCTATGACGATGGAGGCAGAGAATGACAGAGATCAGCACCCCTGACTGGGTCAAGGACGCCGTCTTCTATCAGATCTTCCCGGACCGCTTCGCCAAGAGTGACCGCGTGTCAAAGCCGTCAAATCTGGAGTCCTGGGACTCGCCACCGACCGTTTTCGGCTTCAAGGGCGGCGATCTTCTCGGTGTGGCTGAGCGGCTCGACTACCTCACGGACCTGGGCATCAATGCCATCTACTTCAATCCCATCTTTCAGTCGACGGCTAATCACCGCTACCACACCTACGACTACTACCAGGTGGACCCGATTCTGGGAGGAAACCAGGCCTTCCGCGAGATGCTCGAGGCGGCCCACGCGCGCGGCATCCGGGTCGTGCTCGACGGCGTCTTCAACCACGCCAGCCGGGGCTTCTATCAGTTTCAGCACACGCTGGAGAACGGGATAGACTCTCCCTATCTAGACTGGTTCAACTTCGACCTCGACCGACTGAGAGCAGGAAAGCAACTACAAGCCTACCCCGGTGAGACGCGTGAATCGAGCTTCCGTCAGCGACAGGAGGCAATCGTGGAGTGCGGTCATGGCGCCTGGCGCGACATGCCGGCGCTTCCCGAGTTCAATACAGATACCGAGACCGTTCGACAATTCCTCTTTGACGTGGCCCGTCACTGGGTGGAGCTGGGCATCAACGGCTGGCGTCTCGATGTTCCCCACGAGATCGACGACGATGCATTCTGGCAAGAGTTCCGGCGCCTGGTCAAGGAGGTCGATTCAGCCGCCTACATCGTGGGCGAGATCTGGTTCGACGCCTCCCGCTGGCTCCAGGGCGATCAGTTCGATGGGGTGATGAATTACATCTTCAACCGCGCATGCCTTGGGTTCTTCGGAGGTGATAACCTAGACGTTGACCGACGTCCTGGGGGCTATCAGCTCAAGCGGATGAAGGCAACGGCATTCGCCGATGAGGTGGATGAACTGCTCACCATGTACGACTGGCAGGTGACACTTGTCCAATACAACCTGTTGAGCAGTCACGATATGACGCGCTTCCTGACGCTCGTCCAAGGAGATAAAGAGGCACTGAAATTGGCGACGCTCTTCCAGATGACCTATCCGGGTGCCCCATCCATCTACTACGGGGACGAGATCGGCATGGAAGGGGGAGCGGACCCCGACTCTCGACGAGCCTTCCCCTGGGACGAAGGTGCCTGGGATGAGGACCTGCTCGCGTTCTTCCGTCGGGCCATCGCTTTGCGCCACAAGCACCGCGCCCTGCGCCGCGGGCAGTTCGAACGGCTCCTGGCCGACGACCAGCATAACGTGTACGCCTTCGCCCGCCAGGCGGAGCAGGAAACTCTGATGGTCGTGATCAACAACGGCCCGCAGCCCTACGAGCTGGACGTCGACGTAGCGGGTCTGTTCGCCGATGACGTGGTCCTGCACGACGTCTGGGCTGACCATCAGGCACGGGTCACCGAGGGGCGCGCGACCGGTGCTACGCTGCCCTCCCGCTCCGCAGCCGTGTTGACGGGCCGGGAGGAAGACCATACTGCGAAACGGTAACCATGCTCATTGACAGCCACGTTCACTTCGGCACGATGGGGCGGTTCGACCTGTCCCAGCGAGACTTGATTCACGCCATGGACAAGTACGGCGTAGATTTTGGGATTGTCTCCAACCTGGAGGGTGCGGAATTTGACTCAGAACTGAACCCGATCCAAGGGGAGTCCCTGGTCCCTCAGCTAGAAGTGAACGCCAGGACGCTGGCCTTCGTGAAACGCTACCCTGAGAGGCTGAAGGGCCTCTTCTGGCTGAAGCCTCATACCGAGGGGTACGCTGAAGACGTGGAAGCGTTCATGCTTCAGCACAGCGAGCATTTCTCTGGTTTCAAGGCTCATCCGTTCCATTCCAAGCTGCGCTTCACAGAGCCAGAGTACCGACCGTATATGGAACTGGCACGGGAGCATGATCTCGTCTTCGTCGTCCATACCGCTAAGGACGAGTACTCTCGAATGAACCACGTCTACGATGTCGCCAAGCTTCATCCCGACGTCGACTTCGTGATGGTCCATATGGGCATGTTCACTGATCATAAACAGGCCGCTGAACTCATAGCAGAGTTGCCGAATCTCTACGGCGACACGGCCTGGGTGGACGCGGAGGCAGTTCTGGATGCCGTCGACGTCTGTGGCAGTGAGAAGATCCTCTTCGCAACTGACGCCATCGTCGACGGCATCGACACCTACGCTAAACATGAGAACTTGCTGACCGCGATCTCGACGCAGTTAGACAGGGAGGATGCTGAGAACATCCTTTGGAGAAACGCAGCCAGGCTCTTTCAGGTCCAGAGGTAGGGAGGCCGTCTGTGGTCAATACAATCCCGGTACGCCGCTCATTCCAGGTGATGCTCAAACCGGTTGGAGCAACCTGCAATCTGGCGTGCGCCTACTGCTTCTATCTGGAGAAAGCTGCCCTGTATGAGGGCAGCCATTTCCGCATGAGCGAGACGTTGCTGGACACCTTCACACAGCACTACGTCGCCGCACAACCTCGAAGGGAGGTCTTCTTCGCCTGGCAGGGTGGGGAACCAACTCTGAGGGGATTGAGCTTCTTCGAGACCGCCGTCGAAATTCAAGAGCGGTATGCCCGCCCGGGTCAGACAGTCCGGAACGCGATTCAAACGAACGGGGTCTTGTTGGACAGTGAGTGGTGTCGATTCTTCGGCCAGAACAACTTCCTGGTAGGCTTGAGCTTGGACGGTCCCGAAGAGCTGCACGACACCTACCGCCGGGACCGGGCCGCTCGGGGGACTTTCGGACGCGTGATGCGGGCCGTGGATCTCCTGAAGAGGCATGGCGTTGACTTCAACATCTTGACCTGCGTCCATGCCGAGAATGTTGGAAGGCCGCTGGCTGTGTATCGCTTCCTGCGCGATGATGTGGGGGCAAGGTTCGTGCAGTTTATCCCCGTTGTGGAGCGTACGCCGAATGGTGCTGGTGTTAGCCCGCGCTCGGTGGAAGCCGCGGCATACGGACAGTTCCTAATCACCATCTTCGACGCTTGGATCCGCCACGACGTAGGTCAAGTCTTTGTCCGGACCTTCGACGCCGCATTGGCCGCCTGGTTGGGATACAGACCGGGGATATGCATTTTCGAGGAGACCTGTGGTAGGGCACTGATTTTAGAGCACACCGGTGATCTCTACTCGTGCGATCACTTCGTGGATTCAACTCATAGCTTGGGGAATGTTCAAGAAGCACCTTTGCACGTGTTAGCCAATCACTCTCGACAGCAACGATTCGGCGCAGACAAGCGTGACGCCCTCCCAAGGTGCTGCCGCGACTGCCCAGTGCGCTTTGTCTGCAACGGCGGCTGTCCCAAAGACCGCATTGTACCGACCCCAGAGGGCCAGCACGGCCTGAACTACCTCTGCTCTGGATATCGGGCCTTCTTCCAGCACGTTGACGGTCCAATGAGGATGATGGCGTCCGAGTGGCGTGCCGGACGCCCGCCGTCTAACGTGATGCGTCTATTGGCCACATAGGAGAATGAGCAGTGATGGAGTACTCTCCTCGAGAGACGTACGACGGGAGTGGCCGATCTGCCCTTGAAAACCGCATTCGAGCGAAGGGAGTGGTGAGATGAGTTCAGACAGACCTAATGTCCTTCTGATCCTGTCGGAACAGTGGTCGACTCGCGTGGCCGATGGATCGGGAGATTATGGCAGCCCCATCCGAACTCCGGGCATTGATCGGCTGGCCTCCGAGGGCATCCGTTTCGAGGAGAGCTACAGCTCCTTTCCTCTCTGCTCCCCGGCGCGTGCCAGCCTCTTCACCGGGTTAATGCCTCATCGTCACCAGATCGTCGACAACGAAGAGCTGTATGAAGACGCTGGTGAGGAACTGCCAGCACGGGACGACATCGTCACGCTCGGCAGCGCATTCAAAGAAGCGGGTTACGAGACCGCTTACTTCGGCAAACAGCACGCCGCCGGCTACGCGTGCGATGGCGTCGAGACTGTTGGCAGCATGACGTTCTCTGCTGGAGGCATGTTGGCCGAGGGTTCGGCCTATGACCCGGTCTTTACGGGCGATGCCATCGCGTTTCTCGAGCAGGAACACGACCGCCCGTTCTTCCTGTCACTGGCCCTGATCAACCCACACGACATCTGCAAGGTCCTTGGCGGGAAGGTGAAGGGAGCGACCTTCGCCGACGCTATCCACTTCTGTCGCACCGATGAAGAGCTGTACCTGCGCTTCCAGGAGAGACCCGGGCTTCCATCGAACCATCACGTACCCTGGACGGAAGGCATGATACGGCACCGAGACTACATGTACGAAGAACTGCAGGCCTACACCGAGAATGATTGGCGGCGCTACATCGCCGCATACTACCTCTTGATAGAGAACACCGACTGGCACATCAGGCTCGTGTTGCAGGCGCTGGCCCAGGCCGGGCTAGAGAGGGACACCATCATTCTCTTCACCAGCGATCATGGGGATATGATGGGAAGTCACGGCCTCATCGCCAAGACTGTGTTCTACGAAGAATCCGTGCAAACGCAGATGATTGTCCGCTATCCCGGCCGAATTGCACCAGGAACAGTCGATCGCACATCCCTGGTAGGCTCGATCGACGTGATGCCGACGCTCCTGGATCTGTGCGGGCTTAAGGTCCCGCCTGGTCTGGACGGACAGAGCTTCAAGTCGCGGTGCATGGGAAGGCAGGAGGGGGACTTCTCGCACCTTTTCTCCGAGAGCTTTGACGGACGTATGCTCCGCTTCGCTCAGTTCAAATACGTCCATAGCGAGGTCTACGGGGAGGAATACGAGATACTGTTCGATCTGGAAGCTGACCCAGAGGAAGCTGAGAACGTCTTCGGCAAGCCAGGATACGAAGACGCCTCGTGCTACGCCCGTACAACCCTCGATGTGTGGTTGGAGAGAGAGGATCTCGACTTGCGTTTCGCATGAGACGTGAAGAAGAGCTGTCCCGATGTTGTCAGAAGAGACGGGGGAACTGCACCATGCACGTTATTCCGTAGCTGCCGTCTGGTGGCCTCTACGGAGTATCCTACACATTGGGGAGCCGACCAATGGCTGATCATAGCGATGGTTCGCCCTCGAAGTTGTGTCCCAAGATCATCCTGGAAGGGACGCGGCTAACGTTCAAGACGGAGATCGCCTTTGCTCTCAACGAACACCCGCGCATCGTTGGCCCGCGCAAGTACCGCTACCATTCTCCGATTGTTTCGGCCGAATGGTGCGCCTTCACCGACTTCCCGTGGGGCCGGGGCTTGATCAACTTCGAGCCCCACGAAGAGAGCCGCGCCATGGAGACGTACCACACCTGGGCCCGGCTCTTCGAGCTGCTACGTTACTACTCGTGGATCATCGACCGCTTCCATATCTCCACCCGGGCCCATCAACGCCAAGCCTACGGCCGGGATTACCCGTTCCGCTGGCTGGAGCAACGTCTGGCCGCTCTCGATTTTCACCTCGTCTTCGTCACGCGTACGCCGGAGTCCTTCGCAGCGGCGCGGGAGCGGCGCCTCAAAGTGTCCGGCAATCCATCGCAGTATGACGACCTGCAGGTATTCATCGACGAACAGAAGCTGATGCGCGGCCTGGTGGAAGAATCCTTGCTACCCGTCCTGGAGCTGGATATCTCGGACAATGACGTAGGAAGAGCTGTTGGTCGTATCGCCGACTGGATGGCAGAAACAGGTGGCTTGTGGGCAAGGTAGGATGCTATCTCCGACTGACCTTCGTCGAGATGATGGATGTCGCAAGGAAAGACTGAGCGAACGAGGACCAGGACAGATCTGACGTGATAGACTGAGAGGAGGCAGAGATGGAAAGTATGCCCAGCTCGCGCCGGTTTGCTGCGACTATCATAATTCTGTCGGCAGCTCTGCTGCTGACCTCCTGCCGCACGACGCCCACACCTACACCCACGACGGCGCCCACCACCCCGCCCACCGAGGAGCCCACTCCTCCCCCCTCTCCCACCGCACCATCCGACGAAGCCATCCATTTGGCTATTGTGTGGCATCAGCATCAGCCTGTCTACTTCAAAGACCCGGAGACGGGCGTCTATGCTAAGCCCTGGGTGCGCGTCCATGCCGCCAAGGACTACTACGACATGGCCGCCATCATCAAG
>Ga0207797_1000003_pt1 | contig 148411 bp, 123 predicted proteins | sample PRCRCaboRojoPR_6_FD_187275 | JGI IMG/M metagenome (GOLD analysis project Ga0207797, IMG submission 187275) | Marine sediment microbial community from Cabo Rojo, Puerto Rico - PR CR 10% Liquid 1 (SPAdes) | ecosystem: Environmental > Aquatic > Marine > Coastal > Sediment | place: Cabo Rojo...
CTCTTCAAGCTTCGCGACAGTGGCTTTTTCCTTCCTTCGTTCCTCATCAAGCCACTTAAGAGTCTGCAGAGCCTGTGACAGATCCATCGACTCGGTTACTTTCGTTACCATATCTAGCTCCTCGGATGACTGTGCGTGTGGGATGCGTCTATCTCAGTCGTCGATTATAACATTAATCGACCTCCGGGACAACGAACCTTTTGTCTACGTCCATAGTATGCTATAATCGAGTCCTCTCTCATGATAACAGTGCACGTGTTGGTGACATTTGACAGGGATGCTTCTGAATGACCGAAAAAAGGACCACTACTAGAAACGAGCGCAGGGCAATAGAACACCAGAAAGCTGGCGTTGAAGCCTATCAGGCGTGGGACGTCGACCGGGCGGTGCAAGAGCTGGAGGCGGCCGTCGACCTCGACCCGCAGAACCCGGACTTCCAACTGAATCTCGCTCAAGCTGTCGCGCGAAGCGGCGACTATGATCGAGCTCTTCGTGTCCTGGCGGAGTTCATAAGATTGGAGCCCGATTCTCGCCTGACAGAACGATTTGAGCAGCTGTTTGCCAGTGGCATGGATGACGTAGAGCAAGTGCTCACGGAGAAGATGACCCAGGCTGGGATGCCGGTCGAGGAGATAGGGGCCGCCCTCCAGATGTGGCTGGAGTACCGAATCGCAATGGGCCGCGAACAGTTGATTGTCCGCAAGGCAGAGACATGGGCGGCCGCCCTGGATTACATCGTTCGTAAGGTCAACCTACGCCCGGTGAGACGGTACAAGATAGCCGACCTCTACGGTGTCAGCGACAGCGCGGTTCGGGATCGGCATCGGGATCTCGTCTCCACCCTAGACGTTATGCCGTGTGATTACCGCTACTTTGCCGGTGAAGAGAACCCTCTCGACAAACTTGTCGAGGCAGCAGAGCTGTTGGAGCAGCTGGAGGCTCGCTTCCGAGAGACGTAACGAGGAACAGCTGGTTCACTGCACGACCGTTTCGATCGTGCGACCTGTTCCGGCCCTCTTCAGCGCATCTGCGATCCCAGCCACGTTTTCAGCATCCACCAGAGCGACCAGGTTGCCGCCTCGCCCCGCACCGGAGAGCTTCGCGCCGAAGGCGCCTGCTCTTCGCGCGACATCGGTCAGTCTGTTGAGTGTGGGTGATGAGACACCGAGGTTATCCAGAAGTGCATGGTTCTCGTCCATCAAGGGCCCCAGAGCGGGACTATCACCAGCTTCAATCAGACGGCGAGCTTCCCGGGCTATGTCTCCTATCCGTTCAAAGAGCGTTTCGTAGCGAGCAGTCTCGCTCTGCCATCCTGCTCGCACGTGGCTAACGAGCCGTTTCGTGGGACTGGGCAGGCCGGTATCAGCCACCACTAACCTGATGGGGGCTCCAACGGACAGCAACTCGGGGGATTCGCCACGAACGAAATAGACTACCCGCTCGTGGGCGATCACCGAATTGTCGATCCCACTAGGCGTGCCGTGATGGATTTTCTCTATCTCGTAGACGATATCGCTTACCTCCGCCGGGTTCAAGAGGCCTCCCACAAAGCCCGCCAGCGCTCGCACGACGGCTGTGGAGACGGCGGCTCCGCTACCCAGACCACTAGCGATCGGGATTGTGGATTGTACTGTGAGGACGGCGTCAGGAATCGACGCCCCGAGCTGATCGAGGGTAAGGCGAGCAGCTAGAGCCAGAGGAGCGCCCGGTGGCGCTGCGGCTAGCGTGTAGGATTCCCCTAGATCCGCTGCGATCAACCGGAGTCCACTGTCTGTCGAGGCCGGCTCAACCCTTGCAGTAGCTCTAACCTGAGTGACAGGGGCGGCGATAGCCGGTTCACCGTAGACGACGGCATGCTCACCAAAAAGGATAACCTTCCCGGGAGCCGATGCTTTGACCGCGGGCCGCGTCACTTGCTCGCTCCTCCCTGATCAAGGTCAGGAGCACGTGTCTTAGACCCCCGGGGTTTTGTCGAGCCGCACGAAGACCCGCGCGACGGTGCCGGTCTAGATACAGCAGGATGCTGCGCAGCTCCAACTGAAACCCCGGGGGGCTCTTGTCGCCAAGACCCTTGCTCCTGCTGGTCAGGGTCGCGCCAATTGACAGCGGGCTCGTCCAATGCTACACTTGCCGGAAGGTGCGTCCGGCCGTGTGACGTAGTCGCAATACTTCCCTTGCTTGTCGCCCTGGCGGCACGTCCACAGCATCGAGTGCCGGACCTGGCAAGGGCAACTATGGCGTAATGCCGCATCAATCACGTCCAATGGATCAACACTGTGCTACGTTACTTGAGAAGGGTGAGGCTGCAGCTCGGAGAAACCAGAAGACGGCGGCTCGTCGATTCTTCCGCCACGTACTAAGCCACGAACCATCGAGCATAGCGGCTCTACTCTGGATGGCCTGGCTGAGCGACGATCCTCGCGCCAGCCTGGCATACGCCGAACGCGCCCTAACGGTCGATCCGGACAACGATCAAGCGCTTGCTGCTCGACAATGGGCTCAGTCGCGGATTGACTCGACAACGGCATCCGCTCCCACTGCGAAGAAGCTCCACCAATCTGAAGCCAGGATATCGCCACACCGTCTCGTTCCCGCGGCTGCTCTCGGGTCGGTGCTGGCCTTCTTCGCCGGTGCAGTGCTGATCCTCCTGTGGTATACTCCCGATCGACTGTCAACAATGACGGCTGCTCTGGCAGCCACCCCCTGTCCGACGCCGACCGAGACGTCGTCGCCGACTGCAACAGAGGTTCCGGTGACTCTGCCCCCGGCCACATCGACCCCCAGCCCGACGCCTCTGCCGACGAACACGCCGACCCCAACTCAGTCGCCATCGCCGACGGCGTCCCCCAGTCCAACTCCGACGGCATCGTCCACACCAACGCCGCGGCCCACAGAGCCTCCACCGAGTCCAACGCCGTCGCCCGCTCCTACGCTGCCTCCCACAGAGCCTCCACCATCGCCCACGCCTGACGATCTATCGCCGGCAGGCCCTCACTCAGGCGATACCGTTCGCTGGATCGACGTAGACCTGAGCGGTCAGAGGCTTACCGCCTATGAGGGCGAGAACCCGGTGCGCTCCACGCTCGTCTCGACGGGACTATCTAGAACACCGACCCCGGTGGGGAAGTTCCACATATACGTGAAGTATCGCCGAGACGATATGAGCGGGCCTGGATACTATCTGCGGGACGTACCGTACACGATGTACTTCCATCGCGGCTACGGCATCCATGGTACGTACTGGCACAGCAACTTCGGACATCCTATGAGTCACGGCTGTATCAACTTACCCACCGAGGAGGCCGAATGGCTCTTCCATTGGGCCTCAGTGGGCACGTTGGTGAATATCCACTGGTGAGAGCCGGCCTGGGATCGTTCGGGCCGCAACGAGCGGTCAGTGGGGTTCTGCTACCCCCAGCTCACTTTTCAATCTCATAGCTGTACGAGGCCCACTCCGTCGTCACAGGAGCGAAGCCCGACACGCTGATGACAGCACGGTCAGACGTCTGGCTTAGAGGAACGGTCCAGGAACCAGACTCGTCCGACCCGAGCTCCAGACGCTGGACGGTGGTCTCGGGACCAAAGACGATCATCTGCACCAGCCAGCGCTGGGGCAAGACGTTAGCGTGGCGGATGAACCCGGCTGCATCCCATCCCCCTTCGTCCGCTTCGAAATCACTGAAGTACCCGATCTCGGAGATGCGCACATCGTCCAAAACAAACCCGGGGCGATTGACAGCATCGTCGGTAATGTACTCGAAGCGAATGAGCAGCTCTTGACCGGCGTAGTCTGATAGATCAACCTCCTCCATGATCCACTCCGGGCTCTCACCACCACCGCTCTGACCCGTATAGGCCCAGCCAAAGGAGTTTCCGTTGGGATTCGACCCTACACCAGAGGGGGTGTCAAGGATAGTCCAGGTACGGCCGCCGTCAGTACTCGCCTCCACATAGGCGTAATCCCAATCCTCCTCGATGTCGTACCAGACCCAGTAGGACAGCGTCGCTTCGCTGACGCTGGAGAGATCGAAGGAGCGAGTCAAGGACATATCGGAGTCGTCGCCGCGGTTCGACCACCAGAAGTACTGCCCGCTGTAAGCGCTGGTGTCGACCAGACCAACCTGAGTGGAGCCGGTGAAACTAAGGGCCAACGGGCTCTCCCCCTGCAGCTCAATATAGTCAGTCCCGTGCTGATGCACCGTCGCCTGTTCCGATACCGGATAGGCATTGGGGAAGTATGCGGTCTCGATGTCAACGGCAGGGGGATCGATATCCTCATATCCGTACACGCCGTCGCCGATGGTCGGATCGTCCAGCAGGTTGGCAACGACCCAATCCCCAAACAGAGCCTCATAGGTCAGGTCGCTGCCCTCCTCCTGGAGCACTGCCTCCACACTCGAAAACGAGTTGTCCTCGTGAGCTACGAGCGCCTTCGTCGCATCAGAGCCGAAGCGATCCAGGAAGTACGAGGTGAAGAGGTAGGAGCCCCCGTAGTTCGCCCCAGCAGAGCCGGGCCCGGAGGGCCAGGTATTAAGCTGGGTGTCGGGGGCGTCGGCGAAGAGATAGTAGGAGCCCCCTACGTCGAAGCCATTCAAGTAAGTCGCGAGCTCCGAGAAACCCTCATTCAGCCAGGTCTCCTCGTTGCGATCGTTGTACCAATGAATCATATGCTGAAACTCGTGAGCCAATACGCCGTTGTAGAAGGGCTCGTTTGGAGAGACGTTGTCGATATTGATGTAGAACATCTCCATCTCGTTGGAGTCTTCCCGAACCTCGGCCACGAACTGATCAGCACTAGAGTAGTAGCCGGCGACGGAGCGACCCAGGTTCGTCGCATGGAGAATGCTCAGGTGAGGATCATTATCCACACCCGGCGTCCACTCACTGCCAAAGAACGCACGATTGGTGGCGTAAGTCCGCGCCTCGAAGAGGTCAGCCGCAGCTTCCAGGTCATCCTGATTGACCTGCTCCCCCTCCTCCACCCACATATAGACGTGTTCCGTCTTGTATCTCAGAGTGGCATAGAGTTCAAACTGCTCCTCTGTGTCCACGTTGGACGCATGAAAGAGGCGACGGGTGCCTATCTCGTAATCGGGAGAACCCTGCTCGTTGATAACACGAGGCGTGTCGGACGGCAGCCCGCGAAGCCGGATCGCCAGTTTGTGGAGGTCCCGAACGGGGATGACCGTGTTCTCCAATAGCGCTTCCGTCTCCTTCCCCAGGTCTCCGGCCGGATTGCGCCTGACAACGGGCGTGGGAGCAGGCGTTGGCGTATCGAACAGAGAGGGAACTGTCACTTCAATCCTGGGCATCGTACCGGAGTCGCCCGAGCCGCCCAAGAGGAAGAGGCTGCCCGTGCAACAGCAGCAGGCCACAGCCAGGATCAAAGCCAAAACCGCCAAAAGAAGCAGAAGCTCACCAGTCTCCATACCATCACTCCTATAAACTCTTGATACCCATCTTGGGCTTCTCGTGCTGGTCGATTATTATAGCACCAAGTCCACCGCGGGGGAAGGGATCGTCTGAATACCTTGCCGCAGCTGGCTTGACCAAGTATAATCTCCGCAGAGTAGATAGTGCAGAAGGGGTTTTGGATCGCTTATGAAAAGCATCTTGGGAAGCGTGGCTTGGCCACTCATTGGTGCTGGCATAGTGCTCTTGGTCGCGGGAAGCATACTGGGCTTCCCGTACCTTCACTCGCGGCTGGCTGGACCGGCACCGTCGGCCATCTCTCCAACCGCGTCTCAACGACCTGAATCAACAGCCGGGCCGGAAGACTCCCCAACGAAAGCAGAGCCGACGCAAATACCCACCAAGCCTGCCACTCAAACACCCGCACCTTCGCCATTGCCGGGCTTAACGGCTGGCTCAACAGCGACACCGACTGTCACAGCAGAGACCCCCGCACCGAAGCCGACCGAGACCCCACCGGCGCCTCCCACTCGCATCGTCGTGCCATCCATTGGTGTGGACGCGCCAGTCATTAAGATGTCCTTGACCGAGAAGAGAATCGAAGGGACAGTTCAAAAGATCTGGGAGGTCCCTGATGGGTACGCCGTTGGTTGGCACAAGACGTCAGCTCGGGTGGGAGAGACTGGTAACATGGTCATGAGCGGACATAACACCGGCAATGGCGAGATTTTCCGCGACCTCTACACGCTAGAAGTGGGCGACGAGATCACGGTCCATTCGGAGCAGACGTCCCGCACCTATCACGTCTATCAGAAGCTGGTCCTGCCCGAGGCGGGGCAGCCGCTGGAGGTTCGTCTCAAGAATGCTCGCTACGCGAGTCCTACCGTCGACGAGCGCCTGACCCTCGTCACCTGTCATCCTTACGGCAGCCTACGCAATCGGTTGATCATCATCGCCCGGCCCTTCAACTACAGTACAGTACCTAAACCTTCGGAGGAATAATGAGTCAAGGACTCTTATCAGCTTTCTTGGATCTGCCCGGGATCTCCCGGGTACGACGTAATCACGCCCTGGAACACGCGACTATGCAGGTTCTCACGGAGAAGTATGGCACAATGCGTTTGGTCGGCCGCTCGTCCTTCGGAGGCTTCGCCATCTACGGCGACATCGACACAGAGACACTGCTCAACGCCGCTCGCGAGGGGTTGGGGCGGTTGAAGGCCGGCGAACACAGTATGGCCATCCATCCTAACTGCGGTTCCAACTACGTTGTCGCCGGCACCGTTGCGGGATTAGGCGCATTCATCTCTCTAGGCGGACTGTCCCGAGATAGGGAGAAACGCTTTGTAGACCGTCTCGCCCGCTTACCGCTGGCTTGCGCCGTCGCAACGCTGGGGATCATCCTCTCCCGGCCTCTGGGTAGAGCTTTCCAGGCTCACGTGACGACGGAGGCCGACATGGACGAGCTCCGGATCACGGGGGCCACGAGGACAGAGCGAGCCGGCACCATCGTTCACTTCGTGCAGACAGAGGGCTAGCCTCCAGCCAGGAGAGGGGCGGGTGCGTTCGAGGGCACCCTCCTGCGCGGAGCTGAATCGATTCACGATTTCAAGGCTGATATGTCAAAGCCAAAGCCTACTTTTTACGTGCTCCACGGTGAGGACGAGTTCAGCCGCTCGGAGACGCTGAGCGGTTTCAAGCGGCGCCTTGGTCCTGCCGATACCGTGGACCTGAACACCACGGTGTTGGACGGCAAGAGAGTGACGTTGAGCGAACTGCATCACGTCTGCGACGCCGTGCCATTTCTGGCGGATAAGCGGCTGGTCATCGTCGAGGGGTTGCTCTCGAGATTGACGGCCCGGAAAGGACGGCCTCTTTCGGATGCCAAACAGAAGCTTCTCGAGGATCTGAAGGAGTACCTGCCGCACCTTCCGCCGACGACTCGTTTGGTCCTGGTTGAGGACCGTTCTCTACCAGCGACACACCCGATCGTTAAGCTGGCCAAGAAGGAGCAACGGGGCTACGTCAAGAGGTTCGAGCAACCAGACACGCGGGCACTGCCGCGGTGGATTCGAAAGCGAGCTCAGAAGTATGGAGGCGACATTGAACCGCGGGCTGCACACCACCTGGCCGCTGTCGTTGGCGCCGACCTGCGACTGCTCGACCAGGAGATCATCAAGTTGGTCACCTACCGCGACGGGGAGAGCGCCATCACTGAGACGGACGTGGAGACCCTAGTCCCGTATTCTCAGGATGCTGTGATTTTCGACCTGGTCGACGCCCTTGGTCATCGTGACGGAAGCACCGCTGCGCAGACCCTGCACCGCCTGATCGAAGAAGGAGAGCATCCGCTCGGTCTCTTGGGCATGATCATCCGACAGTTTCGGCTGCTGATCCAGGTCAAGGCATTGAAGGCTGAAGGGGCCTCGTCCCGCGACATCGCGAAGGCCCTGGGAGTGCACCCCTTCCCCGCTCGAAAGCTGTACAATCAGTCGACCCACTTTACTCCGGATCAACTCGAGAAAGTTTATCGGTATCTGTCGGAGACTGACTTGGACATCAAGACGGGAAAGGTCGATCCGGAGGTAGCCCTTGACTTGCTGGTGGCTGGTTTGGCCACGACAGAAGCGTAATGAGTGAAGTTTTGGCTAGCCGAACGTGACATGCTATAATCTTCACGAAGAAGACATTGTTTAGAGGAGGTCCCTATGGTCGAGAGAAGACTGGCGCTCCGTAATCGCATTATCGGCGTTCTGCTGCGCGACGCGCGGCGGCGGAATGGCCGCACCAAGGCCGAATGTGCCGACGCTCTGGGCGTTTCTGTCAGCACGTTCAATGCCTACGAAGAGGGGCGCGCTTCTGTCTCGCTGCCAGAGCTGGAGGTGCTGGGCTACCTACTGGACACGCCCGTGACCGACCTCACCGAACACGATCCAGAACTGACGTCAGAGGATAGTGGGCCGGATTTCCAGGCAATACTAGCCTTGCGCCATCGGATTATCGGAGCTCTCCTTCGTCAGGCGCGGTCGAAGGCCGACGTCACGCGGGAGGATCTGGCCGACTTGCTTGATCATCCGACCAGCCGTATTGCGGACTATGAACACGGCGAGCAGTCAGTCCCGATTTCGGAGCTGGAGCTTCTCGCACGGCACCTGGACCGGCCTCTCGACTATTTCCTAAACGGCCGGGAGGGGGCAGTGGGCAAATGGCACCGACAGAGAGAGACTGACCGCCGTTTTCACGAGCTCCCAAGAGACATGCAGGAATTCGTCACCAAACCCATCAACGTCAAGTACCTTGAGCTGGCGATGAAGCTGTCTGAGATGCCGGCAAGCAAACTGCGGAGCATCGCCGAAGGGCTTCTGGAGATTACGTACTAGCAGCGAACCAAACGCGGACCCAGAGGTCGTCTTTGAGTACACACCACTTATGAACTGGAGGCATGAGGATGGGTGAGGTAATGTCTGCCCAAGACCTGAAGGAAGAGGGTTTGCAGCTGTTTCAAGAAGGTCTGTACCTGGAAGCGGCTGAAAGGTTTGAGGAAGCCCGTGGGATGTTCGATGCCGAGGGAGATATGGTCGAGGCAGCCGAGATGTTGAACAATCTCGGCATCACGTATCGCATGCGGCACGAATGGGATAAGGCGATCTCGGCCCTGGAACAGGCGCAATCGGCGTTTGCCGAACTGGATGATCGCAGCCGGGAAGCTCAAGTACTCGGCAACCTGGGAGGCCTCTACGCAAGCCAGGGGCAACGAGAGAAGGCCAAGGCGTCCCTCCGCGAGGCAGCCGACATCTTCGCCGATCTAGGCGACGCACAACGGCACGGAGAGACCCTGCTGGCCCTCGGGGTGCAGCAATGGAAAGCCGGGAACCGGAAGGATGGGTTAGCCACCTACCAGGCCGGACTTGAAACCCTGGAGCGGCCGTCAGCCGGGCAGAAGGCATTGCGCGGCTTGCTCAATCTGCGCACCAGGCTGCTCAGCAGCCAGTAGCAGCAGGTTCTCATCTCTTTGACCCTCCGGGCGGCAGACAAGTGGAGAGTTCGCCTCGTCCACCGGCGCCCGCTCCGGTTGGGTCAGTCTTGGTCAGAGCCGAGCCCGGGCCTCTTCCCCCGCCCGCGCATTGGGGCAAGCAACCGATCAGCTCCTGAGTTCCGCCCCCAGTTTCTCCTCGAGCTTCTCAATGATAGCGGCGCGCACGTGGGCAACCTCCTGGTCAGTCAGCGTACGGTCCTCGGCCTGGTACGTTAGGCGATAGGCCAAGCTCTTCTTGCCAGCTCCTATCTGGGCTCCCCGGTAGACGTCGAAAAGCGTCACAGAGCGCAACAGCGGCATGCCTGCCTGCCGAATGACCTCGCGCACGCGACCCGCCGGCATCTCCTGGTCGACGACAACGGCCAGGTCCTCGTACACGGGCGGATGGCTGGAGAGAGGTGTCATCTCTCGGGCCGCCCCCCAATCGGCCAGCAGTGCGTCTAGATCGACCATCAGGGCACAGACAGGTTGGTCCGGCAGCTCAAAAGCATCCTTGACCAGAGGATGAAGCTCTCCCATCACGCCTATCTCGCGCCCGCCGGCTTTCACAGAGGCAGACCGTCCCGGATGGAAGGCATCGTGCTCACCGGGTTCGAACGTCCCCTCCAGCCGCAACCGGGACAACAGCGTCTCGACCACGCCTTTCAAGTCGAAGAAGTCCACCCACGTGCGATCCTGATGCTCCAACCAGGATTGCTCCTCTCGTGGACCGGTCATCACGATCCCAAGCCGCCGCAGTTCGTCAGGCAACACCTGGCCTTCCACGGGCAAGTAGACTCGACCGATTTCGAAGATCGCTACCCGATCCAGGAAACGCAGGTTCCTCCGGGTGGTGTGGAGCAAGGAAGGGAGAAGGGTCTGTCGCAGCGTGGCTTCCTCCGACGAGAGAGGATTGCGCAACTGGAGGTAAGCGTCGGGGTCCGGTGCCAGCTCGCCGGGGTGAAGTCTGCCTTCATCCTCCAGGCTCACCAAGGAGTACGTGATCACCTCGTCCAGGCCGCATCCAGCCAGCACGTCCCGCACCTGTTCGGCGCCCTCCAACCGTGCGTTCTCCCGTTGGGGCGGTAGTTCGTCCCGCATCAACGTGGTCGGGAAACGATCGTACCCGAAGATGCGCCCGACCTCCTCCACAAGGTCGATGGGTTCCGTGACATCCCGACGGTGGGAGGGCACGGTCACTCGGAGGGTATTCTCCTCCTTGAGCTCAGAAACCTGAAAGGCCAGTGACCCGAGGATGCGCTCCATCTCCTCCTGCGGAATCTCAACGCCCAGAATGCGAGTCGCATAGGCCGGGTCGAAAGCGATGACTCGATCTGGCTTGCGGCCTGGATAGAGATCGCCTATGGTCGGCGCAACTGTGCCGCCAGCCAGCTCCGCCATCAGGTGGGCCGCTCGCGCTGCCGCCTTCGCCGAGAGGTCTGGATCCACCCGACGACCGAATCGCTGGCTTGACTCGGTGGACAAGCCCAGCTCGCGGGACGTGCGGCGCACATTGAGGTAATCGAAATTGGCAGACTCTAAAAGGACATCGGCCGTTCCCTCCGACACCTCACTCTCCTCTCCTCCCATCACGCCAGCCACGGCGACGGGGCCACTGCCGTCCGTGATCAGGAGCATGTCCTCATCGAAGGTTCGCATCTGCCCATCCAGCGTCTTCATACGTTCTCCGGCCTCGGCACGACGCACGATGATGGCCGGCTGCTCCTCGCCCGGGCGGGGTCGCAAGAGCTTGTAATCGAACGCGTGCAGCGGCTGACCCAGCTCCAGCATAACGTAGTTGGTCACGTCAACGATGTTGTTGATGGGGCGCACGCCGGCGCGCCGCAGACGCATCTGCATCCAGAAGGGCGAAGGTCGGACAGTGACGTCCTGGATGAAGGCGGCTGAGTAGCGGGGGCAGAGATCTGGATCTAGGATCTCCAACGCCAAGAAGTCCGGATCCGGTGATAGCTCCTGGGGATTCCGCTCCAGCACCTGAAGCGCATCTCGCTGGAGGGGGACGTCGAGCAAGGCCGCCGCCTCCCTGGCCACGCCGATAACGGCGTTGAGGTGGGCGAAAGGGCCCTTGATGTCGAACTCCAGCACGGCGTCTCCCATGTAGTCGGCCAAGGGCGTGCCGACCGGTGCCTGATCGGGCAGGTAGAGGATATCGACTTGCTCTTCCGAAAGGCCCAGTTCCTTTTCGGAGGCGACCATAGCTCGTGAAGGGACCCCCCGTATCTTGACCTTCCGGAGCGTCATGACCTGCCGCCCCTGGGCATGGCCGTCGTAGATGCGGGCGCCCTCCATCGCGAAGGCGACCTTCAGGTGAAGATCCTTCTCTCCTTCCCGATCCAGCAGGCTGGGAGCGCCGGTAACCACAACCTCGGTATCGGCGCCGCCGTAGTCCACCTCGACGAGAACGAGCCGGTCGGCGTTAGGATGCGGCCTCACAGCCCGGACCTCGCCCACCACGATCTTCTCCGGTTCCCAAGGGAGCTCGGCCTGCGGCAGACCGATGTACTCGATGGTCTCGACCTCGAGGCCGGCCAGCGTCAGCCGCTCGGCCAGTTCTTCGACGGAAACGTCAATTTCCAAGTAGTCCTCCAACCACGACAACGGTACTTTCATCGATAAACTCCTTTTGCAGCCGTATGACAAGGATCTGCGGCATCGCTTTCAGCGAATCTCATCTTCTTGTCGCCTAGAACTGCCGCAGGAAGCGGAGATCATTTCCGTAGAAGAGGCGGATGTCGTCGATCCCGTGCTTTAACATCGCCGGTCGCTCGACGCCCGGCCCGAAGGCGAAGCCGCTCCACTCATCAGGATCATAGCCTCCGTTTTCAAGCACCACCGGATGGACCATGCCAGCCCCAGCGATCTCCAGCCATCCACTGTACTTGCAGACGCGACAGCCCCGTCCCTCACAGAGGATGCAGTCGATGTCGGCCTCAATAGAGGGTTCGGTGAAGGGGAAGTAGGACCCGCGGATGCGGATGCGCCGTTCACCGCCGTAGAACCGACGCGCAAACTCGGTGAGGGTGCCGATCAGGTCTGTCATCGTGATGTTGTGACCAACCGCCAAACCTTCTACCTGGTAGAACTGGTGCTCGGACCGAGCCGTTACTTGCTCGTACCGGTAGCACTTGCCCGGCAGGATCACGCGAATGGGATCGGGATGATACTCGCGCATCGCCCGAATCTGGCCTGGCGACGTGTGCGTGCGAAGGACCACTCCTTCGTCGACCCAGAAGGTGTCCCACATATCCCGCGCGGGATGGTGCGGCGGCATGTTGAGCAGGCCGAAGTTCAGCTCGTCGGTCTCCACCTCGGGCGCCTCGTACACCTGGAAGCCCATGTCGCCGAAGATGTCGTAGATGCGGCGGAGGGTCTGGGTGGTGATATGGAGGTGACCGTACTCCACGGGCCGCCCAGGGAGAGTGACGTCGATGGCGCTCTCTCCCAGCTCGCGCTCCATCTCCTCGCGCTCCAGCCTGTCGGCTCGCGCCTCGTAGGCACGTTCCAGGGACTGTTTGGCTTCGTTGGCCGCCCGCCCAAAGGCCGGGCGCTCCTCTCGGGGGAGATCGCCGACGGAACGGAGCATCTGGGTCACCTCCCCCTTCTTGCCCAGGTAACGCTTATGCCAGGCTTCGAGTTCCTGGCTGTCCTGCACCTGCTCCAAGGAGGAGCGGGCCTCTTCCTCAACCTCACGCAGCTTATCAAGCATCAGATCAACTCCTTCGTTCGTTCCCCACCATCTAGCGACCGGGCTGAGCTACCACCGATCCCGCCAGCCCCTATGACAACAAAAAGCCCTCGCCCCAAAGGGACGAGAGCGCAATTCTCCCGCGGTACCACCCTGATTGACCCTGAACCGGGTCCACTCTTACCACCGACAGCGCACGAGCGCGATCGGCTGTCCCGATAACGCTGGACCTGCGGAGCGAGCTACTTGCGTCTGCACGAACCAGATGTCCGTGCCGACCGTTCACCCGTCGGCTCGGGAGGGAACTTCAGAAAGGTTCCACCTAGCAGGGCTCTCAGTCCTTGGCCCTGCCTCCCTGGAGGTTTTCCCCTTCCTACTCTTCTCCGTCGCAGCCTTTACTCGTTATCTTACTGTTCTGTGCAACTGTACTCGACAGGTCGATTATGCCCCAGGAGCTGTCTTTTGTCAAGCTAGGTTCGGTCCGACCAAGCCTCTCTGTCGCACGACTTCGAACAGAATGACGGCACCCGCCACTGCCGCATTGAGCGAGTCCACGACGGGCTCAATGGGGATAGAGATCCGTCCGTCGGCCAGAGATCGGGCCTTATCTCCGGCTCCGTGCGCCTCGCTCCCCACAATCAGTGCTGCCGGATGCGTCCAATCGACTTCAGTGTAGACCTTCGCGCCACCAGCCGCCGCCAGCCACACGGTGCAGCCGGAGACAGTCTCGGTGATGATGTGCCAGTCCGCATCGCTGATCGGAAGCCAGAGATGCGCTCCCATGGCCGACCGGACCACCTTCGGATTGGTGTAATCCACGGTGCCCGGCGCCAGGAGCACCTGCTCGACACCCGCAGCGAGGGCTGTGCGAAGCAGCGTCCCAAGGTTGCCTGGATCGCGAAGACGGTCTGCAATGAGCACGAAGGTAGCAGGCTGTGGGGGAATCAAGTCCGGGAAGGGAAGCACAGCCAGGATGCCCTGGGGCGTCACAGTGTCCGAGCAGCTCTCCATCACGGAATCGCTCACTAGGCTGCAAGGGGCCCCTAAGCCGCGCAGCGTCGCCAGCAGAGCCTTTCCCCGCCCCTCCTCCGCCAGTGCCTCCGTATAGAAGACGAGGCTCGGCACGCGGCTAGCACGTACGACCTCCTCAACCAACCGGACGCCCTCCAGGACAAAGCGGCGGTCTTGCTGACGGACGCTCTTCTGGTTCTGCAGCTTCCGCACGTACTTGGCCTTGCTATTGCTCGAGCTAGTGATCATCTCGCGGTGGGCCTGACCGTTGTAGGGCACACAGTTTCCCGATGCCATAGTCCACACCTCCGACCAATCCTGCCGCCAGCGTGACGCCATTGAGAGCAACCCCAAGGGCTACAGCGACGTTCTCGGCGGCGCCCAGAGGGGTGAAGAGCGCCGCGCTCACCGCTTCTCGCACACCCCAACCAGCGACGGACGGAATCAACCCCGAGACCGAGAGAATCGGTGTGATCGCGAAGAAATAGCCGAGACCGACATCTATCCCGACTGCCCGTCCACAGAACCAGTTGATGAGAACATTCACGACGTTGAAGACGAACGAGACCGCGAAGGCGGATAGGATCGCCCGCCATCCGGAGCCGGTTACGGCTGCATAGACCCGGGCCAGGGCGCCTTCTCCTTTCAAAGAGAGGAAGGGAGGCAGCCAGCCGGTCAACCGGCGCAGGACTCGCCCCTCCACGATCAACCCTCCAACGATCAAGCCCCCGCCTGCCACGCCGATGATGAGGAAAACCAGCCATTCTACCATCTGCGAGGCCACGAAGGGGAGAACCACAAGCCCCATGAACAGAAGCGTTAACAACCCGGTCATACGGTCCAGGAGAACGGTCCCCACAGCGGCCGAAGAATCAGCGTCTTCTGTCAGCTCCAGCGCCCGCATTACATCCCCTCCGAACTGGGTGGGGAGGAAGCTGCTGAAGAACTGTCCGACGAAATAAAGGTGGACCAAGCGACCGAGAGGGATGTCAATCCCAAGACCGCGGAGTAGGAGATCCCAGCGATAGGCACGGATGGCGAGGCTGAGGACGAACAGCAAGAACGCAGCCAACAGGTAACGCAGGTCGGCTCGACGCAGCACCGCGAACGTCTCGCCCGGACTCACCACCATCGAGAATAGGAAAGCCAGAGCGCCGACGCTGACGACGACGCGCAGGACATTCAGTAGGCGCTTGTTCATCGCCCTTCCACCCGAATCTTACTCAATAGAACCCGGCTGCCCTTGCGATGCCCACCCTCTTGCGCCATTATTGGCAGGCGCTCCCCGCTGCCGTCGTGCAACCCGACCTCGATGTCGTAAAACCCCGGCGGTGTGTCGGAGGCGATAGAGAGAAGACGCTCTTCCTCCACAACGTGCCCGGCCTCCCATCGGCTGGTCGGAACGGAACCGTCGAGCAGCAGGCTGTCGTTGTTTGCCCGCATGCCGTTGTCATCGCCCAGCACGTGAGCAAATGCCCGGTAGTCTCGCTCCAGGGGACGGAGCGCACGCCAGTAGAGCGTCAGACGAAGGGCCTCGCCCGGCTCCACTGCTCGTTGATCCAGGGAATAGCCTACTAGTGCAATCTGATGACCGAAGTTCACATGCTGCGGGTTGGGAAACGGGGCATCCCGCTCCTGGATCTCAAGCGAGGTCAACCGCACCGCGCCGCGACCATCGACGGTGTTGAGTCGCGGTCCATCGGCGAGATAGAGCCCCACCTGAACATAACCAGTGTCTGGGGCGTAGGCGGTCTCCGGGATCTGCACGCGATAGGTGTCGGCAAATGCAGCGCCCGGTTTCCACACCGTCGTAGGATAACGCCCCAGCCCTGGGTACGTATCGCGTTGGGCAATCATCGTTCCGGCATCGCTGAGGAAGTGGACAAAGACGGTGTAGCGCCGATCCGCTCGGGCCAGCGCCTCCCAGTATACCGTGACATCCACGGTATCACCCGGTTCGACGCGATCTGGGGCAACCCGATACCCCAGCATCCGTGCGACGCTTCCAAACTGCACGTCGACGGAGTTGGGGATGGAGCGGACCTCGGCCTGCGTCAGCTGCCGAGGACGCCGGAAGGCCGGCGCCACGACACCAGCGAGCGCATAGACGGCTAGGGCCGCCATACCCGCGGTCACAATGAGACCGACCGACCGGGATGCAGAGCGGGAGAAGAACCTGCTCACACCGGAGATAATCAAGAGAGCAAAGGCCGGGAAGGCAGGGAATAGAAACCGCCCCATGGCACCAGCCGGTTGAATGAGGATGTAGTAAGCTACGACCAGGAAATAGACCACGGGTGTGAGGGCCAATACGAGGAAAGAGGAGCGGTGGCTCCAGCGTCCCGGCACGAGATGGCCTACTAGAGCCGACGTGCAGCATGCTAGCAGGCCCGTGTACACACCTCGGTGTAGCGGAAGCTGCCCATAGCCGAAACGCCCCCAGAGGCTGCTCCAGAGATAGGGCAGACCTTGCCGGAGGGCCCACCAATTGCCGGCCGGTGAGCGCCCTGCCCACAGTTCATTGACCTTCGCAAGACCCGTAGGGTCGCCGTACAGCGCGTAGTTTCTCCAAAACCACCAACCCGAAAGAAGAGCGGCCGACAGCAGGATGACGGCACCGCCTCGGAGAAGCAGCTCCCAACGGCGAGACCGCCGTGCGCTAAGGACATACGCCAGAGCGATCGGCGCGGCCAGAGCCAGCAGATGGAGCTTGGTCAGGAGGGCGAGCCCATACAGGACACCGCAGCGAAGGTCTCTCTGCCAGGAGGGCCCTTCCTGAACCTGCCGCACGCAAATGAGGAGCACCGCCGCTCCGAGAAAGGCCGCCGGGACGTCATTGTTGACAGCTCCGCTCAGATGGAGAAACTGAGGATTAAACGCCAGAATGGCCGCGCCACCTAGCGCCAGAGCCGGTCGATCGGGAAAGACCTCTCGCCCCAGTTGGAAGGTCAGCCAGACGACGCCCGCGCCGATGAGCACGCTGAGCCAGCGCACGACGTGAACCGCTAAGGCGACGCCGCGATACGGGAAGTCCTCCTCGACACCGTGAACATACTGATTCTTGTTGTCGACGCTGACTTCTTCGTACTGGCTCGTCCAGTGAGGATTACGCGCGGGCTGGTAGTAGACATCCTCTTCGACGGGAACCCACCAACTCACCAAGGCACCGAGAGCGTAGTACAGAGGGGGGTGGTGGCTCTGAGCCCGCGGCCCCTCGGCGGCCTGAACCGGAAGGCTGCGGTAGACCGTCAGATGGCGTACATACCGAAAGTGCCGGATCTCATCGGTGGGCTCATAGATCGGCGTAACCACGCTGTGACCAACCGCCAGAGCGACGTAGACGACCAGGAGGACGACGAGCATCAGCTCGGACTGGCCCAACGGGAGACCGTCAATGACGGACCGACGACTCCGTTCCCTAGACCCCTCAGAGCGAGACCTATGCATCATCTTTTTCCTGCCGCCTACGGGGCCAGACGGAGACAGTTAGGATGCCCAGAAGCGCCAGCCCCGTGATCACGGCTCCAATTCTCAGGGCTGAAGGGACGTACCGGAGCACCACGCGGTGGTCGCCGGATGGGACACAGACCGCTCGGAGCACGTAGTTGGCCCGCAGGAGCTCCGCTGGCTGACCGTCAATCGTGACCCGCCAGCCGGGATAGTCGATCTCGCTGAAGACCAGCAGCCCTCCGTTCCCTTCCGTCTTTGCCTCAATGCTATTGCCGCCGTAGTGAGTGATCTCGACATCTCCTCCAGCCCCTGGACATGTGACGGGTTTCTCCACTAGAGCAGTCCTGTCTGGGTTGAAGGTGGGCTCGTGGATCCGGTTCAGGAGATCCGGGCCCTCCATCACCTCGATCTGGGATGCGATCCAGGCCCTGGGCATCGTCGATGGCCGCCTGTAGACGTAGACGCCGGACTCTTCCAGCAACAACTCGGGTTGCTCCGCGGCCTCGGAGAACGCCTGGGGCGCTGTCGTAACCAGGTAGCCCGCGTTCAGCAGGTCGTACGTTCGTGCCTGTGGATCGGGTCGCGAGGTGATGAAGTCCTCGTACCGCTGCAACGTCAGGGGATCGTAGCCGAAGACGCTCCGCAGGCCGAAGGTCACGCCCCCGTTCTGCTCGAACTCATTCAGTCCCCAGGGCAGGATCCGATATGCCTCGCGATCAGAGACCGCTTGATTCACGATACGCCAGTAAGCGCTTTCTTCCATCGGCCGGACTTCTAGCGTGCTGTTCCCGAATGTCCACAAGTCCAAGATCACCAAGCTCAAAGCCAAGAGCCAGCTTCCTCGGCTGGCAGGAGAGGCACCTTTTCGCCAAGAAATCAGCAAGCCAACGGAGAGGAGGAAGAAGCATAGGAAGAGCATCAACTGATTGGCCTGGTGCCAAAGTCGGCCCGCTGCTGGATTTGCCTCCCGGCCCCAGGCAAAGGCCGCGAAACCAACCACCGCGAGCAGAAGCGTGACGCCCGCGATGCTCAGAGCCGGGGGCCAACTCACAGGCCTCAGGAATTCGGCCCGTTGTGAGTCGTCTCGTTTCTGGAGAGCTGAGAGGGAGAGCCCAGCCAGTGCAGCCGCTGCTAGCGTGAACAGATACCCTGCCCGGGCCGGCGCGCGCATCACGCGAAACAAGGGTACGAAGTCGTAGAACAACCGGTGCAGAACTCCGTGTTTGCCCAGAGCCAAGAGGAGTGACGCTGAACCCAGAGCGACCAAGAAGGGGACAAGACGATGCCTCAGCTTCACGGCCAACAGGGCCAGAAACAGAGGTAGAATGCCAACGTAGAAGATGAACTCGTCATAGACGCCGTCGCCCCAGTAGCCGGTGTGCGTGGGTTCGCCGAAGAAATTCGGTACCAGCAGCGTGAGGAGATGACCTGGCGACCACGAGAAACGGGCTGCGAAATCGTAGTTGGCCGAGGCTTGCCGCGCCGAGCGCGCTACGAGTTGAGCGGTGGGAAGGAGTTGTACTGCTGCGACCGCGAGCCCTGCTAAGAGCATAACGGCCGCCCAGAGCAGTGGGGATGCTGCCTCCCGCAGCGACTGTTCGGCTTGCCACACCACCCACGCCCGGAAGGCTGCGTACGTCGTCAGGCCCAGGGCCACGTAGATGAAGGAAGCCGTGTGTCCCGCCAGAATGGACAGGCCAACGGGTAGCCCCCCCAGCAGGGCAAGCGTCCACCGCCTACGGGCGGAAGCTCTGCGGAATAACCAGAGTAGAAGGGGGAGCCACGATCCGGTGGTGAGCACACCCAGGTGTCCAGCCCGGATACGCACGATGAAGTAGCCGCTGAAAGCAAAGACAACGCCCGCAAACAGCGAACCAACGCTCGATGCGCCCTCTGCTCGCAGCCACAGGTACATCCCGACGCCAGCCAGCCAGACGTGTAGCAGGACGATGGAGCCAAAAGCTCGGTTCAGGGGCATCACCGCCGCCAGCCACGTGGGGGGATAAAACAGAGCCGGCTGGGGATTGGCCACGAACGGGATACCAGAGAACAAGTACGGATTCCACAGCGGAAGCTGACCCTGTTCGACGGACGAGGTTGCGAAGCGCAACCAGTGCCAGAAGAGCTTCGTGAGATCTTCACCTCCCAGCACGCGGCCTGGGGGGAGCCAGGGCACGCCCCAGAAAAACACCACACACAGCACCGCCAGGCCCGCGGCGGGCCCCAGACGAGAAAGGTGCGTGGCGATCTGTTGCTTCAGGCGAGAGCGTCGTTGTTTCATCTTTTTACGGGGACACATCTGGTGCAGGGCTGTACGCTTCTTGGGGTGACCTCTTTCCAACGCCTCGTCGGAGGGCAACGACCGGGACCCACATCAGAGACACCCTCTCCCGCGGGGCATTCTGTTCGACTACCGGGAGATGCCCGGTCGAGGCGTGCGTTGAGTGCGATCCTTGCGACCCGCTCACTCAGGAAGACCGACGCAATCAGACTTACCCAACAGAAGGAATCGGGGCTCATCCCGCGGAGCCCCGATTCCATTCGCTGACGCCTGACCAATCTAGTAGTCGTCGCAGCCTTCGTCGATGAGGAAGTAGCTGTAGCCGATCTGGGTCGGCGTGATCTCCCAATTCCCGCCAATCAACCCAACCTCGGTGAGCGAGCGGATCTCCGGGTCAGAGAACTCGTGAACCTTCTGGCCGTTGATATAGAGCTTGACCCTCCGTCCGTCCACTTCGGCCCGAAGGGTGTTGGGTTCATAGGCAGCTTCGGCCGGATCACGGTGTCCTCCGGTATACGCTTCTTCGTAGATCCGTTCCTCGTTCACGTAGGGCGCATTAGGGCCGGGGAAGTCGTAACCCGTCCGCTTCACCACCGCCCAGTCTCCGAGGTTATTGACCTCCAGAGACCAGACCGTGCTCTTATCGTCGCTGGCGGCGAACACCAGGCCCCAGAATGACCAGTAGGGATCCCAGCGCTCGAACGTTCCCTTGGCCTCAAGGCAGGTGCGGGACAGCGGTCGCTCCGTGTTGGGCGCGAAGACCAACGGGTAGATATGGCGGGTATCGCCGTGGTTGCCTCCGGCTCGGCAGTCCAGCGGAATCCTGACGTGGTACCTGCCGCTGTCATAGAACAGATCGTACTTGTAGTTGGGATGTTGCTGCAGCGTACCGTCGTCGCATCCACTCAGACAACACGCCGCGTCATGCGTCATCCAACCGCTACCGGGATCGCTGAAGTTGTCGAAGAAGTCCGCAGAGACAGCCTCAACCGATTCTCCTGTACTCCACGGGCCATCGCCGTACTCGTTGCGACCCTTTACCCGGTAGTAGTACCTCTGGCTACCTTTGTCGGTAAACTGGCGCGACGTTGTAGCCCCGCTCAACTGATAGGTCTGCGCGCCGGAGAAGCTCGGATTCGTCGCCTCCTGCAGAACAAAGGTGTTTACCTGCGGATAGGCGTGACCGTACGACCATTCAACGGTATAGCTGTCGTCTCTGTCTGCATTGTCGATAGTCTGCAGTGTGGGAGCGTAGGGAAGTACACGGACCAGGGTGGATCTGACGACACTCCACTCACCGGCGCCATAGGTGTTGTGTCCTCGCACGCGGTAGTAGTACGTCCCACCAGTCTTTTCGTGATCCGGGTCTGTGATCGGGAACTGCTCGGACCCGATGTCGGTATGGACCACAGGATCGGTGAAGTTCGGGTTAGTGTCCTCCTGGAGTGTGTAGCTCGTGGGGTCCGGTACATCGGGCTCATTATCATCGTAGGACCAGTTGAGCGTGTAGCTGACCCTCCGGTCCGGGTTACTTATGCGCGCCAAGTCCGGAGCATAGGGAATGGGAGGCCACCGCTTGGCGATGATCGGCAGGTACGCATAGTAGATTTGGTTATTGACTGTCACGCTGATGGTGTCGGTGGGACCGTATTCCCCTTCAGCGCTTGCCCTCGTCTCGATGGTATGCTCCTGATACCTCTCATCCTCAGGCAAGTCCCAATCGTAAGACCATGCCCAACCCTGCCAACCTCCCTGCGTCGTCTCCGTCACGTCTGCGGCGTGCCAGGTCCCAGCGTCGATTCGCACCCATACCGTGATCGACTCCTGGGCCGCGAGCCCAGTCGACTCCCCTATCAGAGCCCCGGCCCCAGAGCCTACAGTGACCGACTCGATATTGCTGTAGCGACTCGCACCACCGGTGTTGTAGGATTTGACCCGATAGTAGTACGTGCCTGCCGGTTGCCCGGAGATGAACTTCTGACTTTCCTGTCCGGTGTCATAGGTGGTTGGATCTTCGAAGTAGGGATCATCAGACTCGTAGAGAATGTAGAACTCTCCCGCAGTCGGCTCGGTCCAATCCACAACGTAGTTCGGTTCGCCCCCGTTCTCGATCGGCAGCAGGGTGGGATCTCCGGGGAATGGCGGACGATTATCGCCAAACCAGGCCAGGCCCTCGATAGCCACCACGCCCTCCCGAGAAATCAGGGCCCCCTTTTCGGGTGAACGCGTCTGCGAGGTGGGTGTGAGAACTTGTTGCGCCGCCAAGGCATCGGCAGCTGGCAACTCACGTGCTGGCTCTGCCCGGACCTGGAGGTGGGACAGCAGCAAAGACAGTCCGGCAACGACCAGCAAGGCCAGAACGGCTGCGGCCAGAACGTCTCCGAACGACCGGGTGGATAGCTTGTTCTTCAAGGCCTTATACTCCTTTTCTCTCTACTCTCGACTTACCGATGGGCGAAGGGCAGAGTCAGAACTTTCGGGATGGCCCCTATCCGTTCTTGCCCAGTCCAGGCCTTGGGGCCGTATCAGTGGGGGAATCGCGGACCCGCACCTCAACACCAGCCTCAGACCTGATTCCTGGCAGGACACCATCTTCAGGCCAGGTACCGTTTGATTGGGAATAGCTTACCACGCCAGAAACCGATTGTCAACGCCCGGTTTGATGAAGCGACTGTCACACTAGCGGATACTAGGGGACCGACACCCAGATCTCGCCGCCCAACATGACACGATCGGCGACGGACTTCTCCCCGTCCATCACGGGCAGCCGCTGCAGAGTCTCAGGATGGTAGAGGCCTACTTCGACGTGATAGGGACCAGTCGGCGCCCTGGACCGCACCGGAACCTGGTGGACCTGAGCGAAGCGGTCACCGGGTTCGAGGCTGGGCGGCCAGACATCCAGTCCATCATGCTGGCCCCAGATATGGCTCCCGTCAGAGGTCAGATGGACGAACGCCACCACAGGCTCCGAGGCCTTACTCAGCACCTCCCAGTACGTCGTCACTCGGAGTTCGGCCCCTGCCACGAGTCGGTCATCGTCTACCTCTGCACCGAGCAAACGGAACCGATCACCGAAGCGGAGGGGAAGAGCCACGTCCTGCCCGGTGGGAGACGGGAGAGCTGCCGGCGTGAGAGCAGCGGCCTCGAGCCGCCTCTCGAGAGGTTCAAGGGATGAGGTTCTGAGAGCCGTGAACGCCTCTTCACGCGACGAAACCAGCTCGGCATCCGCGGCAGAGAGGTCGTACAGCAAAGGGTCAAACGCCTGCTCCCCCAGGGGATCAACGGGGAAGTAATATGTAACCGGGCCCGCCCCCTGCGGCCAGACCCACGCCGCACCTGGGTTGAACCAGCGCACCGGCAGGTCTTCACGGCGCAAAGCTAGATCAAAGGCGACGGCGTTCCAAGGGTGCCAATGGTTGACGTAGGGACCGCCGGCGGCCACGGGTCCCGGCGGCGTATGATCGTCCAGCTCCCGTGCGACTGCGCTTACCCCGCCTTGGTAGAGCTGACGCACCTCCGGTGCACCGCGCCATCGGCCGAAGTAAGCGTGACAAGAAAGAACAAGATGGAGGATCAGAACCGATCCTACCAGACTGGGGCCCAACCAGGAGCGCCGTTCTGACAACCACTGCCACACCGCATCCGCCCCCATCCCCAGCAACAGATAGACAGCCGGTTGTGCCGCGAGCGTATGGGTGAAGGAGGCAGCCGGCGGGCTGACCATGCCGGGGCCTAAGCCAACCAGGAGCCAGAGGAGGACCAGGCCGTACCGCCAATCGCGCAGTCTTGCGCTGCACCAGACAACGCCCACGTAGAACAGGACGGAGGTCAAGGGATCGAAAACCGGCCGCTCCGCCACGTTATAGAGCCACTGCGGCTCACCCCGAAAGCTGAACATGCCCAGCGTGCGCACACTGATGTCCAGGAGAGGACGGGGGTTGCCGCGGCGGAGCGCCTTCAGCGGACCGGCGAGCTGATCCAGACGAACCTCCGCCCCAGGATGGGCACGCAGGAAGAGCACCAGGGGCGCGGCAACCGCGGCCATGACGACCAACAGCGTCAGCCAACCAGACCAACCGCGGCGCAAGCGGCTCCGTTCGACCAGCAGGAGGTAACCAAGCAGTGCAATCGGCAGTAGAGGCATCACCCGACCAGGCGTGTAGGCGTAGACGTGGCCGCCAAGGAAGAGCCCGGCAACCGCGAACGAGAACAGCCCGTGTTTGCCCGGTTGATTCTGTTGCCTAAGCCCGCGAGCCAGGAAGAACACGGCCAGTCCGGATAGGGGTGGCAGGAGGGCCGTCTCCAAGCCGACACGTGTCTCGATCAGTGCCCAGAAGGAGACCGCATAGAACGCACTGGCAAGAATCGCCGCGCGCCGGTCAGCGAGCTCTCGAGCGACGAAGTAGAGCGTGGCAACGGAGAGAACGCCGGCCAGCCCTCCGACAGTCCGGATCGAAATGACGGACCAGCCCAGCAAACGAACCATCGCCGCGGTCAAGGCGGGGTAGAGAGGCTCCTGTCCGAAGTTCTCGGGGAAGTAGATGGCCAGTTGATTCGCCAGAATGCGCTCGCTGAGTCTGGCGTTTTGCAGCTCATCATAAGAAGGCCCAGGAGGGACCCGTCCCAGAGCAACCAGGCGCAAGGCCGCAGCCAGGAGAAGAATGATGAACAACACCAGACCGGGGCGGCGGATGAACCTGTCCCTGGCTTCTGTCATAAAGCGCATAGTCGATCCCACTGTCCCGCAGGGAGGGTTATGGACCGCTGGCCCGGATGATGACACGATCCGCAGCCTGCCTTCCCGCGCCATCAAGGAGGACTCGTCGTTCACCCGTCATAGGATCGTACAGGCCAAGCGCGATGACGTAGGAGCCCGAGGCCTCATCCTCACCTAGATCAAAACGGTGGACCTGCATGAACCGATCGCCCGGCTCAAGCGTGAGAGGATCGACCCATAAGCCATCGTCCGCGGCAACCAGACTGTCTGCTTGGCCAGGTTCGTCGGTCTGGGTGGCTGAGTCTATGATGTGCGCGAAGACGGAAAGCCGAGGGCCGGTGCGGACACCCGGAGGTGGCGGATTAGCCACGATCGGCGCAGGTGGTAAGTCCAGAGGCTCAACGACAGCCCAGGTGGTGATCAGGGTCACCTCCCCGCCTGACGAGATAACGCGCTCTCCAACCCAGCAAGCCCCTGTGAGCTCCAGCCCATTGTCGAAACGGTACCGACCGCGGTATGGATCCTCTTCTCTTGTACCCCGATAGCAGGTCTGGCCCGTAGAGGGATCCGCGGCGTTGAGAGGAGACACCTCGTATCTCCTAAGACGGGGAGACAGGGTCTCTGTCAGGACGGAGTGAGACTCCAGGATCTCCCTGATCGTGGAGCCAGCTTCAGGCCAAGGGGTTAGTAGCACGGAAGAGGGCTCCTGATCAGCTGTCCAAACCAGGGCTCTTCCCGGATCGAAGAGGCGCACCCCGGCGTCGTGACGGTGTGTATCGACGTCGAGCGCCAGGCGATCCCAAGGCCCCAGTAAGGTGCTGGTCACAGCAGCATCTGCGAGCTCAGGACGCGCGTCCAGATACCTAGCGATGTCTCGATAGTCAGCTCTGTATAGCACCCGCACCATCGCCTCCTCAGGCCAGGTCCCGAAGTAGGCACCGAGATCGCGGACGGCATTGCTGGTCACGAAGAGGAGGATCAAGCTCCAGGATCCCAAGCCGACGAGGACAGAACGCCTGCTGGAGGCAGAGCTGGCCTGGAAGATGCGCCGGATCGTAGTCAGGGCCAGCGCAGGGAGGATGTACGCAACCGGCTGAGCCAGGATCGTGTGACCGAGGCTGGCCGGCGGCGTGCTGATGAAAGCGGGAGACAGCCCCACGGCCAACCAAGCCAGGAGGAAGAAACAGCGCGGCTTCCGCCACCGATAGAGACAGAGAGCAACGCCGGTCCAGAGGAGCACGCCCCCAAGAGGGTTGAAGACGGGCCGATCAGGGATATTGTACAACCATTCCGGATCGCCGCTGGCGTGGAACATCCCCAGCGTCTTCACAGTGGATGCCATCACCGGAACGGGATCTCCGTCCTGCAAGGCGCGCAGCGGCCCCGCCAGCTCGGTCACCCTGGCGTCAGCCCCGATGCCTTCAATGGCGTTCCTGCTCCTGTTACGCGCGATGACGATACCCAAGGGAGCCGCCAACACAGCCATCACGAGGAACGATAGGGCGAGGCCTCGCCAATGCTTCCGGGCCCGGCCACGAAGGAAGAGCACGAGATAGACGACGAAGAGGCCCAGCAACACCGGGAGCAGGCGCGAGGCCGTGTACGTATACAGGCTGAGCCCCGAGAAAAGCCCTGTCAGCCCCCACGCCCAAAGCGAAGGCTCCTCCGCGTCGAGCTGGCGCCAGAAGAGGTAGAGCGTGGCCAGAGCAAACGGCGGGAGGCTGATGTGGCGGATGGCCGTCCGGCTGTACATCAGCGACCAGAAAGAGGTCGCCAGCGTCAGAGAAGCGACGACGGCAGTCGTGCGCTGACCAGGAAAGAGCCGACGGATGAGACTGTAGGTGAGGGCAATGGAGAGGGTGCCGAACATCACGGAGAGAATGTGCCCACTCAGGACATTGAACCCCAGGACCGCGTGCACGCCGGCATGCAGGTGGTGGTAGAGCGGTTCGTGGCCCGAGGCTCCAGGGTAGTAAAGCGGGAACCGTCCCTCCAGCAGTTGGTTGGAAAGCGCGTGGATGTTGATCAACTCATCATCGCGCCATCCGGGAGGCACCTCCTCCAGCTGCACCAGGCGTAGCCCCCAGCTGACCAGGAGCAGCGCGATGATCAGGCCCCAACGAAGGGTCTTGGACGTCCTCACTGCCCTTTCACCTCCAACGGGCGGAGCAGGATGCGGTCGTCCACTGAAGTACCATCGACGACTACTGGCAAGCGCTGGCCATCGCCGCGGGCGTAGAATCCTGTCTGCACCGGATAGAGCCCGGGGGGTGCGCTCTCATCTATGGGGAAACGGTGCAGCTGCACGAAGGACCCGGCCGGCGTCCAGTGCCAAGAAGGCACGTCGAGTCGATCTTGCTGTCCCACGACGCTGCCGCCCGAGCTGAGCACGTGTGCAAACGCGACCAATTCGGGTACCGACCCACGTTCTGGATCCTCACCGAAACCCTCTCGGACGCGCCAGACGGTCAGCAGCTCCACCTCTCCGCCTGGTTCCACGTGGGGGGTCCTCAGATCGTAACCTACCAGATCGACGACGTTGCCCACATTAACGGGAAGGTCGAGCGGCCTATAGCCCGATCTGGGATCGGTAGTGGGAAAAGTATCCGACCGGCTCCAGTAGACCGGGGCGCTTCTCGCGCCTTGAAGGAGCTGCCGCAAGGCAGCATCGCTGTCGAAACGGTAGACGTCAAACTGACCGATCAGGTCATCGGGCCGCAAGCGCTCTGTGTGAAGAAGCGAGGCATACGGGGCAAACACCGGTCTCATAGCCTCATCCAGCGGCGCGATGGAAGGGATGATCACTCGACTACTACCTCCTGGGGGGAAGACGAGGGCAAAACGAGCATCGAACCAATGTAAGGAGAGATCATCACGGTGCAGAGCGACTTCCATGGTGTAGGGATCGTGAAAGCGGCCCGGGTAGATGGACGAAAGCGCCACAGTCCCGTTCTCCGGCTGAGCGTCCAGATAGCGCGCCTCTTCCACGAGGGTGTGATGATAGGCCACGCGAACATCTCGGTGCTGCGCCCAGACGTTAAAGTAGGCATAGACCGTGCGAGCCCCAGTGGCGATGAAGAGCGCTGCTACAGCTCCAATGACCGCAGCCTTACCCCAGTTACCCGCCCGTCGGTGGAGAAAACGGACGACCGTGACCAGTCCGAGAGAAGCGACGATGAAGACCGCAGGCTGTGCAGCGATGGAACGCAGCACAGTGGCATCGGGGCCGGTCACCAGGGCAGGGCTGACGCCGACGATCAGCCAAAGCAGCACAAACCCATAGCGGGGATCACGCCAGCGCCACAAGCAGACCAACAGCCCGGCGTAGAAGAATGCCCCACCGACAACGTCAAGGAGGGGACGACCGGGAATATTGTAGAGCCACAGCGGGTCGCCCCGGAACGTGAACATCGGAAACGAGCGGACGACGTGGTCCCAGAGGGTGCCGAAACGGCCCCGTGCAGCCTCCTTCAGCGGCGCGCTGAGCTGGCCAACACGCTGTTCGGCTTCTGGATGTTCGATCAGATAGTGGACCAGCGGCGCGGCAACAACCGCGGCAGTTATCAACAAGACGGTGATCGCAAACCACGGTTGGCGGAAGACGGTCTGATGCCACCTGCCCCCATGGGAAGAGGCGCTCAACCGTCCCAGCGGCAGGAAGGCTCTCTCTCCCTCAGGCCCATTCCGGCCGTTCTGCCTCTTCTTCGTATTGCGGAAGGGACGAAGGTCCAGCGCGAACAGATAGACCAGAAAGAGGAGGTACACAGCCGGCATGGCGCGGCTTGCCATATACGTGTAGATGGAGGCACCGAGGAAGACGCCGGAGAGAACGCACCACAACAAGCTGCCGACCTTCAGTGGGGGCCCTCGCTCCGCTAGTTCCGTACTGCGAGAGGTGATTGCACGCCAGAAGCCATAGGCGGACGCCGTGAAGGTGACTGCCGTCGTGATGGCTCGGAGCCCCACTCGACTCGTCATCAGACACCAGAATGAGACAGCCATCCAGGCCGCGGTGAGAATAGCCGTCATCGATCCAAAGAGACGACGGGCAAGCAGGTAACTGAGGACGATCAGGAGCGTCCCCCAGAGCACCGTCGTCAAGCGCAACACCGTGCTCGTGGGACCTAGAAGTGCCATTAGGAGTGCGACAGAATAGGGATAGAGAGGTTCGTGGCCGTAGCCTACTGTGAAGTAGATGGGGCGGACACCGTCCAATACGGCTGCGCCGTCGTGGCCATTGCTCGCTTCGTCGTGGGTCAAGCCGGGGGGCACGCTGTCGAGCTGCCATACCCTCACCGTGACCGCCACGACCACGATAGCGACCAGAGCGACCGTCTCCCATCCTCGAACTGAATCGCGAAATCGAACCATCAGCCTCAGCACATAGACAAATCGAGGAGGCTGGCTACCATGAAATCTAGTTAGCCGAACCTCCTGCGGGCGGTGCAATGATACCGTGACGTCCTGGCGTTGACAAGTGGGACTTGAGAGGAGATTATGCTATAATCCCTTCACTATGAGTAGACTTGGGAATAGACATCAACTTCAGCGATTAAGCCGGATTGTCACCGGCCTGGCAGTCCTCGTCCTTGTGAGCTGCATGGATCCGACACTCACGCCAGTCCCTACCAGGCCGACAGGCACGCCGACTGAACCCGTTCCCAGCCCAGCCCCCACCTCAACGCCAACGCCGTCCCCGATGATCATCACGCTCGAACTGTGGCTACCGGAGGAGCTGGACCCCTACGCGGAGGGGGAGGGTGCAACGGTTCTAGCGCAGCAGCTGTCCAGTTTCAGCAGCGCACATCCGAGCCTTCAAGTCGACGTCGTCGTGAAGAAGGCCCACGGGCGCGGAGGCCTGATCGATTTCATGCGGACCGCGAGAGACGCCGCACCTTCGGTGCTGCCCGATCTGGTGGTGCTGGACGCTTCTGATCTGGCCACCGTTGCCGGGTCCGGGCTCATTCAACCTCTGGACGGCTTCCTGGCATCTTCCGACGATGACCGTTTTCCTTTCTCCTCGACCATGGGGAGGGTGGACGGCCGGACGGTGGCATCCGTTCTCGGAGTCGACATGCAGCACCTGGCGTATCGACCCGCCTTGTTCGATGCGCCTCCCCTCACCTGGTCAGAGGTCATTTCCGCTCCCGCACCCTTCCTATTCCCCGCCGGCGGCTACGAGGGCCGGGTCAACGACGCGACCCTGATTCAATACTTGGGGGCCGGGGGGAAACTGACTGACGCCGAGGGGAAGCCGACTCTCGACGAAGAGGTGATGGTAGACGTATTAGACTTCTACAGCCGCTGCATCACGAACACGGTGATCGCCCCAACGCAGGTACTGACCCTCACGCATGCGGATCAGGCCTGGGAGGCGTTTAAGGAAGGGGGAGTGGGGATGACGGCGGTTCGGGCCAGCCGCTATTGGCCGGAGGCGGACGAGACGATGACCGCGGGGGCGATCCCCACCCAGAGTGGACAGACCGTGAGCATCGCCCGTGGTTGGGGTTTGGCGATCGTCGCCGAAGACCCGGACCGGCAGGAACTGGCTATGGAACTGGTCGACTGGCTGACAACGCCCCGGCGCAACGCTTCGTGGTCTCAAGCCGCCGGCTATCTGCCGGGAACGCGCAGCGCTCTGCGACTATGGAACGTAACGGAGGAGGAAAGAACAGTATTGAGGAATCTACTCGAAGCCGCCATACTGCCGCCGCGCCCTGTCGTGATGGAGAGAGTTGGTCCCCCCATGCAGGAAGCACTCGCAAGCGTGCTACGGGGGGACGCATCACCGGCAGAGGCCGCTGCCCGCGCCGTTGAGGCGCTGGAAAGGTAGTCCCTCGTCGTCTCTCGGGCCTCCACCGAGCGGACGGGGCTCGACCCTATAACCGAACCTCGCGGCTGGAGGGAGGCTAGCCCATGGTCTCGTTCTTGTACGTGACCTCTCTCTCTTGCCCTCCGTCGATCTCCACCAGCTTGCCGCTCACGGTGAAGATGACCCGCTCACAGATATTGGTCACGCGATCCGCGGCCCGCTCCAAATTGTGGGCTACCCAGAGCAGATAGGTCGCCTGGTCAATGGTGCGAGGATCAGAGATGATGTACGTCAGCAGCTCCCGGTATACTTGGTTATACAGCCCATCTACCTCATCATCCTCTTGAGGGACCGACCGGGCCAGTTCTACATCGCGATCTGCAAAGGCCTGCAGCGCGCGGTCGAGCATGTGACGGGTCTTCTTAGCCATTCGAGGCACATCAATCAGGGGCTTGAGCAGGGGCTCGTCGCCCATCATAAGGTTGATGTTGGCGATGCCCTTGGCATAGTCGCCGATCCGCTCCAACTCGGATGCCAAGCTTAGGATGGCAGCAATGGTCCGCAGGTCCCCCGCCATCGGCTGCTGTGTGGCGATTAGGGTTAGGGCTTTGGCTTCGAGCGCGTAGCGCTTCTCATTGAGCTCGCGATCCTGCTCGACCAACCGTTCGGCCTGCTCTCGATCTCGCTCCTTGAGGCTTGCTACCGAGTCGGTGATCGCCTGCTCCACACGACTCCCCAGGCTCAGCAATTCGTCCTCTAGCTCCTGCAAATCCCGCTCAAACGCTTCTCTCGGCATAAAACCCTCCCGTGACCAGCAGAAAGAGACCTCGCCTGACATACATGGCCCCCAAATTCAACCCTCAGTGTATTTCATTGTAGCACAGAAGAGCTACTTTGAACAAAAACACCAGACCCAGAAAGCACGACACGTCCTTCTGGCCGATCTGCAGGACTGTCGTTGCATTGCACATGCTCTCGCCTTCTGCGAAATGGGAAACCCTGGCTTGACAGTTCGCGGGGGCAGAGTAGAATGACCCGTGACTCATTGTCTCGCTATGCGGACCCAGGCGTCAAGGAGATGTATGATGCAGTCGATTTTGGTCGTTCTTCCCTGCTTCTTCTCCTGCTCTCCTTGACTTGACGGCAACCTCGATGCTCTTCTCGATGAAGCGAGCAAGACCGCGCACGCTAGAATCAAGGGACGGACGACCAGCCTCCGTCTGAGAGGCAGAACGACAGTCGGCCGTAATCCATTTGTCAATAGACAAGGAGATCAGAAATGACCGAAGCACGTGACGTCACCGTAATCGGCGCTGGCCCGGGCGGCTACGTGGCCGCCATCCGTGCCGCTCAGTTGGGGTTGGACGTAGCTCTGATCGAGGAGGAGTATCTGGGCGGCGTCTGCCTCAACTGGGGCTGTATTCCCACCAAGGCTCTGTTGCGCAACGCGGAAGTCGTCTCCCTGCTGGATCGGGGTCGAGAGTTCGGTTTCTCCGTCTCCGACGTGGTGTTGGATTTCGCGGCCGCGGTGAAGCGCAGCCGTCAGGTCTCGGAGCGGCTGGTCAAGGGTGTCGGGCACTTGATGCGCAAGAACGACATCGAGGTGATTGAAGGTCGTGGTATGCTGGAGTCTGCGAACAGCGTCAAGGTCGAGCTGACCGAGGGCGGCAGCCGCACGGTGGAGACCGACAACGTGGTGATCGCCACGGGAGGACACGCTCGAACGATACCGGGTATCGATCCTGATGGAGAGCGTGTGATGACCTATCGCAGCGCCATCGTGCTGGAGGAACTGCCGGCGTCCGTCGTTATCGTGGGTGCAGGGCCGATCGGGATGGAGTTCGCCCAGGTTTGGAACGCGTATGGCGCAGAGGTGACGGTGGTGGAGATGATGCCGCAAGCACTGCCACTGGAGGACGAAGAGGTCAGCAAAGTCGTTGGACGGGCCTTCAGGAGACGACGAGGTGTCACCGTCATGACCTCCACCCGCGTTCAGGGCATTGATGCGTCCTCCGACGGTGTGAGCGTGACGGTGGCGACCGAAGATGGCGAAGAGGAGGTTCTGCAAGCCGAGCGAGCGTTGATCGCCATCGGCGTGCAGCCGAACACCGAGAACATCGGGTTGGAAGATGTCGGAGTGGAAACAGACCGGGGCAGCATCGTCATCGATGATCACATGCGGACGAACGTCCCCAGTGTCTACGCCATCGGCGACGTCACTGGAAAGATGGCGCTAGCCCACGTCGCTTCGGCCCAGGGCATCATCGCGGTGGAGACCATTGCGGGCGAGGAACCGAAGCTGCTGGACTATGACGCGGTGCCGCGCTGTACCTATTGCCACCCTCAGGTAGCGAGCTTCGGCATCTCTGAGGCCGAGGCTGTCGAAGAGGGTCACGATATCAAGGTAGGTAAGTTCCCCTTCCGTCCCAACGGCAAAGCCCTCGCCTTGGGCGAACGAGATGGTTTCATCAAGATCGTCGCCGATGCGACCACGGGCGAGATCCTGGGCGCCCACCTGGTGGGCCCTGAGGTGACAGAGCTGCTGCCAGAGCTCGTGCTGGCCCGGACGTGGGAGCTGACCCCTGAGGAGATAGCTCGCGCGGTCCACGCTCATCCCACGCTGAGCGAGGCGCTCATGGAGGCCGCTCACGGCGTGTTTGGCGAACCGATCCATATCTAGCCTTACGTATACAGCACGCGAACCATAGCCAGCGCAGTCGCCTCCGCCAGACGGTTGGTACCTGGTGGAGGCGACTGCGGTCGCGCGGGTATGCGTTGCCGCGATACCGATTTCACAGTATAATGCAGACCGTTATGGATGTAGAACTTAACTGGTACGGACAGACTTGTTTCCGGCTTGATGGGCGGGAGTCGATTTCCATCGTGACCGACCCCTGTTCTCCGGACCTGGGCATCTCACTCCCCCGTTTGCGGGCCGACATCGTTACGGTGAGCCATCACAATGCGTCCTGTCACTACCTGGAAGCGGTGAGAGGGCCTTTCAAACTTCTCGACGGGCCCGGGGAGTATGAGATAAGTGGGGTCTTCATCACGGGCGTCTCCACTTTCGCCGATGACCAGGAGGGCAGAGCGCGCGGCCTAAACACCGTCTTCGCCTTTGACTTCGGCGACACCACCATCTGTCATCTCGGCCGACTCGGCCACGTCCCCACGCAGTCGCAAGTGAAGAACCTGGGCTCGGTGAACGTACTGCTGGTGCCGGTAGGGGGAGGCGGCAGCCTCACGTCCACCCAGGCGTCTGAGGTCATCGGGCTTTTCGAGCCCGATGTCGTGATCCCGATGCGTTATCGGATCCCCGGTCTCCAGGAGGACCTGGACAGTGTCGATGCCTTCCTCAAGGAGATGGGTATAGACGACGTTGATAGGCAGCGCACGCTGCAGGTCAGCGAGTCGGGCACGTCGGAGGAGACGGAGATCTTCGTGCTGGAAACGAGCTCAGAGTAGTTGTTAGGCTGGAGGATGCATGATGTCTAGGCGTTATCTTTTCATTGTCGTAGGGCTCCTGGTGGTCCTCGCTGCATGCCAGGGCAGATCCCAACCGGAGACGGTCGACGAGCCTCTGGATCCAAGAGACGAATCCCAGAGTCAGGATGTCGAGGAACTCGTGAACTCGGGGCGTGCCTCTCTCGAGGCGGGGAACTATGATGAGGCGGTCAGTACTCTGGAAGAGGCGGTGGAACAGGCACCGAACAACCGCGACGCCCACTTCCTGCTGGGCCAGGCCTACAATCAGAACGGAGAGCTCTCAAAAGCAGTCGATGCTTACCGCAAGGTGTTGGAGATTGAACCGGAGAGCGCCGCCGCTCACCATAATCTAGGAGTCACCTACTACCAGCTTCAGGATCTTCGAGCAGCTATGGATCAGTTTGAGAAGGCACTGGAGATAGATCCTGACGATGCCGATACTCACTATCAACTCGGAGCAGCTTACCTGACGTTGGCTCTCTCAGGGAGTGAGCCAGGATCGCCAGGCGACCCAGAGTTGCTTGAACAGGCGACAGCAGAATTCGAGACTGCTCTCGAGTTAAGGGAGAACATGCCCGAGGCGCTAATTGGGTTGGGGAACGTGCAACTCCAGCAAGGCAACTACAGCGCCGCCATCGACGCCTTGCAGCAGGCCCTGGAGTCAGTGCCGAATTCGAGGGAGGCACATTACGCGCTCGCCGGCGCTTTTGCGCAAAGTGGGAACATCGAGAAGGCGTGCGAGACTTACGACCAGTTTCTGTCCCTTGACCCACCGGCGGCCTGGAAGGCCCAAGCTGAACAGACAATGGCATCGCTGGGCTGCAGGTAAGGGTTTTCCTCTGAGCTTGGTCTTCATCGTCTATGCCTGAGGCCTGTGGTGGAGACCAGTTGGACAAAGAAGAGGCTATTCTCTCCGAGCCTGCTTGAGAGCGTCGTGTCTGCCCTTGCCCGGGACTGTATAGATGGTCGATTGGCTAGCTGAGTGCTGAAGAGGTTGGATCGACTTCAGCGCATTGAGTTTATAGTGTAGGGTTTGTATGGTTAAACTTCTGATGACTTGGAACATCCGAAATGGACTCGAGGATGAGTACTTCGAGTTTGTGATGCAGGAATTCGCTCCGGGGCTGCTAGAGCTGGGGATTCAACCGACAGATGCGTGGTACACCGCTTACGGCAACCATCCTCAGATACTGACAGGCGGGGTCGCAGACGACCTGAGAAGCCTACGGGAAGCTCTAGCTACCAAGCAATGGCGGGAACTGAAGCTAGAGTTGTTGACCTACGTGACGGATTACAGCCAGAAGACGATTCGTGCCAGCGGGGGATTCCAACTCTAAAGCTTGGGATGCTTGTATCCTGAAGCCGCACCACTACCCGACTTTTCCCCACTCACTCTCATTGAAGAACCAAGATCTGCTCCATCTCGACGGCCCCTGGAAGAGACTCCCTCTTTACGTCTATGGGCCTGGGACACTCCCAGCGCCAGACCGGCCCGGTGGGGAGTACGTGGCTTAGTTTAGCCTCATTCGCTGGACGCAGCGGAGTCGTCTGACGTCTTCTCGCTGTTGTCGTCAGCCTTGTCCTTGGAGTCCTTGACGTTTCCCGGCGTCGCCGTAGGTGACTTGGCCCGATTGTCGGTGACGTAGAACCCCGAGCCTTTGAAGATAATCCCAACCGGTTGGATCAGCCGATGCACGTGCCCTCCACATTCAGGGCACACCTCGATTGGTTCGTCCTCCATGTGCTGTCGGCGTTCGAAGCGCACGCCGCAGGATTCACATTCATATTCGTATAATGGCATAGTCGATAAACCTCCCCGTATAACTCGCCGACGCTACATTATAGTCCAAACCAATCAATCTTGCAAGCAGGTCGACCTGGGGCTCGCAGGAGAGCCTCTTCCTCCGCGAACCCAGTACAGGTTGACAGCCTAGACGGGTTGGGGGGGATCTGGATGCCAATCCCTCGATCTGACCCTATCTGTCCCGAGCATGCATCGAGGGTTCACGGGCGGCCTGTATCGGTCAGTTCAACCAAATACAACTCAAGCCTCAGATTCCTCAGCTGCATTCTACATCGAGCGCACGCCGAACACCCTGGGCCAGCGATAGAGCATCGAAGGGCTTCTGGAGCACTTCAAAGAACCCGAGCTCCCTGAGATCGCTGATCTCCTCCTTCATCGTGTATCCGGTTACCGCCACTACGGGAAGCTGGGGGGCGCGCTGCCTCAGCTCGCCCATCAGAGCTTTGCCGCCCATTTCCGGCATCACCACATCCGTGACGACCGCGTCAACGTGTAGACCAGTCAGTAGATCCAGCGCCTCGCGCCCGTTGGCGGCCGTCACAACCCGGTAGCCCAGCGAGGTCAGCATCCCCCGCCCCGCCTCACGGAGATTCTCTTGATCCTCCACCAGAAGGATCGTCTCTCCGGCACCTTCGGGAAGCGAGTCCGGCCCTTCTTCCCGTTCCCCCACCGCGGCCGCGTGGATCGGCAGGTAGACGTGAAAGGCGGTCCCTTTGCCGAGCTTGGTCTCCACGTCGATGTGTCCGTGGTGCTGCTGGACGATGCCGTAGACCTGCGCCAGTCCCAGCCCGGTGCCCTCGCCGCGCTCCTTGGTGGTGAAGAACGGCTCAAAGATGCGGTCCTTCACCTCCTCCGTCATACCTGTTCCCGTGTCCGAGACGGTTACGCGGACCCACTCCCCGGGTTCCATTCTGGGAACGGGAGGGACTTCATCGGGCGACATAACTATCTTCGAGAGAGCGATCCCCAGCTCCCTCCCTTCGCCGTTACTGTCTGATGGGGAAGCCATCATGGCGTCCCGCGCGTTCAGCGCGAGGTTCATCAACATCTGTTGAATCCGAGTCGGGTCCGCCTCCACGATAGATTCCTCTGGCTCGATGGCCAAACTGACATTGATGCTCTCGGGAATCGTCTGACGAAGGATATCGACCGCCTCCTTGACGAACGCAACGAGATCCACCGGCTGCGCCTCCATAGCCGACCGACCACTGAAGTCGAGGATCTGCTGCACCAGATCGGAGGCTTGCTGGGCCTCGCGCGAGATGACCTCGAGCGCCTCCCTGGTGCTTGACGGCAGATCGGCCCTTCCCAGCGGCATGCCGGCATAGAGAATGATCGTCGTGAGGAAGTTGCGGAAATCGTGAGCGATACCCCCAGCCAGCTGTCCCACAGCCGCCAGCCGCTCCTGTTGATGGAGCTGCTTCTCCATCTCCAGGCGTTTGGAGATGTCGCGGGCCGCGCTGAGAATCGCGCGCCTTCCTCCGTAGTCAATAAGGCGACTGCTCACCTCCACCGGGATCTCCGTGTCGTCACTGCGCACGTGGGATGACTGGAAGACGGCATGGCCCCGCTGTTCGATATCCTGAATCTGCTCCGACCAGTTCGCGACGTAGGCCGAGGGATCGATGTCTATAACCATCATGTCTAGCAACTGATCGCGTCGGTAGCCCAACCGGTCGCAAGCGATCTGGTTGACCTCCAGCATGCGGCCTTCGAGATCGTGAATGAAGAGAGCGTCGCTGCTGTTGTCGAACAGCGTTCGGTAGCGAGCTTCGCTCTCCTTGCGTGCCTGCTCAGCCTGCCTCTGCTGCATCAGGACCGAGAAGTGGCTGGTCAGGGTCTCGATGGCCGACGCGTGTTTCAGTTCTTCACCCTCAGGAACGAGAATGGTAATGCTTCCCCGCGGCTCATCACCGAGGGCGAACCCGACGCTGTAGACATCCTCCAAATTGAGTGCCTTCTCTACTTCTCGGCAGGCTTGCCGCGGCACCTTCCTGACCAACGCATCATGAAGACCTCCCGGTACGCGCTCTAGCTTCCCGGTTCCATAAACTGTAGGGTCCAGCGCCTCCGCCACGTCTTCGGGATGAGCAGATCCCTCGCGGGGATCAGCTCCGAGGATATCGAGTATCCGGTCGATTTCGCCTCCCAATCCTTCTATGGCGCGGATCCGGATCCCATCCACATCCCTATCGTAGAGCGACACGGAGACGTAGGAGCCCTCGTTCATCCTATGCACGGCTTCGGCAATCAGGCTGCACAATGCATCGACATCCTGGATGCGGCTCCCCGTCACGACTGTGTCCGTGATGAACCGGAGTTCGCGGATGTAGTTCTCCCGCTGCTCCTCCAATTCTATGCTGTGGAGACCCATCGCGATATCGTTGGTCACCTCCCGGAAAAGCGAGGTCTCCTCATCGGGAGCGAACCCCAGCGACGTGGAGACGATCAGCGTACCGTAGAGCTTCCCGCCGTGCCGGAGGGGGGCGGCCATTTCACTCCGTACGCCTGGGATCTTCGCCAGAGGACAGTCGGTACAAGCATTAGGTGAAGCTTTGGTGACGATGACATCTTGCTTAGCCAACGCTTCCTTTCCGCAATCGGGCAGCCCCCGTTGGCTGAGGAACCGTTCCAACTCCTCGGTCCGTGGCCCCAGCCCGGCCGACGCAACTTGGGATACCTCCCCGTGATCGTCCTGCAGGACAACCAAGGCACTCAGATAGCCGCGGGTCTCGATCAGGATCTCACAAGCTTCCTGGATGAGACGATCTGGCTCTCTCTCTCTGACAATGAGCTGGTTCACGCTGCGAATAGCGCGCAGCACGGCATTAACGTGTTCGACCTGCTCCTCTGTCTCACGCTTCTCGGCCACGAGACGCTGCGTGTCAACGATACGCCTCACTTCGGCCAGGACCTCGTCGATATTGAGCGGCTTGGTGATGTAGGCCGTGGCGCCGGCGTTCAACGCGCGCATGGCGGTCTCCGTCGAGGCGTAGCCCGTGACCACAATCGACTCCATCCCCGGGTGCCGCTCATGAAGGGGCTTCAGCAGCTCGATCCCCTTCCCGTCGGGAAGCCTGATATCAAGAAGCCCCACGTTAACGAACCCGTCGTCTGCTTTCTCCAAAGCCTCACGAGCCGTCCCTGCGGTCACGACATCAAACCCCTTGCGCTCAAGTATGAGCGACAGGGTTCTGCGGGCACCCGGGTCGTCGTCGACGACGAGGATTCTGGGCCTCTCGGCAGAGGTTACGAGGCTCAGATCCTCTAGGTTAGACGCTCTCTTCATCGATTCTGCCCTCCACCACTGGTCTCTTCTGCCCGCCTTAGGCTTCCGCTACCGATTTGTGACCTCCTGAACCAAGGTGAGCACATCCTCCACGTCGAAGGGCTTGTGCAGCAGAGCATAGGCGTCCTTCTCCATAGCTTCCTGGGCCAAGTCGGACAGTTCGACCGGGTAGCCTGTCATAATGACGGCTATGGCCTCGGGATTGACCTCCCTCACTCGGAGATACGTCTCCAGGCCGTTGATCGTGGGCAGCTTCAGGTCGATAAAGAGCACGTCGTGACTCCTCTCGCGAGCCAGAGCAACAGCCTCCTCTCCGGTGTTGACGGTCCCGACCTCATGGCCCTCAGCGGAGAGTGCCTCCTTTAGCATGCCACGGATGTCAAAACTGTCGTCCACCACCATCACGAGGGCGCCGGTCCTCATCATCTCGGCTCTCTCTACAATCTCGACCAGCCGTTCGATGTCCAGAGGCTTGTGGAGGATTCCGTAAGCGCCGTCGTCGAGGGCTTGCTGCACCAGATCCTCGACGGCGTAAGCCGTCATCATCACCACCAATGCGTCGGGGCGAACATCTTTGATCCTGCGGTGCGTCTCGACGCCGTTCATCACCGGCATCTTGATGTCGAGGAAAATGACGTCGAAGGGCTTCGCCTGCACCCTTTCAATCGCCTCCGGTCCGTTCTCAGCAGTTTCCACAGCGTATCCCTTCCGGTCCAGAATCAGGGCCGTCGTCCGCCGCGTGCCGCGGTCATCGTCGACAATCAGGATGTGTGGTCTATCTCTTGACATAGTCACCTACTTCGGGGCCGATATGGCATATGAACCCAAGTCTTGATACGAGCAACAGAACCTCGACGCCCAAGGCTTCAGACGGAACAGAAGACATCGGTCGCCGTCCCATCCCGTCCGTGACACTCGCCGGCTCTCAATCGGACAGAGGCAGTCGGACCGTAAACGTGCTCCCTTGGCCCTCGTCACTCTCCACACCGATCCGGCCGCCATGGGCCTCAACCAACATCTGGGCCAGGGCGAGACCAAGACCGACGCCGTCGGACTTCGTGCTGAAGAGCGGCTCGAAGATCTTCTCCTGGTTCTCCTCAGAGATCCCTCCGCCAGTGTCACTGACGACGGCGCGGACCGCGTTGGAATCCACTGCCTCCGTCTCGATAGTCAACTCCCCGCCCTCCGGCATGGCCTCGGTGGCGTTGGTGATCAGGTTGCGGAAGATGCGGCGAAGCTGCTCCGGATCGGCTGAGATCACGGGTAAATCGGGCTCCATCTCCTGGAAAACCTTCACCCTGTCGGATATGTCGACATCATCCAGCAGATCGTTCAGCAGCCCATTGAGATCGACGCTCTCGCGCTGGGGCTCCTCTGTGCGCACGAAGTTGAGCAAGCTGCTGACGATAGACTCGGCGCGATCTACCTCCTGCTGCAAAAGCTCCAGGGTCTCGTTCACCTCCTCATCTGGATCGTCGATGGCCATCTCCAGGAAGTAGGCGCCGCTCTTGATGTTCCCCAAAGGACCGCGCAGCTCGTGGTTGATGCTTCCGGCCAGCTGACCCAGTGTAGCCAGTTTCTGCTGCCGGAGAAGCTTCTCCTGCGCCTCGCGGAGCTCCTGAGTCCGTTCCTCGACCATATCCTCCAGGCGCTCGGCGTACTGCGCCAGCTGTTCCTCTGCGCGGAGCTGCTGAATGGCAATGGCATAGATGTTGGCGAACCGTTCGACCAGTCTCAGGTCCCGCTCCGTGTAGTCTCTCTCCGCGTTGGCGAGCGCTACTTGACCAACCAGCTCGTCCCCAGTGAGAGCCGGGGCAGAGAGGAACCGGTGGATGGGTAGGTGCCCCTCTGGCGTTCCCGACGAGCGCGGATCATCCTCCGGTCGGTTCGTCATTAGGGGCTCGTGATGCTTCAGGACCCAGCCCCAGAGCCCACCAAAGCTCTCGAAGACGAAGGTCTTCTCCTTCACGTCGCACACATCCCAGATCTCGGTCGTCATAGTGGGGCAGACGAGGTGACCAGTCTCCGGGTCGATATAGCCCACGTAGCCGAAGGTGCTTTCAGTGAGATACCTGGCCCCACGGAGGACGAGCCGGGACACCTCTTCAATGGATGCCGATCCCAGCAAGGCATTCGCCAGATCGGCGATGACCGAGTTGACATCAGCCTGCCACTCGAGCCTCTCCTTCATGCGCTTCCGCTCGGTGATGTCGCGGAAGACAGCGAAGGTCCCCAGGAACCTCCCCTCCTCGTCATGCCGGGGTCTGCCGGTGACGAGCAGTGTTCGCTCCTGACCGTCAGGCCGGGTGATGTCTACCTCATAGGTGGTCTCGCGGGCTGAGCGCCGCGACCCCATCTCCTCTCGAACGACGGCATACTGTTCCTCATCGATGAACTCACGGAGGCTGCGTCCCTCGAGGCTGCCGGGCGGCACACCAAGGATGCGGTGCGCCGCGGGATTGGCGAAAGAAAGGCGCCCGTTCCTGTCGACGACGCCGATCCCTTCGCCCTGGTTTTCCACCAGGTTGCGGTACCGTTTCTCGCTCTCCTGGAGCGCTTCCGCCATTCTCTTCTTCTCTGTGACATCCCTCAGGACGCCCCTCAGCCCGACGGGCTGACCATCCTCGAGGATGGCACGGCTCGAGGTACGCACCCAGCGGAGATCACCAGACTTGGTTCGAACCCGGTACTCATACGGCTCCAGGTCACCGGCGAGCGTGCTGTAGAAGCTCTCTTGCAGACCAGGCAGGTCCTCCGGATGGACGAAGTCATAGAAGCAGCGGCCGATCACCTCCGAGGGAGAGTAGCCACCGATCTCCTCGATGACGGGGCTGACGTACGTGATGACGCCCTCGGCGTCGACAGAGAAGACTGCGTCGTTGATATTCTCCACAAGCTGACGGTACTTCCTCTCCGAGGCTTTCACGGCCTCCTCAGCCTGCTTTAGCTCGGTGATGTCGGTGCTGACGCTGATGATGGCGACCAGGCTCCCGTCCTCATCGCGTACCGCTGTGTGACTCAGGATGGCGGGGAAGGCAGTTCCATCACGGCGCTCAAGAAGTACCTGACCCGACCGGCTCTCTCCAGAGCGTAGGCGGGCCTGGATCTCCTTGATCGAGAGCTCTCCATCGAGAGGGTTCAGCTCGGAGAGGTAACTCGCGCCACATTCGCCGCTCCGCCAATCGTGGAGTTTCTCGGCCGCGCGGTTCCAGTAGATGACGAGCCCCTCCGGGTCTGTGACTACCACGGCCTGATCGATGGCATCGAGCAGCCGGGCCTGGAAGCGGACCTCTTCGGCTGCTTCCTTCCGCTCCAGCCACAGCGAGAGACTCTCGGCCACGGCGTCGATCATCTCTTGTTCCTCGGGAATCAGGAAAGGCCGCTCCTGGGAATAGGCGACCATCAGCCGTCCTCGAGTCTGACCATCGAGGCCAACGTCAGCCAGAAGTTGACAGGTTAACCCCTCGTCGTAGCCCTCGGTCGTGAACCGTCTATCGTCCACTTCAACCGCCGCACCCGCGACCTCGGGAAACTGCATGGCGGGAGGTAAGTGATCAACAATCCGCTGGCAGAGTTGGTCGACGGGATAGTCTGCCTCCATATCTCGGTAGACGGCGTAGAGACAACCCAGCTCCTTAAGCCTCTCCTGCAGGGCTTTCTCTGCCCTCTTCCGTTCGGCCACCTCCCTGCGCAGCTCGTCCTCTGTCTGCTTCAAGCGAAGCATCGTGCGCACGCGAGCCAGCAGCTCCCGGTTGGAGACGGGGCGGGTCACGTAGTCATCGGCGCCCGCCTCAAGCCCGGCGGCCTGGCTCTCGGAACCCGTTCTCTTGCCAGATAGCAGCATGACGTAAACGTCGTCCAGCGCTTCGTCGTCTTTGATCTGCTGGCAGAGCTCGACCCCATCGCCGTCCGGCAGGACGACGTCGAGGATCACCAGATCCGGCTCCTCCGTTCTAGCTAGACGGAGCCCCTCCTCTCCGGACTTCGCCTCGACGACCTGATAATCAGCGCGGCCGAGCACCCGAGACGTGGCACGACGCGTCACGGCATCGTCGTCGACGACGAGCACCTTCGGCGTTCGGTCGAGTTGGTCCTCATCCATCGTAGCATGCACCTTTCTATCGGCCAGGGCGTTCATCAGTCCGCCCCTTCTCTATCCATAGGCAACGTCACGACGAAGGTACTTCCCTCACCGACCTGGCTCATCACCTCGATCTCACCCTCGTGTCCCTCAATGATCCGTTTGGTGATCACCAGGCCGAGCCCGGTGCTCTTCTCCCCCGCTGTTGCTCTGACACTCGTCGTCACGAAAGGCTGGAACAGGGCATCCAGCTCGTCCTCCGGTATCCCCTGTCCCTGATCCTCCACCTGAAGAATGACATAACCGTCCTCGCGGCGCAGCTTCACGTCCACAGCCGTGTCTGATGGCGAGTACTTGATGGCATTGCTAATCAGGTTGTTGAGCACCTGCGCGATCTTGGCGGGGTCGAGCACGATGGTGGGAACATCTTCCATCGAGAGTCGGAGCGTGATGTCCTTCTTCCGAGCGAGAGGCTTGTTCAATGCCACGTTCTGCTCCACCAGCGATGAGAGGTCAGTTGGCTCGACGTCCAGCTGCAGCTTGCCGGACTCGATCTTCGCCACGTCGAGCAGGTCGTTCACCAACGTAGCCATGAACCTGGTTGAGGACTGGATGATGGAGAGAAACTCCGCGTGTTCCTCACTGAGTACGTCGCAGAGATCCTCCAGCAAGAAGTCGCTGTAGGATAGAATCGATTGCAAGGGGTTGCGCAGGTCGTGAGCTGCCATGCCGAGAAGTTCATTCTTCTGCGCATTCAACCGCTGGAGTTCGGCGTTCTTTCTCGCCAACTCGCGCTGCATCGCCACCAGTTCGTTGTTCAAGCGGGTGATCTCATCATAGTCGGCGCCAGCTCGCTCCTCAGAAGAATGAGGGTGCGCTACCTGATCCTTGACCGCGTGGCGCAGCGCATTCGCTTGTTCGTTACTTATCCGCGTCATCTCCTGATAGAGTTCCATCACGCCATTGCTGCTCTCAGCCCCAACGATTAAGATGTAGTCCTCGAACTGAACCGCGACAACGTGCAGGGTCGACAATCGATTTGACTGGGGTATGTTCATTTCCCAGTCGAAGACCGCTCCTTCGTGGCGAACTTCAACCAACAGGTTGAGGGCCTTCTTCAGACTTCCCCGATCTACTAGCGCACTCCACGGCCGCCCGGCAGCGATCCTCTCACCAACCCCCAGTTCGTCACGGAGAACCTCCAGCACCATACCTTGACTGTCACAAAGCAGGGCGATTCCTCGAGATTGACTGTTAGACCCCATTCTCAAACCCTTCGCTCACTTACCACTCTCAACGATGTGGGTGTCCCTTTCGCTACACCTGACTTCCAGAGCATTAACAACAGGCAATGGCGTTCACACCGTCACCCTTCGCTGACCCACCTGTCCGCCAGGGCTATGGCCTGTTGAGCATCCGATGCATAGCCATCAGCTCCAACTTCGCGCCAAAGATCGGGTGCCGCATTGAAGGGATAGCCACCGACCATGATCTTGACCCCTTCCGCCGTCCCCGAACGGCGCACCTGTTTAATGAGAGACCTCACCCGGCTCACGTGCATCGTAATCGTGGCCGATACCCCCAGGACATCTGGCTGGCGCTCGGTGACTGCGCTCAAGACGCTCGACGCAGGCGTATTCGCTCCCATGTAGTAGGTATCCCACCCTTCCATCTCAAAGAAGTCAGCCACCATGCGCACGCCAATTTCGTGCAGTTCCCCTCCTACACACGTCGCCACCAAGATGTGACCTACACGCTCCGTGCTGAAGATACGGGGATAGAGCTGTGACATGATCAACTGCGTGGCCGCCGTGCAGTAATGCTCCTGGGCTACGCTAATCTGGTTCGTCTGCCAGAGGCGACCAATCTCCCGCTGAACCGGTTGGAAGACACGCAAGTAAATCTCTCGCACCGGGGTCCCCCCATTGACAGCGTTCAAGATCATCTGGTAAGCCGCGTTCCGATTAGCTGCCATAAGAGCCTCCAGGTAGCTCCGGGCAAGCTCGTTCCGCAAGGCATCCCCATCGAGGTAGCTTTGCGGCGTGATAGGGGCTTCCTCCAATGCGTTGACCCCTGCCTTGAGGTATCGATCAAGGACTTGGTGAAGCGACGGCGCCAGCCGCTCCTCCAACACCTCGCGGGTGCACGCTAAGGTAGTTGACAAGACATCTTCTGAAAACCCGAGGCCGGCGAAGAGGGCTTTGACCCACGCGACATAGTCGCCGAAGAGCGACGGATCCGATGCGGCGAGCGCCTCGGCAAGGTAGGAGAGATGATAGCCCGCATCTCTCACACTCTTCTCCCAGTGCTCGCTGCCCAAAGGTGCCCACACCTCTGGCTGTCTTGTGTACTGACGGCCCACGATCCTCTCCGCCAGCGTGTCTCGATCCGATTGGATCTCGCGACTTACCTTCTCTGACGCTTTCACTGTGACCTCCTCTCTTTCTGATCTCAGACCGGTCGGCGTCGGCTGCTCTCACGGTCTGTTCAGATCACCTTTCTGATTCGCTTCTCGAACGACTACCCTCCAGGTTCCAGACGTGCATCGGAGCAAGGTTCCCTGAGCAATCTGTCGTCGTCGACCTCGAGACGCCCGTCCAGGTCAGCTGTCTCGTCTGAGCGTTCCCCAGGCCACGGCGCGTCGGTGGGCAGCCAGAGCCTGAATGTACTCCCCTCCTCTCCGCTCTCCAGCGTCACCTTCCCTCCGTGAATCCTCATGACAGCCTGAACGATGCTCAATCCGAGTCCAACGCTTCGTGTGTGCCCCGAATCGGCTATCGTGCCCCGAAAGAAGCGATCGAAGATCTTGGCTTGCTCGTCCGCGGGGATCCCGGGGCCGTCGTCCTGGACCTCAATGGTCCCCCAGCGTTGACCGTCGCGAGTGATGGTATCCACCGTCAACGTGATCTTTCCGCCGACCGGAGTGTAGTTAACAGCATTCTCCACCACCTCATCCACGGCTCGGGTCAGCCATCTGGGATCTCCGCGTACGGCAGCCGGCTCGGATGGCAGGGTTTTCACCTCTAGTGTCAGGCCGGCCGCTTCCGCCTCGCGTTGACGGCGGTTCTTGACGTTTTCGACCAGTCCTGACAGAAGGACGGCATCAGAGATCATTCCCGACTGACCGCTGTCGAGCGTCGCGACGTCGACGACCCCCTGGATCAACTGGATCAGACTATCAACCTCTTCCTGCACCTCCTTGAGACGCTCGCGGTCGTCCGCCGACAAGTCAGACCGCTCCAGCAGGTCGAGCTGGAGCTTGAGCGTGGCGACAGGTGTGCGAAACTGGTGGGAGACGTTGGTAAGAAATCGACCCCGCGCTCGTTCCAAAGCCTTCTCCTCGCTGATATCCCGCAGACGGACTACGTATCCGGCGATGCTTCCCTCCCGATCTCGAACCGGGTCGATGCTGACGGCGGCATCGTAGAGCTGCCCATCCTTGCGCTTGGCCTTGGCGTCGCCCAGCCAGGGCTCGCCTTCGGCCAGAATCGAGCGTCCGCTGAAATGGAGCTGATGGGCCATCGTCTCTTCAAAGAAACCTCCTACGGGCCGCCCGATCACCTCCTCGGTCGTGTATCCGGTCAATGACGTCAACGCCTGGTTCGCATACTGGACGCGGCCCCTGGCATCGGTCATCACAATAGCATCACTGACGCTCCGCAGAATCGTCTCTACCTTCTCCTTTTCCGCGGTGACCTCGGCTGTACGGGCTTTAACCTTCGCCTCCAACGTGGCATTGAGCTCCCGGAGCGCCCTTTCGGCCTGCCGTTTCTCCTCGACCAACCGCTGTCTCTCCAGCCTCTGTTCCATCGTGGTCAGAACCTCGTCCACATCCAGAGGCTTGGTTACGTAAGCCGAAGCCCCTTCGTTCAGAGCCTGGACAGCCGTCTTCACGGATGCATACCCGGTCATGACGATCAGGATGATGTCCGAATGGAGGCTCTGCAAGGGCGTCAGTAGATCCACGCCCTGCCTGTCTGGCAGCTTGATGTCGAGAAAAGCGACATTGAAAAACCCCTGCCGAGCTTTCTCGATACCCTCACGTCCTGTCGAGGCGGTCTCCACCACGTATCCCTGACGGTTGAGAATCATCTCTAGCGTCCTGCGCATGCTGCGATCGTCGTCGACGATCAGAATGCGAGGTCTATCACTCATTGAGCGCTCATCCACTTCTGATCCCATGCCCTTCACTGCTGAGCCCGAGGACGGCGAATGCGGCTTGCCCCCGACTATCCTATGCCGCGTCCTTTCTCAAGGGCAGGGCCAGCTTCGATGGGCAAGTGAACGGTGAACGTACTACCTTCACCGACCTCGCTCTCTACATCGATCCAGCCCCCGTGCCCCTCCACGAGCGTCTTCACAATTGCCAGCCCGAGCCCGATGCCTTTCGTCTTGGTGGTGAAGAGCGGCTCGAAGATCTGATCCTGCTCCCGTTCGGGGATGCCTGCCCCCGTGTCCGACATCGAGACTTCCACTTCGTTCGCAGACGCCAGCCGGGATTCGACCACCAGTCGACCACCATCCGTCATAGCCTGAACCCCGTTCTGCGCGATGTTCAAGAAGACCTGCGCCAGTTGGTCGTGGTCGCCGCGGATCTCCGGCATCCTCTCATCCAACCGCGCGATGACCTCGACGTCAGGGGAGACCTCCAGCCGCTCAAGAGTCTCCTTCAGGATCTGGTTCAAGCTCACGTCCTGCCGCGTGGGTGGCTCTGAGCGGGCGAAATCGAGCAGCCCCTTGATCACACCCTCAGAGCGATCCACCTCCTGCTCGAGTATCTCCAAGGACTCCTGCACATCAGGATCTGGATCCTGCACGGCGAGCGTGAGGAAGTAAGCGGCGTTCTTGATCGCTCCCAGTGGATTGCGAAGCTCGTGGCTCACGCTGCCGGCGAGACGCCCGAGGGTTGCCAGCTTTTCCTGGCGCACAATCTTCTCCTGGGCGTCTCGCAGATCCTGGGTGCGCTTCTCCACCATATCCTCCAACCGCTCCGAGTACCTCTCGAGCTCCTTCTCAGCCTGCTTGCGGCGGGTGATATCGATGGAGAGAACTAGAATCTCCTCGATGTCCCCGTCGGAGCGATTGAGGGGCACCGCATTGACCAACCAGGCATGATCAGCATACTCTCCCTCGAAGGAGACCGACTGCCCATCGAATGCTCGGAACAGCTTGGAGGCGACCACGTCGGCGCTTTCCTCAGGGAGGACATCATAGATGTTCTTTCCAGCCAGACTCTCACGCGACCACCCGAGCTCCTGGAGCTGTTCCCCCGCGCTGAAGGCACAGCACAGGTCTTGGTCGAAGACCTGGACCATGCCGTTGGGCAGGTTCTCGGCAATGGCAGCATAGCGGTTCTCACTCTCCCGCAGGGCTCTCTCAACCTGGATCCTCTCAGCGATCTCCGCCTTGAGCCGCCGGTTAGCCTCCTGGAGCTCGACGGTCCGCTCCTTAACACGATCCTCGAGATGGATCGTCAGGGCCATCACATCTCGATTCGTCTCTGTCAGCTCCTGCCGAAGCACTTTGATCGTCCTCTGGGCCTCGGTTAACTGTCCTTGTAGGTCTTCCTGTCCCGTCATCACGTCCTCTTACGCATCGTCCGATCATCTATGGTATTCGACGGCATTCGCCGGTCGACGACCTCAGTGGCCGTACTACCGGCAGTTGAGGTCCTTACTACTCCCTTTTTTTCACAAAACAGACCTTGGCTTTTCCCCTGCTCCCGGCCCCTTGCCTGTCCCGAGCGACGTCGAGGGATCTCGGCTCACTACGTGGAGCCGCTCACTATGTGGAGCCGCTCACTATGTGGAGCCGCTCACTACGTGGACCCGGTCATTGCGTGGACCCGGTCACCGTTCTTCGGCCCCTTTCACAACCACCACAGTGGCATCATCGTTCTCTTTCGCGAGCGTGAGGAGCAGTTCGCGTGCTGCTAATGTGGCTGATTCGTCGATGAGCCCCGGGAAGTCCTCCCACCGCCAGCGGGACGTCAGGCCGTCGGAATGAAGCACCAGCACGTTGTTCGGATCCCAAACGTGGTGGGTCACCGCCGGTTTCGGAGCCCGTCCCCCCAGTATGCCGCGACGGATGCGAAAGCGGATCGGGTCGCGATTCCGGAAGACGCGGGCGGCGATATCGCCTACCATGCCAAAGGTGAGGCGTCCTTCCTTCCAATCAAAGCGGGCCACGGCCATGACTACGCCCCGTGTACTGCGACACGCCCGACCCACCCCCAGGAACATCTTCGTCAACTCCTGGTCGACGTGGCGTTCCACATAGTCGCGAGCCTTTTGGCTCGCGCGGTGAGCGTACTGCCCGTGACCGAGCCCGTCGATGACGGCAACCAGCGCGCTCTCGTCCCAGCGGTTGATGACGAAAGCATCTCCGTTGACGTCCATGCCAGGGTGCGCTCGCGTAGCAGCTCCAAAGTCGAGAGGGGGCTGACTGGCTCTAGACACCGCTGGCGGACGAAGCCAATACTGGCAGACGATATGGGTGCCGTGCTCCGGCCCACCGCGCGAGGTGATCTCGAATTCGTCCGCCAGCCGGTTGACGGTGCCCAGCCCGTAGCCGAGACTTCCCGCCGTAGAGTAGCCGTCGGCGACGGCCCGCTCCACGTCCTCAATACCCGGACCGCTGTCGAGGGACTCGATCTGCAGCCCGTCGCGTCCCTGCAGGCGGATAGGTTGGATGGACAGCTTGCCGCTGCCGGCGTGCTCGACCAGGTTGGTACCCAATTCGCTGATGATTAGGGCGACCTCCCCTCTCGCCGCTTCGTCGAAGCCAATCGCCTGCGCGGCGCGCACAGCCGCTCTTCGCGCGGCGCTCACGTCGCTGGGGTGCGAGACACGAATCTCTTCAGCAGTGTGGCCTGTCGCTTTCAATTCATCACCATAGGCGGAGAATAGACATTCACAATAGATCTTCCTCTGGCCAACCGTGGATCGAGAGTAGCGGGTCTACCATCCCTTCAATGGACGGGGACCTTGGCAGACAGGTCCTCTACTCACTTTCTTGACATCCTCAGATCCTGCTCAACGCTGCCACTTCCTCACGGTGACCCTCGTTCCCTCTCCCGGCTTGCTCTCGATCTCCATCTCATCCATCAGGCGCCTGGCGCCCGGCAATCCCAGCCCGAGCCCTCCGCCAGTGGAATACCCCTTCTCCAGGGCCAGTTCCAGATCGGCAATACCTGGCCCCTGATCCTCGAAAACGAGCTCGATACCTCGTACTCCCTGCACGTGGAGGCCCTCCCACCGGACTACGCCGCACTCGGCATAGAGCACGATGTTGCGCGCCAGTTCCGAGACTGCCGTGACAATGCGAGTCAGATCGGTCACGCCGAAGCCCAGCCCCTTCGCGGCGTCGCGCACGGCCCTCCGCACAATGACGATATCGGCCTCGGACTCTACGTTGACGCGACCGTCATGATCGCTCTTCATGGCTCCGCCCCCTCGGCTCACACCCCACCCAACATATCCAGCGCGCGTTCCACGTCCAGTGCGGTCAGCGCTCTGCCCAGGGTCAGGCCCAGCTGGGTGGCGGTGATCGCCACGCTCGGTCGCATGCCGGCGATGACTGTCTCGCCGCCCATCAGCTCCACCATCTGAGCGGTCTCGGACACCGTGCGGGCGAAAAAGGAGTCGAGAATCTCTACAGCCGAGATATCAAGCACCACCCCCTTTGCCTCGTAGTCCGCCATCGCCTGGAGAACCTCATCCTGCAGTTCGGAGACAGTAGCGTCGTCTGGCGCGGCCGGCACCGTTACCATCAGTAGGTCCCGCACCTTGACGACAGAGATGCTCTCACCCGCCATAACGACCTCCCGACTTCTGAACGATAGGCGCTGACAGGGTGAGGCGGGCGCTCTTGACGACCTTGACCCCACCCATCACTTTGCCTCCTCTATCTCCTTCAACGCCACCCGCAGCCCGGCCGCCAGCGACGAGCGCGTGGTGACGTGGGACAGGTCAATGCCCAGGTGGACGAGGGTCTGAGCGATGGACGGGCGGACCCCGGTGAGCACTACACCAGCGCCCAGCAACTGAACCGCGGCGATCGTCTCGATGAGATGCTGCGCCGTCAGCGTGTCGATGGTCGGCACACCAGTGATGTCCACGAGAGCGATCTGCGAGTCCGTCTCCACGATGGCGTTCAAGAGTACATCCATGAAGCGCTGCGTGCGCTGGCTGTCCAGGGTGCCGATTAAGGGGACGGCGACAACGCCCTCCCAGACTTGCATCACCGGGGTAGACAGATCGAGAATCTCCTGCGTCTGCCGGGCCAGCTGCTCCTGTGCCCGCTTCCGCTCGCTGATGTCCCGTCCGACGGCGGTCACAGCGAGGGGTTCTCCCTCCTCGTCCCTGATGAGGCCGCCCACGTACTCGAAGGGAATGCGCTCCCCACTCTTCGTGACCAGCGTGGCCTCGACTTTGCCGTATCCGCTGACTACCACCTCACTGATCGCATCGCGCACCTTCTGCTTCTCATTCCCGGAGAACAGATCGGTGGGCGTTAGCGATTCCATCTCTTCATCATTGTAGCCGATCACCTCGCGGTTCGCCCGGTTCCACCAGAGATAGTTACCCTCTAGATCGAATACCGTGATGGGATCTGGCAGCTCAGCGACAGCTGCTCGAAGCAGCCTCGTATCCTCCTTCAGATCAGCCAACTGCTTGCGGCATGCGGTTAGCTCTGCCTGAAGTTCTTCCTTCGTCTTCTCTTCCACTGTTTGCTCTCCTCTTATCTCGGTCCCGATGGCGTTTCGGGGAAGAATCTCCTATCAGTCTCGACCAAACCCAAAGAGCCTGGCCGGTCTCTTCATCGTTCTTGGGCAGCTCACACTGATCAGTCACCTTTCGAGTCAATCACTTCGACTCTCTCGCACGCCGGGGCAACGCTCTTCTGAAGAGAGGTCACCTCACCACTCCTTAGACCCCCGAGGACGCCCGCGATCTGCTCAAATTCGGTGGCCTTATCGAAGAAGTAGGTCGCTCCGGCCTCCAGGCATCTTTCACGGTACTGGCGGTATGCAAAGGCGGTGAGGACGATGATGACAGGCCTAGACTCCTCTCCTGCGAGGAGATCCAAGACGTCGAAGCCGTTGAACTGGGGCATGCGAATGTCGAGGATCACGACGTGAGGCTGACAGTCGACGATGCCCTCCAGCGCTTCAGCGCCGTCGCCGGCCTCACCGACAACCTTGACGCTATCCACCTCGGAGACGAGCTCGCGTAGGCGCTCTCGCACCGCCTCTGAATCATCCGCGATGAAGACCCTAAGCATCTCTCTGTTCCCCTCCTACTATGTCCTGCCCCCTTGAATGACGTGTTGAGGAAGTACAGTATAACAGAGGGACGTGCTCGTGTCTGTAGGGGAAATCTGACGTCTATGTAGGAAAGAACCTACAGGGGGCAGGACGAGGTGGAGGGACTCCAGGGCGTCCGGCGAGGGATCGGCAGCAGGCTAGAGAGGTTGCCCCGCAGGGAGTGCCGGGCTAGTGGGGCAGCGTCTCCTTCAATCGACCAGTTCGTGATCGAGAGCGTAGCGGATGATGTCGGCCGTGGTATCCAGGTGGAGCTTGCGGAGGATACGAGCGCGATAGGTGCTGATTGTCTTCGCGCTCAGCGATAGGTGTTCAGCGATGTCACCGACGGTATCCCCGGAAGCGAGCATACGCATGACCTGGAACTCGCGATCGGACAGAGCCTCGTGGGAGGCTCCGTGATGAGCCTCCAATCGCTCGGCCAGGAGCGCGGCCACGGAAGGGGTGATGTGTTTCCTCCCCGCCGCCAGGCGGCGAATCGCATCCACCAACTGCTCGGGAGCGCTCTCCTTGGTCAGGTACCCGGCAGCGCCAGCCCTCAGAACCCGCGCGGCGTACTGCTTCTCGGCGTGGACGCTGAGGACCAAGACCGGGAGCTCTGGCCGCAGGTCCTGAAGCTGCCGCAGGACCTCCAGGCCGCCGCCTCCCGGCATGGCGATATCGAGCACCAGAACGTCGATATTGTCCTGGCGGACTGCTGCCAAGACCTCGCCCGCGGTACTCGCCTCGCCAGCCGACGTGAGATCGGACTCGTCCTCCAGGATCTGCAGCAGGCCCCGCCGGACAACGGCATGGTCGTCGGCTATCAGTACTCTGATCATAGTTCCTCTTTTGATCACGAACGGCATCCTGACTGCGAAGGATCAGACAAAGGGACCAGACGCCTGGACGCTAGTAGCAATTCAAGGGACTCTGTTCGTATCAGCGTCGCGGCGGGGGATCGAGGCGACCACCGTCGTACCACGGCCCGAGACCCCCTCAACGGTCACGTCTCCACCGAGCCTGCGGGCGCGCTCGCGCATGCCGACCAGCCCGAGCGACTCGCGGTTGGAGATCTCCTGTGGCGAGATGCCACGGCCGTCATCTGCGACGACCAGTGTGACCTCCACGGGACTAACGTCCAGGTCAACCCTTACCTCGGTAGCGTGAGCGTGTCGTCCCACGTTCGTCAGCGCCTCCTGAAGTATCCGGAAGAGAGCCGTGGACAGCTCGCGGTTCAGCATTCCGGACGCCTCGTTCAGGTGAAGCTCGAGGGCAATGCCGCTCCGCTCGGCGTACTGCTCGGCCTGCCACTCGATTGCCGCTGCCAGACCGAGGTCGTCCAGGATGCCCGGCCGAAGCTCGCTCGAGACGCGTCGAACGATTCTGAATGACCTGTCGATGACGTCAGACATGGTCTCGGCCTTCTCTGTGAGCTCGGGGGCGTGGTTGGGCAGACGCTTCGCCAGCCAGGAAAGGTCCATCTTCAGCGCGGTCAGCATCTGACCGAACTCGTCGTGGATCTCCCGGGCAATGCGAGTCCGTTCCCGCTCGCGCGCATCCTGGAGATAGCTGGTCAGATCGCGTAGTTCCTCACGGGCCGCTCGTTCCGCCTCGTAGAGCCGGGTGTTTTCTAGGGCTACAGCAATCTGATCGGCCAGGGTCTCCATGACCAAGACGTCATTGACGCCGAAGGCGTCCCGGTGGATGCTCTGCACGTCAAGCACGCCCACGACGCCGGCAGCTGTCTGAATCGGGACACTCAACTCTGAGCGGGATGTAACCCGGTCAGGATAGCGGTTGACGGAGCGCGGATCGGTTTCGACGTCATTCACCAGCACGGTCTCGGCGTGACGAGCAGCCCAGCCGATGAGGCCTTCATCCAGCTCCATGTCGTCGCCCTCATCCAGGACAGCAGCGAGATGCCCCCCGACGGCCTCGACAATCAACTTGTCCCGATCCAGCGTGAAGATGGCCACGCTCTGATATTGGAAGCTGCGCTGCAGGACCTGGACGGCGCTCTCCAGCACCGTCTCGACGCCAAGCGACCGTGTTATCTTATTCCCTATCTCATTGAGGAGCATTAACTCCGCGACGCGCTGCTCCAGCGCATCCTCAACCCGCTTCCGCTCAGTGATGTCTCGAAACGCTTCCACAGCTCCGACCACGTTACCATCATGGTCCTTCAGCGGCGCTGTGGTGAAGAAGAGCCAGCGGCCATTGTCTCCTAGCTGAGGGAAGAAACCCTCGGCATCATAGGCTCCTTCGATCAGCGTTGACTCCTGATAGTGATCGCCATAGTATCGGCGCAACTCCATCTCCGACGCGCCATCGAGGACCAGGTCAGCTAGAAGAGGCCTCTGTTGATCGTAGAAGGGTTTCCAGTGGTCGCGCGTGCCTACCATCCGCCATGCAGGCATTCCGGTAAGCACCTGACAGGCCCTGTTCCAGTGGGTCACGACGTGGTTGGCATCGAGGACCAAGCCCGGGAGCGAGGTGCCCTCGATGATCTGAGAAAGCCGTCTTTCACTCTGGCGAAGCGCCTCCTCAGCGCGCTTCCGCATAGTGATGTCTCTGGCCAGCCAGGACACTGTTTTCGGCGGGCCTTCGATACTTGGGATTGGGTTGACTCGCGCCAGAAACCAGCGGTTCCCGCTTCGTGTCTCCAGAGGATAGTCAATCGTCTGCGATTCGCCCGTCTCCAGGACCTGGTCGATAATCTGCATCCGAGTGCCGACGACGTCGCTATCGAAGACCTCATCAATGCGACGACCGATCAGCTGCTCCGGCGGGTGGGCCAGCAGGGCCTCGTCAGCTGCCCAAAGATTCACGTAGGTCCCTTGTTCGTCGAACTCGAACACAACCTCGTCAATGGAGCCGACCAATGCTTCCAGCCGTTTTTCACTCACCTTCAACGCTTCCTCGGCCTGGCGCCGCCGCAGAGACGCCGCGGCGACCCGAGAAAACGTCTTCAGCACCTCATCGGACGGCGCGGGCTGACCAGGCTGGAAGACAAGGACCGACGTTCCCAGCAAGTCATCCCCGTGGACGAAGGCTAGACCCACAAAGCGGTCGATGCTCAGCGCCTTTTGAACCGCCCTCGCCACCGACCTGGGCACAGTACCAAATGTCGTTTCAGCGAGGTCAGGAGCCGTGGTGACGACCTTGGTCACCATACGAACGTAGTCTTCCTCGCTCACTGGCACCGACCAGCCCCTGATTCTCCTCCTTAGCAGCTTGCTGACGCGGGACAGAAGCGGTCCTTCGGCTGCGACACGTGCCACGACCAGTTGTTGATCACGGGCGTCATAAGTGGACACGCTGACAGCCGCTGCCCCGGTGATGGCCTTCAGTCGGTGGGCGATGAGTTGGAAGCTCTCATCCATCGATTCCGTCGTGGTTAGGGCAACAGCGAGCTCGTTGATCGCTTTCAGGTGCTCGGCGCGCCGCCTGGTCTCCTCCTCGGCCCGTTTCCGCCCCGTGATATCTTCCACTGTGCCTTCGTAGTACAGGGGCTCTCCTTCGTCATTGCGAACTGCTTGGGCATTCTCACGGACAAAGAGTGTGGAACCGTCCTTCCTCGTCCAGGCGGATTCCAGACCAACTACCTCCCCGTCTCTCTCCATTCGCTCCCGGAAGACCGAACGCGGGTAGTCTGGATGGAATCCTTCGCTCTGCAGGTCGCGCCCGGCGAGCTCTTCCAGGCTGTCGTACCTCAGCATGCGGAGCAAAGCGGGGTTCGCCATGACGATCTTCCCTTCGGGCGTGGTCCGATAGATGCCGAGAGGAGCCCGCTCAAAGACGTCCTTGAACCGCTTTCGACTTGCCTCCAGTTGCTCCTCCGCCCTTCTCCGTTCGGTGAAATCCTCCAGGAGGTGCACGAAGCCGACAAGATACCCGTCCTCATCCAGCATGGGATCGATAGTGGCCCTGAGCCAGCGGCCATCCATCTCCCAGACGTGGCTCTTCCTCTCCAACGTCTCCAGAGCACGGTTGTAGGGACACTGGGCGAACCGATCGGTGTCTCCGTGGATTAGTCGGCAGCACTCCCGCCCGATAATCTCGGTACGGGGTCGCCCCAGGAAGTCGACCGCGGCTTGATTGCAGCGCACGATTCTGCCCCCGGCATCCAGGAGGAAGATCGGATCGCCAATGGCATCGAAGGTGGCCTGCCACTGGCGCGCGGAAATCCGTGCTTCTCTCTCCTCTCCACGGCGCTTACGCCGGCGAGACCTCGTCTCCACGGCCTGTTTCACCAGCGGCCCCAGCCGAGACAGCTCGTCGCGAAGGACGTAGCCGTCAGCCCTCCGCCTCAGGAAATCGACGTCAGTCCCCTCGTCGGCGGGACCAGCAACGATGATCAAGGGGATCGCCAACGTTCGCTGGCGCAGGAGGCGCAGCGCGTCTGCCGCGCTGAATTGGGGCGTGGTGTGGCCAGCCAGTACGAGATCGAGCTCGGATCCTAAACTGGCGATGTACAGCTCTCTGGTCTCGACCCGTTCCCATTCTGGGGCAAAGCCGCTCTGGCGGAGCGTCTGGACGATCAGCTCAGCCTCATCGTGTCTGTCTGCGAGGATAAGAAGGCGCAAGGATCTCCTCAAGGAACCTCCAGCATTGCTCCGGGTTATCCGAGTCTCCTCATCCTACCGCGCGTGTCTTATCTGTGATGGAGGGCAGCTGCTGCGGACAACGGCGGGAGCGGTGAGGGTATATCCATGAATAGTATACCGACCTATTCGCTTTTTCACAACTAGGACGGGCGCCGGAATCGCTAGCTGTCGGGCCAGATCTCCTTGGCCGCTTCCCACTCCTCGGGGGTGTTGACGTTGCGAAAGGAGTTCAGCTCTGGATCGAGAGGCCTTACGTCATCGAGATCGATGGTCCGGACGCGGACGTGGGGGAAAAACGAGACGATGCGCCGCTTGCCGGCACGAATGGCGGCCTCAATCGAGGGAAGACAGGTGCGGCGGTAGGCTCCGTGAAGGGGCTCCACGTACCCCTCATGGCGCAACAGGGCCACGTCGTATCCCTCGGCCCAGGCGGCGAATGCTCGCAGGAGCTCGGGCTTGAGGAAAGGCATGTCGCAGCCCACCGCCAGCGCCAGCTCGTACCCGGCTGCAGCGAGCCCAGCGTGCAGGCCGCCCAGCACACCGACGTCTCGGAAACGATCCACCACAACGGGAACGCCGAAGCTCGTGTACGACGTCGCGTCGCCGGCAACGATGATGACTTCAGCGCAGACCACTGTCATACGCTCCACGACGATCTGAATCAAGGGGCGCCCACCGAGCTCCATGAGAGCCTTGTCTCGCCCCATGCGCCGGCTGGCACCGCCTGCTAGCACCAACCCGGTTACGTTATCCGGAGACCGGTCTTCTGGCATCGTGAAGAAGCGCTGTATCTCGGGAACTTAGGAATGTGCCGCACGGCTGAAGAGGTGACGCTCCACCTCTTTCAACCGTTCCACACCTTTCACTTCGTACGGCATGAGGGGCACTTGCACCATCTCTACCGTGTCCCCGTACTGATCTTGCAGCATCTCGATGTACGGCTGCTGCATCTCGCGACGCCGGCGGAGGAACTCACACGAGGGATCGACGATCACGTGATTGATCACCAGATGGTGGACGTTGATGCCGTGCTCTTCCAGGTTCCTTTTCACCCGGCGCGTCTGATAGATGCCCAGCGCCTCCGGTATGGTAACCAGAATGAACTCCACTTTCTCGGGATCGCTGAAGAACTGGGTGACCTCGTGGGCCAGCTCCTTCCAGCTCTCGATCAAGTCCGTGAAGGGTGTTCTCGACAGGTTGAAGGTGTCTCGGACCTCCATGTAGACCTTGGGAGCGGTGCGCAGATGCTCGATGAACCGGCGGGGCAGGTCGAGGAGACGGAGGGTGTCGCCCGCTGGGGCGGTATCCCATACGATCATCTCGTACCGCTTCTCTCGGATCCGCTCCAGGATGTAGTCGAGCATGAACTCCTCCTGGATCCCCGGCGCCATGGCCACGTAGTCGACCAGCTCGTGGTACGGCATGTCGACCAGGGCCGAGGCGGCCTCATAGACCTCGGGGCCGAACTTCTTCTTCCAGCGCCGCATCACCTCGTCGGGGTCGATCTCCAAGGCGAAGAGGTTGTCAATCCCGGGGACGGCTCGTTCCTGAGGACCAATCTCCGTCTCGAAGATGTCCGAGAGCGACGGCGTATAGTCGCTGGTGATGATCAACGTCCGGCGTCCACTCAGAGCAAAGTGGAGAGCCGTGGCAGCGGAGGAGGTGGTCTTCCCCACACCGCCCTTCCCGCCGAACATAAGAACTCGCTTCTCTGTCCGGTCCAACGTCGTAAGTGTCATGTCTTGATCCAGGCTATCCTTCTCGGTTCGTTTTCACGGTCTGCCCCAACGTGATGAACGGGCAATACACTGATCATTCTATTGTCACACAGAACGTCCCGGCCTGCAAACCCAGACCGGGACGTGATACTGCCTAAGCTGCCGTTACCGCTGAGACGCTCCTAGCCTCCCCAGGGCATGCCGGCGTACGTCTCAAATGCGCTGTCGTGGAGCTCCTTGAAGAACCTCTCGTGACCCTGCTCCCATCGAGCGAGCATTTCCAGGGCTCGGCGAACCTCACCCTCGGCCTGCTCAGCCGCTGACCGGTAGAACTCCACGAAATCTCGCTCGATCAGGTAGGCCATGCGCAGAACCGATAGATCAGGAACCATCGACTCCGCCACCGTCTGGTCGAGCATCTCGGAGGCAGCCCGCTCGGAGAAGAAACCTTCCTCCTCCAGATCGAAGTCAGCGGGCTCGGGTACCTCGCCCTCGTCCAGAGCATCGAGCAGCCCTTCAATGAACCTGATGTGCTTCTGCTCTTCCTGAGCCAGGCGCCGAAAGGCGCCGACGACACTCGCATGCTCCAGACGCTCGGCGTTCTGCTCGAAGAACCTCCTCCCTTCGTGCTCCCGTTGTAGAGCGTACTCGTAGATCTTGCGGACGTCCATCGTCTTACTCCCCCCTACTCTCGCTGCCGTCCGTCAGCCGGCTCGACCTTCACGGCGCAGACCTTGTACTCCGGGATCTTGGCCGTGGGATCGAGGGCGGGATTGGTCAAGAAGTTGACCGCCGAGTCGGGATAATGGAAGGTGGCGAAGATGAGACCCGCCGGCACCCGCGTGGTGACCTGGGCCTTGGCGACGATCTCACCGCGCCGGGAGGCGACCTTCATCAGTTCGCCGTCCTCGATCCCCTGCTCCTCAGCGTCGGAGGGGCTGATCTGAACCTCGGCTTCGGGATACATCGCCTTTAGGCCTCGAGCGCGGCGCGTCATCTCACCGCCGTGCCAGTGGTAGAGAACCCGGCCGTTGGTCAGCATCAAGGGATACTCCTCGTCGGGCAGTTCGTCCGGCTCGGTGTGCTCCACGGCCTCGAAGTGACCGACACCGCGGCTGAACCTACCGACGTGAAGGATCGGCGTACCCGGATGCTCCTCGCTGGGCACGGGCCACTGAAGCTGTTCGCCGCCGTTGAGCCGCTCGTAGGTGATGCCGCCGTAGATCGGCGTCAGGGCGTTGACCTCCGCCATGACGTCCGCCGGTGAATCGTAGCCCCATCCCGCGAAACGCGCATCGTTGAGAGGGCTCACGACGCCCAGCTCAATGAGCCGCTGGGCCAGCTCCTTGACGATCCATACATCGTCCCGAGACTCACCGACAGGCTCGATCGCCTTCCGCACCCGCTGTACGCGACGCTCTGAGTTGGTGAAGGTTCCATCTTTCTCAGCGAAGCTGGAGGCCGGAAAGACTACGTCTGCCAGCTGTGCCGTCTCCGTGAGGAAGAGGTCCTGAACCAACAGGAACTCGGTCGCCTCCAGCGCCTTCCGCACATGGTTGAGATCGGGATCACTCGTCATAGGATTCTCGCCGATGACGTAGAGACAGCGCACCTGCCCCTCCTCGGCGGCGTCGAGCATCTCGGTCACGGTCAGCCCCACCTCGTTGGAGAGAGGGACGCCCCAGGCCTGCTGGAACTTGTCCTGAACGGCTGCGTCGGTCACGGCCTGATAGCCGGGATAGACGTTGGGCAGACTGCCCAGGTCGCAGGCGCCCTGCACGTTGTTCTGACCGCGCAGGGGGTTGACGCCGCCGCCCGGCACGCCCATGTTGCCCAGCACCATCTGCAAGTTGGCGCAGCTCATCACGTTGCCCACCCCGACGGTATGCTGCGTGATCCCCATGGCGTAGAGAAGCGCGCCAGGTCGGTTCTCGGCCATCATGCGGGCCGCCTCTTCAAGATCCTCGATGGGGACGCCGGTGATCTCGCTTGTCCTCTCCGGCGTATAGCCCGCGACGGTCTCCTTGACGGCCTCGAACCCCTCCGTCCGTTCGGCGATGAAGTCCTCGTCGTGCCAACCCTCGCGGATGATGATGTGCATCAGCCCGTTGAGCAAGGCGATGTCCGTGCCTGGCTCGTGCTGCAGGAACAGATCAGCGTAGTCCGCGATATCGATGCGCCGCGGATCAGCCACGATCAGCTTGGCCCCGCGCTGCCGCTTGGCAGCTCGAATCCTGACACCGATCACCGGATGCTGCTCCGTGGTATTGCTGCCGATAATAAAGATGCAGTTGCTCTCTTCAGTGATGTCCTGAATGGAGTTTGTCATCGCGCCACTGCCGAAACTCGTCACCAGACCGGCGACTGTAGCGCTGTGTCAGAGGCGAGCGCAGTGGTCGATGGTATTGGTCATCATCAACTGCCGCGTGAACTTGCTGAAGAGGTAGTTCTCCTCGTTGGTACACTTGGCGGAGGCCAACATGGCGAAGGCGTCACCGCCGCTCTCCGCCTTGACGTCGGCGAATTTCCGGGCGGTCAGATCCAGGGCCGTCTCCCAATCCGTCTCGATGAAAGCATCGGGCGTCAGCGCTGGTGCCTCGTCGAGGTCCTCCTGCCCGTCCGCGTAAATCGTCCAGTCGCCGGTCTCCAACTGCTCCTCCACTCCGTCGAGCAGTCTGGCGCGCACCAACGGTCGCTCCAGTCGGTCCGGATGATGGATGAAGTCGTAGCCGTAGCGTCCCTTGACGCAGAGCGACATACCGTTGACTGGAGCGTCCTCCGAAGCTGTGACGCGGATGATCTCACCATCGCGTACGTTCAGATCGAAGTTGCAGCCCACGCCGCAGTAGACGCACGTGGTGCGAACCTTATCCACCTCGCCGACGAAGCTTTTCCCCACGCTCATCTTGTCGAAGAGAGCGCCAGTCGGACAATAAGCGACGCAGTGTCCACAACTCTCGCACCCAGCGTCCAGCATCATCTGATCAGCCCCAGCAACCAGCTTCGTCTCGAACCCGCGGTTAGCGAAGCTCCAAACATCGCGGTTCTGGATCTCCTCACAGGCTCGGATGCAACGCCCACAGAGGATGCACTTGTTGCGGTCGATGAGAACGAAGGGATTCGGATCAGGATCGATATCGTAGCAATGTTGCCTGCCATCGTGCGAGGGGTCCTCCACGCCGTATTCGGCAGCAAGCCGCTGCAGCTCACAGGAGCCCTCTGCGTGGCACGCGCAGGCTAGACACCGCGCAGCCTCCGCTAGGGCGGCCTCCTCGGTGAAGCCGCACTCGACCTGCTCGAAGGTGCAAAGACGCTGGTCCATCTCCAGCTCGATCTGCTCCTGGCGCTCCTCCTCTTCCACGCCCGCAAAGAAGGAATCCGGTGCTTCATCGCCTCGCGTCACGCCCCAACGCTCCGGTAGACCAACAACCTCTTCGTCACGAAGGTACTGATCAATGCTGGCCGCTGCGCGGCGTCCAGCTCCGACGGCGCGCACAGCGATGTCCGCTCCAGTCACGTCGTCGCCGCCCGCGAAGACCCAGGGCACAGAAGACTGGAGGGTCTGCTCGTCGACCTCAAGGGTACGCCAACGCGTCAGTTCCAGGTCGCAATCCATGACGCAGGAAGGGTTGACAACCTGTCCGATGGCCATCACCACAGTGTCGGATTCGATGGTGAACTCGGAATCGTCGATGGGGACCGGACGTCGCCGGCCGCTCTCGTCGGGCGGCCCGAGCTCCATGCGGATGCTGGTCACCTTAACGTGGTCATCAGCCCCCTCGAAGGCGACGGGTGAAGCCAGGAAGTGGAATTCGACCCCCTCCTCTGCAGCAGCTTCGACCTCCACATCGAGAGCGGGCATCTGCTCCCGGGAGCGTCGGTAGAGAATGGTGACCTCATCGGCACCCAGGCGAACCGCTGTACGTGCTGCATCAATGGCGGTGTTTCCACCTCCGACAACGATTATCCGGTCGCCTACCTCAACCTCTTCCCCGCAGGCTACTGAACGGAGGAATTCCACACCGCCTTGAACCCGGTCAATGTCCTCCCCGGGAATACCTACCATCCGCGACTGCTGGGCGCCTATGGCCAGGAAGACGGCGTCGTACGCCTCCTCCAGCTGCTCCATGGTGATGTCGCAGCCCAACGCTGTATTGCACTGTATGTCGACCCCCAGGTCAGTGATGGTCTCTATCTCCGCATCGAGGTCCTCATGCGGGAGGCGGTACGAGGGAATGCCGTAGCGAAGCATGCCGCCGGGTTTCTCATGAGCCTCATAGATGGTTACCTGGTGACCTTGTTGACGGAGGTAGTACGCAGCCGAGAGACCAGCAGGGCCAGCTCCCACGATGGCCACATCATAACCAGTATCCGGCGCCACTTCTGGCAAGTATTGCTTCCCGCTCAGCAGGTCTTGCTCGGCAGCGAAGCGTTTCAGTGCACAGATCGACGTGGCCTCATCAAACTCACCGCGACGGCATTCATCCTCACATGGTGCGGGACAGACTGTCCCGAGTGCGAGGGGAAGGGGAATAGTCTCTTTGATGATGCGGATCGCCCTCTCGTAGTCCTTCTCGGCGATGGAGCTGATGAACCCAGGAATATCGCAGCCGGCCGGGCAGGTGACCTCACAGGGACCGAAACAATCGCCACAGTGCTCAGAGAGCAGCATCTCGAGCGTGAACTTCCGAGTCTCCCGCACGACGTCGGTATCGGTGTGCACCACCATATCATCGGCAACGGGGGTAGTACAGGCCGTCTGGAGTCCCCTCATGCCCTCGACCTCGACGATGCACATTCGACACGCCCCGACATTGGTGAGATCGGGATGATGACAGAGCGTGGGAATCTCTATGCCCGCGGAACGCGCAGCCTCAAGGATGGTGCTCCCGTCCGGAGCTGTGACTTGTCTGTCGTTTATGGTCAGCATTACACTCATTATTTGACTCCTGCTACTCGGCAGTTACCGCGTCGAACTTGCAAACTTCGTAGCACGCACCGCAATGGATACACAGATCTTGATCGATCTCGTGGGGCTCCCGGCGCTCACCTGTAATGGCGTCGACCGGGCATTGACGGGCGCACATGCCACAGCCAGTGCATGCTTCCGCGTCGATGCCGTAGGTCAACAGGTTCAGACACGTCTTCGCCGGACAGGTCTTATCGACGATGTGGGCCCGATACTCATCCTCGAAGTGCATCAACGTCGACATGACCGGGTCTGGAGCCAGCTGGCCCAGCGCACAGAGGGAGCCCTGCTTCATACCACTGGCAATGCGCCTCATCTCATCCAGGTCTTCGAGCTCGCCCTCCCCGTCGGTAATTCGCTCCAGAATCTCCAGCATACGGGTGCTGCCGATGCGGCACGGCGGGCATTTACCGCAGCTCTCGTCACAGACGAACTGCGTGAAGTAGCGGGCGAACTCTACCATGCACGTGCTCTCATCGGCGACGATCATGCCTCCAGAGCCCATGACGGATCCCGCTTCTGTCAGTGAATCGAAGTCGACCGGCGTATCGAGATGTTCTGCGGGCAAGCAGCCTCCGAGCGGTCCGCCAGTCTGAACAGCTTTGAACGTGCCGCCCCCCTGTATGCCACCACCGACGTCGTAGACGATCTCTCGCAGGGTGATCCCCATAGGGACCTCGATGAGACCGGTGTGGTTGACCATACCGGTCAGCGCGAAGACGGCTGTTCCCGGGCTTCCCTCTGTCCCAACGCTGCTAAACCACTCCGCGCCCATGCGAATGATGCGGGGAACGTAAGCGTAGCTCTTGACGTTGTTGATGTTGCTCGGCTGATCCCAGAGACCGGATACGGCCGGATAGGGGGGGCGAGGCCACGGCCGTCCGCGTTCGCCCTGGATGGAGGCCATCAGGGCAGTCTCCTCACCACATACGAAGGCGCCCGCTCCCTCCTTAACGATGATGTCGAAGTCGAAGTCGGTCCCCAGGATACTCTCGCCGAGCAAACCCAGCTCTCGGGCATCCTCCAACGCGATGTTCAGACGCCGGATGGCCAGCGGATACTCGGCCCGACAGTAGATGTAGCCCTGCTCGGCGCCGATCGCATAGGCCGCGATGATCATGCCCTCAATCACTGAATGAGGGTCGCCCTCCAGCACAGAGCGGTCCATGAAGGCGCCGGGGTCTCCCTCGTCAGCGTTGCAGATGACGTACTTCGGCCAGTTCTGGGTCTGCCGCGCGAATCTCCACTTGAGACCGGTCGGGAATCCAGCACCGCCGCGCCCGCGCAGCTTTGAATCCAGCACCTCCTGGATGACTTCTTCCGGCGTCATCTCAGCAAGCACCATCTGCACCGCTTGATAGCCATCGAGAGCCAGGTAGTCGTCTATCGACTCCGGGTCGATCAAGCCGCAGTTACTCAATACGATGCGGAGCTGCTTCTCGTGGAAGGATGTTCTCTCTTCGGTCTCAGGGTCGACGAAACTGAGCGATCGGAGCATGTGGCCATTTCTTCTCCGGGTGGTGGATTTCACCTGGCCGACCACTTCGCTGTTCTCTAGGGGCGCGCCGTCGAAATAGGAAGCAAAGATCTCCGGTACATTCTCCGGTGTCGCGTCACCGTAGTTCAGCCGCGCCCGGCCACGAGCCTGGAGCTCAAGCATCGGCTCGTAGGAGCACATACCCACGCATCCCACGGGTGAGATGACAGCATCAAGATTCCGCTTCTCTACCTCTTCCTCGATCGCCGCCAGGGTCTCTTTGGAACCCGCGGCCAGACCGCACGTCGCCATACCGACGGTGACATAGAGCTCGGCTTCCTGTTTCTCCCGCCACCGTTTTTCTGCTTCCGCCATCCGGGCATCGAGGTTGGTCAAATCACGTGATGCCATTCGATACTCCTCTCCTAACCATAGCTAGGCCTCTGCTTCTGCTTTCTTGGGGGCCGCCAGCTTTTTCTTCACACGCCGGACCAGCTTGTCGGGCTCCATACGGCCCATGACCTCGCCGTCCATCACCGCCACAGGCGCCAGCGCGCAGGAACCGAGGCAGTAGACGAGCTCCATCGTCAACTGGCCGTCGTCGGTGGTATCGCCCGGAGCGATACCGAACTCGTCCTGGATGGCCTTGACCAATCTGGGTGTACCCTTGACGTGGCAGGCAGTCCCGTCACACAGGTAAAGCTCATGTTCGCCTCTCGGTTCCAGGTAGAACTGGGAGTAGAAAGTAGCCACCCCATAGACCTTGCTCAAAGCGGTATTCAGCCGATCGGAGATCAGCTGTAGCGCCTCTCCCGGGAGCCAGCCGTATGTCGCCTGCGTCTTCTGAAGAATGGGGATCAGTTTCCCGGGCTGGTCCCGGTACTGTTCAAAGATGGCATCCATCCGAGAGAGGTCAACCCGTTGTCTACCCTTGCCGTTATCTGTCATCCGTGTGCTTCTCCTCTCGTGCGTTCGCTTGCACCATATGTCTTGTCTGTGATGGTGTCCTCAACCGGTTGATCCTCGCTCTCCGACAGGGACCACCATGTTAGGTTCTAGAGATGACTCAAGACGCAGCACCAACTCGAGCTTGCGCTCAGCATTGCGTCGCCTCTTCGAGAACAGCGTCGACCACGGCGGTGAGCTTGGCCTCGACGTCGGAGCTCAGCCCCTCGCCCCAACCGACATCTTGGGGCTGTACGCCAAATATAACCATCGAAGGAAGAGGTCTATCCAGAGCACGAGCCAGGGCCAGAACCTCCGCCAGCCCGGCGTGATGGAGAGAAAACGCATGCGGCGACTCGCCCAGATGAGCCTCGTTCGGAGTAAAGCGGACGAATTCCCCGGGGGCGATCTCCCCTCGCCCTGCGTCAACATCGGCAGCGTCGATAATCACCACGTCATCCCATCCCTCGATCACGCGAAGAATGTCGAGACCTCCCGTGCCTCCATCTAGCGCCGTGACTCCTTCCGGCAATCCCCGGGCCTGCAGCTCCTCGATGACGCGCGGACCGATGCCGTCGTCCCGCCTCAGCGGATTGCCGAGACCAAGGATGAGAAGGACGGAGCGTGAAGCTCGATCGTCACACTCCGTCTCTCGGGGCAGGTTGCCGGAGCAACTTGCCCGCTGTCCGCTCATACGAACTCTACTGTCAGGAAGTGAGCTGAGCAGGAAATGCATGGGTCGTAGGCACGCACCAGCATCTCGAGCGTCAGCCGCACTTCATCCTGCGGCTTGTCGATGATCTGAGGCACCAGCTCCTGCATGTCGTGGTTCAGATTGGCCAGGTTCTGGTTCGTCGGGATGATGCAGTTCGCATCCTCGCAGAAGCCCTCGTCATCGTAGGCGTAGTGATGGAAGAGGATACCGCGCGGCACGTCACAGGATCCCACACCCTCGCCAGCCTTCACCTCGGCGGCGACGGGGTCCTCTGGGTCAACCCCCCGCTCGAGAAGCTCATCGATGATTTCGATGCTATCCTCGACGCAGTGGACCATCTCCACCACCTGAGCCGCGGAGTTAAGGAAAGGGTTCGTCACGATCGGCTCCATACCGAACGTGGCCGCAGCCTTCTTCGCCTTGGGATGAAGCTGATCGAAGTTGTTGTTGAAGCGAGCCAGGGCACCGACCATATAGGAGTCCCGGTTGTGCTTCGTCCACTTGGCCGTAGAGAACGGCACCATCTCCTCGTTGGTCACCTTCTTGTAGTCCTCGAGAGGATACTCGAAGCCATCGCTGGTCTTGATCCGGCCGCCGACGAAAGCGTACTCGTCGTCCTTCGTCAGAGAGACGTACTCCGTCTCTCTCTCGAACTGCGGCCAGTCGAGCGATGCGAACAACTCGACGGAGGCGTCCATGTCCTCCCGTGCTGCCATGAGGCGCTCGCGCATAGCGCGCAGTTCATCCTCACTCGGGGTGTGGCTGAAACCACCCACCACCAGGGCGCACGGATGCGTGTGGCGGCCGCCGATCATGGCGCACAGATCGCCCGAGAGCTTCTTAATGCGTAGAGCTCGCTCCACGACCGCGCGGTTGACGTCGATCAGCGGGATAACAGAGCCAGCACCGAAGAAGTCGGGCGCGACGAGGTAGTAGGTATGGAGCACGTGGCTGTCAATGAGCTCTCCATGGAAGTTGAGCTTGCGCAGCAGCTCGGCCTGCTCCGTGAGCTCGATCCCCAGGGCATTCTCCGTCGCCATAGCGCTGGTGGTCGAATGGCCGACAGCGCAGATGCCACAGATGCGCGAGGTGATATGATTGAGCTCTGTGTAGGGACGGCCGCGCACGAAGGCCTCAAAGAAACGAGGGGCCTCGACAACCTCAAAGCGGCATTCCTTAATGTCACCGTTCTGAGCATCGACGACGATGTTGCCGTGTCCCTCGACCCGCGTCACGTGATGAACATTCACATTCAAAGTACTCATATTGCCTCCTATTCAGCGACCTGGTCTGCCTGATAGTACGCGTTGAACATCGTCATCCGGGACATGATCTGCTTCAAGGTCAACCCGGCTTCGTCCAACACGTCCTTCATCGCGTTTTCGTTGGGCTCGGGAATGTACCCGCGACAACCCTCGCAGCCGTCGCCGTAGGTGGGGCAGACAGCGTCGCACCCGGCGCGCGTGACCGGCCCCAGACAAGGCTTGCCTTCGAGCAGGAGACAGACGTTCTCCTTCAGCTTGCACTCGACGCAGACGGGATAATCGGGGATACCCGGGCGCTTGCCCAGCAGGACATTCTTGACCACTTTGACGAACTCCTCGCGGTCAATGGGGCAGCCAGGGATAAAAGCGTCGACCTCGACGACAGCGCTGATCGGTCGAGCCGGATAGGTGTCGTACCAGTCTGCCTTGTCGCCATAGACGTACTCCCGGACGTCATCCAGCGAGGGCTGCAGGCCCTTGAGGGCGTTCACGCATCCTGTATGCGCACAGGCACCGAGAGCGACGACGAGGTCAGCCTGCTCTCGAATCTTGAACAGGCGCTCCTCGTCCTGCTCTCGGGTGCAGGAACCCTCGACGAAGGCGATCTGATAGTCCTGTCCCTTCTCGGTCATAGCCTCGCGGAACTGGACGATCTCGACAGCATCAAGCAAATCCAAGTGTGTCTGGAGGGAGTCGACGACGGTCAGCTGACAGCCCTCGCAGCTTGCGAAATCGAAGAAAGCTACTCTGGGCTTTCCGTTTATGTCACTCATTACAGTGCCTCCTCAAAGCCCTTGATGTCGGCGTAGTTGAAGACCGGCCCTTCCTGGCAACAGTACAAGCTGTTGATCTGGCAGTGTCCGCACTTACCCACACCGCATTTCATCCGGCGCTCTAGCGATAGGTAGATGTTCGATTCGGGAATCCCTTTCTCCAGCATCTCCATGAGCACAAAGCGGTACATAATAGGCGGACCGCAAGTGACAGCGATGGTGTTCTGTGCATCGACGTCTACCTGGGGGAAGAGCGTGGTAATGACGCCGATGTTGCACTCCAGAGTCTGCTCTGGCTGCCACTCATCGCCCTCGTCTTCGCAGTCGACCGTCAACAGACATTCAACATCGTCGCGCTCCACCCAATCGTTCAGTTCATCCCGGAAGAGCAGCTCACTGCGCCGCTTGGCACCGTAGAGGATGATGACGCGCTCGAAGTCTTCGCGCTCATCCAGCACCTGGTTGATGAGCGAGCGAAGCGGAGCCAAACCCAGCCCACCCGGAGCGAAAAGTACGTCCTTGCCCCGCATCTCGTCTATCGGGAAGCCCGAGCCGAACGGGCCACGGATGCCGATCTGGTCGCCCGGGTTCATCGCGTGGAGTGCGCCGGTGACATCGCCGACCTGACGCACACAGAGCTCGAAATCGCCGTTGGAGCGGCTGGGAGACGAGGTGATGGAGATCGGAGCCTCTCCCACTCCCAGAACAGAGAGCATCACGAACTGTCCCGGGTCGTGGCCCAGATCTTGGCCTTCGGGCAGTTGAATGTGGAAGAGCCTCTCCAGCTTGGTCAGCTGTTCCACGTTGGCCAGACGAGCCATTTCTGGTCTGTAAATAGATGTCGCCATGATCCGTTACCTCCTACCGCAGTGATGCGTGAATCGTGTTGAACCCCTTGAGAATGCTGATGCTGGCCGGACATGTGCGGATGCAGCGAGCGCATCCCACGCAGCCTAGCGCACCGAATTTCTCAAAGAGATACTTGCCTTTGCGCATGAAGCGATGACGCTGCCGGGCATCGCGCCCTTCGCGGAAGTTCTCGCCACCGGCTACGCGAGCAAACTCATCCAACTGGCAGGAATCCCAGTGTCGGATCCGCTCGCCTTCCGTCAGCGCCAAGTTGACCTCGTCCACGACATTGAAGCAGTAGCACGTGGGACAGACATTGGTGCATGATCCGCAGGCAAAACAGCGCTCCTTCAGCTCATCCCAGTAATCGTCATCGAAGGCATCGCCGAGCAGAGCCGGAAGCTCATCCGCATCGAAGTTGAGTCGATCAGCGAAGTGCTTGATCTTCGAGGCCTGGAGCTGGTCCTTCTGGTTCGCTTCCTCCTCCGTGGCATCGCGAGCTTCTGCGTAGTCAGCTAGAAGCTGCGCGCCCGCCTCCGTGCCGATCTCTACTGCGAAGGCCTCACCCAGGTCAGTAAGGTGCAGATCAAACCCATCGTCCACCGTCAGCGTGCCCATACTCCTGCAGAAGGATTCGTCGTCACAGGGCTGCAAACACTCCATGCTGACGATGAGCGTCTGTTCTCTTCGCGTCAGGTAGTGGGCATCTGGATAGTCTTCCAAGAAGGCCTTGTCCAGCAAATTGAGGGCGTGCAGATCGCACGTGTGCATTCCCAGCAAAACGGTCGGCTCCACCTCAATAACCGTTTCAACCTGCGGGTCGTCACCCATCGTGAAGGTCGCCAGACGCTCCTGCTGGGGCTGGAAAACCTTCTTGGGGGGCAGGATGGTGGTGTCGTAGTCAAGCCGTAGCTGAGCTGGATCGGTGACGGGGTCAAACGCGAACTTGGACCCCTGGGGTGACCGCGTCGACCCCTTTGCTTGTGGGCCGACAACCTTGTAGTCGGCCATCAGAGCTTCGACCAGCGGGGCCACTGCTTCTTTGTCCAGGATCTTCAGACTCATATCAGTCTCCTCGCGATAGTGCTTTTGTCATGTTCTCATTGTCTATCAGTCAGAAATGCTTTCGCTTCCGACCGCGTGATGGAACGACAGATCGAATGATTCCTGCGACAACACCGGCAGCCGACCAGCTACCCGGCGCCTGTGCTACTCCTTTGCTTCCATGACCTCTTCAATCGTGGTCAATAGCCTCTCGGGCTTAACAGGCTTGTCAATGAAGGCCTCAACAGGCATGAAGTCTGAGTCCGGGGTTACGTCATAGCCCAACTCCAACACTTTCTTGACGCCCGAAAGCATCACGACCGGCGTGTCCTTCAACACAGGGTCCTTCTTGAGGCGTCTGGAAATCTCAAAGCCATCAGGCCCCGGGGGGCCTGCAAACATCACGTCGAGAAGAATCAGATCTGGCTGCTTCTCCTTAGCCAAGTCAAAGCCCTTCTCTGCGCGGTAGGCGGAGAAGACCTCATAGCCCACGCTCTCGAGCAACGTTGTGACGGACTCTACGAGCTGGACATCATCATCGACGACCACGATCATACCCTTCTTGTCAGGCATTGTCTAACCTCCTTGCTTGATGGGGCCGTTTACCCTTGGCCCTTTCCCCTGGGCAATGTAAAGTTGAATTTGACCCACTCACCCTCTTCGGAATCAGCCCATATCTCACCGCCATGCGCCTCGACGATCTCTCGACAGATGTAGAGTCCCAGGCCGGTTCCTTTTTCCTTTGAGTGTGCCGGGTTGTCCAAACGGCTGAACTTTTTGAAGAGCTTGGGCATCTTCTTGGTCGGAATGCCCTGCCCCTCGTTGAAGACGCTTAGCGTCACCTCAGCCTCGCCATCACGGGCGGCGAACTCGATTCTACCTCCCTCTTTGCCATACTTGATGGCATTTGAAAGGAGATTATCATAGACGACTCTGAGCAGGTTGCTGTCGGCAAAGACCTGGAGATCCTGCGGAACGTCGTTGTCGACGTGCATCTTCCGGTCTTCCAAGCTCTGCTCCAAGCTCTCGAGCACGGGTTCGATGACGCGAGGGACGAGTGTGACCTCTCGTTTCTCAACCTCCAATTCTCCCTTCTCCAAGCGGGAGAGATCGAGGTAATTCTTCACCATATCCTGGAAGTACTCAAGGCTTTGAGCAACAGATTCCAGGTTGTCCTCCTGGGATTCATTGAGATCTCCCAAATAGCCGTCCTTCACTGTGTGGAGGCTCATCATAGCCGACGACAAAGGGTTCTTGAGTTCGTGAGAGACAAACCCGAGCATTTCCATGTAGTTCCGATTCGTCGCCCTCAGTTCGTCATTGAGTTCTTTCAGCCGTCTCTGGTTCTGCTCGATCTCGCGGCGCTGCGTCTCCAGGCGTTCCGCCATCGTATTGAACGACGAGGCAAGGTCGCCAAGCTCGTCATCTCTGTCGATGTCTACACGGTAAGCCAGATCACCATTGGAGAGGTGCTGGGTGGCGCGGGAAAGCTTCCCGATGGGCCTGACAACCCCGCGCGTTAGGAAGTAGAACGTCAGGAAGGCGAGGACCATTCCAGCAAGAACGACGGAGAGGAACATCGCAACGGCCCGTCGACGAAGGTCAAGGTACTTCTGCTCTAACTCACCGACGTACAGCATCCCGATGATCTTCCCGTTCGGGTTCCGAATGGGATCGTACTGAGAGAGATACCACGTGTCGACGACGTAGGCCCGGCCGGTCCAGGGCTCTCCCTCTTCAAGGACTTGTTCGGCGACCTCTCTGGAGACGCGCGTTCCCACCGCTCGACGTCCTTGATCGTCGACAACGTTAGTCGAGATCCTCAGGTCGCCCATGAATATGGTGGCGGTGCCAACGGGCTTGCCTTCGTACGTCTCGTTCTCGAAAACAGCGTCACGGATACGGTCGACTTCTTCGACGGCGCCATTGAGCAGAACACCCATCTCCAGGATGCCGATCATACGACCGTCTCGTATGACGGGCACCGCCGCGCCTGTAAACATGCCCCGCGGCTCTGGCCCAACGGATAGGGTGCGCTCCACGAGGCCCTCGCCCGCGATATCGAGGCGTTCCGACGAGAAGATAGCGTTCCCGGAGCTGTTCTCCCTCTCCGCTATGACCTGTTGAACAATGGGGTCGCTTGCCAGGTTGTCGCCGGTGTTGTAGGGGTATCGTGTCCTGACAAGCACCGTCCCGTCGGGAGCAAGTAGATTAAGCACATCCATCTCCTGCTCCTGCCGGATGCGTTCCAGCTCCTGCCGGATCGCGATAAGCTGTTCGTCATCCTGTGGGCTTTGTAAAAGTTCTTCTACGGATTCTGTACGCGCCAACGTCTCGAGTGCTGCCCGAATTCGCGCGATCTTACTATCGTGGATCTCCCAGGCTGCTCGCGTGTAAATTCTGACGCGATTCTCGGCCTCTCGAATCGTGTTGGTGTTTACATAGCGGAGGCTCAAGACACCGACGCTGACTGCCAGCACGACGAAGAGGACGATGATGGCAAGGTTGAACCTGGTCTGTAACTTCATGAGAATCGGACGTGCCGCGACGGAGACGCCACGTCGAGGCGGTCCACTCTCCTGAAGCGCTTGCGCGATTGTGGCTCTGGGCGACACGCCATCTTCGGCAGAATGACCGCCTGCGGCAGTATAACATACAGCGCCGTGGAAATCAACGGAGGGTTATCCTAGGCGATCCTGAGACTTGTTACTACGCAAGGAGGACAGGACGCAGTTGTCCTGGTACAGCGTTCCATCACGCGGGCTGCAGCTCCTCCTCCAACATCCCAATCTCGGCCAGAAGATCCAGCGTCTCCTGAGCCTCCTTCTCGTCGACTTGACTGATGGCAAAGCCCGCATGAACGATAACGAAGTCACCGACAGCGGCTTCGGGTACATAGGCCAGGCTAACCTCTCGAGTAACTCCACCGAAGTCAACCTTGCCCACGCGCATCAGATCGCTGTCCTGGGTCTCCACGATACGTCCAGGCACTCCCAAGCACATCGTTAGACAACCTCCTCTCGCAACCAGTCCAGCCAAGCGCCCATCCCTTCAGTGGTCTTGCACGAGAGGGGGAAGAATGTCAGTCCAGGATTCAGGGCTTCGACGCCCCGGCGGAAATAGTCGACATCGAAGTCGAAAGCATCGAGCACGTCGATCTTGTTCAGCACAACCACGTCGACCCCGCGGTACATCACCGGGTACTTGTACGGCTTGTCATCCCCTTCGGGGACGCTGGCGATGAGAACGCTGCGGTGCACTCCCAGCTCGAAACTAGCGGGACAGACTAGGTTCCCCACGTTTTCGACGATCAACAAATCCAGCTCCTCTAGAGGGAGCTGCGGCAAGGCTTCCTGGAGCATAACAGCGTCCAGGTGGCAGGCACCTCCAGTGTTGATCTGAACCGCCGGAATGCCCGAAGCGGCGATTCGATCGGCATCCAACCTGGTGGCGATATCGCCGTCCACCGCTCCGATGGCGATATCCTCTCGCAGCGCCTCAACCGTCCGGGTGATCAGGCTGGTCTTGCCGGCCCCAGGGGAAGCCATTAAGTTGATGGCGAAGACGCCCGCGGCGTCCAGCCGTTCGCGGTTGCTTGCGGCCAACCGATCGTTGGCACTCAGAATATCCTCGACGACAGACACACGTGTTGACACTAAACTGGTTACCTCACTTCCATCTGTTGCGCTTTCTCGACCACTGCTCAAAGCATACCCGGCCCTAAGCATCCCCGGGGAAGGGAAGCTGCGACAAACGCGGCAACGACGGGGGCTAGCTGCATCCCCATTATCACCGGAGATGACGATGTGGCCCTTATGTACTTCAGATATACCTGCGATATTCTACCATAGTCGCCATAAATCGTCCAATGGAAGAACTGGGGGTGGTGCGTCTTCAGCTCAGGAACTGGGAGAAGGCCTGATCGTCCTATGAGGATTGGTGTGGGGAAAGCCAAGACACAGAAGGTCAGCCCCATGGTGATTTCACCAACAGGTGCCGTTGGCGAATGCGGGTCGAGGATGAAAGCGAAGCAAATGGAGAAGCGACACGAGTTTTTACACCCGTGTCGCTTCGAACCCCCAGTGTTGTGCCTGTGGTAGGCTACTGAGGAATGCTCCCTAGTTGACGCTGACCGTGCCCGCCGCGAGGATCAACGGCCATCGGATCCCAAGATCGCGCACAGGACGTCCCACAGTCAGGCTTTGGCGACCGGTCCTTCAACTTCCCTCGTCGAAGTCTCTGTGGAAGCCGAGCGCTCCATTTGACCTACGGGAACACCCCGCGCGACTCGACGGCGCCGGCGACCCTCTCCACTGCCAGCATATAGGCGCCGAGGCGGAGCGGGACGTCGTTCTCCTGACTGAAGTCCCAGACCTCCTTGAAGCTGCGTACCATGATGCGCTTGAGGTTGGAGTTGACCTCTGCCTCGTCCCAGAAATAGCACTGCAGATCCTGGACCCACTCGAAGTAGCTGCAGACAACACCACCGGCGTTGGCAAGGATATCCGGGACAACGATCACGCCCCGGCTTTGGAGAATCTGGTCCGCATCGCGCGTGGTGGGGCCGTTGGCTCCCTCCACGATCATCTTGGCCCGTATGTCGGATGCGTTGTCAGCGCGGATCTGATGCTCCAGCGCAGCCGGGATGAGAACGTCGACGTCGCTGGTCAGCAGTTCGTCGTTGTTGATCCGCTCCACGCCCGGGGCTTCGTAGCCCTCCAGGAGGCCCTTGGGATGTCTGGACACATGCTCGTTGATGTCGGAGATATCAAGCCCCTGCGGCCTATACAGGCCTCCGGTTACATCGCTCACCGCCACGATCTGGCACCCCATCTGGTCGAGTATGGTAGAGGCGTACGACCCGACGTTGCCGTAGCCCTGCACTGCGACGGTGGCCTCGGCGGGCTCCACGCCCTGGCGCTTCAGAAGCTCGCCAGTGGTAACAGCAACACCTCGGCCCGTGGCTTCCGTTCTCCCTTTCGATCCACCAAGTGAAATGGGCTTGCCAGTGACGATGTCGATGACGGTCTTCCGTTCGAGCATACTGACGGTATCCGTCATCCACGCCATGATTTGCGAGTTAGTGTTAACGTCCGGGGCAGGTATGTCTCGCCTGGAGCCGATAATGGGCATGATCATCGCGGTGAAGCGGCGGGTCATGCGGCAGAGCTCATCCTCGGAGAGCCTATCGGGCTGACACTGTACGCCTCCCTTGGCTCCGCCGTAGGGGATGTTGACGACGGCGCACTTCCAGGTCATCAACGCCGCCAAAGCCCTGACCTCGTTCAAGTTCACGTCCGGGTGATAGCGAATGCCACCCTTGCAGGGCCCGCGGGCACTCGAGTGCTGAATCCGGTAGCCCGTGTATACCTCGATACTACCGTCGTCCATCACAACCGGAACAGAAACCGTCAGCTCGCGCTCTGGCTGACGGAGTATGCCGTGGATTCCGGGGTCGAGATCAAGCCGCTCCGCCACCTCATCCAGCTGGCTCAAGACGGTGCCCCAGAGATCGTGCTCGGCTGAATCGCGCACGACAAAGGTGGTCCTTACGTCAGTGTCCTTCACGTCGGTCTGTCTTTCCACAAATTCCCCCTGCTCTTTGAAACCTATCTCTCAGCGTACCTATCGTTCCCAAACCTGAATCGGCCGATTGTGGATCGACGTCAACAGCGCTCCGTAGCCCACACGCGCCTCGACGTCAGCGTCGTCCACCACCTGCACGTCCAACAAGTGAGAAAGGTGAGACGCCTCAATCATCTCTGAATAGGCCTCGACGAGGGCGCGATTCAGAGCCTCCACGAGTGCGTTGAGAGCATCAGTCTTCCGCTCGGCCCAGACGATGAGATGGATAGGCGACGTGTTGGTCTCGCTGCTGAAACAGCGATCCTCGGGGGTCGCGTCATAGTCGACGGTGTAGACAGCCTTGACGTTATCATCCAGTCTGCCGATAGATTCCGCTACACTCTTCGCCAGCCCATAGCGGTAGTAATGGCAGACCACGCCATCACCTTGGCGCAGGCAATCGACGACCACCTGGGCGTTCTCAAGGTCCGCTTTGCGGGCGCAGAAAGTCAGGGCCTCGTCCAGCACGAGCTGAGCTGTGCTGGTAGCATCAGGCCACTGAAACGGAGCGCGGCTGTCAATTCCTACTTCCTTCGTGCGTTGTGCTGTAGAAGTCTTACTCACGTCCAACCTCCTATACTCCTTCTAAAAAGTACCAATTTCTCGACAACCTTTTCTTGCTTCGTCACTACTATAACAAAAAGGTCGTGAAAATGTCATAAAAACCATGTCCCTATTCATGAAAATGACATGAAAAAAGGCCTCGCGTCACTGCGAGGCCTTCTCGGGCGGCGGACGGGTCCGACTGGCAGGGAACGTCAGCTCTCCTCAGGGCAGGAAAGCATATAGCCGACGCCCTGCGCCGTGACGATGTACTCAGGATCAGAGGGGTCGGCCTCCAGTTTGCGCCGCAGATAGCGGATGTAGGCCCGCAGGTAGTCGAGGTCATCCCGGTACTCGGTACCCCACACCTCGGTCAGAAGCTCTCTATGCGTCATGACACAGTTTGGGTTCTGCGCCAGTTGACGCAGCAGCGCGTACTCCGTGGCGGTGAGCGAGACCCGTTCACCGCGAACCCTGACCACTCGTCTGGCGAAATCGATCTCCCAGTCACCGCAGAGCTGTATAGGCTGGGCTCTCTCCTCCAGACGTCGTGTGCGCCGCAGGACTGCCTTGACCCGGGCTACGAGCTCCTTGGCGTTGAAAGGCTTGGTTAAGTAGTCGTCAGCCCCGGCATCAAAGCCTCTTAGGATATCCTCATGCCGCGCCTTCGCCGTCAGCATGATCACGCCCACATCTGAGAACTGACGGATACGCTCGCATACCTTGTACCCGTCGGGTCCGTTCGGAAGACGGATGTCCAGCAGGATGAGAGCGGGCTGCTCCAGTGCTGCGACTTCGATGGCTGCCTCTCCGTTCATAGCTGCCACGACGTCGTAGCCTACGGCCTCCAGCACATTTCGTACCAGTTGCACGACTCGCGGCTCGTCATCCACCACCAGGACTTTTTCATTCATGTTCGCGACTGTCTTTTCTCTCATCGGGTTCGTTCAATACATCCTCGGCTATACCGCCACGGGGCAGGGTGAAGTAGAAGGTGCTGCCCTGGCCCACTTTGCTCTCCGCCCAGATGCGACCGCCGTGAGCCTCGACAATCTTGCGAGCTATAGGCAGTCCCAAACCTGAGCCGACGACATGGTGTCCCGGGTCTGATTCAGCACGGAAGAACTTGTCAAACAGGCAGTTTAGGTGTTCTGGTGAGATACCCACCCCTTGATCAGCAACGCTGACGGTAACGTCTTTCTCGGAGACCTCACCTCGGGTTATCACCAGGCCGCCTTCCGGCGAGTACTTCACCGCGTTGTCCAACAGGTTACGCAGTACCTGCCTTACCCGATCAGGATCAGCGTCCAGGATGGGGAAGTCCTTCGGAAAGTCGAGCAAGAAGCGGTGCTCGTCCGTCCGATGAGCTATCTCATCGATGACCTCTCGGGATAGCCGCGGCAGGATCGTCGGCTGGGGCTCCAGCTTGAGGAGGCCAGCGTCAATCACGGAGGACTCCAACAAGTCGTGGACGAGTGATTCCAGCGTGTCGCACTCCTCATCTATGATCTCGAGGAATTCGCTTTGAGCGCGGGGATCGAAGGAAACGTCCTGCATAAGAAGCGCCGTGGTGTAGCCTTTGATCGACGTCAGAGGCGTACGCATTTCGTGCGCCAGCACAGAGAGTAGCTCTCCTTTGAGGCGGTTCGCCTCGTCGAGAGCTCTGGCCTCCTCCAACCGCACGCGAAGATGCGCATTCTCGACAGCGAGAGCAAGGAGATCCACCACCGCCTTAAGAAACGGCAGATCAGCACGAACGAACGCGTGTGGGCGTTGTAGGTTCTCCAGCATGAGAACACCCTGCTCCTTGTCACCGGCGAAGAAGGGCATACAAACGGCGCTCTGCGGTGAGCCATCGCATGTTAGGGCTTCCCGGAAGGCCGCGGCATGCTCAGGCGTCAAGTCTCTACGAGATTGGGCGAGAGACAGAGGCGTAGGGTAGAATTGAGGCTGCCGCGTCTCGAAGGTCTTGCCACAGGTCGCCTCGCCAACGGCGAGCCTAACCTTCTTCAATCGAGACAGATCATAGCCGTGAGCTGCCCTTACGGCTAGGCCGTCTTCCTTAGGGTCATACAGGAGAAAGATACCGGCCTCCACTGCGTCGAGGGTCTTAACGAGGCTGGTCAAGGAGCGCTGGAGCATCGCATCCAGGTCCTGCTGGGTCGCGAAGACTCCAGCAATGGCGAAGAGGACGGAGAGCTGGGGGTCCTCCCCGGATACGGCATCTGCGCTAAGCTGGTCGACGTTCATCGACGCGCACTGAGCGGGGTCGACAGGGTTTTCGGGTTGGGTCACAAACTGCTCCTCAGCGGTCAGGACCACCGGGCGGCCGCAGAGCGTATCTCAACGGCTCTGCTCGCTGCCGAGCACCAGGGCTGCCCAGGCACTAGTAGCTGCCCAGGCACTAGTAGCTGCCCAGGCACTAGTAGCTGCCCAGGGTCTTTTTCCAGTCACGTAGAATCCAAACAGAAGATAACGCTAACGCCAGGATTTGTCAAACGAACGGGCCGGAACCGATGAGCGTGTGGCAGGGTGCGGTGGACTGCGACGGACCGGGCGGAATAGCGGCTCCGATGTCGGACTCCCAGCGGCTTCTGGTTATAGCTGAAGAGAGGGGGAGGGGAGATTGTGTGCAATGCAACCGATCATCTCACGCGCTCCGGCAGGAAGCGTCACTCTGCGAATCGAATCAGAGCCTGAGGAAGAGACGAGAGTGGTGGGCGGCGTCTCGGTTCACAGGAGAGGATAGGGCGAGCCGTCGAGTACAAGGGAGTGACACGCTTCGGGAAGTCTGTGGAGACTTCATTCGATCTCTATACTGTCTAGTCGGAAATCATCGCCTCCAGCAGCCACGACCTTCTCCTCTCCGCAAGCAGGGCAGGCGAACGACTCCCGATCTAGGGGAAACGTGTGACCGCAGGACAAGCACCGCAGAGTTCCCTCCACACGCTCGAAGTGAAGGTCAGCTCCCTCCGCCATGGTCCCTTCGCTGATGATGTCCCAGTAGAATTCGACTGACTCGTCCACGATAGAGGAGAGCTCCCCGATGACGATGTTCAATCGTGTGATCCTCTCAGCGCCCGCTTCTTCTGCGTGGCGCAGGGCAATCTCCAGTAAACTCTCGGTAACCGATAGCTCGTGCATAGAGTCTCTACCCGCCAAAAAGACAAACGTCGGTTCGATACGCGGCGGTATTATACCGCTTGGGTTCGATGAGACAAGCGCACTAGGGGCCCCCGGCTTGTTGGGTTCGCTCCTCTATACTATAATCCCCAACACTATGTCCGAGACACGAGAAGATTGGCTCGAAGATCCGCGGCAAGAGGCATCGCAAGCCCCGCCACTGGATACGTCAGACACGCAGCCCCTGTCACTAGCGCGGGAGTTCGGGGGAAAATCGCTGCTGCGGGAGATCGTAGAGACGGCTGTGCTTGCCCTCGTCGTTTTTCTAGTCCTCAACACGCTCACCGGACGGTTCCAGGTGCGGGGCTCGAGCATGGAGCCGACGCTGCACGATGGACAGTATCTGGTGATCAGCAAGCTTACCTACTGGCTCCAAGCCCCTGAACGCGGAGACGTTATGGTCTTCCACCCGCCCAATGGCCTTACGGACGATTACATCAAGCGGATCATCGGCCTGCCGGGGGAACAGATCAAGATTCAGGATGGGGAAGTGCTGGTAGATGGGGTGTCCCTTGACGAGCCCTACATCGCCAAAAGGGGCGCTTACTCGGGTTCCTGGAAGCTGGGCACCAACGAGTACTTCGTCCTCGGCGACAACCGCGGCAACTCCAGCGATTCTCACATGTGGGGCACACTTCCCAGGGAAAACATCATTGGGAAGGCCTGGCTCTGTTACTGGCCCCCCGAAGCGTGGGGGATTGTCGACCATCATGGTTTCCCAGAACCAGCTCGCCGACGTTGATGGACATAGTCGTCCCATCGTTTTGCTACAGGGACACATTTGCGGCCATAAAGGAGGGCCCCATGAATCGTGATGAAATAGCCCGCGTCATTGATCACACCATGCTCAAGCCGGACGCCACCCCGGCGGAGATTGAACAGCTGTGTGAGGAGGCTCTGCGTTATCGATTCGCCTCCGTTTGCATCAACCCCAGCTATGTGCCTCTAGCAGCAGCCAAGCTGGGGAATACCCAGGTGGAGGTCTGCACTGTCATTGGCTTCCCTCTGGGTGCCACGACCACGACGGCCAAGGTCTGCGAAGCCAAACAGGCCCTGGATGATGGCGCCACCGAATTGGACATGGTCCTGCACATTGGAGCTCTCAAGGCAGGCGAGCGCGACCGGGTGGAGGAAGATATCGCAGCTGTGGCAATCGTCTGTCACGAGGGTGGGGCGCTTCTCAAGGTCATTATCGAGACAGCGCTCCTCAGTGACGAGCAGAAGATTCTGGCCTGTGAAATCGCCCAGGATGCCGATGCCGACTTCGTGAAGACGTCGACGGGCTTCGCTGCTTCTGGCGCGAAGGTCGAGGACGTGAAACTGATGCGAGAGACGGTGAGACAGCGGATCGGGGTCAAGGCAGCCGGCGGGATTCACAGCTACGAGGAGGCGATGGCGATGATCGAGGCGGGCGCGACCCGCATCGGAGCCAGCGCTGGCATCCAGATCGTCGAGGGAGCACCGGCCTAACGCTCGTGCCCATTCGCCGGGGTGACTAAGCCATCTCAAGGTGCCCGTAAGCCAGGTCCACGCACTGGGGAAATACCGCTGTCGTAGAGCTGAGGCTCATCTCCTCCCCGATCGGGCATCCGATCAGATACACCGGGTCCACAGAAGAAGTCCCTCGATGAGGGGCCCGTGTGGCCGTATCCCACCAGCGGATACGGCTGTGGTCATCGGTCGAGCGCCCACGTTCGGGCATCCTTGAACTCGAGCATCACCCTCTTCGCCGCACTCTGACCCCAGAGTCCCACATCTCCTGACAGCCACCTGTCGTCCTCGATGGTCGCGGCATACTCATCATTGATCCGGAAGGTGCACGCGGCTCCGCTGCACGCCGCCAGCAAGCGATTCTGCTGTTGGCCGCGTCTGATGTGAGGAAACTGCTGCCATGGGATGAGAGGCTCGACCCGGTCGCCATCCACTCTTAGAACCGCGTAGTAACCATCCGTTCCCAGGGCAAAAGCGTAGTAGTGGCTGCGGTCCTGCGCGCGGTAGACGAGACCGAAGTTGTAGAAGTCACGGCCTGGTTCAGTAAGGGGAAGCACAGTTACCTCGAGCGTGAAATCGCCACTGGGATGCCCGAGAAGCTTGAGAGATGTCGTGTCGGGAGCGACTGCCATGCGGTGAGGTAGGTCTGCAGCCTCCCAATCCGGCGCGCCCAGAGGGCGCGGGCTGTTCCAACCCAGCGCCAGGGCTACGATCAATCCAACAACCATCACGGCTGCCAGCAGAGCAACTACCGGCAGGCGAGCCCTCAACCAACTAACAGCGATAGACCGCTCCTCAACACCGACAGGACTGAAAAGACTCACGCACCCGGGTAACCTGCAGGGAGATGGGAATCGTAGAGCGTTCTCCCATCAGGACGCCGTTATTCCTGTGAATTCGAACGCCTTCAGCTTAAGAGCAGGAGCGCTCAGTATACCTGGATCGGTCCACAAGAGCTGCGCCTTCTTACCGACGGCTTCAGTCCCTCTCAGCGCCTCGATATAACTCTGTGTGAAACGCAGGTTGCGGACAGGAGTGGTCAGCTCCCCATCCTCGATAAGGAAAGTTCCGTCTCGCGTCATACCCGTGATCACCGCCTCGCGCGGATGGACCGTGCGCGTGTACCAGAAGCGCGTCACGTACAAGCCGCGCTTCGTGTTGGCGACCATCTCCTCAATGGTGGTGCCGCCCGTCGCCATGAAACGCTGCAGGGGAATCGGACCCAACCGGGAAGCGTTGAGCCAGGGGCTGAACGGGTTGGCTGGGGGCAGTGCATGGCCGGTCGATTGCCGCCCCTCCTCTTCGCCGGCGCGCTCTCGGTCGTAGACTGGATGGCCTACGGAACCGCGCTCTACGATCTCTACACGCCGACGAGGTACGCCCTCGAAGTCGAAGGGGAGGGGCCAGCCATCAGGATCGAGTCCGTCGTCCCAGATCGAGATCAGCGGCGACATGAGCTGCTTCCCCTGCCGCCCGCTCATCCAGCTTCGACCCTCCTGGACGGATACCGCACCTGCAGCCCCGCATAGTGTGGCGAGAATATCATGGGCCGCATACGGTTCCAGAACCACGGGATAGACGCCAGCCTCAACTGACTGGGGATCGCGGCCCCGCAGCGCCTTGTCGATAGCCTCTTCACCGCGCGCCAGCACGTCGATATCACCGACGCGCCAGGACGCGTCCGTCGAATAGCCTGAGGAGTCGTCTGTCATCACCACCGTGGTCAAATCTGCTGCCGTGGCGGGATGATGGACGAAGAGGTCGTGGCTGTTAGCGACGGCAAACTCGTGAACGCTGGTGCGAAACGCCCCCGAGGCGGTACACCCCGCTTCCTTAGCCCTCTGACAGACGGCGGCCACCGGCTCTGCTCTGTCGGCGGGGCTGTACGCGGCCGTCTGCCGATCAAAGGCTTCGACCTCCGGCACGCTGGCGGGCTCTGGCAGGCCAGGGAAGCCCGGATCCTCAGGACTGACTTCGGCAGCTCTGCTGGCAGATTCGACTACCTGTTCCAGCCCTTCTGACGTCAGATCATTGGAGGCCGCGACCCCACTCCGGTTGTCCTTGATGACGCGCACGACGACGTAGCGATTCTTCTCCGCCACGTGCTGGTGGATGCCATTGTTAGCAAAACGAGTTAGCTGCTCATCCAGCCCCAAGAATACCGCTTCCGTCTCATCGGCGGTCGAGAGGGAGAGCACTTGCTTCAGCAGTTCCTCGGTGTGCGTGCGTCCGAGCATGATCGAACCTCCTCTAGGCGTGTCTCATTTTGCAAATCGCGAACAGAAGAAGAGGGCGTCGGCCAAATGCTCTCAAGCAGCATTCTAGACCTGTGCCCACCTATGAGCCGGGTTTCTCCAGTCCCAATCACTCGGCCCGTCTGGCGTTTTCATAAACACGTCCGAACTCCTCGACGAACGCCCCTGCCAGTATTGGATCGTGAATAATCAGTAGGTTCTCGTCATTGGTGGTGTCCGCACTGCGGGAGAAGTTGTAGGAACCGAGAATGACCGTCTCATCGTCCAGAATGATCACCTTATGATGCATCATGTAGGGATTCCCGTCCGCAAGCACGTCGTGGACTGAGCTCCTTAGTCGTCGGTATTCGTCGTACTGCCCATTCACGTTGCGGCTCTCCATGACGCCCTGGACGACTACACCAGCCTCAGCCCGCCGGAGCATCGCCGCGGCGATCTCATCACTGGTGAAGACAAAGGCCAGGAAGCGTATCCGCTTCTGGGCGGATTCGATCTCGGCGATGATCTCATCCTCCACACCGTCTTCGGGCGCGAAGTAATTTTCGATCTCGATGCGCCGCCGCTGTTGGCCGCCAGACTTGACAGCGATAGAGAGACGAGGATTCGGTGTGTTGGCCGGCGAATCGGGGCCAAAGCGCCCGGACACCATCTCTTCGAACTCCGCTGTGTAGTTCTTGGCGAGACCGGGTGACGTGATCCGCACAGCGTTGTTGTCATTGCGATAGCTACCGCTGTGGGTCATGTTCCACGACCCGCTCCAGACATGTTCGCCATCAATGACAGCGAACTTGTTATGCATCAACCCGCTCTCCCGCTCATCCTGGATCACGGGTATGCCCGCCTGCTGCAGATCGATCAAGAGGTCCCGGTTATCGGCGACGTGATCGCTCTCGGTAACGAGACGGACGCGAACGCCTCGTTTCTCAGCCGCCATCAACTGTTCGGCGATCGTCTCCAGGTCAAGATCGTAAGCTGCGATATCGATCGTGCTCTCAGCTTGGTCGACGGCTAGAAGGAACCCGCTGGGCAGACTTTTCTGCCTCGGCACCATCCCGGCAGAGTCATCGGGAGCGGTGAAGTAGACCTGGACCCCCGGACCTTGCACCGTCTCGGTATTGACGAGGTCGCCAACGATGAAGTCGGCGTCGGCACAGGCCATCTGGGCAAGAACGAGAGACATCCCGACAAGGATGAAGACTCGCAGCGTCTGCCCCAGCCCCCGGGGGGCTCGGCTACTCCCGTTCATCGGGCGCATCCTCCCTACCAACAGCTTCAATTCTCGACAGGAGCACGCGAACCCTTTCAGCTTGTTGTGCTGCAGGGGCTTGACCAGCGTGTTCATTGACCCATCTCACGATGCGGCGCAGACGTGTCGAGCATCTACGAAACTCGATCTGAGAAAGGTCGGCGGCCGGGCTAGAGGCAGCAGACAGTCGCGCGGCCGCCCAGTCGAGCAGAACCCGAGCAGCCTCATCGACCAGTCTGCTGGTGAGGCTTTCGTCCTCCAGAAAGCGCTCGACGGCGCGCTCGCTGCGATCACGGGGCGTTTCTCTGTCTGGGATCATCTTGCAAGAGCCGCGAATGATACAAGCCGTTGCTCACGTCAGGCGGCAGGGCCGGCGTCTCCTGACTCCTCCATCACGGCCTGTCTCGGCACAGTGGATTAGAACGCTTCTACGAGCTCGGTGCGCAGAACGCCACTGCGATCTCGATACGTCATCTGCCAGTGGGGGCACCAGGCCAACCCGAAGAGACTGATCTCGACATCCTTGCGGCGCGGCCTGACGCCATACTTCTCAAGATCGGTCAATGCCTCTTCCCACTCCTCCCTGATGGCGGCTGTCTCGGCCTCCAGCTCCTTCTCCAGATCCTCGAGATCTTCCTGCACCTCCTTGACGTCGTCTCTGGCTTCCTCAAGCCGGAGTCTCGCTTTCGCCGCTTGACGCTGCTTGCTCAAAGCCGTGGATGCCATCCGAGACGAGCGTCGTCCCAGGAACATACCGACCACGGACTCGCCCACAGAGACGAGAGTCTCCCGTTTGCGAGCTGCTACGTCAGCTTCACGCTGGGTTAAGTCGGCTTCTTCGCGACGGAGCTTGTCATCCAATCTCTCAAGCTTCTCCTCGTAGCGCTCAGTTATGTCGTCGATCTCCTCATCTCGCCTCTCACGAGCCTCGTGCTGCAGGCGCAAGCGGAATGCTCGTTCACTCTCCTTCGGCTTGGAGTAGGCCTCCAGCCGCGGACTATAGAGGAGTGGCAAGGTGCTGTTATGATAGAGGTAGTCATCGAGATCGTTCTTCAACGCTGTAAACTCGGGGCTCTCGTTGATCGACTCCGGCAGCTCATCAAAGTAGGCTTCCCTTTCGGGTTCGTCCCTTAGGTCGCCGACCGTGAGATCGAGGGTCTGAGCCCGGTCCCAACTCAGAATCCGGCGGTTCTCGGGAACTTGAGCGAGAAGCGCGAAAGCCTCCTGTTCGTTGACGTCTCGCGTGCGGTCCACGAAGTGCAGGCGTCCCATGCCCAGGACCGCCGGGACATAGAGCAAGTGATGACCCTGTACCTCGATCGGGCCGTCCGTCTCGGCTTCGATGTCGAGGGCAGCCGTCGAGGCGGCTCTACGCACCGGAAGGTAGACCTGCTGAACGCGAGATGAGAGTGAGGGTGGCGTCGAGGAAAAGGTCATCTCTGGCGCCGCAGCAGTCTCAGGCTGCATCGCCGCGTCCGAGGTCGGCTCGACGGCCCTCTTCGGCTCCCGGCGGGCAATCGGTGTTTCTTCCAAACCCGTCTTGACAGGCCGGTCGGCTTCCTCGTCCGCCATCAACTCCCGCACCTGCAGACGCGTCAACGGACCGCGCAGATAGCTCATAGCCCAGCGGGTCTGGAAAGTGCTCGGCCCTTCCTCGTGGACGTTGTGGAGCAGGAAGACACGCTTCCCCAGCGCAGAGATGATGCGGCTCAACTGCTCACGATTGAGGGCCTGGCCGGCATAGGAGGACGCGCTTTCCAAGCCGTCGAGAAGGCGCATTTTGTCGCGCTCGGTCTGGAGACGTCCGATGAACCACGTGCCGGCGTTGGTCAACCCTTTGTAGTCCAGATCGACCGGGTTCTGGGTGGTGAGCACCACGCCGACGCCGAAGGCGCGGGCTTGTTTGAGCAGCGTGAGCATAGGCTGCTTGCTAGGCGGGTTGGACACCGGCGGGAAGAAGCCGAAGATCTCGTCCATATAGAGCAGGGCGCGCAGGCTGGTGGTTCCCGGCTGTGTGCGCATCCAGGTGATGACTTGGTTGAGGAGCATCGTCACGAAGAACATGCGCTCAGCGTCGCTGAGGTGAGCAATATAGAAAATCGAGTGGCGAGGTTTTCCGCCGGGTGTGCCCAGAAAGCCGGCGACGTCCATGGGCTGCCCCTGGAGCCAGCTCTGGAACGCTGGGGCCGCGATGATGTTGTTGATCCGCATCGCGAGGTCGAAGCGATCATCCTCCGGAAAGAATGTTTCGACGTCAAAGACGCCGAGCTTGCGGATGGGAGGTTTCTGGATGGAGAGAATCAGCTTGGGAAGATCCAGATCCTCACCCTGACGCCAGAAATGCTCGAACAAGTTGGAGAGCAAGATGTGCTCGCGAGACTGGACGGGATCGGCGTCCACACCGATGAGGCCCAGCAGGGCACTGACGGCTCCCTGGATCCGTTCGCGCAGCATCTCAGCGTTTGTCTCCCAGCTGAGAGGGGGCGCGGCAAAGGACTGGAGGATTGAGACTGGGACGCCGGCGTCGCTGCCTGGGGTGTAGATTGTGAAGTCCGCTGAGTCGCGCAGCAAGCGGATGCGATCACCACTCTGGCCCCACTCTGCCAGACCGTTCCGCCAGAGCTCAGCCTGTTGGGCCGCATAGGCTTCCTCGGAGAGCCCCTTCCGCCGAGCGTCGTCGGCGTTGATCCAGGGCCGGAAATCCTCGGGTCGCAGATCCGGGAAGGAGAGAAGGAGGTTCGTCATATCTCCCTTGGGATCAATGACGATAGCAGGAACCTTGTCGATGGCGGCCTCCTCCAGAAGATCTATGCAAAGACCCGTCTTGCCACTGCCCGTCATGCCGACACAGACGGCGTGGGTGGTCAAGTCTCGGGCATCGTACATCAAGAGCCGGTCCAACCGAGTGTCTTTGTCAACGTCGAACTGTTTCCCCAGATAGAAGGCACCAAGCCTCTCAAAGTCCATACCAGTCCTCCAGGATATTGCGGCACTCAGGATATTGCAGCACTTATGCGCGCGGTCGGGCTAGTATAGCCCAACCGACCTGAGAAGTCAATGACTCGGAGCGGCGTCAGAATAGACGCTAATGCAATCCATGATGCATAATAGTCTAACCATTACACTATGCCCTCGCAATGCCCGCCTGCCCCCTGGGGTGGTGAGAGCTTCGGCGCCGGAAGCCCCGTCTCGATCCGCACAGACCGCACCGGGTCGCTCGGAACCCCCGAGCGTACCTCGAACTCGACCCCGAGAGTATCAACTCGCCCGATGAGGAGAGAGGGACGATCCTCACGCAGCCGTTGTGCCGGAGCAGGCGGAGGAAGCGACAGGAGAGCCTCTACGGGGTTCGACCTGCACCACTTTCGTGCTCGGCGAATCGACTGTCAGGACGAGGGCAGGACCTGGGCAGCTTAAGACACCGAATGTTCGCTGTCGGCCTGCCTGGATTCTGGCGGCGACCTGTGTTTCACGTGAAACACTGCCGGAATCGAAATCGGGGCGACCGCCGGAAGTGCATAGCGTTTCACGTGAAACGTCCTGGGCAGCCACCTCCGGCGACACCGAGCCGCTCGGACCGCACATCTCGATGGGAGCCTGGTGAGTGTGGATGATGGCTGCGAGGAAGGCAGCGCGCGCTGGAGTTGTCTCTCTCCATCAGTGTGCTAAGATACACCAGGCAGATTCATAAACGAATCTTGAACGGAAGGAGATCTTATGCAGCACCTTAAGCCGGTCTGGCAAGCCTTCAAGGACATTGCCATTGTCTTTTCCTTTGCCGTGAACTTCGTCCTGGTGATCACGCTGGTATTATTCGCCGTGCCCGCCCTTCGAGCCACGTTAGCGCTCAATTCGGGCTTCCTCAGGCCGATGTTGGACAACCTGGACGCCGCCTTCGTCCGCCTCGGGAACTCGACCATCGACACCACGATCCCTCTCGACAAGTCTATCCCTATCCGTTTCGACTTACCTCTGGACGAAGAGCTGCCCATCGACTTCCAGTTGGCGATTGAGCAGGACACAGTCGTCACTCTCCAGCGCCCGGTGCCACTTAACAACCTGCCCGCCCGGTTCACGCTCCCAGGGGGAGGGGGAGCGATCAACGGGACTGTCTCACTCTCACTACCCGCCGGGGTGCGCTTACCCATCCACCTCAGTACCTCTGTACCCGTCCGCCAGACGATTCCGGTCCAGCTCACCGTCCCGGTTAGCGAGACCGTTCCAGTGCGGATGGATGTGCCGGTCACCATGGAGCTCGGAGAGGCGGGCCTCGATCCTGCCGTTCAAGACCTGCGGGCCGTCTTCGAGCCCCTGCGCAACCAGCTAGACGAGCTCCCGAATGACGTCACGTTTGAACGCCAATGACCCAAGAACCTAACCGCCGAATTTGCAGCTACGAAGGATCCGCCTACCGCACCGAGTTCTGGGGAGAAGGTCGGGATTACGAGGATGCCGCCGAGCGAGCCGTCCTCAACAGGATGCTGCCCGCAACCGGCAGTCGCCTGGTCGACATCGGTGGCGGCTATGGGCGTCTTGTTCCGCTCTACAGCGGCTACGACGAGGTCGTCATCTTCGACTACGCCCTGACTCAACTCCGTCAAGCACAGCAGCTCTGGGGACGCAGTGGACCCAACGGGCGTCCTCGCTATTGCTATGTCGCCGGCGACTTCTACCGCCTTCCTTTCGCTCCATCGGTCTTCGACACCGTAGTGATGGTGCGCGCACTTCACCACGCGTCTGACGCACCGTCCGTCCTGAGCGGCGTCTCGCGGCTTCTGGGGCCCGGTGGCTCCCTCGTGCTGGAGTTCGCCAACAAGCGCAACCTGAAGGCGATCCTCCGCTATCTCGTGGGACGGCAGGATTGGTCGCCTTTCGAGCGGGAACCGATAGAGTTCGTTCCCCTCAATTTCGATTTCCACCCGGCGTGGATCGACGCGGGCCTCTCCAAAGAAGGCCTGACCATTCGCGAGCGGCGCGCCGTATCCAGCTTCCGACTGGCTCTGCTGAAGAGACTCCTACCTACCCGACTGCTTGTCGCCCTGGACCGCCTCGTCCAGCCTACAGGAGAAGTGCTACCTCTCTCACCGAGCGTCTTTGTGCGAGCTGAAGCGGGAACCGCCAGGCCGCACTCGCCCGACAGGATCCGCTTCCGCTGCACTGCGTGCGGTTCCACAACGTTGGAGGAGGAAGAGAGGGGCTTGTCCTGCAGCAACTGCGACACATTCTTCCCTATAGAAGACGGCATCTACAACTTCAGGGCGTCCAGCAACACTGCAGAGTCTGCGCCTCTCGGGGGATCGCCACAACGCCAAGCTGGCCCACAGGAAGAGATCGATGAAACCTAGACCGGGATCGCCTTTATTCGCCGATCTGATCTTCAATGAGGAAGGGGAGTCGGTGGAGACCGCCACCGTCGGCGGGGAGCCTTTCTATGCCATTCCCGACGACGATTTCCGCCGGCACATCGAGGCTGAGTACGTCGATCGTCAAATCATTGAACGACTACAGCAGCGTATCCGTGCGATGGGCGATATCGTCACGGAGGGGGTCCTGCGGATGCTGGGCCAGGAAGGCCTCTTCACTCGAGCTTCCATTCAACACGCTATCGATCATATGGATCAGATCCTCGTCCCGGGCGCCGTGGACACCGATCAACTGCGCACTGCTCTCTGGATGTCAGGTTTTCGCGCCATTGTGGATGTCCATGGAGACCTGAGACGACTCGACATCCCGGGCTGGGAAGACGCCCCTGGTCGGTGAACTTGTGCGGCTCTCTAAGTTGATGTATACTGGCTTATCCAACCGAGATTGACCACCATCACTGAGGAGGGGCATACTGATGAAGGTCTCCTGCCTACAAGAAAACCTGGCCGAGGGCCTGAGCATCGTCGGGCGAGCGGTGTCGCCCCGCTCCACACTCCCGGTCCTGGGAAACGTCCTTCTAGCCACCGACGGCGGCCGACTCCGGCTCTCCGCCACCGACCTTGAGGTAGGCATCAACTGTTGGATTGGCGCAAAGGTGGAGGAAGAGGGTGCAACCACCGTCCCAGCACGGACGTTCATCGACCTGGTCAACGCTCTACCCCCCGGGCAGGTGGACCTTGAGTTGGTCGTCCGTACCCAGACGCTCAATCTCCGCGCAGCTCGGAGTGAAGCGAACATCAAGGGAATTGACGCCCAGGAGTTCCCCATCGTGACCGTCCCCGATGAGGATGCCGAGGGCATCCCTATGGAACCTGACGTGCTGCGCGAGGCTGTCGAGCAGGTTGCCTTTGCCGCCGCCACCGACGAGAGCCGTCCCATTCTCACCGGTGTCCTAGCTCAATTCGACAATAAACAACTTACACTGGCTGCTGCCGATGGTTTCCGGCTCTCCGTCCGCAGCGTTGAGCTGCCCAATGCTGTCTCCGATCCTTTCAGCATCATCATCCCGGCCGAGGCGCTTTCGGAGCTGCGGAGGGTAAGCGGGCACCAGGAAGATCCCATCGTCATTCACGTCACGCCGGAGCGCAACCAGGTTATCTTCGAGCTGACGGATGTGGTATTGGTATCCCAGTTGATCGACGGCAACTTCCCTGACTACCGGCAGATTATCCCTCGTGAGCGCAACACACATACGGTCATTGACACGGCCTCCTTCCTAAAGGCGTGCAAGATGGCCCAGATCTTCGCTCGGGACGCAGCCAATATCAGTCGCATCCAGGTGGAACCTGGGTCGGAATTAGAGCCCGGCCGCGTCCGGGTCTCTGCCACGTCAGCGGAGACAGGCGAGGACGTTAGCGAGATCGACGCGAGTATCGATGGCGAGAGCGTCGAGGTAGCCTTCAACGTGAAGTACCTCATTGAAGTACTCTCGGTGACCAAAGCTCCTCAGGTAAGCCTTGATACCACCACTCCCTCCAGCCCCGGCGTCATCCGCCCGATCGGTGAGGATGGCTTTACGCACGTGATCATGCCTATGCATCTCGGGCAGTAGTCGCCGCCCGTAGGCACGTGTACGCCCTCAAGCCCTGCGCTTGAGGGCTTTTTTCGTCCCAAGACAGGCCAGTCATTCATTCATCCGGTCCACACATCGCCGAGTAGCCCCTCAGCAATGCCGCTGCGTCGGACCCACTGCCATGCATACCCGACAGGGTGATCCGTGACTGCGCTGCAAGGTTGTCTCTGTTCGTCACCCTGGTATAATGTTTGACCTGTGAGGAGAAGAACGGTATGACGAAATGGAAGGTCAACGTAGGGCTGGGTTTCGGGCTTGGGCTCGGACTGATGAGCTTCATCATCCTGGTCAATGCCGGTCTCATTGGACTCGCTGCCTCGCGTCCCGTTAGCTTCGCCACCTTCATCGTCGGTGTTTCTGTGACGTTCGGGTTCTTACTCGCCGGTCTGATCGCCTACTGGGTGTATGGGCTAGCGCCTGCGAGCTATATGCTCGACAGGAATGCTCTCATCATCCGGTGGGGGACATCCAAGCAGGTGATTCCGACAGGGGCGATCGAGCGCGTGTTCACGGGCGATGAGATTGACGGGGGAATACGTTTCTACGGCGGCCGGTGGCCAGGCCACTGGGTTGGCTACGGAGAACTCGAGGAAGCAGGTCCAACCCTCTTCTACGCCACACAGGCTCTAGAGGACCAGGTCTTCATCGTCACCCCGGGCCTCGTATATGCCATATCTCCAGCCAACCAGGAGGCGTTCCTCGAATCGCTTCAGAAGCGCCTCCAGATGGGGCCCACTCAGATGATGGAGCAGTCCTCCCAACGCCCCTCCGTCCTCGACTGGCTGATCTGGAAAGACTCTCTGGGGCTCGCGCTCCTTGGGGGCAGCACATTGGCCCTGGTAGTGCTCCTGGGCCTGCTCAGTTTTCGCTTTCCCGAGCTCCCGATGCTCATGCCGCTCCATTATGGCACCTCAGGCTCTCCCGATCGCCTTGGTCCTCGGGGAGAGATCTTCCTCTTGCCTTTGATTGGGCTACTGACATATCTCATCAACGGCGCGTTGGGGAGCATCTTCTACCGACACAATCGAGTCGCAAGCTACATGCTCTGGGGAGGGTCCGTCCTCGTGCAGCTCCTCGTCTGGACGGCGACGGTCGGCATACTAGGGCGGATCTAGGTTTTGCTCCAGCTCCGGACGATCGAGGCTGAGCGTCGGTCCGTTACCGTAGCTGGCGAGCTCAGTCCGTGCTGCAAGAGAGCCTGATCACCCCATGTCAAGCTCGGCGATCTGCTCGAAATCAAGGGTATCCCCGAACGAATCGTCCAACGTCATCTCACGTTCAGGATCATCAAGCCACCCGGGCTCGACCCCACGGCGACACAGGGACCGGTAGCGGCATACCTCGCAGTGGCGGTCATCATCGGTGCGGGGAAGCAACTGGTCCTTCGGGCAGCTCGCAATCGCCTTCCCAATCTCGTCAACCAGATCGAGAAGATATCGCTCGTCCGCTCGATACTGTCTTGCGTCATAACGATAGGTCTCGGGGGCTGACGGAAAGTTGGCGAACCAGTAGATCATCGTGACATCGTCGGGCTGAGGCGCCCGCCGGTTACCGAGCACACTCCCCGCTCGAACCAGGACGTAAGGATACACCCGGGTCTGCAGTCGCGCAGACAGCCACGCTCTACGAGGACGCTTCCGGTTGGTCTTCCAATCCACGATAACGGCCCGGCCATCATCCCCAATGGCAATCAAGTCGTACCGGGCTACCAGCCGGGACTCACCGACGACGGCTGAAAGCATCACCTCCGGATACCGCTCGTCAGGTAATCCGGCTGGCCCCTCCTTCAGGTAGTTCTGCCACCACTGGCGCAGTTCGGGATCGTCGACCGTGCTGGACAACGTTGCAGCAGGAATCCCCATCAGGTGCTGTCGAATCATCCGATGCAGCGCAGCCCCTTGCCGCAGATGCGCTTCGTTCTTCAATGCAGGCTCTGTCTCCACGGCCGGCCACTGAAGACGCTTCACATACCGCAGGTGGAACCGCCTCGGGCAATCAACATAGTCCTGGAGACTGCCCTGGCTTAGATGGACATGCGATGGGAGCCCCATACCGTTTCTCCTTCGTGCAAGGTGAAGACGGTGCTTGACCTTGCCATAGGCGACGCCCAAAGCGAGCGAGGCCCTTCCATTGTCAGACGCGCGCAAGAAGTCGGGATTGACCGCGAAGGGTCGTCGATCACTGAGCGAGGAAAGTGTACAACTCGGCCAGGCGCGCGGCAATCTGCGCCAGAAGATGGGGAGTTAGCCCCACGACGGAGGAAGCCACAACAACCAGAAGCACAACGCCCCCTATAGGTCGTCCTAAGGCCTTGCCTAGCACATCTTCCTCCTCGGCCATAGGCTCCTCCCGCTCCTCCGAAAGAAGCGCCGACAGTGCTCGTCCCACACCAAACATCAAACCCACGCCGGCTGCCACCATCGTCAACACAGACGTGAAGCTAGAAGAGCCGACAGCCCGGAAAAGAGTCCACCGCCCAGCAAACCCAGCGCTAACAGGCAGCCCTGCCGTCGAGACCGCTCCAGAGACGAAGGCAAATGTACTCCATGGGGCTCTTCGAGCCAGGCCACTTACATCTTCCATGCTCAGACCCTGGTCAGATCTCGCCTCCAAGCCCCCAATTCCTGCAGCCATTAGGGCCAAACCAAACGGGCGGACCAACAAGGACAGGAGAGCCAGGGCCAATCCTTGCTCGCTGCCCATACCAAGGGCGACGAGAGCGACTCCGCTGTCGATCAAGGCACCGAAGCCCATCAAACGACCGAAATGCCGCTGCGATGCAGCCAATATACCGCCTACGCTCACCATGGCCAGCCCCGCCCCCGAAGCGATCGAATCGAAACGAGCATAGCTGCTAAGACGCGGATAGGTCTCCAGGAAAGCGAGAAGCAGGAACCAGATGGCCCCGTGGTTCACGCTGAAGACAAAGGCACTTGCCAAGGGATCACTGTCATCAGCCATGGACGGCACCCACATATAAAAGGGCACGCTGCCCATCAACAGGGCGAAAGAAAAGGCCAACAAGATCGCAGCCATATCGAGCAACCTGGTGTCATCAGGTGTCAAGGCATACCGATCCATCAGCCAGTGGATGACCAGCAGTCCCGGGAGTGCCAACAAGGAGAAAGCGAGATACTTAAGGACGCCCCGGGCAGGGGGACGGCCCTCGGGCTGAAGAGCGAAGACCGAAATCGCGATGGCCATCTCAACGAGCAAGACAGCATAGATCAGAGGACGAATCAGAAGCGAGCCACTCAATAGACTCAACATCCCAAACCCAACAGGAAAAAGCAGACCGCTTGGCGACACCTGCCACGCGAGTAGGAAGATGCCCGAAGCTGTCAAATAGAGGAAGGCTATCGCGATCCGATCCACCTCCTCTAGGATTAGCTCGCGCCCAAGAAAGGAAACCGTGCCCCCCATGACGATCTGGCGCCCCCACAGCTCGACGGTCTGCCCTAGAGGCAGCAACATGATGACCAAGCCTAAAACCAAGGTCGTTCCGATGGACAACAAGGCAGACAACATACTCCATCGTCGCACGACATAGACGACAGAACCAATCACCAGCGGCAAGACCAAGAAGAGAAGAAGTCCGGCTATCATGCGATCTCCTCCGGGGCATCTACAGCCGCTTCAGCAGCCTTGAGGTACGCTGCGCCCAACGCAATGAGGAAGCTGATGGTCCCGAGGAATCCAGTCACGACGAGACTCGGTTCCAAGGCCACGTAGAATAGGTCAAAGCCAGACAAGAACATCAGCAGTCCCACACCGATGCGTAGAGAATCCTGACTCAGGCCAAGTAGCAAGATGCCCAGACCGCCCAACCAGTAGCAGACGAAAGTCAAATCCTGCGACATCTGAGGCAAAGGCATTGTAGACGATAAACCATAGACGCCAACCCCGACCACAACCGAGGCCATGAAGCTGAATGCCGCCCGGGCAGAGATTCCCTCGTGTCGCCAGCCTTCCAGCCGAGCCGTGAACCAGTTCCTAACTGACAGAGGGCCTTCCGAGTCCGTCGACCGGACAAGCGATTGCGATTGCTGTTCCGTCAAGTAGAAGACCAAACAAACCACCCAGCCAATCAAGGCCTTGACGGCAGCCATCTCCACACGTATGATCCTGGTCATCAACAGGGCGACGAAGAGATACTGCACAGCGAGGGCGAAGACGTTCAGTCTCCAGTCTCGGCTCACAACCAACAGGGTGGCCGTGATGAAAACACCGATCACGGACGGCAGGGAGGCCAAGAAGAGAAGACGCGCTAGGAGATCACTCAGAATGGGCACGCCCTAACCCCCACTCACCAGGATCAGAATCAGCAGTATGACGCCCGCCCAGAGAAAAGCTCCTCTACCACCCACCACATCATCCAAGACGCGAAGCAGGGCAAAACCCTGTTCTACCGCCCCTATCAGCAGATCGTACGCCCAGTCGAGAAGCACGATGTCGTGAACCGCATCCAGCCACAACGATATCCGCGGACGAAGGGCCTTGTCACCCCACGCCAGCATCCCACCCAAGGCTACCGCGCCGCCCCAAAGGAGCCACCCAGCCAGACCGGGCGCGGCAAGAAGAGCGTTCCAGGCGGGGAAAGGACCATCAATGCCAGAGAAGAATCGACCCGGTACTACACCGACGAATACCGCAGAGACTGCCAGCCCAATCATCCCCACACCAGAGACTACCTTGGCCAGTAGACCACTCTCTCTGGGGCGAGCACAGCCCGGTGCCAGCAACCACCGCACCACCGCTGCAACCAGAAGGACTTGACTAATCGCGAAACTGACAGCCCAACCCCAGCGGCCGGATCCAACGAGACTTCCCAAGAGCCCCGATTCCGCCACGAATCCCACCGTAGCCGGCGCCCCAATAAGTGACAGCGCTCCCACGATCGAGGGGATGATCCTCACCCAAGTCCCGGATCGAAGACTCTGCTTGAAGTGAACTCCTCCTCCCAGGAAGAGCATTGATGTTCCCAGCATCCAGCCCATAGCGCCGAGTGTCATCGCTGCTACGACGGTCTCTCCTCTCGCCCCGCGACTTCCATTCCACGTGATAGAGGACAAGACAGTCGCCAGCAGTAGAGCTCCATTACCTCCCAGGCTGATCCAAGAACGAGACGCCTGAGGCGGGTTTGCTGTCCATCCGAGTACAGCCCCTCCCGCAAGTGTCAGCATTGCCGGTATTATCATCCACGAAGCGACAGGGAGCATCTGGTCGCTGATCAGGGCCAGGCGAATCCATAAGCCCCATCCCAGCACTGGGCTCAAGTAGAAGGCGCCCACCAGAGGGGAGTCGGAAGGCATATGCCGTGGGAACGAGAGGTGGAGAGGATAAGCTCCGAGTCGCAGTAGCCCTGCCAGCATCCAAAGGGACACTTTCGTGCCATCAGGCGGTATGAGCTGCCACTGTACACTTCCAATCCCGCCTCCCGCCACCAGCACGCCTACCCAGAGAAAGAGACTCGCTCCGCTACCCAATGCCAGGCTCCGCAGAGCGTCTTCTTTGCGGCTGCCAGTCACCACCAATCCAGTTGTAAAGACCAAGTCATAGAATGCCCAACAGACAATCGTCGTCAGGGGATTGGCCGACCAGAGAGATGCGAGCCCGGTAGCAAGCATCAAGAGCACCACAGCAGCGAGACGGAATGACTGAGCCTTCCTGCCACCAGCGCTCAGCAAAAGGCCTGCCGTGCATATACAGAGACTCAATCCGAGGGGCCACAATCTTGCATCCCAACGCATCTCAACCGCTGATTCAGCCAGCACAGAGGGGTATAGGGACGAGAGCGTGATTCCCCTCCCTCTACTGCTCCCAAATACAAGGATGGAGGCCAGCCCAACGATAATCAGCGCCACAGCGGCGATGACGATCTTGACGTGCCCCTTCTCCACGTCAAGCCTCGAGAGGAGAGATGACAACAAGAAGATGCCGCCTGCACCAAGAAGGGGCAAGACAATAGTCAGCGCGAGAAGATCTAGCATAGAATCCGTTCAGCAAAGAACCGGGGGCCTGAGGGAAGTGCCTTTCTCAGTGTGTGCGACCGAACTCCATATCTCATATCAGAAACCCTTCCCGGAAGCCTCCAAGCTCACGATTGCTCACGACACGCTATTCTAACACACCCTAAGGGCCGCGACAAACCAGCCAGAGGACCACAAAAAGCGAGGCCCCGATATCAGTCCGGAGCCTCGCTTGATAAGCCGACGAAGCGGCGGGGAGGATTAGGCCAGAAAATCGCGCAGTTTACGCGCGTGAGAGGGGTGCCGCAGGCGGCTGAGCGCCTGAACTTCGATTTGACGGATCCGCTCCCGGGTCACACCCAGCTTCTTGCCGACTTCCTCGAGCGTATACGTTTCACCATCGACAAGCCCGTAGCGCATCTGCAAGATACGAACCTCACGCGGCGGCAGATCCTCCAGGACATCCTGCAGCAGATCCCGCAGGATCGAGGAAGAGACTACATCGGCCGGAGCCGCTGCCTCGTCATTCTCGATGAAGTCACCCAGCTCGCTATCCCCCTCCTCATCGATGGGCAATTCCAATGAAAGGGGCCTGCGTGCCACCTGAAGCATATTCTCAACCTTCTCTGTGGCGAGATCCAACGCCCCAGCCATCTCCTCGGGCGTCGGTTCACGTCCTAACTCCTGGGTGAGCCGATGGGTCGTTCGAAGCAGCTTGTTGATCTGATCTCCCATATGAACTGGGATTCGAATGGTTCGGCTCTGATCAGCAATAGCCCTGGTCACCGCCTGACGAATCCACCAAGTGGCATAGGTCGAGAACTTATTGCCCATGGTGTAGTCGAACTTCTTAGCAGCTCGAATAAGCCCAATGTTCCCTTCTTGAATCAGATCTATGAAGGGAACACCGCGGCCCATGTACCGCTTGGCCACGCTCACCACGAGGCGCGAATTAGCGCGAACCAGGTGCTCTCGAGCATCGAGACCATCCTGGATCGTAGCCTCCAAGTCAGAGCGTTTGTTCCGCCCGATACCATCCTTCTTAAGCTTCGCTCGGGCTTCTTTCCCAGCCTCCATACGCTTCGCCAGCGAGATCTCCTCGTCTCGCGTGAGAAGAGGAACCTGACCAATTTCCTTGAGATACAGCCCAATAGAATCGTCCACTCTTATGGCATCGAGTGGGGCTCCATTGCCGGCGTCACGATTAGCATCCTGTTCTCGTCCTTCAGAGGAACTGGCGGGCCGTGAGCCTTTCTCTTCCAGATCTCCTATCTCCACATCGGCTTCGATCAATGTGACCAGGATATCCTCGATCTCGTCCAAGCTCTCTTCAGCCTCAGGAAAGGCGGTCAAGATATCGTCGTAACTGATGAAGTCCTGTTCATCGGCCTTGACCAGCAGGTAGTCCTCACCGCTCAACCCTTCAAGCTCTGATGTCGTCTTATCGTCCTTCGATTCCATCTCCACTCTATCACTCAGCGCCGAAACGAACAAATGACCGACATGTTAGTTCTATCGACCGCTACTATACCATAGTTTCATGCCGCTTGTCAACCCCCATTCGAATGGGCTGGACGGCCCGATGCCCCCAATGATGTAGCTGTCTGTGGAACGCCAAATTGACACAGGCCCCGTACCAGAGTATACTTCTTCTCAATCCCGAACTTCTTCAACTCAGTCCCACCTTCAAGAATCCGGAGATCGCAGTGAACAGTCAGGAGTGTGGATTCAGGTACCTGACTTGTGCAAGCGGCGACTTCACACACCCGCTTCTCGAGCGGTTGGTTGTCCACGAGCGTCTCAAGCGCCTCGTGAGCAACGAACGTCGTGATTTGGAGGCAACCATCCTGGAGATTGCCGATGGGCGAGTATGATGAGAGCCTAAATGACTCGATCGTTCAGACAGAAGGGCTGACAAAGCAGTTTGAAGACGTTGCCGCGGTGGATGAACTGACCTTCGAGGTGCCACCCGGTCAGATCTTCGGGCTGATCGGACCGAGCGGCTGCGGCAAGACAACAACGGTGAGGTTGTTGACAGGCGTGTACGAGCCGACAAAGGGCCGCGCTCTTGTACTGGGTTCTGACCCAAGCGAGTTCTCCAACGCGACGCGTGCGCGGATCGGCTATATGCCCCAGCGCTCTGTGCTGTATCGAAATCTCTCTGTGTGGGAGAACCTGCGCTTCGCCGCTTCCATTTACGGGGTGAGGCCCTTCGCAAACCAACAACTGCTTGACATACTCGATTTCGTGGAGCTAGAGGAGCACCGTCATAAACGCGTTGACCAGATATCTGGAGGCATGCGCCGACGTCTCAGCCTGGCAGCGAGTTTGATCCATGAGCCCACGCTGCTGTTTCTGGATGAGCCGACAGGGGGCGTCGATCCCGTCCTGAGGCGCAAGTTCTGGGACCACTTCGAGCACCTGCGCGATGAGCAGAAGACGCTCTTCGTTACCACCCAATACGTGGGCGAGGCAGCGTATTGCGACCTAGTCGGCATCATGATGGCAGGAAAGCTGGTAGTGGTGGACACGCCGGAGGGGTTACGACGGCGGGCTTTCGGAGGAGAAGTCATCAACGTACGCTCAGAGCGTTCCTTCGAGTATGCGGTCACGCGAGATCTACGGGAGCTTGATGGGGTACGCCAGGTAATCCGCGTCGGTGACACTCACATTCGGTTGGTGGTCGATGAGGCCAGCGTGGTGATTCCACGAATCCTTGACTGGGCAAAAGATCACGAAGTCGACATCCAGTCGGTCAAGGAGTACCAGCCCCCGTTCGATGACGTTTTCGTCCGCCTGATCGAGAAGGAGAACGGCTCCAGGCCAGCAGAGGAAGAGTCCGATGATTGAGGCACTGAAGGGTGCGCTAGATCGGGTGATACGGCAGCTGACCAGAACGTCAGCATTCCTCCGGAAGGACATCGTTGATTTTCTGAGGCAGCCGCGTCTCGTCCTTGCCCTGGTGCTGGGCCCATTCCTCATTCTGCTGCTATTTGGTCTCGGCTTCAAGTCAGAAGCGGTTAATCTTCGCACGCTGATCGTCGTCTCTGAAGACAATGCGTTGCGCTCGTACGTGGAGGAGAACGCAGAAACGCTGGTCAGACAGCTAGTGCTGGTGGACATTGTTGAGAGTGAGTCGTTCGCTCGGCACCAACTGATCAACGACAGAGTCGACATCGTCATCGTCGTACCGGACGACGTGGTAGAGAAGATCCAGTCGAATGAGCAAGCAGCCTTCGTGACGCTTCACAACACGATCGACCCCACGCAAAGCACCTATGTTCAAGCCTTCACGAACGTGTACGTCAACGAAGCTAACCGTCGTGCGCACCTGATCGCGGTTCGCGAAGCCCAGGAGGACGTGTCAGAGGTTGAGCCCGAGATCGAAGCAGCGCGCGAGGATGCCACCAACCTAGAAGAAGCTATGGAGCGAGGTGACGAGGAGGAGGCATGGGATGAGCTTTTTCAACTGCGTCGTGATCTATCCCTGATTCAGGCCGGGCTTGGCTCTACCCAGTGGCTCCTGATGGGGCTCGAACAGATCCTCCCGGGAGCGGGCTTGGCAGAACAAGAAGAAGGTCCTGCCGATCTGCTGTCATCCATCCAGGAGGACCTCACAGATCTGAGCGACGTCGATGGGGCCCCGCTGATCAGTGAGCAAAGCCTCGAAAGGGTGAACCAGCTCCAGGAGAACCTGACACAGCTAGAGACGGCAATGGAGGAGTTCCGGCAGACGGATCCGAACGTGGTAGTAAGCCCGTTTGCGGGAGAAACGCGAACCATTGGACGCACCAATCTGAGTGTGTCGGACTACTATATCCCCGCTACCATCTCCTTGCTGCTACAGCACCTCTGCGTCACCTTTGGGGCTCTGTCTATCGTCAGCGAGCGGCAGACGGGAACGATCGAGTTATTCCGCGCTTCTCCCCTGGCCGCCCTGGAGGTCTTGGTCGGCAAGTACTTGGGCTACTGGCTCGCCGGGGCTCTAGTGGCCACTACGCTTACCGGGCTGCTGTTGTTCGTCCTTCAAGCCCCCATGCTGGGCGTCTGGTGGGAATATGCAGCATCACTGGGGGCCTTGATGTTTGCATCGCTAGGGCTTGGCTTCCTCATCTCCATCCTGGCAAAATCGATCAGCCAGGCGGTCCAGTATTCGATGATAGCCCTCCTGGCAAGCGTCTTCTTCTCCGGTTTCTTCCTGAGTCTGGACCTCTTGCACTGGGCCGTTCGGCTCCTGTCTTGGCTCATCCCGGCCGCATACGGAATCCGTTTGCTTCAAGACATCATGCTGCAAGGTCTATCCTTTCAGGTGTGGCAGATCCTAGTACTGACGGGCATGGGCCTGATCCTGTTCATTCTGGCATGGCTCGGTCTACGACGGATCCTGGCTCGAGCATAGGACACGCGCTCTTCGACAAACAACATCCTTCCGATCAAGACAGAAAAGGAGACCCTCATGATCGCAGACGAGAACGTCAACAAGCTCACTTGGCACGGGCATGCTGCCTTCAGCCTGCATATCAACGGTGCTCGCGTCCTCATCGATCCCTTCCTGAGCGACAATCAGTTTGCATCTATAAACGCGGAGGAAGTGGATGCGGACTACATCCTGATTACCCATGGGCACGGTGATCACGTCGGCGACGCCATCAGGATCGCCCAGCGCACCGGAGCCCTCGTCATCTCGAACTTTGAGATCTGCAACTGGCTCCAGTCACAGGGGGTGGAGCGCGTGCATCCCCAACATATTGGGGGCGGATACACGCATCCGTTCGGCTATCTCAAATTCACCATCGCCCACCACGGTTCCAGCCTTCCTGACGGATCCTACGGAGGAAACCCAGCCGGGCTGCTGCTGACGGCTGGGGAGAAGAAGCTTTACTTCGCCGGCGACACCGGGCTCTTCTACAGTATGCGCCTTATCGGTGAGGAAGGTATCGATCTCGCCGTGCTGCCGATCGGAGACAATTTCACAATGGGCCCAGACGATGCCCTGCGGGCGGTCCAGCTACTGGAACCGAAGACCGTAGTTCCCATCCACTACAACACCTTTGAGGTCATCCAGCAGGATCCCCACACCTGGGGAGAGCGAATCCGACAGGAAACATCCAGTCAACCCATCATCCTCAACCCTGGTGAAACCGTCGAGTTCTAGGACGCAGCAGCTTCTTCTGTCCTTGCGAGGATGACGCCGTTATAAATCATCCTGCGGTGCTTGAGCATCACAGGATGGTCTCACGAGAGATCTGAAGCGCAACCCACACGAGGTTCGGCTCGAAAGTGGGAAGGCCTGTATAGACCCGAAGAGACACCTTGCCCCTCAAATGGTTGCGGACTTGGAGAGAAACCATGAAATGCACTAACACCAATCATCACGACGGATACACGGTATGAAGATGGTGTTCTTTGATTTAGATTTCTCTTCACAGAATGATTAGTTTATTTACTAATTAGTCGTAGTAGTAGGGCGTTGGATACTGAGGATAGAAGCCGTTCTCCCCACAGGCACCGGTATATGGGGGAGGATGGTGAGAGATCGGGCCTACATATGGCTAATGGACATCAGCACCTTCTCCACAGGACACTGTGAATAGTCAGTGGAGACCGCGGGGACAAGTTTTCTGGAGGGGAGCAGCATCTGGAGAGGAAGCGGGCTGCGGCAAAGGTTATCCACACTGCACCTCACTTATCCACAGATTTCCGAGAGTTATCCACAGCCTCGCTCCGGTGAGGCCTTCCCCCGTCCCGATTTGTCCCATATATGGGGGCCTCTTGGAGGACGAGATGCCAGAACTGGAGCTTACCGATGTGGAGAAGCTGTGGAGATTGACGATGGCCCATCGTCGAGCAGGTATGTTCACGAGAGGGGTGATGAACTCCTGTGCGTTGACGGATGTAGGAATGATGGTATAATCGCAAGGCAACTGAAGAATTGGAAAGACGACGATCAGGAGGAGTAGGCGGCGCGAGCTGGCGAGCCATCCGTTGTGCTAGTGGAAGGCCAGGGGATGGAAGAGAAGAGGGTCATCGGCTGCAAGCCCTCGCAGCACGGTGGTGGGATTTAGCCCATTGCCGCGATGGATTAGGACCCATCGTCTACCCGCCGAAGGTCGCCTGGGAGTCGAGAGGCCGACCCAGCACGGCTGGCTAAGCTTCTACGGATTCGCCCGTTACAGCGAGGGCCCTTTGTTCTCAATCCGAACCGAGGGTCACTGAGGGTGGCAGCCGGCAGTAGCATCCTGTCGTCACTGCCAAACCAAGGTGGTACCGCGAGAGTAGCTCCTTTCGTCCTTGGACGGAGGGAGTTTTTTGCTATCCAGTGATTGCAGTGAATTTATCTAGCTTGAGGAGAGTGGGATGACGATCGATAAGCTTGCCAAGGTGTACGATCCTGAGGAACATGAGGAACGTCTCTACGAGTGGTGGGAGGAGAAAGGCTACTTTCGCCCCGAGAAGCAGCTGGAGCTGGGGAGGGCTTCGTCCGAAGGGCCCAGTTGGTGTATCACGATGCCGCCCCCGAACGTGACCGGTGCGCTTCACCTGGGCCATGCGATGGTAGCCGCTGTCGAAGATCTGATGACCCGGTATCATCGGATGCGCGGCGAGGAGACGCTTTACTTGCCCGGAATGGATCATGCCGGCATTGCGACCCAGAACGTGGTGGAGCGCGAGCTGCAGAAGGAGGGCCTGTCGCGCCATGATCTCGGGCGTGAGGCGTTTGTGGAACGAGCCTGGGAGTGGACGAGAGTCTACCACGACCGCATCGCGGACCAGACCAGGCGTCTCGGCGTCTCCTGCGATTGGACGAGAGAACGGTTCACGCTGGATGAGGAGCTCAGTCACGCTGTGCGGACTGCTTTCGTACAGCTCTATGAGAAGGGGCTGATCTATCAGGGCAGCTACCTGGTCAACTGGTGTCCGCGGTGCGAATCTGCCATCTCCGACCTGGAGGTGATCCCCGACGAACGCGAAGGTAAGCTCTGGTACATACGGTATCCCATCGTCAACGATGATTGGGATGGTCCTGAGCATCCCTGGGGCAGCGGGAAGTGGGCTGAGGGGGCGACCGAGTTCATAGAGATGGCCACCACGCGACCGGAAACCATTCTCGGGGATACCGCCGTTGCTACGTCTCCGGATGACACCCGCTGGCAGGATCTCATCGGCGAGACGGCTGTCCTACCGGCCCTCGAGAGGCGCATTCCCATCATAGCAGATGAGGTCGTCGACCCGGCGTTCGGCACTGGTGCGGTAAAGGTCACGCCGGCCCACGATCCGACCGATAGCGAGATTGGCATCCGTCACGACCTGGAAGCTGTTGATGTGCTAACCGACACCGCCGACATGAACGAGAAGGCCGGGCCGTATGCTGGGCAGGGACGGTTCGAATGCCGTCGCACTATCGTCGGCGACCTGGATAAGGAAGGCTTGCTCGTCCAGGTGGAGCCCTACGAGCACGCCGTCGGCACCTGCGAACGGTGTCACACCGACATTGAACCGCGGATGTCCACGCAGTGGTTTGTGAGGACAAAGCCCCTGGCCGAGGCCGCTATGAAAGCCGTTCGGGAAGGAGAGACGGTCATCGTCCCGAAGCGAGAGGAGGAGCGCTTCTTCCATTGGATGGAGAACATCCGGGACTGGTGCATCAGCCGCCAGCTCTGGTGGGGACATCGCATTCCCGTCTGGCACTGTGCCAACTGCGGGGAGCATACCTCGCAGATGGTGGATCCTACCGAGTGCCCCCACTGCGGTAGCACGGACCTTCATCAGGAGGAGGACGTGCTCGATACGTGGTTCTCCTCCGGTCTGTGGCCCTTCTCTACGTTGGGTTGGCCAGATACGGATGCGCGCGACTACCAGCGCTACTATCCCACCGACATGCGGGAGACGGCCTATGACATCCTCTTCTTCTGGGTGGCCCGAGAGATGATGTTGGGCATCGAGATGACAGGACAGTCTCCTTACGGCACCGTCTATCTCCACGGCCTGGTCCGAAATGAGGATGGAGAGAAGATCAGTAAGTCGATGGAGGACATCGAGGACTACGATCCCCTCAACATCATCGCGAAATACGGCACCGATGCGCTCCGCTACACGCTGATGACCAGCTCGACGCCAGGGATCGACATGAATCTCGATCCACGGCGGCTGGAAGGAGCACGGAACTTCACCAACAAGATCTGGCAGGCGGCGCGCTTCGTGTTGATGAACACGCCAGAGACGGACGTACCCGTCTTGGGCGCTGATGTCGACCCACAGGTAGATGATCTGGAGCTGGCTGACCGCTGGATCCTTTCCAGGCTGAACCGCTTGATCGGGAACGTCGACCGCCTGTTCGAGAGCCATCAGTACGGCGAGGCGGGCCGTCAGATCAACGATTTCTTGTGGAGTGAGTACTGCGACTGGTACATCGAGGCCACCAAGGTGCGTCTGTATGATGACGAGGTTGACAACAGCGTTCCTCTCGCGATCCTACTCCACGTATTGGAGACGTCGCTCCGACTGCTTCATCCGTTCATGCCCTTCGTCACCGAGGCGATCTGGCAAGCGTTGCCGGACGCGTCAAAGCAAGGGGAGGCGCTGATCGTGGCCCGTTGGCCGGAGGCGGTCCCGATGCTCTTGAAGGACGACGCCGAAGAGGATATGGCTCTCTTGATGGAGTTGATCCGGGGTATTCGGAATCGGCGGGCGGACTACCGCGTGACCCCTGGCAAGCGTATCCCCGCCAAGATCGCCGCTGGCGACGCTGTTCAGATGCTGGAGGATCAGCAGGCGGAGCTTTGCGCCCTGGCCAAGCTCGATCGGGAGCGACTCGTCATCGAGGAGACGCTCGATCCGCCGGACCAGGCCGCAACGATCGTGGCTGGTGAAGCCACCTGCTATCTCCCGCTGGCCGAAATCGTCGATCTCGAGGAAGAGCGGGATCGCTTGGCCGACGAACTGGACGATCTTGAGGAGCGCATCGCCCACAGTGAGAAGCTGCTCGACGGCCAGTTTGCGGAGCGCGCGCCGGAGCACATCGTTCAGCGGGAGCGCGACAAGTTGGCCGAGCTGAGAACAGAACGGACGAAATTGCAGGATCGACTGAGTGCCTTGACGTAGCATCTCCGCGACGGACCACGAACGTCCCCGGATCTGTCCTATCCGGGGACGTTTGCGCATCTTCTGTCTGCAGGCTAGTGGCTAGCGCCTGCGAGGTACGACGATCCAAAGGATAAGGTAGGGCACGAGTCCTGGCAGGCCGCCGGGTACCAAAAGGATGGCGAATAGAATGCGAAACCACCACGGGTTGAGCCCAAAGAAGGCCCCCAGCCCGCCGCAGACCCCGGCAACGATGCCATTCTGTCGACGCAGCTTGTTTCCTTGAGGCATATCGCTTGACGCTCCTTTCAAACCCTTGCTTTGTAGTCATTATAAATACGCGACAGGCGGAGAAAAGTCTCATGTGACGGCCTAGGCTTGGCCTCTCTTCGGTTCTATGGTACACTCCTGGCGGCTTTTGGGATTCCAGTAGAAGTCGGCGGGACACCATGTCTCAAGCAGTAGTGATCTACACCATCGGTCACAGCGACCACACGACGGAGACGTTCCTCGACCTATTACGCCGGCACGCTGTCACCCTCATCGTCGACGTGCGCAGCCAGCCCTATAGTCGGTGGACCCCGCAGTTCAACCGCGAGACGCTCGAGCGTGACCTTCAGAACACGAGTATCGGCTATCGATTCATGGGGAACGCGCTGGGCGGCAGGCCTTCAGACCCGGGTCTCTACAGCAACGGTAGGCCCGACTATGAGCGTATGGAGCAGGTCCCTGCCTACCAGTCTGCTGTCGATAGGCTGCTGGATCTGGGGCAGACCGAGCGGGTCGGCGTGATGTGCAGCGAAGGAGACCATCGTCAGTGCCACCGGCACCTTCTCATCACCCAGACCCTCCTAAAACGGGGCGCTCGCGTGATTCACATTCAGCCCAATGGTCAGACTGTAGAGGGAGAGCGAAAAGCTGAGCAGCTCTCGCTCTTCTAGTACTTGGGAGAATCCTGTGTCCACGGTTTACACCATCGGCTACAGGCAGAAGCCGCTCTCAACGTTCATCCATCAACTGCGCAGTGCTGGCGTCGATGGCGTGATTGACGTTCGCTTGCGCAACACCTCCCATCTCCTGGGTTACACCAAACAGGACACCTTGGCCTTCCTGCTGCGCGAAGGGTTTGACATCGCGTACGAGCACCATCCCGAGCTGGCTCCCACACCAGAGATACTGGACACGTTCCGTGAAGATGGGGACTGGGCCGCCTATGAGGCACGCTTTCTTCCCCTTCTTGAGGAGCGTGCGGTGGAAGGAATCGGCCGTGAGATCGTGACTCGCTATCGGGCGCCCTGCCTTCTCTGTGCCGAACGAAAGCCCAAGCACTGCCACCGCCGGCTGGTAGTGACGTATTGGGCTGAACACATGCCAGAGCTCTCCATCGTGCACCTATAGAACGCGGTCGCGTCATCCCCCCAAGATGAGATGGCGCGGCCCGCTGCCCACGACAGAACAGAACAACCGACGAGGATGACCACAATGCCCCCTCAAGAGGTCCTCATCCTGGCGATGACGAAGATGCGGAGCGGTATCTGCACCGCTGGATTCACCCCCGACCCTGTTCCCACGACGGGCTTGCGTTGGGTCCGGCCCGTGCGCCACTTCGATACCCTCCACCCGGGCGACATGATGGACGATGAAGGCCGTCTGGTGCGGTGCTGTGACGTCGTGGAGCTCAACTTGGTTCAGCCTCGTCCTGACCCTCCTCACGTCGAAGACTGGCTGGCAGATTTTGTTTACCATCGACCGCGGCTGCTGCGCCGCCTGGAAGGGGAGAAGCGAGCAGCCTTCTTCCCCAAGTATCTTGATACGGCCCCGCAGGATGTGCTGATCTCTCACAAGCGCTCACTCTGTCTGGTGGAGCCGAAGGACGTCTGGGTGCGTTTCTCTCTCGACGCCTACTCGGGCAAATTCGAGGCGCGCCTCGGTTTCATCTTGGAGGCCGAAGCCAATCACCCGCGCGCTGCCAGCCGTCGAGGCGTGTCTGTCACCGACCTCAAGTGGCGCGCGCTCGGACGTCAGTGGGTGGGAAAGCAGGGAGGCACGATATCGCTGGCGTACGATTCCCTGGTTGAACGTCTCAACGCTGAAGCGGTCTATCTGACATTGGGTCTGAGCCGCAATTGGCAGGGGGCGTATTGGCCCCTGGTCGTCGGAGTTCACGTCGTCCCCGACTACGAAGCGGGGCTGGACTTGGAGTATCTCTAGAGGGACGGCCCCACAGAAAGAGCCGCCGGAGCCGTCACGTCGGCAGCGTGGGAAAGGGAGGGCTTGATGAACGACACAGTCTCCATCCTTGACGAAATCGGCCTAGCGCCAGCCGAGATCTGCGAACTCGGCGCCGGCGAAAGGAGCCGTCTCCTCAACTTCCTCCTCCGCTGGGAAAGGATCGAGACGCTCCACGCCTGTCTGGATACCCTGATTCCGCGTAACCCAACGCACGTATCACTGCGCGACCTGCGAGCAAGAGCCTTCCTAGCCCAGGGACGGCCTGATGAAGCGCTCCCCGTGATGGAGCAGCGTATACAGTGGAGAGACTCACTACCTGCGCGCGCCCTCCTGGCCCGCATACACCTGGCCGGCGGACACGTTGGCCGGGCCAAGGAGATCGCTCGCGGGATGACCCAGGAGCGCGACGAAAGCGTCATGGCATGGGCGCTGCTGGGACACGTCGAGCTGGAAGCGGGCAACCTAGACGCCGCCAAGTCTGCCTATCGTCGGGTTGGCGAACTGAGGCCCCACGGACGGGCTTACCTGCGGGGAATGCTCTCCGTCTACAGGACAGAGGGCGATCTGGTAGCGGCCAGCGGCTACGCCATTCGCCTTCTCGATGCTGGTGGCGAGGACCGCCCGCTTCCCGTGAGCGACTTGCGTCGCCTTCGAGATTACTTCCGGTTGAGCGGGGAGACCACCCGCGTGACGGAGATGGAGGCCGAGCTCCGGCGCCGCTATGCGGAGGAACGGACGGAACTGGAGAAGAACCTGTCGGTTGTTGACCAACCTGACGCAGCCGAGGGGCTCAGAGAGGGAGACGGCAAACTCTGCGTGCCGCCGGAGGCGCCGTGCGCCGATGCCGCTAGACGTGCCGACAGTCTGATCTCCTTCGACGATGTACCTGTCTCGGACGACGAAAGGGATGCGATTACCCATGCTGTCCGGCAGTTCTTTGGCTTCGATTCGCTCCTCCCGGGACAGCTGGAGACCATGGCCTGCGTGCTGCGCGGCGAGGACGTCTTAACCGTGCTGCCCACCGGCGGTGGTAAGTCGCTCTGTTATCAGCTCCCGGCCTTGGCGGCACGCCTCACGAGCGATGATCCTAAGGCTGGCGGCTACGGGCCTGCCGTTGACCGAGGCACCACCCTGGTCATCTCTCCCCTTATAGCGCTGATGAAGGATCAAGTTGATTCACTGCCCTGTGGTATTCGGGGACGGGCCACGACCATCAACAGCACCCTGGACGGGGATGAGCTGTGTCGCCGGGTCAATGGAGTTGCCGATGGAGCCTACCGGTTGGTCTACGCTGCCCCGGAACGGCTTCGCCAACCGCCCTTCTTGCACGCACTGCGTCGCGGGGGTGTAGAGAGGATGGTGATTGACGAGGCACACTGCGTCAGCATGTGGGGGCACGACTTTCGGCCCGACTACTTGATGATCGGGAGGGTACGGGAGGAGCTGGGACATCCCCCGCTGTTGGCCATGACGGCCACGGCTCCGCAGCGGGTGAGACGCGACATCCTGCAGCGTTTGGGGGAGCCCGGAGATAGGCACACCGGCCCGCGCATCATCGCTGGTGACGTGACGCGATCCAATTTGCAGCTCGAGGTCTTGCACGCCCGGGACAACGACCAGAAGCTCCGTCACCTGCTAGCCTTCTGTCTGGCAGAGCCAGGCAGCGGGATTGTGTATGCCGACACCCGAGCCCGCTGTGAGGCCTTGGCTGCTCTACTGCGCCAACACGGCGTCAATGCAGCGCACTACCACGCTGGCGTTTCCGATCGGCACCGCGTTCACGACGACTTCATGGCGGGACGCACGCGCGTGGTGGTGGCCACCATCGCCTTCGGCATGGGAATCGATAAACCGGATATCCGCTTCATCGTCCACTACTTCCCACCCGCCTCGCTGGAATCCTACTACCAGGAGGCTGGGCGGGCTGGTCGCGACGGACGCCCCTCGCGCTGCTTGCTGATGGTTTCGCCTCATGACAAAGGCCTGCTGACCCGCCGCGCTCGCAGAGACGTACTGCCAGTATCCTTCCTTCGCTCCGTCTACGCAGCGGTTAAGGCTCGGTTGGGCGGCGGACAGGCGGGCCGAATTGCGATGGCCGACCTGGAGCGCGACTTGCGCGCCAACGACACACGGATACGGGTGGCGTTGAGCCTGCTGGAAGAGGTCAAGCTTCTGCGGCGCGGGCCAGACGTGCCCCGAGCGGCCCTGGTGAAGCTGTCGGCCGTCTGCCGCGATGCCGCGCTCCCGGACGGTCTTCGCCGCTTCCGCCGTGCAGCCCACCTGCGACCCCAGCAGTGGCTGACCCTGGATCTGGCCGAGGTTGCGCCGAAGGCCGGCATCGCTCTGGCGGAGATCGAACAGCGGGTCCTGGCCTGGGAGGATGCTGGATGGCTGGTGTACCGGCCCGCTGGACGGGACTTGCTGGTAGAGCTGCTGCCGGCGGCGGAGAACGCCAGCGAGGAAGTGGAGGCGCTGCTGGAGCGGTACCAGGCCGTGCAGATGCAGCGAGTTGATGAGGTGGTCGCCTATGCCAAGACGCCCCGCTGCCGTCACGGTCACCTGAACGCCTATCTTGGCGGCCGCACCATCAAACGGTGCAGTGCGTGTGACAATTGCATGGAGGTCTCTCCTCTCCCGGACCCAGGGTTGCCGGAGTTGCGGGTTCAGCTATTGACGGTCCTGCGGTGCGTGGCCAACGCTCCTTGGAGTTGGGGACGCCAGACGCTGCTGCGAATTCTGCGGGGGGAGGGAGAGTCACGATACGGGAAACGCCCCTTGAGGGCGAGGGCCGTGGCCCAGGAAGAGTTTGGGGCGCTGGCCTTTCGCTCGGGGACCGCGGTCAAGAACATCATCGAGACCCTGGTGTACGAAGGCTTTCTGGAGCCTCGCCAGTTGGAGCACGGCGGCGTCGTCCTCGACCTGACAGCCAGAGGTAAGGAGGCCCTGGAGGATCCCAGCCTTCTGGACACGCTGGTTCCATCGGATGGCGAGTCTCCCCGATCGACACACTCCGCGACGGAGGTTTGTGATGGCTCGGCCTCAGATGATGAGTTGTTTGACGTGCTCCGAGAATGGCGGATGGAGCAGGCTCGCCGGCAGAAGGTGTCCCCGTTCGTCGTCTTCCACGACAGCCACCTGCGTGCCATTGCTGCGACCAGACCCACCACGCTGGCCGCCTTATCGGACGTGAAAGGCGTAGGCCCCAAGAGACTGGAGAGGTATGGCACTGATCTGCTGGACTTGGTGCGCGGGCACCTGGAGAGCCAAACGAAAGCGAGGGATCAATAGTCTTGACTGATTGCATTGAGCAGACGACGTACGACTTGGTCGCGGAGCTTTCTCGTTTCGATGAGCGAGACACTGTCTTCTCTCGGGAGCGACTGATACCCGGAAGTCCCGAAGAACGCGCCTACCATGCGGCTCATCCAGAGCTCGTGGAGATCGATCGCCGTATCGCCCGATTCATCGAGGGGGTAGGTCAGCCCGACGAAGGGCGTCCAGCGATGGACGCTGCACTCTACAGTGCCACGTTCGACCCCATCGCCGGCCTGGCGCTGCCCGACGTGGTGGACGGCGAAGTGGATCCCGCTCAGGTAGAGGCCGAGCCGACGACCATGGCATCGCGCATCAAGAGAATGGCCCGCCACCTGGGTGCCGACGACGTGCGCATCGGCCCGCTGAATCCGGCCTGGGTCTACAGCCACCGGGGGACTCCGCCGTTCTTTTGCGACTACGGGCCGAATCCACCGCACTTCAGCGGCCCACCTCCAGGATACAGTGACCTAGCGTACGGCAGTCCGATCGAGGTCCCCCATCGCTACGCCATCGCGCTGGCCTTCTCTCAAGACCTTGACGTCGTCCGCACCGGCGGCACGCCTTTCTCCGACTTCGAGGTAGGGCGCGTCTATGCCTTGAGCGCCCTGGTCGCGACCCAGTTGGCGGCCTACATCCGCGCCCTGGGATGGCCTGCACGAGCCCATCACCTGCGCAATTACGGTGTGCTCGTCGTGCCGGTGGCAGTAGATGCAGGGTTGGGAGAGCTGGGACGGTGTGGGTTTCTAATTCACCCCCGGCTGGGCGCCAACCTCCGACTGGCCTGCGTCACCACTGACCTGCCCCTGTCCCTCGATCCTCCTGTGGATCTGGGTGTCCAGCACTTCTGCGAAAACTGCCTAAAGTGTGCCTCCAACTGTCCGTCCGGCGCAATCTCTCAAGGGGACAAGGTGGCCAGCCGGGGCGTTCGAAAGTGGCAGATCGACCCGGAGAAATGCCTGCTCTATTGGGGGCACCTCGGGTCCGCGTGCACCATGTGTCAGGCCGTCTGCCCGTGGTCGAAACCGGCTACCATTCCGCATCGATTGGTGGCGCAGATCACCTTCCACGTCCCTGCTGCTCACCGCTTTCTTGTCTGGGCCGACGATCTGTTTTATGGCAAGCGATTTCGTACGAAGCCGTCTCCGGTGTGGTGACGCGACGGTAGACCCGAGGATCTCATCCTATCTCATGATCTACCCCACGAACCACTCAGTCGTGACGGGATGGATCTGAGTGCCCGTAGAATGCAGGATTCTACAGGCCCGCCGTGACCCCCTCGCGGCGATCGTCCCGGTTCCAACCCGAGCACGTGCTTTGGACCCTGGGGTTTTGTCGAGCCGCACGAAGACCTGCGAGGTGGTGCCGGTCTAGATACAGCAGGATGCTGCGCAGCTCCAACTGAAACCCGGGGAGCTCTTGTCGCTAGAATCCTTGCTCCTGCCGGTTCCAAGAAGCCCGTTGACAGCATTTCTCTATTGTGATATACTGACTATCAGTCAGTTACTGACCGTCGGTTAGCACAAGGAGCGCGAGTGTGACCACCAGGGCGCGTCGCGAACGCGAGAAGCGAGAGCGCCGACGATCGATCCTCCAAGCGGCTCGGGAGATGTTCTCCGAGAACGGCTTCCATCACGCCACGGTGGACAGCGTCGCCGAGCGCGCCGAAGTCAGCAAGGGAACAGTCTACCTCTACTTTGAGAGCAAGGAGGCCCTCCTTGCTCACTTGCTTCTGGAGGGCCTTGAGGAACTGATCACCGAGCTGGATCAAGCCTACACCACGACGGTTGATCTTCCCGCCGATGAACAACTCACAGCGCTGGCACGAGCCTACCTAGGGTTCTTCCGTGAGGACCCTCAATACTTCCCTTTCTTGATGGCCATGGACCGCGGCCGATTCCAGGATGCTATCCCCCCAGAGCTCTATCAGGAGATTCTGGAGGCGAGCTTGGGGGGACTCGATCTGGCGGTCAGAGTTGTCGAATGGGGGTGCCGGACGGGCATGTTCGGGTGTCGGGACCCTCGGAAGGCGGCTTGCGTGTTCTGGGCCTCATTAAACGGTGTCCTGCAGCTGATGGAACACCCTCTCCGACGGGACATGGTAGGGGTAGAGGAGGACGTGCTCTATCAGTCAACTATCGATACGGTAATTCGAGGGTTGAAGATTGCTCCGCGGGGGCGCTGATTCCCTCCCGAAGTCGTGATCGATCGAACGTAAGGAGGCTAGTATGAAGGAAGCGGTGATCGTCAGCGGATGTCGCACGGCGATCGGCAAGCACGGCGGGGCTTATCGGGATATCCCCGCCCAGGATCTGGCCGCGACCGTGCTTGAGGAAGCGGTCAAGCGAGCGGATATCGACCCCGGTATCATCGATGACGTTATTCTCGGATGCATTGGTCAGCAGAGCGATGCTCCCAACATCGGCCGCGTCGCGGCCCTGAAAGCTGGCATCCCGGTTCACGTGCCCGGCTACACTGTCCAGCGCAACTGCGTGTCGGGCACGATGGCCATCAGCAACGCCGTCCAGGCCATCCAAGCGGGTGATGGAGACGTGTTTCTCTGTGGAGGGGTCGAGAGCATGTCCACGGCGCCGTACGTCGTCCGCGGTGCACGGTGGGGCTTGAAGCTGCGTCACGATACGTTCGTCGACACCCTCTGGGAGGGGCTAACGGATCCAGTCTGCGGCGAGATCATGGGGCGCACGGCGGAGAACCTGGCGATGATGTACGGATTCAGCCAGGAGGAACAGGATGAGTACGCAGTGAAGAGCCACCAGAAGGCCTTCCGAGCCACCCGGATGGGCAAATTCCGAGATGAGATCGTGCCTTTCCGGGTCATTAAGCGAGTGGCCGGCAAGGAGGTGGCGCACGAGGACATCCTGGAGGATGAGTGCATCAACCCGGGTCTGACGGTCCAGAAAGCCGCGCTCTATCCCACTGTATTCAAGAAAGGCGGGACGGTTACGCCCGCGAACGCTTGCCCGATCTCCGATGGTGCCGCAGCCGTGGTGGTGATGTCGGCCGAAAAGGCCGAAGCGCTCGGCGTCGACCCGATGTGCACGATCCGCAGCTACGCCTATGCGGGTCTTCCCCCCGATATCATGGGGCTGGGCCCGGCGTACGCTACGCCAAAGGCACTGGAACGGGCGGAACTTGAGCTCGCCGACATCGATCTGATCGAGCTCAACGAGGCCTTCGCGGCCCAGGTCCTGGCTGTAGGGAGAGAACTCGAGGACCGCGGCTGGGATTGGGAGAGAGTCAACGTCAACGGAGGCGCGATCGCATTGGGACATCCGGTGGGTTGCACAGGAACTCGTTTCGTGGTCACGCTGCTCTATGAGATGATCGAGCGCGACGTTCAATTGGGGCTGGCCACAGCGTGCGTCGGAGGCGGCTTGGGCGGCGCAATGATCGTCGAGCGGAAGGCATAGGGAGGGACAGCAATGGCAGATGTCTCCATTTGGCAGGACAAAGAAGCGCGGGCAGCCTTCATTGCTCGTGGCAAGGAGGTTTTCAAGCAGCTTTCGGGAGAAGTAATGGAACACGATGTCCTGATTGTCGCCATCGAGCCCGAGAGCGGAGACTACTTCACGGGTGAGACGCTGGGGCAGGCGAACCGTGCCGCTTTCGAGCGCTATCCCGATCGGTGGGTCTATTTCGTCCGCGTGGATGATCCCGAGGCGGCGATCCCATTGCCGACGTGGTGAGAGGACAGAGATTCAACGACGTGGCGTGCCTTGGATCGACACGTACTGAGACGCGGGGTGTGAGGCTTAGCTGACAGCTGTTGGTTTTCGTCCGAAAGGTTCACGCAAGGCAACCCAACTGTTCTTCTGCAACCCTTAAAGTGGGAGCCAGCACATAGGAGGAGTCACTATGTACATCTTCAAAGCGGGCGTCGTTGGCGCCGGCACGATGGGCGGTGAGATTGCTCAGGTGATAACTTACGCCGGGCTGCCGGTAGTGATGAAGGACATTGAACAGGAGATGCTCGACGCCGGGATGGACCGGATTCGCTCGATCTACCAGCGTCGGGTTGACAAGGGCAAGATGAGCGCCAGCGACATGGAGTCGAAGCTCGATCTGGTGACGCCCACACTCTCCTACGATGACTTCAGCGACGTGGATATCGTAATCGAAGCGGTGCCAGAGAAGATGGGGATCAAGAAGCGGGTCTTCCGGGAGCTGGAGGAGGCCTGTCCCGAGCAGGCCATCTTCGCCAGCAATACCTCCGCGCTCTCCATCTCCGAGATGGGGGCTGCCACCGAAAAGCCCCACAAGGTCATCGGGATGCACTTCTTCAATCCAGCTCACGTGATGAAGTTGGTGGAGGTGATCCCGGGCCTCGATACAGGACGGGAGACACAGGACGACGTCGTTATGTTCGCCGAGACCCTGCGGAAGATCCCGGTGGTGGTGCAGGAGTGCCCGGGCTTCCTGGTCAATCGGTTGCTGATGCCCTATCTCAACGAGGCGACGCTGGCACTCGAAGAGGGCGCGGCCACAGCCACGGAGATCGATAGGGCTGTCGTTGAGTGGGGTATGCCTATGGGGCCTTTCACCCTGATGGATATGCTGGGCATCGACGTCTGCGCCGATGTTGGTGAATACCTCTACTCGGAGTACGGCGACCGGATGACCCCTGCCCGTCTCTATGAGAAGCTCCTCGAAGCCGGGCGGCTGGGCGAGAAGAGCGGGGCCGGCTTCTACGACCACCCTGGCGGTGAATCGGAGGAAGTCCAGGAGATGATCGAGGACCTTCAGGCATCTGGTGAGGTGCCGACCGGGACCTCCTTCAGCGTCGAGCGGGTGATGTATCCGTTGATCAATGAAGCAGCCCAGTGCGTGCTGGAGAATGTCTCTACCATGACGGACATCGATATGGCGATGGTCGCCGGTACGGGGATGACGTTCGAAGATGAGCGAATTGGGCCTCTGGTCATCGCCGATCGAATTGGTTTGGACGAGATCGTTGAGACGTTAGCAGAGCTGGAGGAGGCCTTTGGCCCTCGCTTCCGTCCTGCCCGCCCGCTCCGGTTGCGTGTCCGGGCTGAGCATCTGGGCGTGAAGAGCGGCAAGGGATTCTACGAGCACACATAGGAGGAAAACCATGGGAGACTGGCAGAACATCCGAACGGAAGTGGAAGACCGCATCGCGCTGCTTACCATCGATCATCCCCCCGTCAACTCCTTCAATACGGAGGTGATCAGGGAGCTTGATGAAGCGATAGACGAATTGATGGATGATGACGAGGTCAAGGCCATCGTCGTGACCGGCGGAGGAACGAACGCCTTTGTCGCCGGGGCGGACATCCCAGAGATCCAGGAGCTGCTTGAGAATCCTGAGGACGGTTATGCTGAAGCGAGGGCGTTTATTGAGCGAGGCCAGGGGGTCAACCTCAAGATCGAGACGTCAACCAAGCCCGTCATCGCTGCCATCAACGGCTTCTGCCTCGGCGGCGGTCTCGAGCTGGCGATGGCTTGCCATATGCGCATCTGCTCCGACCGAGCCCGCCTTGGGCAGCCCGAGATCAACCTGGGGTTGATCCCGGGTTGGGGCGGCACGCAGCGACTGGCGCGGATCGTCGGGAAGGCGAAGGCCTTGGAGATGACTCTCACGGGCGATATGATCACGGCACAAGAGGCGTACCGCATCGGGCTGGTCAATAAGGTTGTGCCGGCCGGCGCCATTCTCAAGGAATCGCGGGGGTTGGCCCGCAAGATCGTCTCCAAGTCGAAGCTGCCTGTCGCGGCTACACTGCGTGCGGTCACAAAGGGCGTGGAGGTCAGCATTGAGGAAGGCCTCGAGATCGAGAAGGAGCAGTTCGTCGGCCTGGCTGACAGCGAGGACGTCCGCGAGGGCGTGAGCGCTTTCCTGGAGAAGCGCCAGCCCGAATTCAAAGACCAGTAGGCTGGAAAACTGGGGAGACGGCGGATTGGCACGGGGTAGGCTGCAGTGCCGGCTGCCAACGCCCGGATCTCTCAGCGACCTACTATCCTGTGACAGGCCCGCGTTCCGGTGTCTCGGCCGCAAGATCCTTCACGTCGCTGCTACATCACTGCACGTCGCAGCCAACAACGCACATCATCGCTCAGGTAGACATCGGAACCGTTACCTGTAGTCGCTCCGGCCTCATCATCGTCTCTTCATGGCAGAAAACCTGAGGCCGGAGCGGCTTCATCCATCATCGCGCAGGGGAGAAAGCTGAGCCATCAGCGGGAGGTCTTGTGATGGACTTTGCCCTTAGTGAAGAGCAGAAGATGTTCCGTGCCATGTTCGATGATTTCTCCACGAACGAGATTGCGCCGATCGCGGAGGAGATCGACCATGAGGAGATCCCGCCCGTCAAGCTGCTGGAGAAAGCGGCACGGCAGGGCTTCTTAGGTGCTACTCTTCCGGAGGAGTACGTCGGCGCCGATCTGGATTTCGTCAGCTATGCCCTGATGATTGAGGCCCTGGCCAAGGACTGTATGTCAATCGCGGTGACGCTGGGGACGCACGTCAGCCTGGTGTCGATGTCGATCCTTGATCACGGGGACGACGATCAGAAGGCCGCGTTCCTTCCTCCCCTGGCAACCGGGGAGGCGCTTGGGGCCTTCGCGATGACTGAACCTGATGCCGGGAGCGACACCACGACGCTTCAGACGAAGGCGGTGCCCGATGGAGAAGCCTACGTCCTCGATGGTGTCAAGACCTGGGTCGCGAATGGTGATACCGCCAGCGCTCGAATGGATACTCTGTTTCTCGTCTTTGCTCAGGCCCCAGGGGGCGTCACAGCCTTCCTCGTTCCCTCTGATACTACTGGGCTGATAGTCGGCTACCGGGAGCCAACACTGGGGCTGCGGAACGTTCCCTTCCATACGATCTATCTGGAGAGCTGTCGCATCCCCGGTGGGAATCGGCTTGGCAGGGAGGGAGAGGGAGAGGAGATCGCCGAGCAGGCGCAGGAGCGCTTTGCCATCTCCCTGGGAGCAGCGGGATTGGGCGTAGCGCAGGACAGCCTCGAGGTCGCTACGCAGTTCGCCAGCGAGCGCGTTCAGTTTGGCGTTCCTATCGCCCAGAAGCAGGCGATTCAGAACTACGTCGCGGAGAGCGCCGCCGAGGTGGAGGCGTTGCGTTATCTCGTCTACCATGGTGCCTGGCAGGTCGATGAGGGGGATGATCTGAGCTTCTCCGCCTCCGTGGTGAAGACGTTCGCTGGCCGGGTGGCGCGCAGCGTGACGAACCGCATGGTTCAGGTGATGGGCGGCTATGGGTACATGGAGGACTATCCCCTGGCCCGAAAGTACCGGGATGCTCGCGCGCTGCACCTCGTCGGTGGCCCGACGGAGTTGCACGACGTACGCATCGCCGAGAACGTCTTCGCTGCATGTGACGTCGAGATTACGCCGTGAGGAGGTAGCTATGGACTTCACGTTTTCTCCAGAACACGTCGCCCTGCGACGCATGATCCGGGAGTTCGCGGAGAATGAGGTTGTCCCCATCGCGGCCGAGATCGACCGCGAGCACCGGGTTCCGATGGACGTCATGCACAAGCTCGGCGAGGTGGGCCTTCTGGGGGTCTGCTTCCCGCAGGAGTACGGTGGGATGGACGCCGGCGAGGCCGGTTACTGCATCTTGATGGAGGAGTTGGGGCGCGTCTGTACCTCGACAGCGACGAACGTTGGAGCTCACATCGGCATCGGTGCGATGGCGATCTACCTCGACGGCACACCGGATCAGAAGCGAAAATACCTGACCCCCCTAGCGCGAGGTGAGAAGTTCGCCGCCTTCGGGCTCACGGAATCGAACGCCGGTTCGGACGCGGCCAACATCAACACCCGTGCCGTTCGCGACGGTGATGAATGGGTGATCAACGGAGGCAAGATCTACATCACCAACGGGGGCTACGCCGACGTAATCACCATCATGGCGGTGACCGACCCGACTCTCGGTGCTCGAGGGGGCATCACAGCCTTCATCGTGGAGACCGACTGGCCCGGCTTCGAGGTGGCACGAGAAGAGGATAAGATGGGGATTCGCGGCACGAGCACGGCGGAACTGGTCTTCGATAACCTTCGCGTGCCGCACGACAACATACTCGGGAAAGTGGGAGAGGGATTTGTCACCTTTATGAAGTCCCTCGATATGGGCCGCCTGACGCTCGGGGCCGCTTGTCTGGGCGGCGCTCAAGCGGCCCTGGAGTGGTCCATCGAATGGGCGAAGACGCGGGAGCAGTTTGGCACCGAGTTGGCCCAAAAGCAGTCTGTTCAGTGGAAGATCGCAGATATGGCGACGGAGGTCGAAGCCCTGCGGAGTCTGGTCTACCGCGTGGCCTGGATGGTGGACACGGGCCAACCCTTCACGCGCCTGGCCGCTATGTGCAAGCTCTACGGTTCCGAGGTGGCTTCGCGGGCCATTGACATGACGCTCCAGATCCACGGGGGTCTGGGCTATTCAAGGGACTATCCCGTTGAGCGCGCTTTCCGGGACGCTCGCATCGCCGAGATATTCGAGGGTACGAACGAGATCCAGCGCATCGTCATTGCCTCGCGCCTCTTCCGTGAGCACGGTGTGCGAATCAGTCCGTGACCAGGAGGGTCAACCATGCGAATAATCGTTCCTCTTAGACGCGTTCTCGACCCCGCGGGCATCGTGGCTCACAGACGCCTGCGTCGCCTTTTCATCAACCGCGAGGAGTATATCATCCAGCCGGCTGACCACGCGGCCCTGGAGGCTGCGCTGCGCATCAAGGACGACATCGACGCTGACGTGACAGTCGTCTCTGGTCAGCCGGAGCCGGACGACGACACCCTGCGGCGCGGCCTGGCCATGGGCGCCGACAGGGGCGTCTACCTGACCGGGGAGGGATTCCGGAAGGCCGACGATGCGGTGATGGCAGACGTCCTGCAGATGGTGATTGAACGACTGGGCGGCGCTGACCTCCTGCTGTGCGGAGAGACGACGTTGGACACTGGTCACGGGCAGCTGGGAGGCCGGCTGGCTGAGGGGTTGGGATGGCCGCAGATCAACGGAGCCTGCTCGATAGATGCAGGTGATGGGGAAGTGCAGGTGATCAGACGAGGTGAGGAGCAGTATCTACTCGTCAAATCGGGTCTGCCGGCCGTGATCCTGGTGACCACGCGAGGTCTGGTACCCCGCTATCCGGACGGGGCTCGTCTCATCAACGTCTACCGAGAAGAAGGAGAGATGGCCGACGCCCTGGAACAGTGGGACGTGGCCGACCTGCTGACACCGGATGAGCTCTCGCCCCTCGTCGAATCGGTCGGGAGAGATTTCCCCCCGGAGCGGGAACGCGGCGTGCGGGTGGAAGGGACACCCGAGGAAGTGGCTCAGACCGTGGCCGAAGCTCTTCAGCCATGGATTCGCGGGTAAGGGAGGCGGCATGGATGCTTCATACCTTGACTTGATGATGGCGCAGCAAGAGGAGACCTTCGGGGAAGCGGAGGGAGGCGGAGGGGTCTGGATCTCGGCCGATATTACCGAGAAGGTAACGTACCCCAAGCCCCAGAAGGCGATCGGGGCCGCCCGTACGCTGGCCGACGCGTTGGGCGCTTACGTGTATGCCGTGTTGCTCGGCGACGACGTGACCTCGCTGGCGGAGACCCTGTATCAGGCTGGTGCCGACCGCGTGTACGTAGTCGATCACCCGGCACTGGCCTCCTTTGCTGTGGAGACTTATGGTAAGATCCTGGGCGATCTCTTCGAGGAACATCGTCCAGAGATCGTTCTATTCAATGCGACGGACGTAGGGCAAGCGCTGGCGCCGCGGCTCGCACACCGCCTGGGCGGCGGCCTGATTGAGCACGTCACCGCTGTGGCCCTGGATGAAACTACGCGTGCGGTGAAGGCAACGGTCCCGGTCTACGGCGGCGAGTACTTCGAAATCAGGACCTGTCGGGAAGCACGTCCGCAGTTCCTTACCATTGAGCCGGGCGCCTTTCCCGATCCCTTTCTCGACGAGTACCGGAAGGGCGAGCCGACGATGGTCGACGTAGCACCGAAGGAGCCGGCGGTGCGCGTGCTGGGGCCGGCGGAAGGCTATCAGCCGCCCGACCTGCCTCTGTCGGAGGCGAAGGCGGTCGTGGCCGGGGGGCGCCAGGCGGGCAGCTTCGAGCTCGTTGAGCGGTTGGCAAAGGCCCTCCACGCGCACGTGGCCGGCGATCGAGGTGCCTGGGATGCTGGGCTCATCGATGCTAAACAGATGGTAGACGTACGCGGCGTGACTGTTTCTCCCGACCTCTACGTGGCCTTGGGCATTCGCGGAGACACGTTTCACAACGCCGCCATGGCGGAAGCCAAGTTCATCGTTGCCGTTCACCCCGATCCGCAAGCCCCACTCTTCGAGGTGGCCGATCTCTGTGTGGAGGCTGACCCCGAGGAGGTGCTCCCGGCCCTGTTGGCCGCGCTGACCTAAGGTCTGTCGTTTGGCATCCGATTGATCTTCGCCTCCGGGAGTCTTCACCCCGGAGGCTTTTCTTTTGCAACGAAATTGCGACAGATCTTCGGAGATTAGGCGACATCGATCCGCTAAACTGCTTGCGCACCGCTGCAGGACGGGTTACCATAGGCCACATGACAACGATTCTACTGGTCGAGGATGCACATGATCTTGCCACTGTTATCCGGCGTGAGCTGGAGCAGACTGGCTATCGGGTGCTCTACGCCGCAGACGGGGTTGCTGGACTGCAGATGTTCCGCGGCCATCAACCGGACCTGGTGATCCTCGACTGGATGCTGCCCAGGTTGGACGGTCTCGCTGTGCTCCGAGAGATTCGCGCCAGCTCTCCAGTGCCGGTGCTGATGCTCACCGCCCGCACCGAGGAGGCGGACCGCGTCATCGGCCTGGAGGTAGGCGCCGATGATTACCTTACGAAGCCCTTTGGCATGCGCGAGCTCATCGCTCGTGTGCGGACTCTGCTTCGCCGCCTGGAACGCGTCGAGGAGATCCTTCGACAGGATCGGTCTCGACACGCGGCCGTGCTATCGTACGGCCCCATTCAGCTTGATCCCGAGGGCTACCGCGCTACACTGGATGGGAAGGATCTTGGATTGACGCCCACCGAGTTTGACTTGCTGCAGCTGTTGCTCCGAAACCCTGGCCGCGTCTTTGGCCGTTCCTATTTGGTCGAGACGGTTTGGGATCAACACTACGTCCCGGGAGATCGTTCTGTCGATAACGCCATCCTGCGCCTGCGGAAGAAGCTGGGTGACTGGGGAGACGCGATTGAGACCGTGTGGGGCGTGGGTTATCGACTGCGGCGGGAAGCGTGATGAGCTGCTGTCTGTCTGACGAAGCTCCCCGCCTGAAGTGAGCTGGAAGCGGTATCCTAGAGACTGGCGATGAACCAGCGGAAGGTGTGGTTGAGGGCGAACCCTGCTCGAGGCTTTCTCGAGGCGTGGGGGATAGGATTCGGAATGCTCTTTCTCCTCTCTCTCCTAGTGGGTCGTGTTCCGGGCGCTGTCTTGTCGAACGGGATGCTTGTTCTGTGCGGTGCGGTGGGCGTGTGGGCCGTGGTGCGCATTCATCTGCCTCGAGGCCAGTGGTGGCACCAGGTGCTCTGGGAGACCGGCGTCGGCGCAGCATTGAGTCTCGTTGTGCCGGGCGGGCTCCTGGGGAGTGCGGCGTTGCTGGGATGGCAGGGAGTATGGCTGGAGTCGAATCTTCGCAGCCTGCTGCCTTTTGCCTTACTCCTGTTGAGCATCGGGCCAGGCTACCTGCTAGCCCGGGGCTTCGTCCGGCTCTATCGGTACTGGAACCGACTCCGCCGCCGACGCATGCTGTGGAGCCTGACCCACGCACACCTCACGGTGCTGACCGTCGTTGGTGGCCTGATTGTCGCCGCGGGACTCGTTCTTGGCCCTCTTCGTTACGCTCTGTATGATCCGACGGGGGCCGAAGGCTTAGGCGTGCGCCTTGCCGAGCGGTTCTTCCATACGCTCTTTCCGGCGGGAGTAGTGCTGGTGGTTGTAGGTGCTGCGGTGCTTGTCGTCGTGCTACCGCCCTCGGCGCTCTTCTCTTTTCTGGTGGCGCGCAGGACGACGGCTCGACTGGAGAAACTGGCCGCCGCCACGGCTGCCCTGCGGGCCGGGGAATACAGCACCCGGGTCGAGGTAGAGGGGGAGGACGAGGTCGCTCAACTCCAGGCTGATTTCAACGCCATGGCGGTCAACTTGGAGAAGACTCTGGTGGAATTAGCAGCCGAGCGGGACAAGGTGGCCCGTCTGCTGGACGCACGACGTGAGCTGGTGGCCAGTGTCTCTCACGAGCTGCGCACGCCCGTGGCCACCATTCGGGGCTATCTCGAGTCTCTCCGTCCCGTGGAAGAATCGGAATCCCTGGGAGACTCGTTGAGCTGCGATCTCGAGGTCATGGAGGAAGAGGTGTTGCAGCTGCAGCGTCTTATTGATGACCTTTTCACCCTTTCACGGGCAGAGGTGAATGGCTTGGATCTTGAGCTCCGACCGGTCGACATTGGTAAGGTCGTGCGACGCCGCGTGGCGGCACTGGCGCCCCTGGCCTGGGAACGAGGGCGCGTTGAGATCGTCGTTGACGTGCCTGGAGACGTGCCCCTCGTGCGGACTGACGAGGGACGCTTCGACCAGGTCTTGGTCAACCTGTTGCGCAACGCTTTGCGTCACACAGATCCGGGTGGCATCGTCGCCGTGGTAGTGGCGCCGGGGAAAGCGTACGTTCGCGTCGAGGTGCGTGACACCGGCGAAGGGATTCCCCCCGAGGAGCTGCCGTACGTATGGGAGCGATTCTATCGGGGCGGTGGGGGGCGGATACGCGACGCGCAGGGTGCTGGGCTGGGCCTGGCCCTGGTTAGAGAGTTGACCGAGGCGATGGGAGGTCAGGTGAGCGTAGAGAGTGAGCTGGGTGAAGGGAGTTGTTTCGTCGTGGCGCTACCGCCTGCTTGAGGCGCTCTTCCTTTACAGCAGAAGCCCGAGGGTGAGTACTCACCCTCGGGCTTCTGCTTTCTGTGCCTGTTACAAACCTGCGACAATTCGATGAACCCGGCGCGACACCGGCCTGGTAGCATAGGCTCGTTGACACAGATAGAGAGAAGGAGCATAAAGCCATGCTGCAGATCATTCAGTACGCCGTCCTAGCCGTAGATGTGGGCCTCATCGTGCTTGCCGCAGTGGGAGGTCAGGTGACTGCTTTCCTGACGCTGGACGAGCTGCGCGAGATGGGCGTCTGCATCCCCGGAGTAGAGGAGAGAAATGACCATGACTGACCTAGCCATCGCGACGACACATCTTCGCCGTTCGTTCGGTGACCTGATCGCAGTCGATGACGTGTCCCTCAAGGTCCCACAGGGTGCGGTGTACGGCTTCTTGGGGCCGAACGGCGCGGGGAAGAGCACGACCATCCGTCTCCTACTCGGGTTGATGCGTCCGGATGCGGGAGACGTGAGGCTCTTTGGGCAGCCTTTGGGTGGCAACCGCATCGCGCTGCTGCGCAGGGTTGGGGCGCTTGTCGAGGGTCCTTCGCTCTATCCGCACCTGACGGGGCGCGAGAACTTGGAGATTACACGCCGGCTGATCGACGCGACGACCGACCAGCGCGAACGGGCACTTCGCCTTGTTCATCTAGAGGATGCTGCCGGGCGTCCGGTCAAGACCTACTCGACAGGTATGAAGCAGCGTCTGGCCCTGGCCCTGGCTCTTCTGCCTGAGCCCGATCTACTAATCCTGGACGAACCGACCAACGGGCTCGACCCCGCTGGGATGCGTGAGATCCGTGAGATGATCACCACCCTGGCTGACGCGCTCAACATCACCGTCTTCCTCTCAAGTCATCTGCTCACCGAGGTGGAGCAGGTCGCCACGCATATCGGCATCATACAGGGCGGACGGCTGCGCTTTCAGGGCACCCTTGATGCGCTCCACGCGGAGGCGGTGAACCAGCTCACGCTGGAGGTCGATCAACCAGATCGGGCGATAAAACTCCTCCAGCGTGAGGGGTGGACCGTCCGCACCAGCAGTGGACACCGGGTGTTGTTGAACGTCAATGGCCCGGCTGACAGCGCCCTGGTGAATACAAAGCTCGTTCGGGGAGACGTCGGTGTCAGTCACCTTAGTCTCGCTCGCCCTACGCTTGAGGACATCTTCCTCGCAGTGACCGAGGAGAGCGCCGGGAGTTGACTACGATCAATGAGACCTCGCGCAGATGATCCTCTATTCCACGTTCATAACTCAAAAAAGGGAGCAACCCGTGAAGATCTTATTCCGAACCCTAGGCGCCGAGATCCTTAAGCTCAGACGCACCTTAGCGCTTCGACTGGCGTTTGTTGCGCCGCTTGTCCTGGTGGGAGCAAATGTCGGTATGTTCTTGGAGCGAGGTTCCATCAGTACCCCGGAGGGCGTGGCAGCTTGGATCTGGTACGGGCAGATGAACGTCGTAGTGTGGGGCTTGCTCATGATCCCTCTCTTCGTGACCCTGGAGACGGCCTTGGTGGGCAACGTGGAGCACGCGAATGACCATTGGAAGCATCTCCACGCTCTTCCCGTGGCGCGCGGCGTGATCTACGTTGGAAAGCAGTTCTCCGGGATGGTTCTCGTCGGGGTCAGTTCTCTAGCGTTGGTGCTCCACACAGTAGGGGGCGGGATGCTGCTGAAGCTCTTGCGCCCAGAGATCGGACTGGGCCCGACCGTCCCCTGGGGCCGGTTCTTTGCGTACGCGGGAATGACGTACCTCGCTTCGTGGCTCATCATCTCGATTCAGACGTGGATCAGTCTGCGATGGAAGAGCTTCGTGGTCGCCTGTGCGACCGGGATCGCGTTGACCGTGGCCGGGGTCTTCGTTATCCACGCTGACTGGGGTAGCTTCTGGCCGTGGGCTTTGCCTGGTGCGGTGGCCAACGAGTTCAGCGATGGGTTCCTCCTCGTACGTGAGCTGCTTTTCGGCACCCTCGGCAGCATCGTCGTAGCGCTGATCGGTGGCTGGGACGTCTCACGTCGCGATGTCGTCTAGGGCACCGGGGCACCGTTCCCGTCTGGACAACTTGGGGCCGGCCAAGTATACTGCAGTGTCATCGACGCTGGAGACAACGGGAGGACGATTCTTGGCACGATCTCGGCTTTTCTACGAAACAATGATGACGTTCTGGCCGCTGAGCCGGCTGATCTATCGGCTGGGGAACCAACGCGGCTTGAGGCCGCTCTCAAAGGTCTTCTTCAAGGCGATGAACAGTGAAGCGATCATCATTCCCATCCACGAGACAATTGCGAATCCGGACAGTGTCGTACTGCCGTACCCTCTGCTTGCCCCCCTCATCGAGTGCATCAGTACCCGATTCCTCATGGATGAGTGCATGTGCCGTCGGGGCGAGAAATGTCAGACCTATCCGCAGGATTTTGGGTGTCTCTACCTGGGCGAGGGAGCGACCAAGATCTCGTCCTCCATGGGGCGCGTGGTCGACGGTGAAGAGGCGATCGCTCACGTTGAGCGGGCGATGGATCTGGGCCTGGTGCCGCTGGTTGTCCATACGTCGTTCGACGCTCTGGCGTTGGGAATTCCGTATCGACGCATGCTCGGCATCTGCTTCTGTTGTGACTGCTGTTGTACAGTTCAACAAGGATTGCGCCTTGGCCCCCCGTCCTTCTGGGATGTCGTGGTGCGCTTACCCGGGCTTGTCGTGGAGATCAATGGGACCTGTCGTGGATGCGGTGCCTGTGTGGAAGCCTGCTACGTGAACGCGATCTCCCTTTGCCACGAGCGAGCCCACGTCGACCAGGAGCTGTGTAAGGGCTGTGGTCGGTGTCTCACCGCATGTCCATCGGGCGCCATCAGCCTGCGCTTGGACGAGCATGTTGATACGATGGGGAAGCTCGTCCAGCGGATCAGTCGACGGACAAACATAGGTCTGCCGGCAGATCGCTTCCTTTTGGATTCGGAGGAGCTAACACATGGCTTTTAGGTACATCGTCTTCGACTTGGACAACACGCTATACCAGCGAGAGAGCGGGCTGATGGAGGAGATCGGGCACCGCATTCAACTCTGGCTGTGTAGAGAGCTTGGAATTCCCTGGAAGGAGGCGGCCGACGTACGCCGCCAGTATCTCCGTCAGCACGGCACGACGATGGGAGGGCTGATGGCGGAACACAGCATAGATGTCCCTGACTATCTCGACTTTGTACACGATATCCCCGTGACGGACTACTTGGACCCGAACCCGGCATTGCTGGAGATGCTGGACAGTCTGCCGCTTCGCAAAGTGGTCTACACAAACGCCACGAGCGCGCATGGGAGGCGCGTTCTACAGGCCCTCGGTGTATCCGAGCAATTTGAGCGGATTATCGGTATCGAGGAGGTTGGTCTCTGCAATAAGTTCAACCACGAAGCCTTTGAGCGGATGCTAGAACTACTGCGTGCTTCGGGACCGGAGTGTGTCATGGTCGAGGATTCCCCCCGCAATCTGCCCCCGGCTAAGGCAATCGGTATGACCACGATCCTGATCGGAGGAGATGAGAGGCCCGAGCGTGTCGAGGTCGACGAGGTGTGTATCGACTTCGTGGTGGAAAGCGTGCTGGAGGTGGAGAGGGTTGTCGAGGAGATTCTCCAGAGCGCTCCAGATGGGACGTCAGGGAACGGAGAAGCCGCCTCGAACGCTGAAGAGAACTGAGGCCGTGCCGGATCGCTATGAACGGCGATCTGGCCGCTGGAGCCTTCGCCGGGGGTGGCGAAGGTGGTGAAAACGTGTCCTGAGAGGCAAATCCTTGACGCTGAGCTTCTCACATGTTATAATAGGCGCAGTTTGTGGAAAATTCCCCGTTGACGGCCGGGGATTAAGTGTAGCGTAGCTTTACAATCTATTATGCTTACTTTTGATGTCTCTGCCCTTCTAAAGGCCCCCCTTGGCAAGTCGATCACTCTGGACATCGACACCGGGCCTAGAGTGCTGGATGATGTGGAGGTGGACTACCTTCGTGGCTCTGTGCAGGTTCTTCGAGTTAAAGAAGGCCTCTTCGTCGAAGGTACAGTGGAATCCCAACTAAGGTTAGAGTGTGTTCGTTGCTTAGAGCCCTTCGCTTTCCCCGTCACGTTAGAACTAGCTGAGTTGTTCCGAATGCCAGGCACTGCGGCGACCGAGGAGGCGGTTTACGCTGTCAGTGAAGAGGGTGAAATCGATCTTGGCCCACTGGTTCGTGAACACGCTTGGCTGGCCATCCCGATGAAGCACCTCTGCGATCCCGAGTGCAGAGGCTTGTGTCCCCACTGTGGTGTCAACCTCAACACTGACTCTTGTGAATGTGAGGAGGACCGCGTTGACCCGCGATTAGCGCCGCTGAAGGAACTCCTGTGATTAAAGGATAGTCTATGGACATCATTGAGGAACTGGTAGAAAAGGGCGAGGACAAGGGCTATTTGACCCTGACCGACATTCTAGAAGCGCTGCCCGACGCTGAGGATGAACCAGGACAACTTGATGACGTTTTCATTCTGATGCAGGAAGCCGGTGTAGACATCTACGAGGACGAGCAGGAAGCAAGAAATCAGATCGACTCCTCCGACGAAGAATCCCCAAATGGCCATGATGCTCCCGATCTGAGCAGGATATCGACAAACGATACCGTCGGGTTGTATCTCAAGGAGATGTCCCAGGTCCCCTTGCTCGAGACGGAGGAAGAGGTTCGATTGGCCAAGGCCATTGAGACAGGACGTGAGGCCCAGGAGATTCTGAGCAACAACGGTGTTGACTGGGAGGAGCGCAGGCGGCTGGAGAGACAGATCCGTGAGGGTGTGGCCGCTCGCGAGCATCTGATCAAGGCGAACACGCGCCTGGTGGTGAGTATCGCCAAGAAGTACATGGGGCGCGGTGTGCCCTTCCTGGACCTGATCCAAGAGGGGAATCTCGGGTTAATGAAAGCGGTGAAGAAGTTCGATTACACCCGAGGCTACCGCTTCAGCACCTACGCGACTTGGTGGATACGGCAGACGATCACCCGCTCGATTGCTGATCAGGGGCGTACGATTCGTGTCCCCGTTCACATGTCGGATCGCATCCGCCGGCTCTATAAGACCGCTCGCAAGCTGGAGCAGGAGTGCGGGCGCCAGCCCACGCCGGAGGAGATTGCGGAGGAGATGGATATGGAACCGCATAAGGTGCGGTGGATGCTTCGCGTCTCTTGGCGTCCGATGAGCTTGGAACGTCCCGTTGGTGAAGATGGTGACAGCGATGAACTGGGCAGTTTCATCGAAGATAAGAGCACCCCGATGCCCACGGAGAACGCATCTCAGCGTCTCCTTGCCGAGAAGATACAGGAGATGCTGACCACGCTGAGCCCCCGTGAGGCGCGCATCCTCAGGCTCCGCTTCGGCCTGGTCGATGGCTGCAGCCATACGCTGGAGGAGGTCGGACAGAGGTTTGGACTGACCCGTGAGCGCATCCGGCAGATCGAGGGAAAGGCGCTCCGGCGGCTCCGTCATCCGCGCCGCAGTCGTGAACTGCAGGACTATCTATAGCCCTATGAAGATCGAGATCCAGCTTTGCGAAGGTATTATGATGTCCAGCTTGCCGTGGCAGGCTGACCGGGAGGTCACCAGCCTGCGCTAGGCCTCTTGTCACCTTCGGCCCCACGGCATAAACCGCCAGCCCTCTCGCTGGCGGTTTTCGTTTGTTAGGCGCCATAACTGTGCTAAAATGGGATGTCACTATCAAGAACTGAAGGAGGAACGTCATGCCTGAACACATTCTTGTCTCCATCGCGTGGCCTTACGCCAGCGCCAAGATTCACGTAGGGAACGTGACCGGTTCACACTTGCCTGGCGACATCTTCGCACGCTACCATCGAATGGCAGGGAATCACGTCTTGATGGTCTCCGGGTCCGATTCTCACGGCACCCCGGTCACGGTACGTGCTGAGGAAGAGGAGAAGTCACCACGGGAGGTCTTCGAGGCTTTCCATCTCGAATTCTTGGAGCTGTTCCAGGGGCTGGGCATCAGTTATGATCTCTTCACCCACACCGATACAGAGAATCATCACCGAGTGTCGCAGGATTTCTTCTGCGCCCTGCTGGACGGTGATTATCTCTACAACGAAACCCAGGAACAGATGTACTCTCCAGCGCAAGAACGCTTTCTACCCGATCGTTACGTTGAAGGGACCTGCCCGGTCTGCGGGTATGAGTCCGCTCGAGGCGACCAATGCGATAACTGCAATACACTCCTGGATCCCGATGAGCTGATAGATCCGCGAAGCGCTCTTGATGGTAGTACGCCCGTTCTCCGTGAGACGGAGCACTACTTCCTTGACTTGCCGCAGTTGGCGCGTGAGGGGCTGGCTCAGTGGCTCGCTTTGAATAAGGAGCATTGGCGGCCCAACGTGATCAACTTCGCGCGTAACTACGTGAATGAGGGACTGCAGGGACGCCCGATCACGCGAGATCTCAAGTGGGGCATCCCGGTCCCGCTGGAAGGGTGGGAGGATAAGTGCCTCTACGTCTGGTTCGAAGCGGTAATCGGCTACTTCTCCGCCAGCGTTGAATGGGCGCGTAACAGCGGTCACCCGGAGGCGTGGAAGGATTGGTGGTACGAGCCCGCGGCCAAGACAGTCTACTTCATCGGCAAGGATAACATTCCCTTCCACGCCGTCATCTGGCCAGCGGAGCTGATGGGCGTGAAGCGGCTCTACGAGGACGACTCATCGCAGGTGCTCAATCTGCCGTACGATGTACCGGCCAACGAGTTCATGAACCTGGAGGGGCGGGGAATGTCCGGCAGTCGCAACTGGGCTGTGTGGGCAGACGAGGCCCTCGAGCGGTATGATCCCGACGCGATACGGTACTACCTGACGGCAGCTATGCCGGAGACGCGCGATACCTACTGGACCTGGGATGAATTCGTGCACCGCAACAACAAGGAATTGGTCGGTACCTGGGGAAACCTGGCCCACCGGGCGCTTACCTTCGCCTACAAACGGTTCGATGGTCAGGTTCCGGCGCCAGGGACCCTCGACGAGGTCGATGAGGATCTGCTGAAGCAGGCTGAAGAGCGGTTCGACCGGGTGGGGGAACTTCTGGCCGGCTGCCACTTCCGCACAGCTCTGGGAGAAGTGATGGAGCTGGCTCGGGAAGCGAATCGCTATCTAGAGGAGAAGGGCCCCTGGTTCCAAATCAAGGAGGACCGGGAGGCGGCGGGGACGACGATCTACGTGGTACTCAAGACGATCGATTCGCTGAAGATTCTCTTCGCGCCTTTCCTGCCGTTCTCGTCTGAGCGACTTCATCGTTACCTAGGGTACCAGGATGACCTGTTCGGACGTCAGTACACGGAGACCTTCGAGGAGGAAGGTGGCCGGGTTCACGAGGCGCTCTGCTACGACGACAGCACCGCCACAGGCGAGTGGAAGCCGAGCAAGCTGCCGCCCGGCCAGGAACTGCGAGAACCCCAGCCCTTGTTCGAATCGCTCGATGAAGATGTGATTGATGAAGAATTAGCACGTCTCGGGATGGAGACGGCTTGATCATCCCGCTCGATGGGCTCTGTGGTTCTGGGCAGTCGACGACCTACGTTCTCCGATTCGGCGCGCCGTTCGGAGGACGCTATACCGGCTCTCTCAAGGCCGGGATGAGAGGATGGATAACAACCGGGAGGATTCAATGACCGAGGACCTCATTCAGACCATCTTTGCCCGACGAAGCATCCGCAAATATACTCAGGAACCGGTGAACGAGGAACAGATCCAGACGCTGCTGGAGGCCGCCATGGCTGCGCCGTCTGCTTCCAACCGGAAGCCGTGGCAGTTCGTCGTGGTCACAGAGCGGGAGACGCTGGACGCTCTGGCTGAATCCCATCGCCACGGCAAGATGCTCTTCGATGCCCCCTTGTGCATCTCCGTCTGCGGTGACCTGACGGAGATGGAGCGCTTCTGGGTACAGGACTGTTCCGCCGCCACAGAGAACCTGCTTCTCGCAGCCACTGCCCTAGGCCTTGGGGCGGTCTGGCTCGGCGTCTACCCGCGAGACGAGCGAGTGAAGGCGGTGCGTCAGATCCTCGCTCTTCCGGAGCACATCACGCCGCTGAATTTGATCTCTATTGGACACCCGGCGGAAGAGAAGCGACCTCGAACGCAGTTCGACGATGCTCGAGTGCATCGCGAGTCCTGGTAGAGGAGGTCCTGACGTAGGTGGTGTGGGGCTTTGGGGACAAAGCCTCCAGCGGCACTTTCGGTGGAGTGGAGGCAGGGCATGGATGCACGACGCTTCCTGACATGGGCGGCGCAAAGAGAGAGCCTCGTTCGGGTGGGACGTGCTGTCGACCCGCATTTGGAGTTGGCGGGCGTGATGCATGCGCTGGACGGAAAGCCGGTTCTCTTTGAGACGTTGTCCGACTACCCGGATTGGCGCGCTCTGTCCGGGATGTGCGCGAGGCGGGAGCACTTCGCGGCGGCGTTGGACTGCAGCGTATCCGAGCTCATCGCCTGTATGGCCGCGGCCCTAGAACGCCCACAGACGCCGCCGCTGGTGGAGCGCGGCGCCTGCCAGGCCGTGGTTGCTCCCCCGGACCTCGGTCGACTACCCATTCCCCGCTATCATCCCGATGACGGCGGTCCGTACATCACCGCCGGCGTATCGACGATAAAGGACCCCGACTTTGGGCGGAATACGTCCTTCCATCGGATGATGCTGCTGGACGAGCGGCATTTCTCGGCGCGCATCGTTGAGGGGCGAGGTACGCACACGGCGTTGGTGAAGAGGGGACCGGATCTCCCGGTCGCCATCACCATAGGAGCCCCGATCCAGGTCCTGCTGGCAGCAGCCATGAGCCCGAAGAAGGGAGTTGATGAGCTGAGCATCGCTCACGCTTTGGCTCCGACGCCTCTGGTTCGCTGTCAGACGGTGGACCTAGAGGTCCCGGCTGAAGCGGAGGTCATCCTGGAGGGGCGAATAACGGGCTCAGTGGCTGATGAGGGACCGTTTCCCGATTTGACGGGGACCTTGGACCATGCGCGGAAGCAGCCGGTCATTGAAGTTGACCGGATCACACATCGGCGCGATCCCATTTTTCACGCCCTCCTCCCCAGCGGTATGGAACATAAGAACCTGATGGGGATGCCTCGCGAGCCGACGATGTTTGCGGCAGTCAATGAGGTGTGCCGCTGCACCGGGGCCTACATCACGCCGGGTGGTATGTCCTGGCTCCACGCGGTCGTGCAGATCGATAAGCAAGACGAAACTGACGGCGTCCGCGCGATTCACGCTGCTTTTCGCGGCCACACCTCATTGAAGCACGTCGTGGTGGTTGATACAGATGTCGACCTGTACGATACTGCTGACGTCGAGTGGGCTATCGCCACGCGTTTCCAGGCGGATCAAGACCTGGTAATCCTCCCTGATCAACCTGGCAGCAGTCTCGATCCCTCAGGCAGCCAGGTCCCAGGAGAGAAGTCTCGCACGGCCAAAATGGGACTCGATGCAACTGCTCCCCTGGGGGAGACGCGAGCGGACTACGAGCGGATGGCCTATCCCTCTGTCGACCTGGCGCATTACGACGTTGAACCTTAAAGACACTTGTGCAACGCAGCTTTATAAGGTATCATGTAAAAGGTAGCATAGCATTGCCGCACCGACGGAGTCGATGGCGATACCTCGACTCTGCGGATTTGTAGGCCGCGATAGCACAAGGAGCATGCAATGAACATCATCAAAGTCGCGTCCGACTCTCGCTCTACAGCGGTGGCCGGTGCCATTGCAGGTGTGATGCGGGAGCAGGACTCCGTGGATGTACAGGCCATCGGTGCCGGGGCGGTCAATCAGGCGGTGAAAGCTGTAGCTATCGCACGTGGATATCTTGAGCTAGACGGGATAGATATCATCTGTATCCCCTCCTTCGTCGAGGTAAGCATCGAAGGCCAGGAGAGAACGGCTGTGCGATTGGCCGTCGAGAGACGAGGGAGCCAGGCAGGACCGCCATCGTCGGAGTCAGAAGAAGAGACGGGGCCCGAGTCAGCGCCAGAATCGGAGCAGGAATCAGAGTCGGGTGGTCCTACGCATCAATAGAAGAGCGTCTAGCGACGCTTCCATGCCGCTTGGAGGCCGTAGCCCACTGGGCCCTAACCCCGTGAAGGAGGCCTGCTCCTAACCGGTGCCTCTCAGTCTGCCGGAAAGTAACGAGGCCGAGAGCAGTCCCGCAGGGCGTCGCCCGCTGTGATAGACATCGGGACGACGCCGATAGGGCGTCTTGGGTGCCCAGCCGTTGGACGAACCTGGAGAGCGCGCGTTGTCTGGCCGCCGACTGATCCAGCTGGAGGCCTGGCGGGTGCGAACGTGTGGCCTGTTGATTTCGTGAATCTTCCTCGCTTGCAGCTGTCTTCCTCCTCGTTTCTCATGCGGTTCCTGACCTAGGTCATAGTGAGTACTGGTGGAGATGCGTCCTGCTGCGAGGCTCGATGAATTTGGCAATCCCTCCAAATTCTCTATAATCTAGGCTGTTGATTCCTTGCTGGGGTAATGGCACTGCGACACCCGCGAATGCCTTTACCCGTTCTTTTTGTTGGGCCGAACTCTCTGGCGAATGTGTGAAACTAGAACAGTGTGGGGACGATGTTAGAGAAACTTGCGCAGATTGAGGAGCGATACGAAGAGCTTACGCGACTGATGGCGAAGCCAGACGTTGCCCAGGATCATCAGCGCGTGGCCGAGTTGGCGAAAGAGCGGGCGGACCTGGAGGACGTTGTCGCAGTCTTCCGAGCGTTCAAAGATACGTCTCAGGAGCTGAGAGAGACGGTCGAGATGCTGGACGACGATATTGGGCCGGAACTCCGGGAGCTGGCGGAGATGGAGATCGCGGATCTGGAGGAGCGAGAGGAGCGGCTTCGGCAGGAGCTCCGCAGGCTGTTGATCCCCAAAGACCCGAGAGACGTCAAGGACGTGATTGTCGAAATCCGTGCGGGAGCCGGAGGTGACGAAGCGGGGCTTTTCGCCGCGGACCTTTATCGGATGTATACGCGCTATGCTGAGCAGCAGGGCTGGCGGACGGAGATCCTCAGCACACATCCCACCGGAATCGGAGGCTTCAAGGAGGTCGTCTTTGACGTCAAGGGGCGAGGTGCCTTCTCGCACTTCAAGTTTGAGAGTGGTGTGCACCGGGTCCAGCGTGTACCCGTTACCGAGTCGTCCGGGCGCATCCACACCTCGACAGCAACCGTCGCGGTTCTACCTGAGATGACCGACGTGGAGGTCGAGATCAAGCCTGAGGATATCGAGATCGAAGCTTACCGGGCTTCAGGCCCTGGGGGGCAGCACATGCAGAAGAATGCCACCGCTATCCGGATGACCCACACCCCCTCTGGCATTACTGTGGCGTGCGAGTCAGAGCGCTCGCAGACGAAGAACAAGAGGCGAGCGCTCTCCATTCTGCGCTCCCGCCTCTATGAACGAAAGCTCCGGAAGCAGCAGAAGAAGCGGGCCAAGGCCCGTCGCATGCAGGTGGGCACAGGTGAGCGGAGCGAGAAGATCCGCACCTATAACTTCCCACAGAACCGCATCACCGATCATCGGATCAACCTAACAGTCCATCAGCTATCCGATGTCCTAGATGGTGATCTCGAGCCTTTCATCGAGGCGCTGCGCGCTGAGGAGCAGAAGGAGAAGTTGGAGGCTCTCGGCGAGGCTGTGTAGTTAACTGACGTCAGACGCCGGAAAGATGCCTCGCAAGCTATTCTATGACAGCGGCAGCGTACGAGAAGCGGCAGGATAGGACTGTGACGCTGGGATATGACGAATCGGGCGGGCGTGACGACCTTGACGGCACAGACCAGAGACCGTTGCAGCCGGTGCCGTTCACCCATTCTACTGTCGGACAGGCTCTCCAAGAAGCATCTGATCAGCTCCGCACCGCTTCCAACGTGCCCCGAACTGAGGCAGAGATACTCCTGATGCACGTCCTAGGGATCTCGCGATCCGCACTGCTGACTCATCCGGAGCATCGGCTGACGAATCCCCAACTGAGCAGCTATGCAGCCCTGGTCAACGATAGAGTGCTCGGCCACCCGCTTCCCTATATCACGGGTGCAGTTGAGTTCTATGGTCTGGAGATCGACGTGACCCCGGAGGTGCTCATCCCCCGCCCGGACACCGAGGTGCTCGTGGAGCTTGCTCTGGATCGTCGACCAGCGACCGTCGTTGATGTCGGCACCGGTTCCGGCTGTATCGCCATCGCCCTGGCTGCCCACCTCCCGAACCTGGCGGTGTACGCCATTGACATATCGCCGTCGGCGCTGGCTGTGGCGCGCCGCAACGCTGAGAAGCACGGCGTCGATGACCGGATCCAATTCATGGTCGGCGACCTGCTCGATAGGCGGCCTGGGCCCGTCGATCTGATCGTCTCCAACCCCCCTTACGTTTCCGCGGATGAATGGGCAGCGCTTCCGTCGACAATACGTCACCACGAGCCGCGTCTGGCACTGGACGGGGGCGCAGATGGCTTGGAGGTGATTCGACGGCTTGTATCCCAGTCGCAAGGACTCCTGGAACCGGGGGGCTCTCTGTTGGTCGAGATTGGAGCGGGTCAGGGCGACGACGTCCGTGACATCGCTCAGACAGTCTTCCCAGAGAACGGCGCTCTCATCGACGTTCATCCTGATCTGGCGGGGCGTGATCGCGTGCTGGAGGTGCAGGTTTGATCGAGCTGTTGGCCCTTGATGCGGATGGCACGCTGGTTGGTGAGGATATGGTCATCTCAGATCGGGTGCGGCGAGCTGTCCTGAAGGCTCAGGAGTATGGTGTGGCCGTGACCGTTGCGACGGGACGCATGCTGCCCATCACGCGGGGTTTCGCGCGCAAACTGCAGATTGAGATCCCGTTGATCTGCTATCAGGGAGGGCTGATCCAGGCCCTCGATGCTGACAAGCCGCTCTACCGCGCCACCATGGACCCGGACGTGGTGCGGGAGGCTATCACCTGGCGCAAAGCTGGAGCTGACCGCGATTGGCACATGGTGCTCTACGCCGACGATGCTATGTTCATCGCCGAGCGGCGCTATCCTGAGCGCTTCTACCGGGACCTGCTGGGAAAGACCCTTTGCGAGGTCGATGATCTTGCTTCTGTGCTAGATCATCGCGATCCGGTCAAGTTCCTCTTCGTCGCCGATCCCAGCGAGGCCGATGAGATCGAGGCTCAGATGCGCCAACGCTTTGAGGGCGAGATGGAGATTGTGCGGTCCCACGCCAACTTCGTGGAGGGAAACCCCCTGGGGGTCTCCAAAGGGGATGCCCTGCGTCGCCTCGCTGGCTACCTGGGTGTCCCGCGGGAGCGGGTTATGGCCGTGGGAGATCAGGGCAACGACGTCTCGATGATCCGATGGGCCGGGATTGGCGTGGCGATGGGGAACGGCAGTTCGGAGGTAAAGGCGGTAGCCGATTGGGTCGCGCCTCCCTTCTCGGAGCACGGTGCAGCCGTCGCCATCGAGCGCTTCATTCTGAGCGAGCGAGAGCAGCCTCAAGCCTCCTCGCGTCCGAACATGTCAAGCTGATTCTTTCTCCACGACCAGGAAGTGCGACAGGCCAAACAGACCCACGGGTGTACCTTCCAGGGCGTACGTGACGGTGCGCAGCATATGACCAAGCCTTGGCATGCGGGCCACGATGTTGTCGTAGCCTGCGAAAACCCGGGAGTGATGAACGACGCGAAGGGAGAGGCTCGCCATGAGGCGCTGCAGATCCCCGGTGGTGTAGGCTCTCACGTGGGGAGCCAGTCGGTTTCGCAGTCTAGTGGGCAGCCAGTTGACCAGCGGCACGTTCCCGAAGTGATACTGCCCGCGCCAGAATATGCCGTGGGTCTCGAAGGGGTAGAGTCGGTTGGGAACGAAGATAGCGATGCGCCCCTTGGGCCGAGTTACTCGAGCCATTTCCCGGACACAGGCGCGGTCGTCGTCGACGTGCTCCAGCACCTCGTGAGAGAAAACGACGTCAAACATCTCACTGGCGAACGGTAACTGCTCGCCGGTGCTCTGAATCACGTCTTTGGTGCGACTACGGGCCTCCAGTGCCCGGTCCCGCTCAATCTCCACGCCGAAGACGTGGGGCGTCCGACGTAGGAAAGCCTCGGTGTACATGCCGATGCCGCAGCCGACGTCGAGCACCCGCCTGTTCCGGAGCTCGGTCCAGCGTCGGACCATCTGAAAACGTCGTTCCTGCCCGGCGCGCCAGACGTAGCTGGGAAGGCCGCGATGGGCAGCTTCGTCCATCCCGGTCTCTGTCTTTCCCTCTGTCTGGTCTTCCACTTTCCGCTTCTACCCCTGCCATCGGGTATATAGATCGTTGTCCACGCCCAGGTGAGACAACACCCGGCCCAACGTCTCGTCCACCAGGTCGTCGATGGTCTTTGGATGGCCATAGAAGGCCGGAATCGGGGGGAGGACCGTGGCGCCGATCTCCGTGGCCTGGGACATCAGGCGCAGATGGCCCAGGTGTAGCGGCGTTTCTCGCACCAGGAGAACCAGGGGGCGCCTCTCCTTGAGCGTCACATCTGCCGCTCGCCTGATTAGATCGGCGGCATAGGAGTTGGCCACCGCCGATAGGGTCTTAATGGAACATGGCGCGATGACCATCCCATCGGTCCGGAAAGAGCCACTGGCAATCGGCGCGGCCAGGTTGTCAGGTCGGTAGGCGACATCGGCAAGCTGCTCGATCTCCTTGACCGTCCGCTCCGATTCGCGAGCGATAATGAGACCGGCAGCGCGGCTGACGACCAGGTGGGTCTCGATATCAGGCCGCTCGGCGAGTACGCTCAGGAGACGGATTCCGTACACGGCTCCGCTTGCCCCAGAAATACCGACCACTAAGCGTCGGGTGTCCATCATAGTATGTCTCCTCTTCCTACGCGCCACGGACTCCGACGTGGAGCATGACGGTTCCGAGCGCCAGCTTCCGATACCAGACGTCGCGCAGCCCGACCCCTTCCATGGTCTTCGCCAGCTCCTCCGGGGTCTGGAAGCGTTGTACCGACCGGGGGAGATAGCGGTAAGCGGCCGGTTGACCGCTCAACAGACCCGTAATCCGGGGCATCAGGTCGGCGAAGTAGAAACGGAACAGCGCTCCGAAGACCGGCGTCCGCGGCCAGCTCATTTCAAGGCACGCCACACGACCGGCTTCTCCCACGACGCGATGCTGTTCGACCAGGGCCTGTTCGACATCCACGACGTTTCGAAGAACGAAGGCGCTCACTGCGGCGTCGAAGTGCTTGTCGGGGAAAGGCAGGCGAAGCCCATCGGCCTGGGCCCATCTCGACGGTGACTGCCGTGCCCCGGCCCCATTCTTCAGTTTCCGGTGTCCCACCTGCATCATGGCCCGCGTTGGATCGACGCCGACAACTGTGGCGTCGGGCCAGCTTCTCTTCACGGCCGCAGCCATATCTCCGGTTCCGACTCCCACGTCCAGTACGCGCCCATTTGGCGGTAGGGCGAGAGCATCGGCGGTGAGCTTCCGCCAATGCCGGTCGCGCCCCAGAGACATCAACCGGTTCATCGTGTCGTACCTGCGGGCGATACGATTGAAGAGCCGTGGAGAATCGCTGGGGCCCGCGAACTCGTTCTTGGTCTGTTCCTTCATAAAGGACGCCGTCCGATCCCGGCGTCGCCGGCCGACTTGGACTGGTTTGTCGTCAGCAACAGCCGCACCCGGTGTCGTTGCCGTCGCACTCACAAGCCTCCGCAACAGCCTCGATCTCGACGCGTCCGCCCAGCGGGAGGGCAGCGACCTGGACCGCGGACCGGGCTGGGGGATCTTCCGGGAAGAACTCGGCGTAGACCTCGTTCATCTGGGAGAACTCATCGATGTCCTGTAGAAAGACGGTGACTTTCAGTACGTGTTTCAAGCACGAACCGCCAGCTTCCAGAACTGCCTCAAGATTCTTCAGCGCCTGCCGGGTCTGGCTCTCGATGTCCGAACCGGAGAAGTCACCGGTGCCGGGGACGATGCCCAGCTGGCCGGCGGTGAAGACGAAATCGCCCAACTGCACGCCCTGCGAATACGGTCCAACGGCTGCTGGTGCTTTCTCCGTAGCAATGATCTCTTTGTTCATAGTCTGTAGTCTCCTGTTCTCTCTTGTAGTTCTCTCAATGCTAGACCTGAGGGTATGGTCTGTCGCTGCAGAGGCCTTCCCTCCGATCATCAGATCTTGTGACCGACGATTCCTAATCCTAATGTCCTTTGCTGGGTGCTCTTACGGCGTCAACACCAGCGTGCTCTCGGCGTGGGCTTCCACGTCCTCCCGCGCCCACAGCATAGGATGGTGTTCGACGTCCCGCCAGGGGCTGATCATGTCGTCATAGTGTCGGTGAAAAGGATGTCCGGACTGCCCGGTCGTGTGCATGGAGATCGATCGCGTGAGATCGCCCAGGTCGATGATCTGACGGTAAGAAGCGATCGTCGTTGCCCTGTAGGGCTCGCTCATGTCGTAGTCTCCCTGGTTGACCGTGGCTAGGGTGCCGTCCGCAGGAATGGGCCCACGGTTGTACAGGGACTCCACGAGACCGATGCCACACTGCCCCAGGCTCTGGTTCTCAAAGGAGGCGGCATGCATATCACCCCAGCGCCACTGCTCCATGTTCGGTCCTTGGAGATCCGATACCTCCTCCACAGCCTCCGCGAGGGCCTTGAGCAGCACGTCTTCTCTCCCTTCGCTCTCGGAGGTGCTCACGTCGTCAAACCAAGGGGAGCGGGCATCAGCGAGCAGGTCGGGAAGGGCGTTGACGACCTCAGATCGGGCCTTCTTCAGCAAATCCGGTCCCAGCTCGTCGCCGACGGTTGCGTCGATCAGACGCAGGCGGAACGCCTCGAAGAGGGCCGCGGCGGCACTGTCTCTTTCCGATCGACCATCCCACGCTCGCAACAGCTGAAGTGCCTCTGTCAGCCTGGGGTCATCGCTGCTCAACGCATGCAGGTGGGGCAGGATTTCCTGGGTCCAGACGGAGGCGTTGTCCGCCTGGATGTCGCGTACGTCAGCGATAGAGAGCGCCGAATCAGCCTCAATCAGGTCGCAGATTCGCTTCGCCCGGTAACCCGGTGCCCAATCTTTCGTCAGAAGGTAAGGGTAGTCCTCTCGCACGACGGCGTTGTTGGCTGTGACGATGTAGCCCTCCGGCGGATTGAAGGCTCGGGGTAGAGCATCGAAGGGAATCGTGTCCACCCATTCATACTCGCCGCTCCAGCCGGGTACTGGTCTGGTGCCATCTCCCGCTGCCCGTACGGGAATGCGCCCCGGAGCCTGATAGCCGATGTTGCCGTCGACGTCGGCGTACACGATGTTCTGACTCGGTGCGTCCCAGTATGAAAGAGCCTCTCGGAACTCCTCCCAGTTCTCTGCTTGATCCAGCAGCAAGATGCTCTTGACCAAGGTCCCCGGTTGGAGCGCTGTCCAGGAGAGGGCCAGAGGCTGCCACCCAAAAGCCCAGTCGTCCTCCGTGCCCCCGGCCACGTCGTTGATGATGGGCCCGTGGTGCGTCAGACGCACCTCAACTACCTCTGGTTCCTCCCGCCCTGCGACCCGGATTTCCTCCCGGATGATCTCCATATCCCGCCATTCGCCCTGGTAGAGATACTGATCAGGATTCTCTGGATTCACCCGCTCGATGAACAGGTCCTGAACGTCGGGGCCGAGGTTGGTCACTCCCCAGGCAATCCGGTCGTTGTGCCCGATGATCACCCCTGGGGTGCTGGCGAAGGATGCCCCGACCACGTTATAGGGGCACTCCGGTCCCACCGGCTTGCAGTGGAGGCCGATCTCGTACCAGATGGACGGCATCTGGATGCCCAGGTGGGGGTCGTTGGCCAGCAGGGGCTTGCCGGACTCGGTGCGTTCTCCAGCGATGACCCAGTTGTTGCTCCCCAGATGGCCCCCGTCTCCGAAAGCGAGCGACTCGGCGGCGATCTCCGGCACCGCCCGGAGTGAGGCTTCAGTCGGCGGATCGGACACGATCACCGGATAGCTACTGGCGTAGGGCGGCACCAGCGTGTCGACGGCGCTGGCGCCTAACCGGTCTGCGATGTGCGCGCGGAGAAGCTCGTCGCGCCGGTTGCCCGAGAGGTCCCAGGCCATGACCTTGCCCCACGTGATCGAATCGAGAGGCGTCCACGGCTCAACCTCAAAGCGGGTCCCGGTGAGACCCAGCACCGTGAACTCAAGCCCCAGACGGTCTCGATGGGTGGAGACATAGGCATTAACTCCAGCGGCGTAATCCTCCAGTACGGACCGGGCCTCGTCATCCATCTGCTTCAGGTCGCGCTTTGCAGCTCGGTGCCAGCCAACGGTGCGGATGAAACGGTCTTGATCCAGCGCGGACTCACCCAACACCTCTGACAGGCGGCCCGAACCGATGCGGCGCCAGAACTCCATCTGCCAGAAGCGATCCTGGGCGTGGACGTAGCCCTGAGCGAAGAAGAGGTCGTGGGTGTTCGACGCGTAGATGTGGGGAATGCCCCAATCATCGCGCACGACGGTGACCTCCGCCTCAAGCCCCGCCACTTCCACCGTGCCCTCGATCTTCGGCCAACACCGCCGCACGTTCACTACGCCGTATCCGAGGCCGACCAGCCCAACAAGCAAGATCAGGATGATCGGTACCAGCAGAAGACGACTTGGCTTTCGCATGCGACCCTCCTTCGCTTATGCTGCCGGTAACGGGTGGTGGCGGGGATTATATCGCGGCGAAGATGCGAAGTCAAACCATAGTTGTGCGGTGTCCAGAAGAGGCGCGGCGTGCGGTAGGCGCCTCTCTCGCACCAAGAGGCTTCTGATGTGACCTCAGTTCGCAGAAGAGGGAGCGGATTCTGGCTTCAGCCCCTTCAACCTGGAGCGCCAGTAATAAGGGGACTTCAGCAACAGCCAGCCGCGGACGAAGGGACGGAACCAGCGAATCAGACGGCGCTTCGGTCCAAGTAGGGCGAGCATCTCCGCAACGTAGTCCTGTAAGTCGCGGCTCTGATAGCGCAAGAGCCGCTGGCTCTCGCTGGAGTCGATCCAGTCGGTGGCGAAGGGCTGGGTGCCGAAGGCTTCCTCCGGGAGCATGCCGACCCCCATGGCCTCCAGGATGCTCTGAACGATCTCCCGGTACGTGTACTGGCAGGCCTTGCCGCCTCCGATGAGCAGGGTCTTGCCCCAGATATCATCGCTCGCCGCGCCGTGGGCGATGGCCTTGCCCACGTCCCTTGTGTGCACGAACTCCATGCGGTTGCCCAGCGGAACGTCGAACATCCCTGGATCCAGCCGAATGGCCAGCGGCAGAGTGGCAGCCAGCCGGAAGATGGCGTATTCCAGCCCCGACAGCCGAACCAACCTCTCGCAGGCTGCCTTGTGATGCGAGTAGTGCTCAGTGGGCCGGATAGGATCGGCCAGGGTTCTCGGGGGCGGCTGGTGCTGGGTCTGGCCGTAGATGTGGTAGGAAGAAGAGAAGATGAGCTTCGGCGGTACAGGGAGGGCGCGCATAGCCTCAAGGAGGTTGCGCGTGCCCCCGACGTTGATCTCACGAGCCCAGTCCGGACGTTTCTCCGACTCAACCCCCGTCAGCGACATCTTGGGGATGATGAAGGCGAGGTGAACGACCAGGTGCTGATCTCGGACAGCGGCGGCCACGTCCGTTGGGCGCCGCAGATCGCCCCAGATCACCTCTACGTCGCCCTGGTATGTCTTGGCTGTCCTTCTATTAGCTCCCGTCTTCAAATCGAAACAGCGCACCCGGTGGCCTTCTTTGAGGAGTTCCTCCAGGGCGCTTCTTCCTACGTTGCCGAATGCGCCGGTCAGTAGAACCTTCATCTCATGCCTTCCTCTCGATGCCCTCGAGAAGCATCTTCATACCTTCCCTGGCCACTTGTCCCCAGTCGGTTCCCTCAGTATCGATCAGCCCTTGGAGCACCAAGCCTACGGCCAGCGAGACGATGACTCGGGCAGCTGTATCGGGATCCACAGGGCGAAGCGTGCCCTCGGCCACGCCCGACTCAATCATCTGGGCGAAGAGGGCACGATAGCGTCGGTAGGGAGCGATAGTCGCCTTCCATACGGCCGGGTCGTGGGCGGCCTGAGCCCAGAACTCCAGGAAGATGGGAAGCTGCTCCCCAGCCGATTCGAAGACGGGACGGATCTGCTCGGTCATGGCGAGCAATTCTGCGGGAACGGGCTCGCGACCGGTATGCAGACCCGTCAACTCACCGTCCACCTCCGCCAGCCAACGCTGGAAAAGCTCGAGGAAGAGATCCTGTTTGCTGGAGAAGTGGTGGTAGAAAGCGCCCTTGCTGACCCCGGCGCGCTGACAGATCTCCGCCACACCGGCGCCGTCGTAGCCTTGCTCAGCGAATGCACTGGCGCCAGCATCCAGGATGCTGGCGCGGGTCTCTTCAGCTCGTTGTTGTGTCGCCATCGTTCCCCCCACTCTTGTTCTAAAACCGACTGGTCGGTATGATTTTATCCGGCTTTCTCTCCCTTGTCAAGCGAAGGTGGCGGTATGAATCCCTCTCGATGTCATCATCCCACTTTCCCGTTTACTCAATTTGAGTACAATTGAGATTGTAGACGTAGCGAGCAGTTCTTGGGGCACACAGAAGGAGGTGGTATGCGCAGAATACTGACGCTCGGTTTGATACTCGCTCTGACCCTGACCGTGGTAACGCCGGCACTCGCTCGAAGCTCCACCGTTCACGTGGTGCAACCAGGTGAGAACCTCTTCCGCATAGGCCTGCGGTACGGGGTGAGCGTGGACGCTCTAGTGACCGCGAACGCGCTGGGCAATGCCAACCACATCTGGGTTGGGCAACGGCTCATCATCCCCTCAAGTAGCAGCCCTAATCCGAATCCACCGTCGTCCCAGGTGCACGTCGTCCGGCCAGGCGAGAACCTGTACCGCATCGCGCTGCGGTACGGACTTTCCTACCGTACGTTGGCATCGGCGAATGGAATCGTGAATCCCAATCACATCTACGTGGGGCAGCGGTTGCGAATCCCGGGTGGCAGTTCCCCATCCCCGCAGCCTCCAAACCCCTCGCCCAGCGGCAGCCGTTGGATCGACATCAACCTCAGCGCACAGCGACTTACGGCGTACGTGGGAGGTACGGCGGTGCGAAGCACCTACGTCTCCACGGGGCTGCCGAACACCCCGACGCCGACGGGCGACTACCGGATCTACGTCAAGTATAGGGCCGACTCCATGTCGGGTCCCGGCTACTACTTGCCGAACGTCCCCTACGTTATGTACTTCTACCGCGGCTATGGCATCCACGGTACCTATTGGCACTCGAACTTCGGCCGGCCTATGAGCCACGGCTGCGTTAACTTGCCCACCTCCGAGGCGCAGTGGTTGTTCAACTGGGCTTCCGTGGGCACCTTGGTGAGGATTCACTGGTGAGGATCCCCTACTGAGCAGCCTGCTGAGCTTGTTCCTTGGCTAGGCTGAACAGGAACCTGCTTGGGACCTGTGGGGGGCTCTGTTCTCCTAGGGGCTTCCAAGACTGACGTGCGGCGAAGTGCCGGTGGGGCGGTGGACTGAGTCGAAAGCTCGGTCCACTGCTCCTCGCTGGAGCGGACGTACAGTTACCGAGCGGTCTCTTCCACCTCTCCGATCAGGGACCAGGGCCCGGCCCAGGTGACGTGGACGCGGGCCAGTTTACCGTGCCAGTCGGCGTCGTCCTCGAAGTAGACCAACTTGTCGGTGCGCGTGCGGCCCCACCAGCGGTCCTTCTTCTTCCCCTCCACCAACACCTCTACCGTCTCATCCAGCAGTTGGGCATTAATCTCACCCACAATGTCGGCCTGAAGGTCATCGAGCGCCTTACGGCGGCGTTCCTTCTCCTCCGCAGGGACGTCGTCCTCGAAGCGGCGCGCGGCCAGAGTCTGCGGCCGGGGAGAGTAGCGAGCGATGTGCGCCTTATCGAGGCGCAGCTCGGCCAACAGATCGTATGTGCGCTCAAACTGCTCCTCGGTTTCGCCGGGAAAGCCGACGATGACGTCGGTGGCGATCGACACACCTTCAATCTTCCGGCGGATGCGGGCGACCAGGCGGCGGTAGTCATCGGCGGTGTAGCCGCGCTTCATGCGCCGCAGTACCTCGTCGTCGCCGGCCTGGACCGGCACCTCGATGTGCTCGCACACCTTCGGCAGCTCTGCCACGGTCTCGAGCAGCGCATCCGTCATCCAATTCGGGTGCGAGGTGAGGAAGCGGATGCGCTGCAGCCCCTCAATCTCGTGCAGACGGCGTAGAAGGCCGGGCAGGGAGGGGGTCTGCGGCAGATCGAGACCGTAACGATCCACGATCTGTCCGAGAAGCGTGATCTCCTTGACCCCCTGAGCCGCGAGGGCCTCTGCTTCTTCGAGGATCTCCTCCATAGGACGACTCCGCTCGGGACCACGTCGGTACGGTATGACGCAGTAGGAACAGGCGTGGGAACAGCCCAGGACGGTGGAGACGTACGCCGAGACCAGCTTGCCGCGCTCCCGGGACGGAAGCATAAGGTCGCCGTTCTGGAGCCGGTAACGGTCCAGGAGCTCAGCCGCCTCCAGGGCCCGGGCCTCGTCGACGAGATTCCGCTCGGCGAGATACTGGAGGAGTGGCTGGGGGTCCGAAGGCGGCATCAGGACGTCGACCCAGGGGAAGCGCCGGAGCAGATGGCTCGCATCCCCCTTGCCGACGAAGCAGCCCATAAGGCCGATCACGGCCTCCGGGTGCTCCTCTTTCAGAGGCTTCAGCGATCCCAACCGCCCGTAGATTTTGTTCTCCGCCGACTGGCGCACCACACACGTGTTGAGCACGA